>WNFJ01625469.1_pt2 | contig 10310 bp, 14 predicted proteins | sample 5400461 | NCBI WGS metagenome assembly WNFJ01 (sample SAMN13153349, study PRJNA577476) | soil metagenome | isolation source: 115 cm saprolite on Douglas fir-dominated hillslope | place: USA:California | collected 2013-09-17
GGCGGGTGTCGTGTGTTCAGGCGCGGGCGGCTGGATGAGCCTGCGCCGCGTGCTGTCGCGGCCCGCGCTGCAATCGTTGCGGGATGCCTGATCCGACCTGAGGTATTCGCGCGAGTGCTAACGCCGCGCGGCCGCGGCTGACAATATCAACCTGGCGCTCGCCGCAGCGTTCACGCTGCGTTCGTTGCGCCATGTCCGAATAACCTGAAGAAAACGCATGACCGAAGCAAATACTGAACAAGCGCCGCAACCCACGGCATTTGAACTCGTTGGCGGTGAAGAACGCGTGCGTGCACTCGTTGACCGCTTCTACGACCTGATGGATCTCGAGCCGGAATTCGCGGCTTTACGCGCGTTGCATCCCCCCACGCTTGAGAATTCCCGCGACAAATTCTTCTGGTTCCTGTGCGGCTGGATGGGTGGCCCGGACCACTACATCAGCCGCTTCGGTCATCCGCGTTTGCGGGCGCGGCATATGAATTTCGCGATTGCATCGCCGGAACGGGATCAATGGTTGCGCTGCATGGCGTGGGCGATGGAAGACATCGGCCTAGCTGCGCCCTTGCGAGAACGCCTGCTCACGTCTTTCTTCGATACCGCTGACTGGATGCGCAATCGCCCGGGTTGAGCGTAAGCTCGCGGCGCCTCGGCATAATATCGGTTCGTTTTTAGCCGGCGATAGACAAGGAGACTCCCTATGAGCACGCGCGCGCTGTTTCGCGAAGACGCTTATCTGACCCGATGCGAGGGCTCGGTTACGGCCATCGATGAAATGGGCATTCATCTCGATCAAACCGTGTTCTATCCGTTGCTGGCCGACGGCACGCGCATCGAAATAACCGATACCCGCAAGGCCAAGTTCGAAGGCGCGACGCCCGATGACGCCGTCCACGTGCCCACATCGGGCCAGGAAGCGCTGCTCGCGACGCTCGCGGTGGGCGACCGGGTGACGGCCGAGATCGATTGGGAGCGGCGTTACCGGCACATGCGCCTGCACACGGCAACGCATCTGCTGTGCGCGGCGCTGCCGTATCCCGTCGATGGTTGCAGCATTACCAGCGGCTACGCCCGCATGGACTTCGCGACCGTGGAACCGATCAAACGCGAGGAACTGGAAACGCGCTTGCGTGAGTTGATTGGCGGCGCGCATCCGGTGGCGACCGAGTGGATCACCGATCAGGAAATGGAAGAGCGCCCCGAACTCGTCCGCACGATGAGCGTGAAGCCGCCCGTCGGCTTGGGGCGCGTGCGTCTGCTTCGTATCAAGGGTATCGATTTGCAGCCGTGCGGCGGCACGCATGTGCGCAACACGAGTGAAATTGGTGAGCTGAGGATTGCGAAGGTCGAGAAGAAAAGTGCGCGCACGCGGCGTCTCGTGATCGAGTTTGCGTGATGCTGGATGCACGCGCTCAAGCGGTGCTCGACGCATGGTTCGGTGCACCGGATTCAGTGGAGTTCGGCCACGCGCGCAAGCTCTGGTTCAAGAAGAACGCGGCCTTCGACGTCATGCTTCACGAGCGTTTCGGTGCTCTGCTTGAAGAAGCGTTAGCCGGCAATTTGGTGAAGTGGTCCGCAACGCCGCTCGGCGCGCTGGCTTTGATCGTGTTGCTCGACCAGTTCCCGCGCAATTGTTTTCGCAACACGCCACGAGCATTCGCCGGGGACAGGGAGGCGTTAAAGCTTGCACGCACGCTAGTCGCTACCCACGACGAACTCACCTTGCCGACGATCCATCATCGCGCGTTCGTGTACATGCCGTTCGAGCACGACGAGACGCTGGAAAGCCAGCGCGAAGCGGTGCGCCTGCATCAGGCGCTCTTCGATGAAACCGGCGACAAGGACATCGAATCAGGGCTGAAATACGCACTCATGCACGCTGAAGTCATCGAGCGGTTTGGCCGCTTTCCGCATCGCAACGCGATTCTCGGCCGCGAAACGACGGCCGAAGAACACGCATGGATCAAGAAGAAGGGCGGCTTTTAACTTCCAGCGTTTAACGTTTTAACGCCCGCCTGCGACGTCGAGCAACGCGCCTGTCACGTACGCCGACGCATCCGATAACAGCCACACAATCGATTCCGCCACTTCATCTGCGGTACCCGGCCGGCCCAGCGGCGCCAACGCGCCCAACTGCGCCGCGCGATCCGGCTTGCCGCCGCTTGCGTGAATCTCTGTATCGATCAACCCGGGCCGAACGGCATTCACGCGCACGCCTTCCGGGCCGAGTTCTTTCGCGAGACCGATCGTCAAGGTATCGACGGCGCCTTTCGAGCCCGCGTAATCCACGTACTCGTTCGGCGACCCGAGCCGTGCCGCCGCCGACGACACATTGACGATCGAGCCGCCGCGCCCGCCGCGTTTCATCGACATACGACGTGCCGCTTCCCGCGCACCGAGATACGCGCCTAGCACGTTGGTATCGAAGACGCGCTTCATGCGGGCCACGTCCATGTCGGCCAGCGCCGAACCGGGCGCGACGATGCCTGCGTTGTTCACGAAACCATCGATCTGGCCGAACGCACGTGTGGCCGCATCGAAAAGGGCAATGACATCGGCTTCCTCGCAGACATCGCCCTGGATCGCGATCGCGCGGCCACCGGCCGCTTCCACGCGGGCGACGGTTTCATCGGCTGCGTTGCGATTGGTCGCGTAGTTCACGCCGACCGACCAGCCACGCGCCGCGCACAGCAAAGCGGTGGCGCGGCCGATGCCGCGGCTGCCGCCCGTAATCAACACTACCTTCGACATCGCTAAATCTCCGCTCAAACAGCTTCGCGTTTCTCAGGCCAGCGATCAACAACCGGTGGCTTATAGGCCTTGAGCGCCTCGATCAACTTCACGGGGTCGGCGGCGACTTGCAGCATGTCGAGGAACGGCGCGCGCATGAAGCCTTCTTCCACCGTATGGCGCAGCATGGCGAGCAGCGGATCGTAATAACTGTCCACGTTCAGCAGCGCGACCGGCTTCTCGTGATAACGAAGCTGCGCCCACGTGTAGGCCTCGAACAGCTCTTCGAACGTGCCGACACCGCCGGGCATGGATACAAACGCATCGGCGAGATCGGCCATTTTCTTCTTGCGCTGATGCATGTCGGGCACGACGTGCAACTCGGTCAGGCCGTTGTGGCCGACTTCCTTGTTCATCAGCAATTCGGGAATCACGCCGATAGCGCGGCCACCGCGCGCGAGCACTTCGTCGGCGATGGTGCCCATCAACCCCACGCTGCCGCCGCCGTAGACCAGCGCGAGATCTGCTTCGACCAACGCGCGTCCGAACGCTTTTGCCGCTTCGGCATAGACCGGTCTGGCTCCATAGGCGGAGCCGCAATATACGCAGACTGCTTTCATTAAACAGGTTCCTTAGGTGCGCCGTCTTCCTTCGGCGCGCGGTAATCGGAAAAGACGCGTTCCGGCATTTTCCCCGACACGAGGTCGTCGAAAATCTGCCGTGATCGCCCGCGGAGATACGGCGCCATCATCGAGATGATATGCAGGCTTGCCTGATGCAATTCCGCGCGGATCGTGTCCTGCTCGTTGTATTTGCGCGGGTTCATGACGAACTGGTACGAGAGCCAGTACGTCGCGATGATCCCCATGTTGGTCGCGATCACCTTGATTTCGGCCGGCGTGGCGACCATCTCTTGATCGGCCACGAGCGCTTCGCACAGTTGCTGCGCGAAGTTGACCTTGTGGGTGATGATTCGTTTGAAATGCGTTTCCAGCATGCGGTTGCGGGCGAGCAGATCGTTCAGGTCGCGATACAAAAAGCGGTACTGCCACAAGAAATCCGCCATGTACTGCAGGTACGACCACATCTCGTCAATCGTCGGACGATGGTCTTCAGGAAAACGCAGCCGCTTTTCGATCTGCTGTTCGAACTGCGCGAAGATGCTGTTGATGATGTCGTCTTTGTTGCGGAAATGGTAGTACAGATTGCCTGGACTGATCTCCATCTCTTCCGCGATGGTGGTCGTCGTGACGTTCGGTTCCCCGATATCGTTGAACAGCTTCAGCGATAGTTCGAGAATCCGCTCACGGGTGCGGCGGGGAGGTTTGGCTTCCATGTCGTCCGGACCTGGTTGAACCGGCTCCGGGCGAGGGCGGCCTGCATGACAGCGTCGCGAACCCGGAATCGGTGGGTATCTTGAATATCGGACGATTATAAACGGCTGGATAGAGGGCGGGTTTGTGTGTGCGGCGGCGAGTTTCGCGCCGCGGGCGTTTAAAACAGCATCAGGGCCCAACGCCAGAGGAGAGGGCCGACTATCAGGCCCCATGTGAGCACACACACCAGCAGTGCAACCATGACCGCTGCGCTGCCGAAATCCTTTGCACGTTTGGACAGTTCGTGGCGCTCGAGCGAAATCCGGTCAATAGCGGCTTCCACGCTCGAGTTCAGCAATTCCACCATCAGCACCAGCAGCACGGACGCCAGCAGTGCGGCGCGTTCCACCGGCGTGACCGGCACGACTATGCCGCACGGCACCAGGATCGCGGCGAGCGTCAGCTCCTGGCGGAACGCGCTTTCCTCGCGAATCGCCACGCGAAAGCCGTTCAGCGAGTTTTTCATCGCGTGCCAGGCGCGAGTCAGGCCGCGGTTGCCCTTGTAGGGGTTGAAGGGCAGCGGGGCGAGCGGGTCGTCGGGACTCAGCGGTTCGCTTGCGTGTTGCGAGAGCTCGATGCCAACGTCATCCTCTTCGTGATCGAAGGGTTCCCGATGGACATAAAGCAGGGATTTCGCTTGCACTGAAGGTTTGGCTTTCACATTGCGCTTCTTTGAAACTTGCTGTGGTTGTGCTGACGCACGGTCCGAGTCACTTTCAAAGCCACTCCGCGGGGCGGCGATGACTTCCTGGCGAAACGCTGTACAAGAAGTCACCAAAGGCGAGTTCGGCGGCGGCCTATTGCAGCATTGTCGCCCTCTTTGGCCGGCGGGTCTCGAACGGCACCACCCGTTTGAGCACCCGCCATGTTGCGCTAAAGCAAACTGCATTCATTCGATGCCGTCCGCGCAGCAAGAGCTGGACTACGCCGTCGCCGGCTTTTGCGTCGCGCCGTGCGCCGCGAGCGGTTTCAGATTCGACGCGAATTGTTCCGATGCCGCACGCCACGAAAACTTTTCTGCCCACGCACGGGCATCGGCACGTTGAATCTTCAGCGCTCGCAAACACGCTTCGCGCAGGTCTTCGTCGAGCGCGCCGGGGCCGTCGGCGCCGAGAACGTCGATAGGACCGGTCACCGGGTACGCCGCGACTGGCGTACCGCACGCCATTGCTTCGAGGAGCACGAGACCGAAGGTATCGGTGCGGCTCGGGAACACGAATACGTCAGCGGCTGCGTAGACCTTCGCCAGCTCCGCTTGCGACAGCACGCCGAGATAGTTCACGTTCGGGTAGCGCGATTTCAGTTCGGCAAGCGCCGGACCTTCACCTGCCACCCACTTCGATCCCGGCAGATCGAGCTTCAAGAAAGCCTCGACATTCTTCTCGACCGCCACGCGTCCAACATACAAAAAAATCGGCCGCGTGGTGTTGAGAACCTTCGAGTCCATCGGTTGAAAGATATCCAGATCAACGCCGCGTGTCCACAACACCACGTTCGTAAAACCGAACTTTTCGAGGTCGGTTTTTACGACGGGCGTCGGCGCCATCACGGCTTGCGAAGGCTTGTGGAACCAGTGCAGGAACTTATACGTCGCGGCGAGCGGAATATGAAAGCGGGCCTGCACGTACTCGGGAAAGCGCGTGTGATAAGCCGTGGTGAACGGCAATTTGTTGCGCAGCGCGAACGAGCGCGCGGCCATTCCGAGCGGACCTTCCGTTGCGATATGCAACGCGTCCGGCGCAAATTCCTCGATACGCTGCGCCACCCGGCGACGCGGCAGCAGCGAGAGCCGGATCTCGGGATAAGTCGGGCACGGGATGGTCTTGAACTCGAGCGGGCTTAGCAATTCCACGCGATGTCCGAGCGCAGTCAGTTCGCGAGTGGTACTTTTCAATGTGCGCACGACGCCGTTGACTTGCGGTTCCCATGCGTCGGTGACGATCATGATTTTCATTCGATGGCCTCGATAAGTGAAAGCGCTCAGGCAGTTGATCAGGCAGTTGCCCCGGCCTTTTGCGAATGGTGTTCAGGAGAGCGCAGGACGGTCCAGTAGATGATCTTCAACTCACCTTCGAAGGTCTCGACGAGCGCCGACAGGCTTTCCACCCAATCGCCGTCGTTGCAGTACAGGACACCGTCGATATCGCGAATCTCAGCCTTGTGGATGTGGCCGCAGACGACCCCATCGCAGCCGCGGCGGCGCGCTTCGTCGGTCATCACGTGCTCGAACTTCGAGATGAAGTTCACCGCGTTCTTGACCTGATGCTTGAGGTATTGCGAGAGCGACCAGTAGTTGAGACCGAAGCGGCTGCGCGCCCGATTGAACCAGCGGTTGAGCAACAAGATGAGCGTGTAGAGCGTGTCGCCGAGATAAGCGAGCCATTTCGCGTGCTGGATGACGCCGTCGAAGAGATCGCCGTGGACGATCCACAGACGCTTGCCCGCGAGCGTGGTGTGGAAGGCTTCGCTGCGCACGTGGATGTCACCGAAAGCGAGGTCGCAGAACTGTCGCGCAGCTTCGTCATGATTGCCGGGAATGTAGACCACCTGCGTGCCTTTGCGGGCTTTGCGCAGCACTTTCTGGATCACGTCGTTGTGCGCTTGCGGCCAGAACCAGCCTTTGCGGAGTTGCCATCCATCGATGATGTCACCGACCAGATAGAGGTACTCCGAATCGTTATGGCGCAGAAAATCGAGCAGATAGTGCGCCTGGCAGCCGCCGGAGCCGAGATGGATATCGGACAGCCAGATGGTCCGGTAGCGATGGTCGGCCGGGCCATCGTCGGAGCGGGAAGTGGTTCCGGAAGCGGTCGGGGGAGCGAGGCTGGCGCCGGTGGTTTCAGGGGGCGGAGGTGGTGCGACGTCGGTGCGGAACGCGATGGCTTCGGCATCGCGGAGGGTAATGCCTAGGAGTTGACTCGCAGACGATTTAGTGGCCATGGGCACGCGCAACGGGTTGCAGTGAGGCCATTGCGCCATGCTCACGTGACGGAGCCATGACAGTCACAAAAACTTCTTATTACTAAGGGTTGCGATGGGAGGGGATCGCGTGTGGTGAGCGAGGAAAAACACCGCGAATTACGGCTCTTCGATGAGTTTTTCAGGACGCATGTCGAACCGACGCAGTTGGCTTGGCGGGCGCTCGCAGCTCATTACGTCACGTGACGTTTACACGCGCTTTCGTTTCGCAACCGGAGTCGTCGAGCGGGAGCTCAACCCAGCGGGCGATCGTTGCAGCGAAGCCACGACCGCGCGAAAACTAACGTGAAATCCGAAGCAATCCGCCATGCATGAATCGCCGATGACCCGATGCGGTCCATCACCACAAGTACGTGGCGAGCTCGAAACTTAGCGGCCGTTCTTCGTGTTGGCATCGCCTATACTTTCGAATTTCCGATGGAATCCTATGCAAACGGAAAGTGGAACAGTAGGACCGGTCGCGCGAATTTCGATATGCAAAGTATGTAACGAGCCGGCGCCTCTCTACGGCGTTACCGACTTCAACAAGAGTTGCGAAGAACGGCGCGGGCGATATCTGCCGCTCACCGGCGTTCCGGTCTATTACCACCGATGCGATAGTTGCGGTCTCATCTTCACGAGTGCATTCGATCACTGGAGCAAAGGCGACTATCTGCAGCACATTTACAACGACGATTACGTGCTGGTCGACCCCGACTATATCGATACCCGACCCGCGGGCAATGCCGTTTTCATCCTCGATTTCATCAAGAAGGGTCACGCGTTGAGGTGCCTCGACTATGGCGGCGGCAACGGCAAGCTGACGTCGTTGTTGCGTGAGGGCGGGGTTGACGGCCACAGTTGGGACCCGATGGACGAGGGCGGTGCGTCACCGTCCGGCTCCTTCGATTTCATCAGCGCGTTCGAGGTTCTGGAGCACACGCCTGAACCGCTGGCGACGATTCAGCAAGCGTTAGGGCTGCTGATCGGGCGTGGCGTATTGTTGTTTTCGACGTTGACGATCGATCATGTGTCGCCACGGGGTATGGATAACTGGTATATCGCGCCGCGCAACGGGCATATCACGCTTTACACGAAGCGCTCATTGCAGACCATGTTTGCGGGATTTGGATATCGGGTGCATCACTTCAACGACAACCTTCATATGGCGCTGAAAGATGATCCGGGCTGGCTGAGTTAAGACCGGGAAACGCGAGGCGGCATCAACCGTCCATCAACCGTCGCGGACGCGAGAGGAATGCCTGCCTAAGCCGCCGGCACCACACCTACGATCCGCGTCCCGGCAAGCCGGTCATGCAAGAACTGCCGCGACGGATCGAGCCAGACCGCTGCGGCCCAGAGCGCGATCCACACGGCGGTCAGAACGAGAGTGGCGGGAACGGAAAGCTTGAGCAGCGGATGCAACGCCAGCGGCGGCAAGAACCATAACCACGCAAAAACAAACCTCCCCGCGCGTCGACCACTTTCAACCGCCAGGTTTTCATGGGCAGGGTCTGCCCGCCATGCGTCCAGAAATAGACGAAATAAACTGCGAGCACGAACCCGATCCACGTCATCAGAAGATTGTGGTGGGTGAGCCCGTTGCGTTGCTGCGTGAGCGTACTGAACAGATATCCGGCGATAAAAACAATCCCGAAAAGGATCACGCCTTCGTAGAGCATCGTAGCAAGCCGGCGGCGCAGCCTGGGCGCGATCAATCCGGGAGACCCGATAGATTCAAAAGAGGCGTTCACTTTTCGCCTACGAGCCGTTGAACACTGACGGCGCTTGCTGGGGCGAAACGGGAATCGGCGTTGCCGGCACAAAACTGGCGGCACTAGGAATAGCGGGTGCGGCGGCCGCAGCAGCAGACCCGGAAGCGCCCGTTTCAGCAATAGCCTCGGAAGCGCGCGCATGTTCCCGCGCGGTCATCAGCCGGTCGATGTCCTTGATTTCGGTTTTACCGGTAGGCGGCGCACTGACAACGGTCGGCCGGCGAGGCCTTTCAGTCGCGGCGAGCTTTTTCTTCTGCTCTTCTGGAAGCTTTTGGTAAGCATCCCAGGCGCGCTCCCGCTTTTCGACGGGAACGGACTTCGAAACCTGATAATTTTCGCGGGCGACCTTGCGCTGATCTGGCGTCATGCGGATCCATTCGGTCATCCGCTCATGCAGGTGTTTTTGCTGATCGGGTGACATCTTCTTGTAACGCGACGCGATCTTCATCCAATTGCGCTTACGCTCTTCGCTGAACTGGTCCCATTGGGAGGCGAACGGTGCGAGCGCGACCCGTTGAGCCTCAGTAAGGCGTGCCCAAGCCATGGGACTTTCGGGGGATGAGAGCGAAGAAAGCGGCGATAGGACTTCTCCCGCGCTCGCCCCGGCAGGGGCGGCAGCAACGGGAACCGCCGAAGCGGACGAGTAGAAACGCGGATAGGTGGCGGCAAACGCGACGAGTCCCGCAATTGCGCATCCAAAGACAATCGCGAGGCCGCGCTTGTAACTCACCCGATGACTCCTGCGTTCTTTAATGATTGCGCGTCAGGTACGCGTTGAAACCGTGGTCGAGATAGGCGTCGAGCGGGAGGTTGTCGCTGAGCATGGCGGCGTCGATATCGGCGAGTTCCGCGGTGCGCTGCTGGTCCTCCCAGTAAGCGATGCCAGCCAGCCCGATGACGAGCGCGAGCAGCGGCCACGCGAGCGCGAGGCGCGAGAAGCGGCCACGTTTACCCGCATGGCCAGATCCGGCGGCGCCGAAAGAGCCCGGCGCCAACCCTGCCCCGGCGAGCGCGGGCGCAAAAACCGGTGCCGCGACCGCGACTTTTTCCGGTTTTTTTCGTGCGATCGCCGTCCGGCGCGCCGCCGCGAGCTTGTCGAGCGATGCGGCGGGCAGCGAGTTGATGTTTTCGTCGAGCGCGCGGCGTACCTTCAGCGCGAACTCGTTTTCCTTTTGATCGAGAGCGTTGCTCATAGCGTGATTCCTTTCGCCTTCAGCGCGTGTGCCAACGCATGCGTGGCCCGCGAGCAATGCGTTTTTACGCTGCCTTCAGAGCAGCCCATTGCAGCGGCGGTTTCGGCGACATCCATATCCTCCCAGTAACGCATGAGAAACGCTTCCCGTTGACGTGCTGGTAGTTTCTGGATCTCCGCGTCGATCAGGTTGAGCACCTGTTCACGCTCGAGCCGGCTTTCGCTGCTCTCCGCACCGACCGTGCCGTCCTGCGATTCGAAGGTCTCCAGGGGGTCGAATTC
>WNFJ01722264.1_pt2 | contig 10309 bp, 8 predicted proteins | sample 5400461 | NCBI WGS metagenome assembly WNFJ01 (sample SAMN13153349, study PRJNA577476) | soil metagenome | isolation source: 115 cm saprolite on Douglas fir-dominated hillslope | place: USA:California | collected 2013-09-17
CGCTTGGTCACGGCCTGAAGTGTCAGATGAGTCATGATAATTCCTTGGATTCTTGCGCGCTCAGAGTGCGACACCCTCGTCGCCAATCAGCTTTTCAAGCAGCCAGATCAGGGCGAAGTCGATGGCAACGATAAAGACGGCAAACGAAAACACGGTCGGGTCCAGCGACGACACCGTGCGGCTGTAGAGCCACACCGGCAGCGTCATCGTGTTGATGCCGTACAGGAAGAACGTCACGGTGAACTCGTTGAACGAGATGATGAACGCGAACAGCATGCCGGCCAGGATGCCGGGGCGCATCAGCGGCAACACCACATCGAACATGGCGCGGCGCGGGCTTGCACCCATCACGCAGGCGGCTTCCTCGAACTCCGGGCCGATCGACGCCGCCGACGCCGCGCAGTTCTTCACCGTGAACGGCAGCGCGAGAATCACGTGCGCAATGATGAGCCGGAACACGCCGAGTTCCACGGGCAGCACGTTGAAAACCAGCAGCAGCGACAGCCCGAGCATCACCAGCGGATAGACGAGCGGCAGTGCAACGAGCTGCTCGACGGCCGACTTGCCTCGAAAGCGGTAGCGGCTCAACGCGTATGCAGCGGGCACCGAGACCAGCGTTGCGATGATCATCGTCGACACAGCGACGATCAGGCTCGTCGTCAACGCGGTACCCATGGAAAGCACGTCGTTCGCATCGGGTGAAACAAAGCTGAGCCATGCCGCGCGATACCACTGCAGGCTGTAGCCGGGTGGCGGGAATTCCAGCGTGTCCGACGCACTGAACGACATCAGGATCATCGTCAGGATCGGCAGCGCGGCAAGGAACAGGACGATGGCCGCGAGCAGCGCCGCGGGCCTGCCGAGCCGGCCCGGCATGGTCGCGGGCAGGAGCCGCGCACGCAGAGGAAGCGAATTGACCGGGGTGCTCATGCGGACGGCTCCTGGATACGTTGGGTACGGCGCACGAGGCTCTGCGAGATCGCCATGACGGCAAGCGTTGCGACCATCAGCACCACGCCGGAGGCCGATGCAGCCGGCCAGTTCAGCAGCGGCGAGACTTCGTCGTGCACCAGCACGGCGAGCATCGGCACGCGCCGGCCGCCGAGCAAGAGCGGCACCGCGAACGCGCTTGCGTTGTAAGCGAACACGAGCAGGGCGCCGGAGACAAGCCCGGGCATCGCGAGCGGCAACATGACGTGACGCAGCGTTTGCCAGCGCGTCGCGCCGAGCGTTGCAGCGGCTTCTTCGTACGAAAGGGACACGGCGCGCATCGCGCTCGACAGCGGCAGCACTGCAAGCGGAAACGCGGTCTGGATCAAGCCAAGCAGCACGCCATGCTCGCGATAAAGCCATTGCATCGGACGCTGGATCGCGCCGCTTGCGAGCAATGCGTGATTGAGCAAGCCTGCCGGGCCGAGGATCACGAGCCAGCCATAGCCTTGCAGCAACAGATTGACGAGCAGCGGCAACAGCACGCCCGCCAGCAGCAAGCGCCGCGCGAGCCGCGACTCGGTGCGCGCCATCGCAAGCGCGACCGGAATCGCCAGCAGCACCGCGCACACCATGCTCTGAAACGCGAGCCGCAGCGTGAGCCACAGCGCCTTCAGGAAATACGAATCGGCGAGGTTCGCGTAGTTCTGCAGCGTGAACCCGTGCCACTCGTCGCCCTGCGCACCGAAGCTCATGCGCAGGACCACGAGCGCCGCCGCTGCGAGCACCGCGAGAAACGCGAGGATCGGGGCGAGCAGCAGCCATGGCCGTGCGTGGGCGAGCGCGGCGGTCGAAGCGGGGGCAACCGGCTGGTCCGGCGCCCCCGGTCCGGCGCGGTGCGAAGAGAGTTCGGCCATCGTGGTCATGCCGAGAAGATCTCGGTGTAGCGCTTGATCCACGTGGCCTGTACCACGGCAAGTGACTTGTCGTCGTGCAGGATGGACTTCTCCGCGATCTGCTGCGGGCTCGGCACGAACCTGAGGCTCTCGGCGGGAATCATGGCCTTCGAATTCACCGGGCCGTTCAGCACGTCGGCGGCCATCCGGCCTTGCACGCCGGCATCGAGCGAATGGTTGATGAACGCGTGAATCAGATCGAGGTCGCCAGGGTGCGATTTCGGAATCACGGTGAACATCAGTTGCGTGGCAAAGCCTTCCTTCATGCCGTACGTCACGCCCATCTTGTATTCGGGTTTCCTGATCTGGTCGGGAAAGAACGCCGGCGAATAGATGCCGCCGATATCGAGCGAGCCCGTGCGAAACAGGTCGGCGACCTGATTCGGATTCTCGCCGAGCGTCATCACGCGGTCCTTCAGTTCCGCGAGCTTCTTGAAGCCCGGGTCGATGTTCTGCTGCGAGCCGCCGGACATTTTTGCGGCGATGATCGCCAGATCGACCGCCTCGGCAAACTCGGGCGGCGGCAAGAACAGGCGGCCTGCGTATTTGGGGTCCCACAGCGCTTCATACGACGCAGGCGGCGTCTTCACGGTCGACGTGTTGTAGATCAGGCCGTCGGACCACAGCAGGTAGCCGACACCGAAGCCGTCAGCACCCGTTCGATACCGCGCGGGCACGTCCTTGAGGTTCGGCAGCTTGTCGAGATCGGGCTTGACGAGCAGGCCCGCATCGCCGAGACCCGAGGCGCCCACGCCTGCGAGCGTGATCACGTCATAAGTGGGACGGTTACCCGCGGCCTTGACCTTGGCGACCATGCCGGAGGTGCCGTCCGCGCGGTCTGCGATCACCTTCGCGCCGGTTTTTGCCATGAATGTCGCCGCGATATTGTGCAACGCGGCAGTCCCTGTATCGTCCGACCAGGTCAGCAGACGTAGTGTCTTGCCCGCGAAATTGTGTTCCTGCGCTCTCAGATTGACGAACGGTGCCGGTAGCGCGGACGCCGCGAGCGCTGCGCCAATCGTCTTGAAGGCTTGCCGCCGTCCTGTGCTGAATTTAGTCATCGCCGACTCCGTGAGTGGTTAAATAAGATGTCCGGCCTATGCGCCGGGTGAACGGCTGAATTCGTCTGAATTCGTCCGCGCATGAAAAATGTTAGGACCGAAAAATAGGCATCACAATCGATATATCGTCATGTCTGCCATGACTAAGGCGCATGGGTTGGTTGCTTTTTCTTTGGTTTTCGCTGGTTCTTATAGGTAGTGGCATGCCGGACGTGCATGGCACGTCGCTGGCGCCAGGCAAGCTACGCCCGGTACTTCACCTTCGGCAGCACGCACAACATTTCATAGAGCAGGTTTGCACCGACCAGCGCCGTGTTGCCGGACGGGTCGTACGGCGGCGAAACCTCCACTAGGTCGCACCCGACAATATCCAGCCCACGGCAGCCGCGGATGATTTCAAGCGCTTGCCAGATCGTCAGGCCGCCGATTTCCGGCGTGCCGGTGCCCGGAGCGAAACTCGGGTCCAGGCCGTCGATGTCGAAGCTCAGGTACACCGGGCCATCGCCCAGTTTCGCGCGCACCTCGTCCATGACCGGCGCGACCGACTTGTACCAGCACTCCTCCGCCTGCACGACACGGATGCCGTGCGAGCGCGACCAGTCGAAGTCCTCGGCCGTATAGCCGGTGCCGCGCAGGCCGATCTGCGCGACGCGGTTGCCGTCGATCAGTCCTTCTTCTATCGCTCGCCGAAACGGCGTGCCGTGAGCGATCTTCTCGCCGAACATGGTGTCGTTCACGTCCGCATGCGCGTCGACATGAACCACACCGAGCGCGCCGTATTTCTTTTTCATTGCGCGCAGGATGGGTAGCACGATCGTATGGTCGCCGCCCATCGTGAGCGGCACGCAGCCATGCGCGAGGATCTCGTCATACGCTTCGGTGACGATGTCCATGCTCTTCTGCAGGTTGAACGTGTTGATCGCGACGTCGCCGATGTCGGCCACCTGGATGCTGTCGTACGGCGCCGCGCGGGTCGCCATGTTGTACGGGCGCAGCAGGCACGATTCGGCCCGGATCGCACGCGGGCCGAAGCGCGCGCCCGCCCGGTTCGACGTGCCGGTATCAAGCGGCACGCCGACGAAACACGCGTCGAGCCCCTCGGCCGATGTCGCGGTCGGCAGGCGCATCATCGTCGCCGGACCCGCGAAGCGAGGCATCTGGTTGCCGCCGAGCGGCTGGTTGAACGGGTTGTCGGAATGGTTATCGTGCTTCATCGCAAATCCTTTTAAGTAGACGGGCTAGTTGGCCTGACGACGCGTCAGCACCTGCTTGATTTCCTGGAAGGCCGCGAGCCCGAACGGACCCAGTTCACGCCCGATACTGCTGCGCTTGTAGCCGCCCCACGACGTCTGCGGATAGATCAGTTGCGGCGTGTTGACCCACACCACGCCGGCCGCAAGGGCACGAGCGACCCGCTCGCCGCGAGCCTCGTCGGCGGTGACGACGGTCGCCACCAGCCCGTACTCGCTGTCATTGGCGAGCTCGATGGCTTCCTCTTCCATGTCGAATGCGCGCACGCACAAGACCGGGCCGAAGATCTCGTCACGCCATAAAGCGCTCGTCGGCGGCACATCGGTGAAAATCGTCGGCGCGATGAAAAACCCTTGCTCCGGCGCGCCGGCTGGCCGGTCGCCACCCGTGACGAGCCGCGCACCGTCGGCAATACCCTGTTCGATATGGCCGCGCACCCGGTCGAATTGGGCACGGCTCACGAGCGGCCCCATCTGCACATCAGGCGCGAACGGGTCGCCGACGACGATCCGCTTCGCGCGCTCGACAAGCCTCGCCAGCAAGGCGGGCGCGAGTTCGCGCGCGACCAGCACCCGGCTCGTGGCCGAGCACATCTGGCCACTGTTGAAAAAGCCGCCTGCTTCGACCAGGTCGACCGCCAGGTCGAGGTCCGCATCGTCGAACACGATGATCGACGACTTGCCCCCGAGTTCGAGACTCACGCCCTTCAGTGTGTCGGTGGCAGTCCTCATCACTGTCTGACCAACACCCGTGCTACCGGTAAACGACACTTTCGCGACCCCGGGATGCGCGACGAGCGGCGCGCCCACATCCGCACCGGTGCCCGTCACTGCGTTGAAAACACCCGCCGGCAAGCCGACCGATGCGATGGCCGACGCCAGTTCGAGTTCGGGCAGCGGCGTGATCTCGGAGGGTTTGAGCACGACCGTGCAGCCGGCCGCGAGCGCCGGGGCGAGCTTCCATGCCGTGGTTACCATCGGGAAATTCCACGGCACGATCAGCGCGGCCACGCCGCAGGGTTCACGAAGAATCCGCGCACGGTGCTCCGTGCTGGAGATGCTGACTTCTGCGCCGCTTGTGTCGTCCAGTTGTTCGGCCAGTTGGGCGTAATAGCGGAATGTCGCGATCACATCGTCAACATCCATATGCGCTTCTGCTTGCGGCTTGCCATTGTTCATCGATTGGAGCATCGCGAGACGCTCGCGCCGCCCCTCGACTTCCGCCGCGATTGCGCGCAGGTAGCCAGCACGCTCGGTGCCGGTCGTTTGCTGCCACGCACGAAACGCGCGGGCCGCGCCGGACACCGCCAGTTCAACGTCGTGTACGGTACCCGCGGCCACGTCGGCCAAGTGGGCCCCGGTTGCAGGGTTAACCACGGCAATCGTGTGGCCCAGTGCGCCGTCGACCCAGCGGCCATCGATATAGAGCTGTGTCAGGAATCGAGTGTCGTTCGGCGCGTTCATGCCGGGCCTCCCGGGACGTGGTCGAACCACTTCTGTTCGTCGATCTCGATCAACGTGGGGACGCGGCGCCTCGCGGCCTGCTTCAGTTCGTTTGCCAGCACGGCAGGCGTATGGGCAGACGCGGCGCAGCAGCCGAAGCCGAGTGCCAGCGCGAGGAAGTCGGGCGTGTATATGTCGACGCCGATCGGCTCGATATCGCGCTCAACCATGTATTTCCTGATTTCGGCATAGCCCCGGTTGTTCCACAGCAGCACGATTACCGGTACGGCGGCTTCAACAGCGCTCGCCAGTTCGGGCAGCGTGAACTGCAGCCCACCGTCGCCGATCAGGCAGATCACGGGCCGGTCGCCCGATGCAAGCCGCGCGCCGATCGCGGCCGGCAACCCGTAGCCCAGCGTGCCGTAGCCCGTCGAGGAGTTGAACCACGACCTCGGCGTGGCCGCCTCGAAGACGAAGTTGCCCGCGTAGACGGGCCGCGTTGAATCGCCCACGATGATCGCATCGGGCAGGGCGTTCAGTACGGTGTCGAAGAGCGCCGCCTGCGAACGAGTGGGTGCGTCGTAACCGGCATTGAGAGCGGCACGCGCGGCGCTTACGCGCGGCGCGCCCCAAGCGGCATCGCGCGGCGGCAACGGGCGCGTGGCGAGCCGATGGTCCAGCGCGGCGAGCACGAGCTTCGCGTCGGCTGCAATCGCCACATCAGGCCGGAAATTGCGCATCACCTGCTGGGCGTCGATGTCGATCCTGATCAGCTTGCCGTCGATCGCGAACCCGTCGTCGAACACCACGTCGTAGTCGGTCTCGCCCAGTTCGGTGCCGACCGCAAGCACCACATCGGCCTCACACACCAGCGCGCGCGTCACGGCGAGCGACTGGGTCGAGCCGATCGACAACGCATGGCCGCGCGGCAACAGGCCCTTCGCGTTGATCGTCAGCGCCACCGGCGCCTGCAGGCGTTCGGCCAGCGCGCGCAATTCGGGAGCGGCCTCGATCGAACCGCCGCCGGCCAGGATCAGCGGGCGACGCGCGGTGGCGAGCAAGGCGGCAGCTTCATCGAGGGCGGCCGGTGCGCCGGCGGGCTTCGCGGGCAGAACGACCGCGCTGGATGTCGTGTCGCACGCTGGCGCGACGATCACGTCGAGGGGAATCTCGATGTGGACCGGCCGCGGCCGCGCAGTCGCGAACACCGCGAACGCGCGGGCCAGGACTTGCGGAAGCTCGTCCGCATTGAGCAGCGTGTGGGAGAACGCGGTGGACGGCAGTTCGTGCAGGCGGCCAGTTCCCCCGCCGAGCTGACGCGTGGTGTTGACGCTGGAAATCACGAGCATCGGGATCGAATCCGCATAAGCCTGCGCCATCGCGGTCGCGATATTCGTCATGCCCGGCCCGGTGATGATGAAGCACACACCGGGTTTTCCCGTAACGCGCGCATAGCCGTCCGCCATGAAGCCCGCGCCCTGCTCGTGGCGAGGGGTGACGTGGCGCAGCATCGACGTTGCGAGTCCACGATACAGCTCGACGGTATGGACGCCGGGAATGCCGAACACCACTTCGACGCCGTAGTGTTCGAGCAGTCTCACGAGCGCTTCGCCACAGGTCTGTGGATCGACCGGCCGGGGCGGGCGGTGTCCGCTCGCGTGGCTGAAAAGCGAGGTATTTTCAGGCGAATTCATGAGACTCCTGCGAATGGGTCCGTTGCCGGGGCATGCTTTTCTCCGGAGTTTGCGTGTTCGTGCATTCTTGGCGCAGGGCACGTGAACGGCAATCGATGAATTTGCATGCTCGCCATGTTCTTCGCTCATGGGCTTATTAAGCGGAGCAATGCTTTCCGGGCAAGCGGGAACCTCAATTCGGTGTATATATGAAGCCTTGAATCTGTGTCCGTATAAAACCCTCTGGCCGGCAAGCACACCCGGCCGTCATGATTTTTTGAAATGCAGGAAGGGAACGAAAATGCGCCGCCTGCCGCCGCTGAATGCGCTGCAAATCTTTGAAACGGTCGCGCGCCACCGCAGTTTCACGCGTGCCGCCGATCACCTCTGTCTGACGCAGGGAGCCGTGAGCCGCCAGATCCTGACGCTGGAGGAGTACTACGGTTTTCCGCTGTTCACGCGGCACTCGAAGGGGCTCGCGCTGACGAACGAAGGCGAGCAGCTATTGCCGACCGTGAAGGAGAGCTTCTCGCGGATCGAAGAGATTTCGCTGCGCCTGACCCGGCAGCGCACCGACCTCGCACTGAAGGTACCCACTTGCCTGATGCGCTGGATCCTGCCGAAGATCATGCGCTTTCAGGCCGAGTACCCTGAGATCCAGTTGCAGCTCACGACCAGCTGGCAGCACGACGTCGATTTCCAGGTCGAGCCGTTCGACGCGGCGATCATCTATGGCTCGTCCCCGGGCGTGGACGTTCATTCGATCGAGCTTTTCGACGAACAACTGACACCTGTGTGCGCGCCTTCGCTGCTGGAGGAAAAGTCGCTCGATAGCGTGGCCGATCTTGCCCGGCATACGCTCCTGCACCCGACGCGCGACCATCGCGACTGGAAGATGTGGCTCGCCCATGCCAATGCGCCCGAGATCGATGCCGACCTTGGGCAGAGTTTTGAAACGCTCGATCTTGCGTCGCGATCAGCGACTGCTCGCTCGTGAGCGAAGATGTCGCGTCAAAGCGCCTCGCGATGCCGTTCGACATCGTACTGACGACCGGCGCCCGCTATTACTTCGTCTACCCGAATTGCCTCGCGCACCAGCACAAGGTGAACCTGTTTCGCGAGTGGATCGGAGCGCATGGGGAGGCCTGAACCCGGGCCCTGTTCGAAGGGTGCGGCATTAATCTGGCTGCCTTAGCGTTGAAAGCAGGTTAAGCAGGTCTTCCAGATTGACCGGTTTTACAAAGTGATAATCGAAGCCGGCGACCTGAGCGCGCAAGCGGTCCTCCGCCTGGCCATAGCCCGTGATGGCAATGAGCACCGGGACTTTTGCGCCCTTGTGGCGCAGGCGTGTCGCGAGCTCGTAGCCATCTATATCCGGCAGGCCAATGTCGAGCAGCGCGACATCAGGAAGGAAGTTCTGCGCGAGCGAAATTGCTTCGTGCGACGCATAGGCGACCTGGGTAGTGTGCGCCTCGCTCTCGCACAGCAAAGCGAGCGAATCCGCTGCGTCGCGATTGTCGTCAACAATCAGAATGCGTAAGCCAGCATGCCCGGTCGAGGACGCGATCGCCGGAGCCGTCAGTGGCGGATGTGCCGGATGACGCTCGTGCTGATGCAGGCGAGGCAAGCGCACCGTCACGGTCGTGCCCATTCCGGGTCCCGGACTTTGGACTGATATTTTTCCGTCATGCATCTCGACGAGCTTTTTCACGAGTGACAAGCCTATGCCGAGGCCGCCATTGGAGCGGTCCAGCGTACGTTGTCCCTGCGAAAACAGTTCGAAGACGTTCGGCAGCAGGTCCGCTGAAATGCCCGTGCCGGTGTCCTCGATCGTGATGGTGACGAGATCCTCGTCCGCCCGGACACCTGCGGCGATGCGGCCGCCTTCCGGCGTGTACTTGCTCGCGTTGTTGAGGATGTTCACGAGGATCTGCGAGAGCCGCGTCGGGTCCCCATAGACCCACGTCATTCCGGTGGGCACGCTGACTTCAAGGCGTTGCTGACGGCTTTCCACCATATCGGCGACAGCCTCGACCGCACCGTAGACCGCGCTCCCTACAAAAATGGGCTCCTGTTTGAGGGTGATATGTCCTTGCGTTATGCGGGAGACCTCCAGCAGGTCGTCGACGATGCGCGTCATGTGCTCGACCTGACGTCGCATCAGGCCGACCAGGTCCTGAGCCTTCAGGTCGGCGAGCCCCGTCTTCTGCATCAGCGCGATCGCTGTGCGCAATGGAGCAAGTGGATTGCGCAACTCGTGCGCCAGCATCGCGAGGAACTCGTCTTTACGGCGGTCGGTCTCGCGCAGCATCAGTTCCATACGCTTGCGATCGGTGATGTCGATCAGGCTGACGATGATACGCAGCGGACTGCCTTGAGGGGTGCGGTGAAGCAGGGCGCTACCATGCATCCAGCGCTCGCCGCCGTCGAGCAGAAGGCGGAATTCGAATTGAAAGTCCGTCTCGTGCCCGCTCGATAAATGCGCAAGGAAAGTGTCCAGTCCAGCTCTGTCTTCAGCGTGGACATAGTTGAGCGCGGCTTCGTAGGAGAGCGTCCTGTTCTCGCAGAGATTCGTGGACCCCAGACCGCCTTCCCACGAGAGCGACCAGGTCAGGAGGTCCAGGGACACTATCGTCATGTTCGCGGCATCCATGGCCACCGACAGCCGCAAGTTGCGCTCTTCGATGGCGGCTTTCGCTTCGTATTGCCCGGTCACATCGGTCGTGGTGCCGAACCACTCCTGCAAGCGGTTGTTTTCGTCGTATAGCGGCGCCGCGTAGGCGCGGACCATCCGGTACACGCCGTCGTGCCGCCGCATGCGGAATGTAAAGTCGTGCAGCGTCTGCCTCTCGACCGACTGCGTCCACTGACGCCGGGCTTCTTCCCGATCGTCGGGATGCACCGCCTCGAGCCAGCCCGAGCCCGCGTGGCTCTCCGGCGGGCGGCCCGTGAAGCGTTGCCACTGGCTTTCTGACAAGAGGATGTCACCGTTCGCA
>WNFJ01240896.1_pt1 | contig 10308 bp, 9 predicted proteins | sample 5400461 | NCBI WGS metagenome assembly WNFJ01 (sample SAMN13153349, study PRJNA577476) | soil metagenome | isolation source: 115 cm saprolite on Douglas fir-dominated hillslope | place: USA:California | collected 2013-09-17
GAGATCGTCGCTTTTGCCGGGGTGGAAAGATTCCTAGATACCCCTGTGAAACGCTATTCCTCCGGCATGTATGTCCGGCTGGCTTTCGCGGTGGCCGCCCATTTGGAGCCGGAAATCCTGGTCGTTGACGAAGTGCTGGCCGTCGGCGATGCCGATTTCCAGAAGAAGTGCCTCGGAAAGATGGAGGAGGTGTCGCGACAGCAAGGCCGAACAGTACTGTTCGTTAGCCATAACATGGGAGTCGTGACTAGTCTGTGCCCCACCACAATCTGGCTTGAGGGCGGCACAATCAAAGAGTGTGGCGCATCGCGCGAGGTTGTCAGTAGATATGTGGCGCGCCGTACCGACCGCGAGCAGATTGTCCAATTGGCTGAGGTGCCCAGAGCATCGTGGGTGGAGGACGACCGGCTGCGTCTCTTGTCCGTTGAATGGCTCTCGGACCTGCCGCTACGCCACGGTGAGCCAGTGAAGGCGCGCATTCGCTTCAACACGCGAGCCCCTGTATCGGCAGTTGCTGTCGGGATTGGGTTCTCTAGTTTCGAAGGAAGCCGCTTACTCACTTACGAAACGGATTTTCAGGACGGCTTTCGGCCCGACCTCTCAACCCCCGGAAAACACGTGGTCGATGTGGCAGTGGACGCTCTGCCGCTTGCGCCCGATCTTTATAATCTAGACGTGGGCTGCCGCTCGGGAGATCTTCATGGGCTGGATTATCTTCCGGCCTGTTCGCTAGTGGAGGTCATCGCAGGTTCAGGCACGCCCGGGACAATCGTCAGACGAGGCGCCGGCGTGCGACTGCCAAGTGAGTGGTCCTGGGATTCCACAGTCGGAGCAAGAGAGCCGCAGCTCGTTCGAGGATGATAGGACGCGGAGCTGATGCCATTTCCGGAAAGGCTTTTTCGTTTCGCGCGCAAGCCACCATCTGAGCAATGGGCCGCCATTAAGGCGAAGCTCGGCTGTGTTCTCGGCAATAGCCCCACTTACGTTCAGCGCCGACGCCCGCACGCCCTTCTCACCACCGTACACGCCCCGCCGAGCGTGCTAAAAGCCGGGGAGGAGATTTACATAGCTTATCGGCCCGCTACAGACGTCACTTTCTCCTGTTATCCCGAGATTGCTCTGTTATCGGAGAAGTGGGTCCACAATAATTTTGAGAATAATGCTGGGGACCTGCCGAGATTATATTCCATTATATTAAATATACGGCAAATCATCGAAGATAAAATCCCAGGAGATATGGTAGAACTGGGTGTCTATCGAGGGAACTCAGCGGCAGTTCTCGCCTATTATGCGCGATTATATCACAAAAACCTCATCCTCTTTGATACATTTGAGGGATTTGATCAGCGAGATCTTGTCGGCATTGACAGCTTACCGCATCACAAATTCGCTGACACCTCGCTGGACCAGGTTCGCGGTCTGGTTGGCGGCGAAGGGGTGAGCTTTGTCCGGGGCCGATTTCCCGAATCAATCCCGCCCGACCTCTACACCTCTCGCTTCTGTCTTGCTCATATCGACTGTGATCTGTATGAGCCGGCAAAGGCAGGCTTGGAGTTCTTTTATCCTCGCCTCTCGCCAGGTGGACTTCTGATAGTACACGATTACGCCAATCCTTATTGGGAGGGTATCAAGATTGCGGTGGACGAATATTGTAGCCGAGTTCCGGAAAAGCCCCTGGTTTTCGGGGACAGGGCCGGTACCGCGATGATCAGGAAATCCGCTTGAAGTTGTTCAGGTCTAAAATGCGGCGACACGCGCAGCTTGGATGGAAGCACGCCAGCATACCGCGTGAGGATCAACCGCTGAGCGCGCCGAATATCGCGGTCGGTCAGGCAAAAACCGACGATCGTCCAGCCAACACTCGCCAAAAGCTAACCCGTTTCGCGCGCAAGCCCCTCTCGGTCAAATGGGCCTCGGTCAAGGCAAAGCTACGCAACGTTATCGGGAAGAGTTCCGCTATCAGCTTAACCCAGAATGTCTTATTAGAAGCAAAAGAAATAAAAAACATCCTAGAGCGTTCGGCCATCTTGGCAAAGGAACAATATGTTCGTCAGGCGTTGGGGGATGAGCGCTACGCAGATCCCAAGAGACTTGAACGGCACGGCTTCAAAGTTTATTCGCAATTCGACGAGGACGGGATCATTCAGGAGATTTTTCGGCGAATCGGGACCACTGATCGACGCTTCGTAGAGTTCGGCGTTGAAAACGGACTAGAAAACAATACGCTTAAGCTCCTACTCGAGGGCTGGCGCGGACTCTGGATCGAAGGCTCGGAAGGATGGGTCACGGCAATACGGGAGCGATTCGCCGATGTGCTTTCCACTGGAAGGCTCGCGCTCCGTCCCGCGTTTATCACTGCCGAGAATATCAGCGAACTCGTCGCCCCATGGGTTACAGGCGAAATTGATCTCCTGTCGATCGATATTGATGGCAATGACTTTCACATCTGGGAAGCCTTGCACGCAATCAGCCCGCGAGTGACTGTCATTGAATACAACGCAAAATTCCCACCCCCGATGTCCATTGTGCAGGAATATCGACCCGATAATATTTGGAAGGGAACTGATTACATGGGCGCTTCCCTTGAAGCGCTTGTTCGGTTAGGCGGGCGTCTGGGCTATTCTCTGGTCGGGACGAATTTTGTTGGTTTAAACGCATTCTTTGTGCGGAACGACTTGCTAGGCGGCAATTTTCACGCCCCGTTTTCGGCAGAAAACCATTACAATAGGGCGAAGTATTTCTTGTGGAAACTTTACGTCTCCGGTCATCCGCCGGATTGGGGACCTTATGTTTATGTATCCGATGACGGCCTGACTCTAGGGGAACGCAGGAGAGGTCAGGTTGAGAATAGGATTTGACTCTCAATCCCCCCGAGGTTCTGCGTTTGGGTTGTTAGTGGGCCTCGACCTGTGTGAGAGCCGCGCGGTCTTGTGCTGCAACCTGTTCCCCTACGATGTATAGAAAGTTAATTTCTGATATAAGACCCGTTCTGCGGGACGTCTTGCCCTCGTCAGCCTATAACACCACACGAGCACTTTGGCACGAATTTCGAGTTTATAAGTATTGGATAACAGCTTTTATCCTAGGGATGAAATTTATCTTCCGGCGCTCGCGGCTACCCCGCATCCTGTTGTTTTCGGCATCCGCGGCTCCTGGCGATTCTCTGTTGTGCTCCGCTGTATTACGCGAAACGAGGCAGCGCGGCGCTAGTGATCTTGTAATAATATCAAATCATTCCGAGATGTTCACTGAAAATGCTGATGTTCGGTATATATGGCCCGCCGGCGAGGGTTACAAGATAGACTATTCTCTCGTCTCAGCTTATGTGCGGTTTGCGCGCCTATGGAAGAGTAAATTTTACACCACGACGTACGCTCCACTCATCGACGCAGACAGGAACGAATCGCCTTGTCGTCATATTGTGGCCGAGATGTGCGCAAGCGCCGGAATTAGAGGCGCTGTCTCTATTAGGACCTATCTGCATTTGACAGAGCGGGAGAAAGACGCCGCCAAATGGGCTGCCGGACACATAGTAATTCAAAGCAGTGGGATGGGTGGTCGATGGGCAATGCAAAATAAGCAATGGTATGAGGAGCGATTTCAAGGTGTAGTGGATGCACTCTACGCCGAACTACAGTTTATCCAATTGGGATCACTTAACGATCCTGCTCTCCTCAATGTTACAGAACTTCGCGGATCTACAAGTATTCGGGAGGCCGCCGCTATCCTCTATAATGCACGTATGTATGTAGGTAACGTAGGGTTTCTGATGCATCTCGCGAGAGCGGTCGAATGCCCGAGCATAATCGTCTATGGAGGCCGCGAGGCGCCCTGGCAATCGGGGTACGTCTGCAACGCAAATATTTATTCGCCTGTCCCGTGCGCGCCCTGTTGGCGATGGAATTCCTGCGATTTTGACCGGAAATGCATGACCGAAATAAGGGTCGTCGATGTCGTGTCTGCAATTCGGCAAATGCTCAAGAAAGAACGGAATCCTTTACCAGTCGAGACCATCGTAATATAACATGCGGATCATTCTATCGACCCCACGCGGGCCTTGACCCACAAACGCCGGGGACAGGCTCGTATGTCGGAGCCACGAAATAGTTCCCGCGCCCAAGCACCTAGCGGGTAAGGAAAATGGAGATGAATCGGGTTCCTTTCCAGCCTGCAACAGCCGCGTCGCATGCTGGCGGTGAAACCCGGTGCCCGCCGTGTGAACTCGTCCAAACATCCGGCTCGCTCAGTCTGGTCCCTCTTCTCACCGCCCTCTATGCTGTCACCAACTCGTCATGCGCCGACACACTAACATGAGTAAAGCGAAGAACGGCAGGTTGGTCGGACCCGCCCCAAACTATTGGTGCCGCATCATGTGCGCTAACTCGGCCGACGCGTCTGCGCAAGTCATTTACCTGTAGATGGGAAAATGTCCCATTTGCGAGCAGTCGATCATCTGGCCTAGCGCTTGCACAACAATCTGTCGGCGTTTTAAGCTGCGGCGGTTTTTTTGGGAGAGAGCTCCTCGTGTAGGGCGCTTTCTTTTCCTGCGGTATCAAACACGCATTCTGATTACGCAAGCGCGGCATGGTGAGTCAGTCCGGTCAGTTGGTTTCGCGGAAAGGTGGTCATGCCTGAAATCGAGCAACAAAAAGCGCCCGGACGCCGTGAACGTTCTGGGTGTGCGTGGCACCATCTTCAATTGACGACATTTACCAAAATACCGCGGCGGTTTTTACGCGAGATTTATCGAGGCATTCGGCGGACATGGATCGCGCGGCGCGTGCGGCGGATGTGGTGGGGCATGCGTATGCAGGCAAACGGCGGCGTTTGTTCCATCGAAATTGCCAACGTCGGGGCCGGATTCTTCGCGCAGATGACATGGTGCCTCTATCTATTGGAGCACTGCCGGCGTCATAACCTTATCCCGGATATACGCCTAACCGGCGACAGCTATCGTGATCCCTATAGGGGAGCAAATTGGCTCGATTATTATTTTGACATATCTAGAGCGAAGACATCAGAAGAAATAGCACGCAACACCCGCTACACAAAGAAAGCCTTGGAGTGGGAAGACCTGGGCCAGCCCATCGGAGTAGTGATGAGCCTCGAAGACGGCGCTGGTATCCTACGCAGGTATCTCACTCCAAAGCCGCGTATTACGAGGATCGTCGACGATTTTTGGCAAACCCTCAATGCGGATGGCCCAGTCATAGGGGTCCATTTCCGCGGAACCGATAAATCCTCAGAAGCGTCGCGTGTGACATGGGACTACTGTCTTAAAGTAATAAGACTATATCTTCACGGAAATACCTCCGTGAATAGAGTATTCTTGGCAAGCGACGAGCAAGAATTTATTGACTTCATCAAGCAATCACTGACAGAGGTTGCGGTATATTCCCGGAACGATCATTACCGCAGTCGAGGGGCCGACGAACCGCCCGTTTTCCTCGGAGAGGGCGGCGGCTACGAAAAAGGGGAGGATGCTTTGGTCAACGCGCTGCTGCTCTCGAAATGCACAACTTTGATTCGGACGACCTCGTTCCTGTCGGCCTGGGCCTCGATCTTCAATCCTCAGCTCAGGGTCATTTTGCTCAACAAGCCATATGAGGACAAGCTCTGGTTCCCTGAGAGCGAAATCGTGAGAAGCCCGAATACAACCTATTTGCCGGAGCGTCCTATCTGATCGCCGTTTACTAATTGGTGCGTCTTTCAACGCTCGAAAAGAGGGTGGCCCGAATGGCAGAAAAGCAACATTCAGAAGTTTTGGAACCTGCGCCATATTTGACGGCCAATTGGTTAGGAACCCTGGTTGGATGGGGGCGGCTGGTCAAGACGCCGCGGCGATTGGTGAGGGGTGTCAGACGGCGCGGTAAGCGGCTGTGGCTTTCACGGCGGGTGCGCCGCATATGGTGGGACCTGGGAATACGGCAAAACGATGACGTCTGCTCGGTCGAAATCAAGGAATCCGTCGGCTTTTTCGCAGTGATGACCTGGTGCCTTTGGATATTACGGTACTGTGAGGGTCAGGGCCTCAGCGCCGATCTCCGTCTGACGAGTGAACTTTACCGAGATCGCAACCGCGGGTCAAATTGGCTGACGCATTATTTTGATGCGTGCCAACTGGTTGGTTCGGAAGAAGTCGCCCGGCGTGTCAGGTACACCAAGAAGGTCTCAGAATTGGAGGATATGGAGCACCTCATCCCAGTAAGTATGACTCTCGGCGAAGGCAGTCGACTCGTAAATAAATATCTGCGTCCCAAGCCGCACATCGGCAAGATCGTCGATGATTCTTGGGCGATTGTCGGCGGCGATGGACCCGTGTTGGGTGTTCACTTCCGGGGCACGGATAAATCCTGGGAGGCGCCGCGGGTGTCCTGGGAACACTGCCTGACGGTCGTGGAAACCTATCTGCGACGGCATGACGCCGTCAAAGCCCTGTTCGTGGCTAGCGATGAGCAGGCATTTGTCGATTTCATGGCAGATTCGATCAAAGACGTCCCGGTTTATTCTCGCGAAGACCACTATCGCAGTCGAAGGAGTGATGGGCCCCCCGTTTTCCTTAGTGATGGCGGAGGCTACGAAAAAGGTGAGGACGCCCTGGTAAACGCGCTTCTGCTCGCAAAGTGTTCGGCCTTGATCAGGACGACTTCAACGCTCTCGGCTTGGGCTTCGGTGTTCGATCCGGACATTAAGGTCATCTTACTCAACAAGCCGTACCGGAATAACCTATGGTATCCCGAAAGTGAAATCATGAAAAAACCGGATACCGAATACTGGCCCGAGCCGTCGCGCTAATCGAAGCGGCTCGCGGTAGCGGCCGACCTCCATTCGTCATCGCGGTTCTAATTTTCGTTGCCCTGGAGGCCAATCCCGCGGGGCTTGCGGCCGTGGTAGAGGCTCCGACTGAAATAGACGTAGCTATACATCGCCGCCCCCACCGGTTCCCAGACGACGGATCGGACGCTTGCCCGAAGGCGTCGCCGGACTTGGTAAACACTTCGTACAAACGATAAGAATTTGCGCCGTTCCAACAGCAGTTTCATATGATATGCACCGGCGCCAATCCCATACGATTTGGCAAGAGGTGGAATATCTGCCGCTTTTCTTCCGTGATGGTGCCTTACAACGACTTCGGGACGGTACTCCCCCTTCCAGCCAGCCGCACTGGCGCGACCCGCCGCGTCGACGTCCTCGGTATTGAATAGAGCTCCCGGTCCAAATAACGGATCAAATCCCCCGATCTCGGTCAGGACCTTGCGTCGAAAGGCCATATTGGCCCCGCCGACACTCCCGACGCGGACGAAGGATCTTGGCGGGAAGGTGTAGCGGCAAGTGGATTCGATCGTTGTCATCGGGTCATCTGCGGGATCGTGCAATGTGATGCGCCCGGCTATATAACCAAGCGATGGGTCCTCAAAGGCACGCCACACACAGCCCAAAAGATCAGGCTCGGGATAGCAGTCATCATCAGTAAACGCTAAAATCATCCCGCGAGCGACCGCTATTGCTGCGTTGTGAGCATTTCCAAGTCCCGGCTTCGATTCGAAAACGTAACGGACCGGAAATTGAGCACATTCGCTGAATTGGTGAACTACCGAAGCGGTGTCATCTGTTGATCCATTGTCGACGATGATCAATTCCCATGGCCGCTCGAATTGCAAGCAGGCGACGGCGTCGAGGCAGCGCTGGAGCTGCCCGCAGCGATCGCGAGTTGCGATGATCAACGACACGTCCATGCTTGTTAAAGGCCTAGCTAGTGTGGGGGTCAAATTTCGTCAGCCCCTGGCTCAACATCGCATCGAGCTGTCGGCCGACGCTCTCGATCGAAAAACGCTGTTCGACGTTGCGGCGGGCACGACGCCCGAGTGCACGGCATAATCGAGGTCTGTCGAGGAACCCGGTGATCGCCTTGCCCGCGGCACGATGAGACCGCCGCAATCGCGTACGCGAGCGATAATATCCTGCATCGCCGGAATGTCGCTGCCGACCACCGGCAAGCCGCACGCCATCGCCTCGAGCGGCGCGACTGGAAAACCCTCGATCCGCGACGGCAGCACATAGATGTCGGCAGCGGAGAGATAGCGCCGCATTGCCTCACGATCGAGTTCGTAGCGATCGACCCAGTGGACGCCGGAGAAATCGGGTCGGCTGAGCCGCTCGCGCAGCCACGCGTCGTCGTGACCCGAACCGATTAGGAGCAGCCGCTCATCCCGGCCAGGGCGGCCGGCGCGAATGCGCTGCCAGGCTTCGAGCAGCACGTCTAGACCTTTGCGGTGCATCTCAATTCGTCCGTGGTAGACAACTATACGGCTGTCGAGGGGCACACCCAGTCCTCGTCGCGCCTCGACGCGATCGATCGGTCGCCACAGCTCGAGATCGATCGGGTTGGGAATCCGCCAGATCTTCGCCTCGCCTATGCCGTATTGCTCGCGCACGCGCAGAGCCTCGCCGCCGGCACCGATGACCACACCGCAGGCGGCTCGCAGCGCAGCCGGCCGAACCAGACGCGCCAACCACCCGACCTGCCGGTCTCCGCCCTGAAATGTTGCGTAGACAGGCAAGCCAAGCAGTTTTCCGAGTGATACGCACACATCGAATCGCGCATACTCGTATTCCTGCGTCAGTATCGCGGCGCATCCCTCTCGCCGCAGTTGGCGCGCAAGCGCGCCAAGCGGTGTCGCCAGATAGGCCGCAATTTCCTTATACGCAAAGCAGCCCGGCCATCGCAGCCGCGATACACGACCAAAGACGCCCTCGACCGAGCCGCCATAGGGATTAGTCATGTAACGAGTCACGCTGCGATAGGCACTCCACGCGGGGAGTACGCAAATCAGCGCTCCTGTCGGCGCATGCCGGAACCGCTTCGTCTCCGCCACGCATCGTGAGACGAGAAAAATTACCGGCCGCCAGCCGGCTGAATGCAGCGCCTCGACGTATCCGAAGCCCCAGCCGCCGGTCATGCGCTCGCAGTAATCCTCGAGCGATATCCCGATGCGATCGAGAAAATCCTCGATGATATTGCCCCACGGCAGCAGCGCGACGCCCCGCCGGCCCTCGATGATATTGCCCCACGGCAGCAGCGCGACGCCCCGCCGGCAATTGGTGTCGCTCGCCGAACTTGACACTGTTGGCTCTATCGCGCCGCGATCACGCAGGTCTTGTTCCTTCGAGCGTCAGGGTTTCCAGCCGTAAGAAGGCTAGGGGCAGCCGCGTTTCGTTTTCGAGGTTGCGCAGAGCCGAGTTCTCGCTTTCCTGCAGGTCGCATCTAACTATGTTCGTAAAGCCGGTGTTCTGCATCGCTTCGCGGAGTGTCTCTTCATCATAAATAAAGCGGTGACCCCAGCTCCGAACAAAGTGGTTTATTACAAATACGGCGTTGTCTTCGGGCACCGTTCCATGGCTAAATGTCCGGGTTGACCACCTGATATATCGCTCATGCAGTTCAGACTTGTCGCAGCGATAGAGATTGACGAGAAAATTTAGGTCCGGAGTCGAGATTCGCATTTTTCCAGAAGGCTGGAGCACGCGTCGGCATTCTGCAAGCATGTTCAAGCCGTGGTGATACGAAATGTGCTCGATCATGTGCTCGCTGAAGATGTAGTCGAATGCTGCATCTTTAAACGAGAAGCGGCGCGTCGCGTCGAGGTACAACACGTCAGGGAGCAACGGGAGAGCGTCCATATTCAGCCAACCCGGCAGCACGTTTTTGCCGCATCCGATGTGTAATTTTTTAACCTTCGACTGGGCAAGATATCGCCGGACGATGGCACGATCTCGGCCGGGCAGCCGATGGCCTAAATAGCACACCATCTGCTGCGCCCGTCTTAGTATTAAGTTTGGGCTTCCCAGAACAGGTTGTACCACTTGCGCTGGCATTTCGAACAAGTGCGACATTCGCCGCGATTGTCTGACCGGCGGTTCGCCCGATCAAACAAGCCGCTGCGGCGCGTTGCGGCGAACTTGCTGTTCGATCCACCGATAGGTCGGCTCTAGACCGGCGCGCAGCGGCCGGGCGGGCGCCCAACCCAGGCTCTCGAGGATGAGCCTGTTATCGGAGTTCCGCCCGCGCACCCCTTGTGGCCCCGGAATATGCTTCTTGCCGATTCGTTTTTCGGCAATCTCCACCACCAGATCGACCAAGCGGTTGATCGTTATCATCTCCTCCGACCCGATATTTACGGGGCCGGGGAAAGTCGAGCGCAGCAGCCGCACGGTCCCCTCGATGCATTCATCAATGTATAGAAACGAGCGTGTCTGCTCGCCATCGCCCCACACTTCGATCGCCTCGCCGCTGCGCGCCATGGCGAT
>WNFJ01548884.1_pt1 | contig 10308 bp, 10 predicted proteins | sample 5400461 | NCBI WGS metagenome assembly WNFJ01 (sample SAMN13153349, study PRJNA577476) | soil metagenome | isolation source: 115 cm saprolite on Douglas fir-dominated hillslope | place: USA:California | collected 2013-09-17
TGCGTCTGGCAGAGGCAGCGTTTCTGGGACGGCTATGGCTGGCGGGTTCGCCGCGTGCGGGTCTGCGGCTAACCTCCCGTTCATCTTCCTTACAAACAGCTCCGGGCCCCCCGGAGCTGACGCGGTTTTGATGATTGGCCTGAAAAAACCGTTTTTCCAGCCCAGAGCCTCTGAACGTTTACTTTCGATTGACCATCGCGCGCTTTTTTAGCGAGACGGCCAGCTTCGAATATGGCGTGTGAGTCACCTTAAACCCGGCGCTGGCTGAAGGCGCCATCTCCAGGAGAGCCCAAGACATGAAGAAGACATTTGCTGCCTTCGTTGCGGTCGCAACGATCGCGGGTTCGCTCGCCGCGACCCCCGCAAGCGCACAGCGCGGCGTCGCCGCCGGCGTGGTGGGCGGACTGATCGGCGGCGCGATCATCGGCGGAGCCATTCCGGTGTACGTGGAAGAGGGCCCTCCCTGCCGCTGGGTTCGCGAGCGCTTCTGGGATGGGTACGGCTGGCGTTACCGCCGCATCGAGGTCTGCAACTGACCTGATCGGACTTTAGTTTTCCTGATCTTGAAAACCCGGCCGGCGCTTCGGCCGGGTTTTTCTTTTTAATTGAATTGCGCGTATTCTGATCGCAAAACCGGTATCCACTTTTGCGGAATACGCGCTAGCTAGCGCGCCGCGCTGATCGAACGCAGCACCGCTTCGCTCGGCCAGCAATCCACCTTGAGCCCGGCCGATTTCTGGTACGCCCCGAGCGCCGCGCGGGTCTGCATCCCGGCCTTGCCGTCGAGTTTGTCTTTGTAGAGACCGATGCGCGTCAGGTGATGCTGCATGGCTTCGACATCGGCGGTGCGCAGCTGAGACGACGCCGACCACGGCGTCGCGAACGGTTGCGGACTCAACATGCGGTCGCTGAGGTGCCCGACGAACAGCACATACAGATCTGAAAAATTATATTCCTTGATGACGAAGTAATTCCTGGTGGTCAGAAACGCCGGGCCATAGATGCCCTCGGGCTGCAGCAGCGAAGCCGGCTGCGCCTCTTCGGCTTTGCCGAGTTTTTGTCCGCGCACCGGCACGAAGCCTTCGCGCAGCCATTCGCCGATCGGTTTTGTTACTTCCGGAACGCCTATCGTGCAGTCGACATTCGCCGGCGCGCGCACCTCGTAGGCCCAGCGCAGGCCCGGCTGCCAGCCCTTGTCGACGAGCTGCTGCGCGGCGGAGGCGAGCGCGTCCGGCACCGAGTGCCAGATGTCGCGGCGGCCATCGCCGTCGAAATCGACGCCGTGCTTATAAAATTCCGACGGCAGGAATTGCGTGAGACCGGTGGCGCCGGCCCAGGATGCGCGCATGTCCTTGCGCGCCACCTCGCCATCGCCAAGGAGTTTAAGGGCCAGAACGAACTCGGTGCGATACTGGTCCTTGCGCCGGCCGACATAGGCCTGCGTCGCCAGTACCCGCAACCCGTCATAGGGCAGCGTGTAGCGGCCGTAATCGGTTTCGCGGCCCCAGATCGCCAGCACGATCGTCGCCGGCACGCCGAAGCGCGCTTCGATCGCTTCAAGCGCTGTGCGATGCTTCTGCATCAGCCGTTGCCCCTCCGCCGCCAGCCGCGCGATGCTGGCTTCCTTCAAATAATCGGCCGGCACCTGCACGAACTCGGCCTGCGACGGCGCCCCGGTCGCGGGACGTCCGGGCAAGATCAAATCAGGTAATTTGTAATCCGGCTCGAGACCGCGGGTCTCTGCGTCGAACGTCGCGCGCGAGACGCCTGCCGCCTGCGCCTGCGGCCACAACGAAGCGATGAATTGCGTGAAGCCGGCGTCGGCGGCTAAAGCGGGATGCGATCCAAATACGACAGCGATCACCGCCGCGATGAACGCCGACCGGTTCATGCCACCCTCACCGCGTCAGCTTCTTGTACTTCACGCGATGCGGGATGATGGAATCCTGCCCCAGCCTGCGCATCTTGTCTTTTTCATAGTCCTGGAAATTGCCTTCGAACCATTCGACATGGCTGTCGCCCTCGAACGACAGGATATGGGTGGCGATACGGTCGAGAAACCAGCGGTCGTGGCTGATGATCACGGCGCAGCCGGCGAAATCCTCCAACGCCTCTTCCAGCGCGCGCAGCGTGTCAACGTCGAGATCGTTGGTAGGCTCGTCGAGCAGCAGCACGTTGGCGCCGGATTTGAGCATCTTGGCCAGATGCACGCGGTTGCGCTCGCCGCCTGACAGCGAGCCGACTTTCTTCTGCTGGTCGGCGCCCTTGAAATTGAACGAGGAGCAATAGCCGCGCGAATTGACCTCGCGCTTGCCGAGCAGGATCAGTTCTTGCCGTCGAGTGAGTCGCGCGACTGGTCGACATAGCCGAGATGCACGCTTTCGCCGATCGTGATGTCGCCCTTGTCCGGCGTCTCCTGCTCGGTGATCATCCGGAACAGCGTGGTCTTGCCGGCGCCATTCGGACCGATTACGCCTACGATGCCGCCCGGCGGCAGCTTGAACGTCAGATTGTCGATCAGAAGCCGGTCGTCGCCGAACCCCTTGGTCAGCCCCTCGAAATCGATCACGTTCTGGCCGAGCCGCTCGGCCACGGGAATCGTGATCTGCGCGGTCTGGGTCTGCTTCTCGCTGGCCTGCTTCAAGAGTTCTTCGTAGCGCTGGTAGCGCGCCTTGGATTTGGCCTGCCGCGCCTTCGGCGAGGCCGCGATCCATTCCTGCTCGCGCGCCAGCGTGCGCTGATGCGCGGCCTCTTCGCGGCCTTCCTGCTCGAGGCGCTTTTGCTTCTGCGACAGCCAGGCGGTGTAATTGCCCTCGTAGGGAATGCCCCTGCCGCGGTCGAGTTCGAGAATCCATCCCGTAACGTTGTCGAGGAAATAGCGGTCATGGGTGACGATCAGGATCGCGCCGGGATAGTTGCGCAGATGCCCTTCCAGCCATGACACCGACTCCGCGTCGAGATGATTGGTCGGCTCGTCCAATAGCAGCAAATCGGGCTGGTCGAGCAGCAATTTACAAAGCGCGACGCGGCGGCGCTCACCGCCAGAGAGTTTTGTGACGTCGGCATCGTCAGGCGGGCAGCGCAGGGCGTCCATCGCCTGATCCACCTTGCTGTCGAGATCCCATAGGCCCGCGGCCTCGATCTTGTCCTGCAATTTGGTCATCTCGTCGGCGGTCTCGTCCGAATAATTGACCGCCAGTTCGTTGTAGCGATCGAGGATCGCCTTTTGCTTGGCAACACCCTCCATGACGTTCTCGCGAACCGTCTTGGTGGCGTCGAGCTGCGGCTCCTGTTCGAGGTAGCCGACCCGCGCGCCCTCGGCGACCCACGCCTCGCCGTTATATTCCTTGTCGATGCCGGCCATGATCCGCAGCAGCGTCGATTTGCCGGAGCCGTTGACGCCAAGCACGCCGATCTTGGCGTCGGGATAGAACGACAGATGGACGTTATCGAGTACCTTGCGGTTGCCGGGATAGGTCTTGGACAAGCCCTGCATGAAATAGACGAACTGACGCGCCATCGCGATCCCTGAAAACGAGAGGATTTATGGAAATTTGCTGCCGCTGATGTAGCGGCGCCGCCCCGAAAGGGCAACCGCGGGCAGCGAGTGTTTTCTTCATTTTCGCCGCGGGTTCTTCAAACCAGGTTTGAAGCAAAACCCGCATTGGAATCATAGGCTTCTCAAGTCCTGTCGAATCCGAAATTGGCTCGGGAGGAGCCCTGCGAGGTCGGGGGAACTTTGGTATTCGGGACACCGGCGTTTGCCATCCGTTCACCAGTATCATTACCGATAGCAACAATTGAAACCTTCTTTTAATGACTCCGGCCGGAGACTACCCGCCAGCGCCCGAAAAAAGCGCTCCGCGCGACAGAAGTCGTCGGATAAAAAAGGCAGGATCGTCATGGCGACTCTCGCATCTTCACCCCGGGTAGCGGACAATCGGAAGCGCGAACCCGGCCCACTCGCCGAAACCAGGACCTTCTGGCGTCTGTTCTTCGTCAGGGCGTTCAACCCGTACCGGCCGGAACTGCATTATATGCGCGGCCCGGGTCCCGCCTGGCGCGCCAAGCACGTGGCGTCCTCGCGCCGGCGTTCGACCTGATCATTTCGGATATTTGAACCGCGGGCGTCTTCAGGGCTGCGGGCGCTTTTTGGCTGCAGGCGCTTGCGTGCCGAAGCGTTGCGCGCGACCATGGTGCTTCCCTGACTGCGCTCGCGCCGTCATCATCGCCAGGAACGGATTTTCCCATGACGCGGCTGCGCTGTGCAATCCTCGATGACTATCTCAATCTGGCTTTGCGGGCCGCGGACTGGTCGAAGGTCGGAGATCGCGTCGATGTCACGGTGTTCAACGAGCCGTTTGCGTCCACTGAGGCGGCGGCCGGCGCGCTGAAGGATTTCGAGATCATCTGCGCGATGCGCGAGCGCACGCCGTTTCCACGCGCCCTGTTTGCGGCATTGCCCAAGCTAAAGCTGCTGATCACCTCAGGCATGCGCAACGCCGCGCTCGATCTGGAAGCGGCGAAAGACCATCAGGTGGTGCTGTGCGGGACGCAATGGGGCCGCGATCCCACCGCGCCGCTGACAATGGGCCTGATCCTGGAATTGACCCGCAACATCGGCCGCGAGAACGCGCGCATGCATGCCGGCGAACCCTTGCAGAAATTCGTCGGTGTGGAGATCGAGGGCAGGACACTCGGCGTGGTCGGCCTCGGCAAGCTTGGCAGCAAGGTTTCGGGGCTGGCGAAAGCGTTCGGCATGAACGTCATCGCGTGGAGCCCGAACCTGACGCCGGAGCGATGCAAGGAGGTCGGCGTCGGCTACGCCACCAAGGAGGAATTGTTCTCAACCGCCGACATCGTCACCGTCCATGTGGTGCTGAGCCAGCGCTCGCGCGGGCTGGTGGGGCTTGCGGATCTGGCACGCATGAAGCCGACGAGCTACCTCGTCAACACCGCGCGCGGGCCGATCGTCGACGAGGCAGCATTGCTGCAAACCCTGCAGCAGAAGAAGATCGCAGGCGCTGCGGTCGACGTGTTTCCGGTCGAACCGCTGCCGGTCGATCATCCCTTCCGCAAGCTCGACAACATCGTGCTGACGCCGCATCTCGGCTACGTCACAGAAGAGGGTTTTCGCAACCACTATAGCCAGATGGTCGAGGGCATCGACGCCTGGTTCAAGGGCGAGCCGCTGCGAAGGCTGGCGTGATCGAATGACTCGCGGATTCGTCATCCCTGCGTAACGGCTTCGCCGTTATCGATGGAGGTGCGAGCCGTCATCGGCGAGCCGCGAAGGATGATCAGTCCGTGCGGCCATCCTGAGGCGCGCAAGAGCGCGCACCTCAGGATGATCTCGTGATAGCAGTGCGACCTAGCGCACCGTCACCGGCGCGGGCAGCGGGGGCACCACGGTCGGCTGCGTGCCGGGAACGCCGGACATCTGCTGCGCGGGCGCGACCCCGGCGCTGGCAGGTCCGGGCACCGGCAGTGCCGAGGCGGTCGCGGTTCCCGGCGGCGGACCGCCCGGAAACACCACCACGCGAGTGCCGACCTTGACGCGATCGAACAGGTCCGAGACGTCCTCGTTGAGCATCCCGATGCAGCCCGAGGAGACGAACTTGCCGATCGTCGAGGGCTGGTTGGTGCCGTGGATGCGATAGACGGTTGAGCCGAGATACATCGCCCGCGCGCCCAGCGGATTGCCCGGTCCACCGGCCATGAAGCGCGGCAGATAAGGCTGACGGTCGATCATCTCGGGTGGCGGATGCCAATCCGGCCACTCGGCCTTGCGCGAGATTTTCTGCACACCGGTCCAGGTGAAGCCGTCGCGGCCGACGCGGACGCCGTAGCGGATCGCGCGCCCGCGACCCAGCACGTAATAGAGATAGGTGTGCGGCGTATCGACGTGCCGGCGCAGGTTCGGCGCGAGCTGCGCGGGCCCGACCTCCGGCTGTTCTTCCGGCGGCAGCGCGGACAGCACCATCGGCTTGCCATCGGCGCCCACCGGAGGCGACACCGATCCGGTAACTGCACCCGGAGCGCCAATAGCCTCGGGCGGACGCAAGGCGCGATTGCCGTCATTGGGATTGAGGCCCGGTCCGGGAATGCGGCCATCGGCGTTGCCGCGATCCGAATAGATCACCGGTGGCGGTCCGTCAGGACGGCCATAACGCGGGTCATCGGGTGATAGGATCGGACCGGTCGGCGCGCCACGGTCGGAATAGACCGGCCGAGCACCCTCGGGCCTGCCATAGCGCGGATCATCCGGTGAAAGGATCGGACCGGTAGGCGCGCCGCCATAATCGGAATAAACCGGCGGAGCGCCCGCGGGCCGGCCGTAGCGGGGGTCGTCGGGCGAAAGGATTGGACCGGTCGGCGCACCATGATCGGAATAAACCGGCGGAGCGCCCAGCGGGCGCCCATACCGCGGGTCATCCGGCGAAAGCACCGGGCCGGGCAGCGGCAGCGCAGTCGAATTCTGCGCGTTCGGCGCCTCGTCATCTTCCAGCAAGTCGACATCCGGCTCGCCGGGAGCGCGGCGATAGTCGGTGGGATAGCCGCCGGGCGGATAAGAAGGTTGTGGCGCCGTCGAATAGACCGTGGCGGGGGGAACCGGATAGCCTTGCGCGAACGCAAGCGAACTTGCCGCCGCGCCAGCCATCACGGCAGCACAAATCGTCAGAATGCGTTTGATCATCATCGCCCTTGTATAGACCCCAAGCCGACACCGGACCGTTAACGGCAGATGGCCGAAGATAGCGGCGCATTCAAGACAAGACAAATCCGCGAGATTCGGCCAGATTCCGGCATTTTGTGATGATCCGGCGGCGGCGTTGCATCGAAGCCTCACCGGATTAAGAAAACGTTTCCGCCATGCTGCGGGCGTTTACGTCGCCGATTTGTAACAAACGCTGCCGGTATGTTGCGGTATTCTAAAACCAGCCTGATTCGCTGCGCGCTGATCGTTTCCGCTGCGTCGCGAACGCGGCGAGTTCTGTGGTCACCGCGTTCCCGATGTCCAAGGGCCTTCGCAGATACCCGAAGGCGGAATTTGCCCTTCCCATGCTCCCCGGCTTCCGTTTTCTGTTCGCCGCCATCGTGTTGTCGATGTCGATCATGGTTTTCGGGCTTGGCGCGGCGGCACTGCTGCGCACGGCTCACGAGGAATTCGCCAGCAATCCATCCTGGCGTGCGGCGCCCGAAACGACCTTCGCGCAACAGAGCGAATCCAGGGTGCCTGTGCTGGCGATGCTGCGCGTCGATCCGCTGCCTGCGGAGCAGAAGGTGCCTGACGATGTGCCCGCGGTTGAGCCGCCGGTTGCGTCAGCGTCGGTCGCTTCGGCGCCGGCCGAGCCCGAAAAGATCGCCGCGCTGACGCCGGAGGATTCATCGCCGCTCGAAACCGCAAAGCCCGAAATTCCGGTCGCGGAAAGTCCGGCACAGGGCGAGACAGCGCCTGCTCAGGCCGAAGCTGCCGCTGGCGAAACCAAGATTGCGGCAACGGAGCCAGCCTCGTCGCCGGCCAACGAAGCTGCTGCGATCGGATCCGAGCAGACGAGCGCACCGGCTTCGCCGGAAGCCGGCGCCGACTCGGCGAAGATCGCAACGCTGGACGCTCCAACCGTCACCATCGAAGCGAAGCCGCCGGCGAAGGCTATGACCGCCAAGACCATCGGCGCAGAGCCCGACCGCAGCGTCATCAAGAGGCGCCTGCAGGCACGGCGGGCTGCGCAACGCCGCAGGATCGCGGCTCGCGCGCGCCTGGCGCGACAGGCGCTTCAGCAAGCGGCCAACCCGTTCGCTCAACCATTCGCTCAGCCGTCAACGGCACGAACCCGCTGAAGCTTTGTTGATCAGGTCGGACCGGTCGCGACCGGCGGTCCGTCGGGCAGACCCCATTCGGCCCATGAGCCGTCATAGAGCGCGCTACCGCGGACGCCGAGCCGATAAAGCGCCAGCGTCACAACCAACGCGGAGACGCCGGAGCCGCAGGTGGTCACGATCGGTTTGGTCAGGTCGACGCCGGCACCCCTGAACGCTTTTCGCAAATCCTCGAGCGGTTTCATCGCGCCGGTCTTGGCGTCGAACAATTCGGCGTAGGGTACGTTGCGGCTGCCCGGGACATGACCGGAGCGGCGGCCCGGCCACGGCTCGGCGACCGTGCCCTCGAAACGCGGGCGCGGGCGCGCGTCGACCAATTGCTCGGCGTGCGTTTCGAGGTTGCCGAGCAGTTGCTGTTTGCTGCGGAGATAGGTGGAATCGAGCTTGGCCCGGAATTTTCCGGGTTTTGGCGTGACCTTGCCGGAATGCGTGGGACGTCCTTCGCGAAGCCATTTCTGCAGGCCCCCATCCAGCACCTTCACATTGTGATGGCTGAACGACAGGAACATCCACCATGCCCGGGGTGCGGCGACCCAGGCGCCGGAATCGTAAGCGACCACGGTGTCGCCACTGGAAATGCCGAGCGCCGATACGTCGCGCGCGAACTGCGCCGCATCCGGATACATATGCGGCCGCGAGTCATTCGGATCGGCGATGGCGTCGACGTCAAAGAACACCGCGCCTGGAATATGCGCGCCGAGATAATCATCCGATGGCAGCGGCAGTACCCCCGGCATCTTGAAAGACGCGTCGATGATTTTGACTTTTGGGTCGTCGACGCGGGCCGCGAGCCAATCGGTGGAGACAAGCGGATCGTCGGCGGGGGATGTCATGGTACGAAAATCCTTGTTGTCATTCCGGGGTGCGCCGAAGGCGCAGACCCGGAATCTCGGCGTCGTGTAAATCGATCGAGATTCCGGGTTCGCGCTGGCGCGCGCCCCGGAATGACGAAGAGAACGCTAACCCTTCGCCTTCTTCGGCTCGACCTTCTCGACCGGGCCGCCGGCGTCGCGCCAGGCTGCGAAGCCGCCGCCCATATGCGCGACCGGCTTCAGCCCCATGTCCTGCGCGGTTTTCGCCGCCAGCGCCGAGCGCATTCCGCCCGCGCAATGAAAGATGAATTTCTTTTCCTGCTGAAAGATCGGCTTGGCATAGGGGCTCGCCGGATCGAGCCAGAATTCCAGCATGCCGCGGGTGCAGGAGAACGCGCCGGGAATCCGGCCGTCACGCTCGATCTCGCGGGGATCGCGGACATCGACGATCACGACGTCGTTGCTTTTTGCGGCCTCGATGGCGTCCGCCGCACTTACCGTTTCGATCTGCGCATTGGCCTCGTCGATCAGGGCCTTGATACCGCGGTGGATGGTCTGGGGCATTTTTCTGTCCTTCAAACTCGTCATTCCGGGGCGATGCGAAGCATCAAACCCGGAATCTCGATCGATTTTTTTCCATCGAGATTCCGGATCATTCCGCTTCGCGGACTGTCCGGCATGACGACGCCAACACCGTCCCGAATGACGACGACGTTACCGCACCAGTTCCTTCATCGCGCTTTCGAGGCCTTCGATGGTGATCGGGAACATGCGCTCCGAAAACAGCCGCCGAATGATGGTGGTCGATTCCGAATAGTCCCAGTGCCGCTGCGCCACCGGATTGAGCCACACCGCGTGCGGATAGGTGCGCGTGATGCGCTCGAGCCAGACCGATCCCGCCTCTTCATTGACATGCTCGACCGAACCGCCGGGAACCATGATTTCGTAAGGCGACATCGAAGCGTCGCCGACAAACACCGCCTTGTAGTCGTGCGGATATTTATGCAGCACGTCCCAGGTCGGCGTGCGATCGGTAAAGCGGCGGCGATTCTGCTTCCACACGCCCTCATAGAGGCAATTGTGGAAGTAGAAATATTCCATGTGCTTGAATTCGGTTTTCGCCGCCGAGAACAATTCCTCGACCTGTTCGATGTGCGAATCCATCGAGCCGCCGATATCGAAGAACACCAGCACCTTGACCGCGTTACGCCGCTCGGGGCGCATGTGCACGTCGAGATAGCCGTGGTTGGCGGTCTCCTTGATCGTGGTGTCGAGGTCGAGTTCGTCGGGCGCGCCGGTGCGGGCGAATTTGCGCAACCGCCGCAGCGCGATCTTGATGTTGCGGATGCCGAGCTCGACGTTGCCGTCGAGATCCTTGAACTCGCGACGGTCCCACACCTTGACCGCGCGGAAATTGCGGTTGTTCTCCTGGCCGATGCGGATGCCTTCGGGATTGTAACCCTCCGCGCCGAACGGCGAGGTTCCTGCCGTGCCGATCCACTTGTTGCCGCCCTGATGCCGGCCCTTCTGTTCTTTCAGGCGCTGGCGCAGCGTCTCCATGAGCTTGTCCCAGCCCATCGCCTCGATCTGCTTCTTCTCTTCCTCGGTGAGATAT
>WNFJ01009375.1_pt6 | contig 10307 bp, 9 predicted proteins | sample 5400461 | NCBI WGS metagenome assembly WNFJ01 (sample SAMN13153349, study PRJNA577476) | soil metagenome | isolation source: 115 cm saprolite on Douglas fir-dominated hillslope | place: USA:California | collected 2013-09-17
GCCAGTTCCGCGAACCGACCTGACACTTGGACCTGCCGTTCAGCGTTGCCTTTTTCTTATTGACTCTTGCGCTATCTCGCGCCCAGGAGAAGCAAAGTCGTTTTATCCTTTGTACAGGTCGTCATTACTTCACCCGACTAAACCTTAACTGGATTCACCCGCTCCTGAACTAGCGGAGAAGAGAGGATCAACATGGCCATTCGCACAGGTAGTTCGCTGCGCTGGATCTTCCCGGTTGTCCTGGCAATCTTTCTGACGGTTGCGCTGAGTGCGATTTCTGCGGCGCAAGAACGCAAGAATCCGCAAACCGTTGGCGTGGACAACACCAAGATGGGAGCGTATCGGGCACTGGCACAAGTTGCCTACGCCGCCTCGCAGAAGGGCGACTACGCAACCGCAGCCACACTCGCTAAAGTCCTCGAACGCACCTGGGACAAGGGTGAAGACTATGGCGGAACGAACCACGCACTCTTTGGGGAGATTGATAAGGCCATGGATCAGTTCGTGACTCTCCTGATCGACCATCCCACGTCTGCCGCCGATCCGGCGCGCGTGAAGACTGCTTACAACAGCTATCTGGAGAAACTGAAGCAGGCGGACTAGCGCTCAGCAATTCAGGTTAGACTGGACCCATGCAACGCAAGATCTTCTGGGGGACTTTCGCGGTTCTGGGTCTTGCGGCCGATCTGTGTCTGCCATTCTGGTGGGCGGTCGGCGCCACTATTCCTTTGCTCGCCTTCAGTTGGTGGTTAGCGTACCGCAGCGAATGGTTCACCTAGCTGGCCGAACCTGGGGCACCCTGCTTCACGCACTATTCTGTCAGCCACCCGCCTGACTGCTCATCGGATGGCAGCTCCGGAAAAAGAAAAAAGGCAGGCGTCCTCAGATTTGCGGGACGCCTGCCCCCATCGTGTTAGTTGTTGTTGCCGATAGTGACCGTCAGTGGCGTTGACCTTGTCAGTGCGGCACTGCCTGGGCCAGACGTGGCCGTCACGAGGATCGTCGATGAGCGGGGCTTCTTATTGTCGGCGCTCGGGTGCGAGCTGGGGCTAGGGCTGGAGTTCGAAGTGGACATGGAACCGCAACCAACTCCGCAAAGGGCGACGGCGAGCAGGCAGAAAATGGCGAACGTGGTCTTCCAGCGGCGGCGCATGCCAAGAGGCAGCAGCAATCCAGCGAGTGCAATGCTCGCCGCTGTGGCTTCCCAAAGGTTGACGCCAGAGTTGCTGGCTTGTTTTTCGCTGATCGCCACGGTGAGGGTCACGACCGAGGGAGTTACACCGTCTAGCGCGACGCTGCTCTTGTTGAATGTACAGCTCAAGTTCGCCGGCAGCGATCCGCAGGAAAGTTGAACCGGCTGGCTGAAGCCGGCTAGTGGAACAAGGTTGACCGAAACAACGCCGTTCGTTTGCTCACGGACAGATACCGTTCCGGGGAAAACTTGAACCATGTAGTCCGAGATCTGTTCGCTGATTGGAGAGGAGACAGATGCGGTCAGAACGCTGTCGCCCGGGAAACTGGCGGAAATGTTGTGAGTGCCCGCGGAAAGCGTGGTCAGCACCAGGTTCGCTGTACCGGTGCCATCGAGGGCGGCGCTGCCAATGACGGCTGTCCCGTCGAGGAACGTGACTTTGCCGGTCGGAATGTAGAGGCGAATGTCCGAGCTGACAACGGCGGAGAATGTGACCCGTTGGCCTGCGATCACCGTGCCCTGATCGGCACTCAACGTGATGTTGGACGCGGAGTTGGCCGGGACGGGCAGGTGGTAAGTAGACGACGTCGGATTTAGGTTGGCATCACCACTGTAGTCCGCCCGGATCAGTCGTGTGCCCAGGGTCGGGAACGTGACGGTCACAGGAAAGCTGCCAAACGCATTGCTGTCGACGGTTCCCACGCCCAGAACGACTGGCTTGGGACCGGTGACGTCTGAGATGGTCACCGTGCCGCCGTAAGGAGCAAAGCCACCATTCAGCAGGCCGATCTGGCCGCTGAGAGTGATGGGGGCATTGGCAACAAGCGATCCCAGCGGGAAAAAGTCCTGGAACATGGAGTCGGCCTTGGTTACAGAAAAGCTGTAATTGGCGGCGCTCGGTCCAAAACTAGGATCGCCCGCATAGCTGGCCGCGAGCTGGTGTTGACCGGCAGAAAGTCCTGGAGCCAGCGTAGAAACGCTGCTGGACTGGCTAGCCGGATTGCTTTCCTTGGTCAGAAGCGTGGATTTCTCACCGTAGTTCAGGACGATGTCGTAGGTGCTCCACGTCCCGGAATTGTAGTCGTACTTTGCCGGGTTGATCGGCTGGCCATCTGCTGACAGGCCTATTCCGCCCGTGGGATAACCGTAGCCCGAATTGCCGGCAACCGCGACTCCAAGAGGTACGGGCAGGCCGTATCCAACGTTGATCGGGCCAGTGGTGATGTATCCGCCGGAAATGATGCCGAGGTACGTGGTGCTCGGTTCCGGCGTAACGGTGACATTCACTGGGCCGGAAGTGCTCGCGTAATACTTGCTGTCGCCTCCGTATCGGGCGGTAATGGACATTGAGCCGCCCGGGACTGTGTGCGTTTGAATGTTGGCAGTGCTTGCTGAAGTTCCGGGGTTCAGTTGCCCGACTCCGGAGCCGATAGCCTCGCCGGTCGAAGAGGTAGCGAGGAGAGAAACGGCGCCGGTCGGTGCAGTGCACGAACTTCCATTGCCGCACTTTACCGTTGCGCGAACGTTGATCGGCGAGCCGTGAACGACAGTCGTACCCTGCCCGTTGCCGAGCGCGAGGGTAGTGGCAGAGCCGATCGCGGTTGCGGCCTTCTGCCAATTGTTCACGAGTGCTGTAGCGTCGAAGGAGCCAAGTCCGGTGGCCAGGTCGTAGCCGGGACCCGCGGAATAGCCAACCGTAAATTGCCCGAGCGGATCGGGGACCTTGTTGTCGCCCTTGGTTGTGTCGTGATACACGCCCGGAATTAACGCCAACTTGTAGAACACGTAGTTAGCGATGCCCTGCGGTTGTCCGCCGAGATTTTGATTAACGAGCGCCATGATTCCGGCTGCCGCTGGGCTGGAGGCCGAAGTTCCGCCGAACGCGAAGAAATAGTCACCCTGACTGCAATAGCCGTAGAGACAGACCAGATAGCCATCATGGAGAGCCGCCGCGAGGGACAAGTCCGGAATGTCTCGCTTGCCATCGTCGGGAACCCCGGGCGCTGCCTGCCAGTCGGGTTTGGCGTAGACCTTGCTCAGGCCACCGCTTCCGGCCCAAAGTCCGATCGCGTTGGGATCGTTGTTGCTTTCGTTCCAGACCTTCTCCGGAATGTAGCCGAGCACGGAGAGGCCTGTGACGGGATCGTTATTCGCCACGCTGCTCCAGTAAGCGCTGGGATTATCCGTGTCGTCGAATTGTGTGCCGCCCACGGAAACGTTGTAAGGGGTGGAAGCAATGCCGTTAACCGCCAGGCCGCCAGAGGCAAAAAGACCGCCGCCGGGGGAGTCGCATCCCGCGCCACCATTGTCGCCAGCTGAGACGAACGAGGTGATGCCCTGGGCTGCTGCTTGCTTCCAAAGGGAGTTGTAGAAGGCGTTCTGGACTTTGCCCAGTGAATCTTCGCACGAACCGTAGCTGGTGCTCATGATGGACGCCAGATTGTGATCCACGATGTAGGCGGCGGAGACATCGACGCCGTCGGAGAAGTTACTCTGCGAAACCACGAACTTGACCTGCGCCATCGGTGCGACCGCGCCAGACCAGGTCACGTCCAGCATGGCCTCTTGCATATCGCTGGTCTGCCCGGGATCGTCGCCATTCACGATGATTTCCGGATCGTTGGCGGGAAGGCCCAGGACGGTGCGGAAATCACGGACGTTTTGCACGTCAATGTTGCTGCGACCGACGATAGCGATGGTCTGGCCGGTGCCATTGATCCCCGCGTCGTAGAGCGGCTGCACATTGTAGATTTTGGCGAAGTCGGCGGGAGTCATGTAGTGAGAGCCGTCATCGAACGTGAACTGCGCACCCGTCTTCTTGAAATGGATTTTGCTTCCCATGTATGCCGTTGCGGAGCGCGGATCGCTGTGCAGTCGTACGACTCCCTTAACAACGGGGTGGAGTGCCGCGGGAATCTGGATGTCAGAGGAATTGGAGATGAATTTCCTGGTCTTGTATTCGTAGGAGTGCATCTGGATCGCAAAAGCGTTTTCCACCTGCGACACCGTTCCGCTGAACACGATGTAGCGCCGGCTCTGCGCGACTTCGTGGACGGTTAGCCCCTGGCTTTCGAGCCATTGCTGAATTTTGGTTGCGTCTTGTTCGGCCACGCCAAACTTCTGCCCGAATTCTGAAGGCGTCAGCCACTTGTGAAACGAAGGCGACGACGGGTCGTGAAGGTCGCTGACCAGCTTTTCGGCGGCTTGCTCCTGTTCGTCTGTCGCCGATAGTTGCAGAATCATGCGGCCGAGGTTTTGCCCCCCGGAAAGCCGTCCCGTCTCTGCACTGACTGCTAGCAGCACCGGAGTTGTTCCTTCCACCGCTACTCGCTGTTCGTTCTTTACCTCCGTGACAATTCTTGTTTGCGGCAGGGCTTGCGAGCGTGCCGCTTGACCCCCTCCCCAAACCAATAACAAGCTCAGGAAACCGACGATGCGCATACAATGCCGATAGATCACTGGGTAGATCCTCCCCAAAAGTAAGTTTTCGAGTTACACCGATAGAATCTGGAATGCAGGGTCCGCTAACTGGCCCGTCGGAAAACTTCCTACGCGGAGGCGATAGAAAGGCGCCGTGGGGAATTGACCTGGTGGACAAACCGGCTTGCGGAAATAGTTGGCCGGTGTTTCTTTCCGCTGAAAATGGTGAGGGTTACTGCGAATCTAACGGGGACAGCTTTCAGGATTTAATGCATGGGGACGTGAACGGTAGTAAAGCGCAGTTTGGAGGCGGTCCGGAGCATGACACACACGTGGTAAGTGAAAAATCTTGGAAGCATTCCCCGGAATCCCCCGCACCCGCACTGCGACCTGAAAATTAGATACTTCTAAGCTATCACGCAGGAGGAAGAACACCAATCAAAAACCGACTTAACTCGATTTAATGGCCAGAATACCGTTGGCTTCCAGTGTGCTGAATTTCCTAACTGTGAAAGAGGAAGTGCCAGGTCACATCGACAGCGGCGTGCACCAAGGCGGAAGCAAAGATGGAACCGGTCTTCCTCCAGGTCCACCCGTAAAAAAGGCCGGCGAGCGAGGCGAGAATCACGTAGCGCCAGTTGGGAAAGCCCATATTGGTGATATGGGAGAAACCGAAGAGAATCGAGGCGGTCCACCATCCGGCAAGGTCACTCTTCGATGCCTTGGACAGGAAGTTCTGTAACAAACCGCGAAACAGGAATTCTTCGGGCCAAGCGGTGAAAAAGAGAATCGCGAGCGATAGTCCCAGGAACGAAGGCCAATGCGCCCACTGCGGAGCAAACACGATGAAATGCATCTTTAATCCCAAAGGAATCGCGATACAGGCGAACATCAGGAAGCTTGCCAGAAGGTAAAATCCCCAGTTCCTGCCCCAGCCGATCGAGTAGCCAATGCCATTCACTCGCCGAACCAAAACAAACGCCGCCAGCGCCACGCCCGCTGCCGCCAGCACAGTGAAGACATAGGCGAGGCGTCCTCCGGGGTAGGGCCACAGCCAATGCGAAGGGCTGAACTTGACCAAGACCCATACTCCCGCGAGGATCACGAAGTCTTGCCACGCGCCTGCTGCCGCTTTGGCCGCTGAACTCGCGAGCCCCAGCGGGACAAAAACCAGGCCAGCCATGACGCCGGCGCGAGCGATGGCAAATGTACCCGTTCCCAGCAGGTAAGCGATGTAGGTGAGAAACAAACACGCACCGAGCAGAAAGCCCGCTGTGGGTCCCATGCTACGCGCGAGGTTTTCAGCTACTCCCTTCGCGGCAAACAGCAGCATGACTAGAAGCAGCAGGGCGAATGCTGACAAAGTTGCGGCGAATGCGCGTCCTCCATATCCCTGCCAACTTGCGTAAATGCCTCCCCCAAGGCAGATGAACGCCCAGATTCCCAGGACCCCCCAGACATTCAGTTGTCTCATCAATCCTCTCGTTCAACCCTTCGCCGTGTGGTGTGAACTTTACACAACACTCCCGCCATTATAGAAACTCTTGGAACTGAAAACTGTAAACTGAACTGTGAGATCTGCAAAGTGAAACGCCTCTCGTACATTGATTGGATGCGCGGCCTTGCGTGCTTGCTGATGTTTCAGACGCATTGCTACGACTCGTGGTTGCGGCCGGAGCTCCACCAAACGCGGCTTTACCGGTGGTCGCAGGTCGGCGGAACGTTGCCGGCGCCACTCTTTATCTTCCTTGCCGGCGTCTCTGTGGCGCTAACGACCCAAAGATCCCGGGAGAAGGCAATGACGCGCAATGCGATTGCGAGGCAAACTCTCGTTCGTGGTGCGGAAATATTTGGCTTGGGCATCCTGTTTCGAATCCAGGAATATATCCTCGGTTACAAATGGGTTCCGTGGACTGATTTGCTGCGTGTGGACGTCCTCAACATGCTGGGATTGTCGATCATCCTGATGGGCGTGATGTGCTGGTTCGCGGGCGCTGGCGAACTGAACGGCAGCCGGAACAAGAGCTTTCTGGCGGCGCTCGCGACGGCGGCGGTGGTCGCTCTGGCCACTCCGCCGGTCTGGACATCTTCCCTCCTGCACGCGCTGCCGTGGCCCATGGAGTCCTACATCAACGGGGTGCATACCTTTCACCAACCCCAGCCGTGGCTGTTCCCGATCTTCCCGTGGTGCGCGTTCGCGTTTGTGGGCCTGGCCGTTGGCTTTTCGCTGTTCTGTGGATTTGCGCGGCGACGCGAAGGTTTGTTTTTTGTGGGGTTGGGCGCGGCGGGCCTGTTGACTTGTGTTTTGGCGCTTTTGTTTGATGCGTTGCCGATTCACGTCTACACCGTTTACGATTTCTGGCACTCGAACCCTAATTTCTTCTGCTGATCATTTTGTCGCTGGTGTAGGCATGGTGCCGGTGGGTATGGGCGCAGAAGGGATTCAGCCCGGTGATTCAGTTGGGAACCACTTCGCTGCTGGTGTATTGGGTGCACATTGAGTGCGTGTATGGACGACTCTCGTTCTTGCCCAAGCATGGTTCTTCCATACTCAAAGCAACGATGGGCTTGCTGGTGATCTTCCTGGCGATGCTGGGGCTGTCAATCTGGCGGACGCGTTACAAGAAGAGAACCGTTAAGGCTTTGTCGCCTGGGAATCAGTCGGCGGTGGCGCCGGTAGCTTGATGATCACTTCGCCCGGACGTGCTTGGCCAAGTTCCTCGCGCGCGATCTTTTCGATGGTGTGCGGATCGGTCTTCAGGTTCTTTACGTCCTGTTCCAGGTCGGAGTTTTCCTTGTTCAGCCGGTCCAGATCGGTTTTTACTTTCTGAATTTCCTGCTGCTTGCGGTGCATGGCCACGAAGCCGTGGGTGCCGAAGACATCATGAAGGAACAGAAAAGCGACAAACACCGCCAGTAGGTGCGGCACGTAGTGGCGCGCAACATTCCTTAGTTTCTGTTGTAGATCGACGCTCATCGGCAATTCAAATTCTAACTCCGACGTGGAATTTTGTGGCAGCAAAGTGGAGCCACCGGCGACTTTCTGCGGAGGGAGTGTCCAAGCGGCCCCCATGGCTGGAACGCGGGATTTGCCTTCTTTTCGCAGGGTAAATACCTGAGGGAGGTGGTCGTGTACAATCATGGCTCGCGATGATCGGTTCTGTATCGTGCTGGTGACGTGCGGTTCGGCTGCCGAGGCGCGGAAAATCGCGGAGGTGGTCGTCAAGAAGCGTCTCGCGGCTTGCGTGAATATACTTGCGGTACCCGTCGAGTCGGTTTATCGGTGGAAGGGCAAGCTGGAAAAATCCCGCGAACGTCTACTGATCATCAAAAGCAGCAAAGCGCGGCTGCAAGCGCTCGAGAGGGAAGTGCTGCGGCTACATTCCTACGAAACCCCGGAGTTCATTGCCATTCCCATCTCCGGCGGTTGTTCCAGATATTTGTCATGGATCGCGCAGTCGCTCACAGAGTAGCTGTCTCGCAGCGGGTCGCGGAAGAGGGATTCCGCACTCCCAAGACTTCGTTCGGAATGACGGAATGGCGGTTCTTCAGCAAGGTTTAGACGTAGAGCAGCGCCTGGTCCAGGTCCGCAATGATATCTTCGACGTCTTCAATGCCCACCGAGAGTCGGACCAGGCTGTCGGTAATACCCACGCGGTCGCGAATCTCCTTCGGCATGGATGCGTGGGTCATTTGCGCCGGCAATGAGATGAGCGATTCGACGCCGCCGAGGCTCTCGGCCAGAGAGCACACCTTGACCTGGTTGAGGAAACGTCGCGTAGCGTCTTCGGCACCGAGATCGAAGGACAGCATTGCGCCGGGACCCTTTTGCTGGCGCCGCGCGAGATCGTGCTGCGGGTGCGAGGCCAAGCCGGGAAAGAAGACCTTGCGAACCTTCGGATGCGCGTCGAGATGGCGCGCGACGGCCAAGCCGTTGGCGTTGTGCTGCAACATGCGCACCGCAAGAGTTTTGATGCCGCGCGAGACCAGAAAACAGTCCATGGGCGCGAGTCCAGCTCCAGCGGAGCGTTGAATGAAGTAGATCTTCTCGGCATCTTCCGGTCGCGTGAGGACGACAGCGCCGCCGGTGGCGTCGCTGTGGCCGTTGAGGTATTTGGTCATGGAATGCACAACGATGTGGGCGCCGAGTTCGATGGGTCGCTGGAGATAAGGTGTGAGGAAAGTATTGTCGACCACCAGCGTTGCACGGCGCTCATTCGCAAGTTTGCCCATCGCCGCGATGTCGGTAAGACGCATGGTGGGATTGGTAGGCGTCTCGATATAAAGCATCTTCGTGTTGGGACGCATGGCGCCCAGCACCACGGCCGGATCGGTGGTGTCGACGAAACTGAATTCGAGACCGAAGTGCACCAGCAGCTGCGTGGAGAGGCGATACACGCCGCCGTACACCGCTTCGGAAAGCACGACGTGGTCGCCAGGACGCAACAGCCGGAACACGGAATCAATCGCGGCCATGCCTGAGGTGAACACATAGGCGCTATGTCCGCCTTCGAGTTTCGTAACCGTGCGCTCGAGCGCTTTGCGGTTGGGATGATTTGTGCGGGCGTAGTCGTACCCGCCCTTGGCCTTGCCCAATTCCTCGTAAACGTAGGTGGAAGTCTGGTAGATTGGCGCGACCACCGCGCCGGTTGAGGGATCGGGTTCCTGTCCTACGTGAATAGCGTTCGTCGCAAATCCCATGTTGGGCACACGCTGTCCGCGTCCAGTTCTTTTGGCGCGGCTTATAGTCCCGGGCGGTATTTCTAATTGAGGAAGGAATCTCCCCTGAGCCTGCGGTTTCCGCAGTGCATCGAAGTTACAAGAGGCCATGCAGGGAGTCAATCGCTGTGCTGCGGATGGATTATTACCCGAACGGCACAACCCACGCATTACTTCGCGTCTTGGCCCACCGCAGATTTCTTCTTGGCCGCGTCTCGGGCTTCTTGAAAGCGCACCTGCATTTCTGCAAGAACCTGGCGGAGTTTTTCAGGATCGCGAATGGTACCCAGGAAAAAAACTTGCATGTCGTAGGGCGTGCCGCCGATGAAGCGGTAGTCGGAGGGTAACGGGGGACCTCCCGGGCTGCCGGCTGCCGGAATCTGCGCAGGCAGCTGTATGGCGTACATGCTGCCGCCCGCGATTGATTGCAGCGGGAATTGTTGCAGCCATCCGCAATTGTGCCCGTCTAGAATGCTGGCACCAGAAACGACGATCCAGGACCCTGCGTCGGCCGCCGAGGCTTTCTGGCAATCCCACAATTCGCCATTCGGAACGGCATCGCTGACCTCGATTACACCGTATTCGTCGATTTTGACGTGTTCAATGGCGTGCTCTTGGGCGAAGCGCTGCACTTCCGGCAATGCCTGATTCCAATCAACGTTGGAGTCGTTCAGCAGAGTGTAGGCCGGCCTCCCAAAACTCAGGGAGTTGATATACGGCATGTAGAAGGGATAGGCGCGCACAGCTGTGAAAAGACAGCTGAGCGCACAAATCGCGGCCAGACCCGTCGCGATTCTATCTACGAGCGGCGCCGTCGTGCGCAGGCTCGCCAGCAGACCAGGTAGCGGTGCAATCAACAGAATCAATATCACGATCGGGACGGTAAAGTGGCGGATGCTGATGGACATGCGACCGAGCATGCAAAACGCCAGAAACACAATCAGGCATATCCAAATCGCGCGCCAGTGACATTCCT
>WNFJ01056894.1_pt1 | contig 10307 bp, 7 predicted proteins | sample 5400461 | NCBI WGS metagenome assembly WNFJ01 (sample SAMN13153349, study PRJNA577476) | soil metagenome | isolation source: 115 cm saprolite on Douglas fir-dominated hillslope | place: USA:California | collected 2013-09-17
CACCGAATTGACCATCCTCGCGACCGACCATCCCTGGCTGTTGTCGATCATCGCCGGCGCCTGCGCCTCGGCCGGCGCCAACATCGTCGACGCGCAGATTTACACCACCACCGACGGCCGCGCGCTCGACACCATCGCGATCACCCGGGAATACGACCGTGACGAGGACGAGGCACGGCGCGCCACGCGAATCGGCGAGATGATCGAGGACGTGCTGGAGGGCAAGTTGCGGCTGCCCGAGGTGGTGGCGCGCCGGACCGCCAGCCGCGGCAAGGCGCGTCCGTTCGTGGTCGAACCGGAAGTCACCATCAACAATCAATGGTCGGACCGCTACACGGTGATCGAGGTGTCCGGGCTCGACCGGCCGGGCCTATTATATGAGCTGACCACCGCGATCTCCAAACTCAACCTCAACATCGCCTCGGCCCATGTCGCGACCTTCGGCGAGCGCGCCCGCGACGTGTTTTACGTCACCGACCTGCTCGGCGCCCAGATCAACGCGCCGACGCGGCAGGCCGCGATCAAGAGCGCGCTGATCCACCTGCTCGCCCACGACGAGGCCCTGGCGCAGCCCGCGGCGTGATCGACCCGCGCATGTGCCGCGTGCTAGTGTGCCGCTTCGGGGGAATGCCAGATGATCTGGATCGCGAATCTCTTGGTGGCGCTGGTTGCAGCGCTGCACGTCTATTTCCTGGTTCTGGAGATGTTTCTCTGGACCAAGCCGCTGGGCTTGAAAACCTTTCGCAATTCACTGGAGAAGGCGAAAGAATCCGCGGTGCTTGCCGCCAATCAGGGCCTCTACAACGGCTTTCTCGCCGCCGGCCTGATCTGGGGCCTGGTCGAGAACGTTCCCGCGTTCGCTTTCCAGATCAAAATGTTCTTTCTGCTCTGCGTGATTGTCGCCGGCGTCTATGGCGCCGCTACCGTCAGCCGCAGGATTCTCTTCGTCCAGGCCGCGCCCGCCGCCATCGCATTGATTCTGCTCTGGGTCGCCTAAGTTCGTTCACCGGCATCAGCCTTAATTCCCGCTTAACGCGGCCTTAAACCCCGCTCGCTAGTCTCCCGGCACGGGATGGCGTGGGCGTTTGGGTATGGCGTGGGGACGGAAAAAGAGCGGCGGACGCAAGGAGCCGCAATTCGGGCTCGGCGCGTCGCTTTCGGAATTGCGTCTCGGCCCGCAAGATCGCCTCCCCGGTGCCGACGACGAGGCACCGAAGAAATCGCCCAAACGCAAAGCCGCCGAGACCGACGACGACGCTCCGCGCGAGCGCAAGCCGCGCGCGAAGAGAGGTGGCAGCAAGCGCCGATCCAGGGGTCGCTCGCGCCACGGCCTGGTTCGCCTGTTCTATTGGGGCGTGGTGCTCGGGCTGTGGGCGGCAATCGCGTTGGTCGGCGTCATCGTTTGGGTGGGCGCGCACCTGCCGCCGATCCAGGCGCTGGAAATTCCGAAACGGCCGCCGACCATCGAGATCACAGGCGTCGATGGCAGCGTGCTGGCGACGCGGGGTGAAATGCCCGGCAGCAATGTCTCGCTGAAGGAACTGCCGCCCTATCTGCCGAAAGCATTCATCGCCATTGAAGACCGCCGGTTCTATTCGCATTACGGCGTCGATCCCTTGGGCATTTTACGCGCGGCGGTCGCGAACGTGCTGCATCGCGGCGTCTCTCAGGGCGGCTCAACGCTGACCCAGCAACTCGCCAAGAATCTGTTCCTGACGCAGGAGCGCACGCTGCAACGAAAGTTGCAGGAAGTCGAACTGGCGCTCTGGCTCGAGCGCAAGCATTCCAAATCAGAGATTCTCGAGCTCTACCTCAACCGGGTCTATTTCGGCTCCGGCGCTTACGGCGTCGAGGCCGCGGCGCAGCGTTATTTCGGAAAATCGGCCAAGAACGTCACGCTGGCGGAGGCCGCGATGCTCGCGGGCCTGGTCAAATCGCCGTCGCGGCTGGCGCCGAACCGCAATCCGGAAGGTGCCGAAAAACGCGCCCAGACCGTGCTCACCGCCATGGCGGAAGCCAAATTCATCACCGCCGCGCAGGCGCAGGCCTCGATTGGGCATCCCTCCTACAATATGAAGGCGGCGGGCGCCGGCACCATCAATTATGTCGCGGACTGGATCGGCGAAGTGCTCGACGATCTGATCGGCCAGGTCGACCAGAACATCGTGGTCGAAACCTCGATCGATCCGAAACTGCAGAGCGTCGCCGAAGCCGCCGTGATCGACGAACTCGCGGCGAAAAGCGTCAAATTCAATGTCAGCCAGGGCGCGCTGGTGGCGATGACCCCCGACGGCGCGGTGCGCGCCATGGTCGGGGGGCGCAATTATGCCGAGAGCCAGTACAACCGCGCGGTGACTGCGAAGCGCCAGCCGGGTTCGGCATTCAAGCCGTTCGTGTATCTGACGGCGATCGAATCCGGCCTGACGCCGGAGACGATCCGGCAGGACGCGCCGCTCGACGTCAAGGGCTGGAAGCCCGAGAACTATGGCCACGAATATTTCGGCGCGGTGACGCTGACGCAGGCGCTGGCGATGTCGCTCAACACCGTCGCGGTGCGGCTCGGACTGGAGGTCGGGCCCAAGAACGTGGTGCGCACCGCGCACCGGCTAGGCATTTCATCGAAGCTCGACACCAATGCCTCGATCGCACTCGGCACTTCGGAGGTGTCGCTCACCGAACTGGTCGGGGCCTATGTGCCGTTTGCCAATGGTGGCCAGGGCGTCTCGCCGCATGTGGTGACCAAAATCCGTAACCTCGAGGGCAAGGTGCTGTACGCGCGCCCCGCCGACCAGCTCGGCCAGGTGATCGAACCGCGCCACGTCGCGATGATGAATACCATGATGCAGGAGACGCTGCTCAGCGGCACCGCGCGCAAGGCGGAGATCCCCGGCTGGATGGCCGCCGGCAAGACCGGCACCAGCCAGGACTTTCGCGATGCCTGGTTCATCGGCTACACCGCCAATCTCGTCACCGGCGTCTGGCTCGGCAACGACGACAATTCGCCGACCAGGAAGGCGACCGGCGGCGGCTTGCCAGTCGAGGTCTGGACCCGCTTCATGCGCGCAGCCCATCAGGGCGTGCCGGTCGCTAGCTTGCCGGGCTCGCAGCAAAGCGGCTTCTTCTCGAACTTCCTGCAGGCCGCCTCGCAACCGAGCCCACCAGTGAATGCTCCCGCGCCCGCAAGCACCGTCGGCCGGCCTGCGCCGACGCGCACTTCGGTGCGCCCCGAACCGGCCGCCGGACTCGACGGCTGGCTGATGGACCGCCTGTTCGGGCGGTAGATTTTCGCTGGCGCGCAGCTTTGTGGGACCGCTGTCCGCCTGCGCGGGGACACTGAGCTTGTGCTCACAAGTCCATTCCATGACGCCGGACCGTGGTCCGCTTTGGAACGCGTTGCGGACTCGAAGCAGAGACCGCGCCAGCTCCGAGAACTGCCAATCGGCATCCCTCAACCGGCCCGAATTCATTCGTAAGCGCGCCACGACCGGCTGGTGGCGGGAGCCGAGTTTGAGGTCATCTTTCCTCATAACAAGAAACGCTTTTGTAATCATTTGCGCAAACGTTGCCATTCTCGCAGCTAGATAATTCACAATTCAACTGGGCGCGCGTTGAATGAAACAGCGAGAGGTGAAGCCTCTGATTATCCGGGAGTGGGACCGATGGATCCAGACGCAGTCGATCGATCCCGGCAAAGCGAGCGCCCGAGATGCGTTTAAATTCTTTGTTGAGCTGCAGGAGGCGCGATCTCCACTTTTGGATTTTAGACCAAGAGGTCGGGAAAAGTGGCAAATCGTGCACGGCTGGCTGCTGAGCGAGGGACGAGTGTCGAATTGATGTCCAGCGCGCTGCACGCAATTTCGGGCGCTTTGATAGATTTATGCAATGAGGGGTGCTTTCCGGTCGCTCGCGGCGACTGTCAGCGAGGTAGAACAGCGTCCGCACGCCACCTGGTGTGAGACTCAACGTCTCCTGTTCAAAACCGCATTGGCCGCTGGCAAACACTTTTGAGCCGTGTCATTCTCGCAGCCGTCATTTGCGTAATGTGGTTGCATGAAATGAGTGCGGTCGAACCGCTTGGGGCGCAAGACAGCCTGAATCGAATAGCGTCGCCCAGTCTGCAGCGACCATCAATTCAGATGGGCGCCGGAGGATTGCCATCCGCCGCCGAGATTTGGTCGACGGGAGCCGACGCACCGGCCCATCCCAGGAAACCTACTGAGGAGATAACGACTGAGAAGCTTTTGTACGGGCCCGAGCCCGCAGAAGCCATCAAGGTCGGCACCCTCTGGCAGAACAGGGCATGGCAGAAGCGCAGTTTGGCGCCGAGCCGAACCTGGCCGCCGCGTCGGCTGTCTTTGGCTTTACAAGGTGGCGGCTCATTCGGCGCGTTTACCTGGGGCGTTTTGGAGCGGCTGCTGGAAGAACCGGACTGTGAGATTGATGCTATCAGCGGCGCAAGCGCGGGGGCGGTCAACGGCGTGCTTCTGGCGTCTGGCTTCGTCGAAGGCGGCCGAGAAGGCGCGCGGGCGCGACTCAGACGATTTTGGAGGCGGGTCACGGAAGAGGCCTCGTTCCGCTCCCTGATGTTGATTGGCGGATTTTCACCGGCCGGGACCTCTGTCACCTTCGGCCGCGGGTTGTCGTCGGCGCGATTTGATCCGTTCGATCTTGATCCGCTCCGTCAGGCGCTAGCAACGGAGATAGATTTCTCTGCGTTGTGTGACCCAGTCTGTCCGAAGCTTCTGGTCGCCACGACGCGTGTTCGCGATGGCCGATTGTGTGTTTTCCGCAACAGGGACCTCACCGCCGACGTAGTACTGGCGTCGACCTGTCCGCCTTTGGTCCATTGCGCCGTCGAGATCGAAGGCGATGCCTATTGGGACGGCGGTTATGCCGCCAATCCCCCATTGGTGCAGCTGGTGCAGGATTCAGACGCGGCGGATGTGCTCATTGTTCAAATCACCCCGACACGTGACGCCTACATTCCGATCACCATGGCGGCAATCGACCGTCGTCTCGATCAGATCACGGCTAATTCGGCACTCAATGCCGAGATCGCCGCACTTGATTTTGCGCGCGAGAATGCAGCCACGCCGGAATTGCGTTCCTTGAGGGTGTTTCGGCTCGCGGCGGAGGACGAGATCGACGGGCTTGCCCAACGCAGCGCCGCGGATATTGGGTCCGGCTTTATCACGACGCTGCACCGGACCGGCCGCGATGCTGCCGATCGCTGGCTCACGCGAGGTCCGGGCGAAATGGCGTCGACAAGCCGAGTACAACACGACCAGCGCGACGGCTTCGGCGTGTTCGGATTTCAGCCACCTTTCGCCGAGGCCCCCGCGAGTGAGCGCTTTATAGGCGAGCCTCTTTCATAGAAATGAGATCTTGCGTCGGCGTTTGCGACTACGCCCGCTAATCCTGAATGCCGTAGCGATGCAGATCGTTGCCGCAGGTATCGAGCCAGCGCTTGGCGCGCTCGATATGGCCGCAAACCTTGGCGAGGACCCTCCAGAACCGCGCCGAATGATTCATTTCGACGAGATGCGCCACTTCATGGCCGGCGAGATAATCCAGCACATAGGGTGGCGCCAGGATCAGCCGCCACGAGAACGACAATGAGCCTGCCGAGGTGCACGAACCCCAGCGGCTCGACTGGTCGCGGATCGACAGCCGCTTCACCCTTACGCCCAGCGCCTGGGCGTAAGCCTGCGCCGCCTTCTGCAGGTCGCGGCGTGCCTCGCGCTTGAGGTAGTCGTGGACCCGGCGTTCGATATGCTCACCGCCGCCGGCGACGCAGAGAATCCGCTCGCCGCTGTCGCGCGTTTCCGTCCACACGGTGCCACGGCTGCCTGCGCGATGCACGATCCGATGCGCGACACCGCGCAGCGGCACCACGGTGCCCGGAAGAAATGGCGCGGCCTTCGGCAAGCGGCCGAGGCGCGCGGCGATCCAGCCGCCGTGGCGTTGCGCGAAATCCTTGGCATCGGCGATGGTGCCGCGCGGCGGCATGGTCAGGATCGCTTCACGGTCGCTGGGATGAATGCGCAAGGTGTAGCGCCGCGCGCGCCGATGCCGGCGCAGCCTAATCGAATAGATTTGTGAACCATGTTTGACGAGAAGAGTCGCGGGTTCGGCAGGCCGCCGATAAAGGAGGGCGCGAGTGGCCATGTCTGCAAGTCCGGGGCGGGGATCAGGAGTTCGCCCGGATTCTGCCATATCCGCCGCCAGTGAAATCGCTCGGCGCAAAAACAAATCATTTGCCCAATATACAGTGGTTGACCGATTACTCGGCCCTATAGGAAGGGGCTCGAACGGAAAAATTCGCCCGGAACCGCGTCCCTCGAGCGGCCTCAAGGATTGAGAACCAACTCATTTCTTCAGGGAAGCCGTGAATCGGGTTGCTTCGGGCGGATTCAGGGGGGTATCGGGCGGTCGAATCAACAACGGCATTCGATCTCAGACCGATGATTCCGCATCGAAACCGCGAGATCGATGCTTTATTCCGCCGCCGCCGCTAACGAAGCCTTCGGATTGGCTGACGACATCATGAAATCGGAGATGCGCGGCACGATTTCCGATTTGAAGCGCGAGCCGTTGAAGACGCCGTAGTGCCCGACGCCCTTTTGCATATAGTGAATCCGGCGGTAGTTCGGGATCGAACTGCACAATTCGTGCGTCGCTTCGGTCTGGCCAAGACCGGAAATATCGTCCTTCTCGCCTTCCACCGTCATCAACGCGACGCGCACGATTTTCGACGGGTCGACCGGCTTGCCGCGATGGGTCATCTCGCCCTTGGGCAGCGCATGCTTGACGAACACGGTGTCGACCGTCTGCAAATAATACTCCGCGGTCAGGTCCATGACGGCGAGATACTCGTCATAGAAATCGCGGTGCTTGTCGACCAGATCGCCGTCGCCCTTCACGAGATTCTTGAACAGATTCTTGTGGGCGTCCATGTGGCGGTCGAAATTCATGCTGATAAAGCCGTTGAGCTGCAGGAAGCCCGGATAGACATCGCGCATGACGCCTGGATGCGGAAACGGCACCTTGGTGATGACGTGGCTGCGGAACCACTCGATGCCGCGCTCGGCGGCAAGATTGTTGACGGCGGTGGGATTGCGGCGAGTATCGATCGGGCCGCCCATCAGCGTCATCGAGATCGGAGCATAGGGATCGCGCTCGGCCTCCATGATGGAAACCGCCGCCACCACCGGCACCGACGGCTGGCACACGGCGATCACGTGCATATTGCCGCCGAGCACGTGAAGCATCTCGATGACGTAATCGACATAGTCGTCGAGATCGAAGCGGCCTTCCGTCACCGGGACCATCCGGGCATCGGACCAATCGGTGATGTAGACCTCATGCGCCGGCAGAAAAGCTTCGACCGTACCGCGCAACAGGGTCGCGTAGTGGCCGGACATCGGAGCCACGATCAGCACGCGCGGCTGCGGCACACGCAACGGCCGCGTCAGCTTGCGATCGAAATACAACAGCCGGCAAAACGGCTTTTCCCAAATCGAGCGGATTTCAACCGGCGTGCGCATGCCGTTGACTTCGGTGTCGGTGATGCCCCATTCGGGCTTGCCGTAGCGCCGGGTCGCCCGCTCGAACAATTCGCAGCCGGCGGCGACGGATTTGCCGAACTCGGTGTGCGACCACGGATTGAGCGGATTCTGAAACAGGATCTTTGTGGCGTCGCTGACGGCTCGCGCCGGATTGAGCGACGCGTGCGCCATTTCGTACATCCAGTACATCGGCGTCGTAAGCGCCGGACTGCCTTCGGCCACCAGAGGCGGTGCGCCGCCAAATTCACCAATAGGCATTTATTCCTCAAATCTTTTGCACCGCAGCATACTGCCGAATGCGTAATAGAGCGTCAATGCACAGATCGGTATAGCCCCGCGCGGGGGCAAGTCGAAGCGGTTCAAATTCATGGGATTCAAATTCACGGGATGAGTGACTTATTCGCCACCCTGGATCAGCGAACCGTGGCGGCGGGCGCTGCGCAAGAGCGCAAGAAATATCGCAAATGACGCAATGAAGAGCACCACGTTGATCAGCAGGGCTGACATCATCAGGTCGGTCCGAAATACATGCCCGATCAACAGCGCCCGCATTCCTTCGAATACATAGGTCGGCGGCAGCGCCCAGGCGACATATTGCAGCCAATGCGGCAACACCGTCACCGGATAGTAGATGCAGGCCAGCGGCATCACCCCGAACATCAGCGTCCACACGATACTCTCGGCACCCAAGCCATTGCGCAGCACCAGGCCTGAAACGAAAATCCCCAGCGACCAGCTGGTGAAGATCAGATTGCAGAAGAAGGCGATCAGCGGCAGCCCGATGGCGTAAAAATTGAAGTCGAAAAAGATCATCGCCAGCAGCGTCATCGGAAACACGCCGATCGCAAGCCGGATCAGGCTCATCACCATTAGCGCGATCAGGAACTCGATCGGCTTTAGCGGGCTCATCATCAGGTTGCCGAGATTGCGCGCCCACATCTCCTCGAGAAACGAGATCGAAAAGCCGAGCTGTCCGCGAAACAGGATGTCCCACAGGATCACGGCACCGATCAGGGTGCCGCCGGCGCGCGCGAAAAACCCCGCATTCTGTGCGATATAAATCTGCAGAAAGCCCCAGGTGATGATCTGCAGCGCCGGCCAATAGATCAGTTCCAACAGACGCGGCCACGACGAGAGCAACAGGTACCAGTAGCGCAGGATCATCGCGTTGATGCGATGCGGCGCGATGCCCCCTGGCAAAGCAAACTCGCTCACGACGTGCCCTCCTGAACGCGGCCGCGGGCGACGTCGAGAAATACTTCCTCCAGCGTCGTCCGGTTGTAACGGGCCATGATCTTGTCCGGGGCGTCATCGTCTTCGATGCGGCCGCGTTTCATGATGACGACGCGGTCGCACAATCGCTCGACTTCAAGCATGTTGTGCGAAGCCAGCAGGATGGTCGCGCCATGCGCCATGCGATAGGTCTCCAGATGCCGCCTGATCCAATCGGCGGTATCGGGATCGAGCGAGGCCGTCGGTTCGTCCAGCAACAACAGTTCGGGCTGGTTGATCAGCGCTTTCGCCAGCGCGACCCGGGTCTTCTGCCCGGCGGAGAGCTTGCCATTGGCACGGTCGAGGAAATCGCCGAGATCGAGATCGGCGGCGAGTTTCTCGATGCGCTCGCGCAAGTTCGCAACCGCGTAGAGCCGGCCGAAGATGGTGAGATTCTGCCGCACCGTCAGCCGCATCGGCATATCGACATAGGGACTTTCGAAATTCATCCGGCCCAGCACCTCGGCGCTTTGGTCGGGCATCGAATAGCCCAGCACCTGGATGATTCGCCCCGAGGTCGGCAGCACCAGTCCCATGATCATGGCGATCGTGGTGGTCTTGCCGGCGCCGTTGCCACCAAGCAGCCCGGTGATGCTGCCGCGCGCAATGCGAAACGATACGTCGTCGACGGCGCGGGTGGTCTTGTAGAGCTTTACCAGGTGCGCAACCTCGATCGCCGCGGATCCTGCCGGATTGGCCGCGGGTAAATCAGGCGTGACTGTGCCGTTTTTCATCATGCGGGCGTTCATTGGGCTATTGCTGTGGCAAGCGCAAGACTTTGGATCGATTGGCAAAGACCCAAGATCGGCGAATTTGTGGTCGGGACCCTGCACGGCTAAGCTTGCCGGCATGACAGACGTTGCAGCCTCCGATTTTCGCCATCCACGCCGCTATGTCCGTCTGGATACCATCCTGCGGCTGCGCTGGCTCGCTGCGCTCGGCCAGCTTGCCGCAATCTTCATCGTGGTGCAGGGGCTCGAATTCGACGTCCCGGTGGTCCCCTGCGTCACCATCGTCGGCCTGTCGGCCCTGCTCAATCTTGTGCTGCAGATCGCCTTCAACCCGATGCAGCGGCTGGAGCCGATCTATGCGGCGGCGCTACTGGCATTGAACATCGTCGAACTGGCAGCGCTGTTGTTTTTCACCGGCGGTTTGCAGAATCCGTTTTCATTTCTGTTTCTCGCCCCGGTTCTGATTTCGGCAACGGCGCTGCCGATACGGCTGACGATCGCGCTCGGCGCTCTCGCGGTTGCATGTGCCTCGGCGCTGGTTTTCTTCTATCTGCCGCTGCCGTGGGAGCCCGATGAACCTCTGGTACTGCCGCCGATCTATTTGTTCGGGGTCTGGCTCTCGATCGTGCTCGCGATCGGGGTCACCAGTCTTTACGCGTTCCAGGTTACCGAGGAAGCCCGCGAGCTTTCGGACGCGCTGGCCGCGACCGAGCTGGTATTGACCCGCGAGCAACAT
>WNFJ01455560.1_pt1 | contig 10307 bp, 14 predicted proteins | sample 5400461 | NCBI WGS metagenome assembly WNFJ01 (sample SAMN13153349, study PRJNA577476) | soil metagenome | isolation source: 115 cm saprolite on Douglas fir-dominated hillslope | place: USA:California | collected 2013-09-17
GCGCCGCCTTTGGAGGCGATGATGACAAGGCGGTCCCCATCGGTGACATAGGCCACCGGCGTGGTGCGAGACTGGCCGCTTTTCGCGCCAACTGTGGTCGGGAGCAAGAGGGTCGCGTTGGCAAAATAGCCGCCAACCTTGCCGTTGTTGGACCGAAACTCATCGATAGTGTTCTGGTTCAATGTAAATTATCACATTTATTGGGTATAAGCTCAAGCATAAATGAGCTTACTGCTTTCTCTTATTTCACAAATATTGGGCAGGTTATATCATAAATATTGGGCTAAACCATACTGGTCATGATAAATAATGGGCCAAACCGTACGTGTTTTCCGCATTTCTCTTAATCGGTACACAGCTCGCTGGAGTATGTAAGATAGTAAGGCGAGAGAACGTGAATCAGTTTATACCCCTCACGAAAGTAGCTATGGAGCGAGAGTAAAAACCGGCTCCCTTGAGATGGAACGAGCTATATAGCGATCACTAGCAAGAACATGTTCCTCACGGCTTTATTTTCCCTCGTTTTGGAACGGATATCCTATGTAGCCAGCGCAGGACCGATTATCGCGTGGCGGGTCTCGGCGACCCGTCCGTCGAGGACTCGGTAGAGGCTCAAGCCACGGAAGTCCGACCCATTCGGTAGATGCCCGGTCCAGGCTACAGCGACTGTGTCGTCTCGAGCGACCATAGCGTCTATGTCGTACTTCGTCACACCGCCCGTAACCTGGACGGCGTGCTCGTAGTCGTCACGAGCACCCTGCGGTCCATGACCAGGCGGCGTGTGGCCGTAGTCGACGTAATCCGGCGACACGATCTCGTCGAATCGCTCAGGGTGACCCTGGCTGTAGGCGGCGAAGAACTCCCGAACCGAATCCTCTGGCGTCACTTTATCTAGTCCTTTCTATCCACTGGATGAGGTTGCACATCCACCAGCGGGTTTAGTTTGGCGATGGACCTTGTGGTTCCCACGACCCACGGGATGCGCAACGAGCTGCACTTTTGGCTGAAGTGCCTTCACAGGCTCGCTCAATACTCTTGCTTTCTGCTGACAAGGGGCGAGATCGAGCGCTGTGAGAGCAGTTCCGCATGCCAAGGAAGAGCTCATGCTCCTTGCCCTCGTCCCTTCCTAGTGTAAGGAGGAAGCGTCATGAAAGCGCCATGACCAGCAGCATGGGCCGTGGTCCCACACGCTGTCCCACCCAGGTGGGAGCGCGCGCCAAGGCCGGGAAAACTGCCGAGCTCAGCCCCCATCCGATCAGCTCACCTTTCCCTCAGTGTAGCGTGAGGAAAGGCTCTCTGTGCCCCGGGCAAACGTGAGAGCCATGCAGGACGCTCTCACGCCAGTTCGACTGCTGAGAGCAAACTCGTTGCGCATCGCGTGGGATGTAAGAGCAATTTCATCAGAGAACCTTGGTGAGGAGCCGAGGCTCAGCGCCTCGGCCCGTTGCTCCTTTCCCATACCCCGTGAAAAGGGCTAGAGCTGCCCGAGCAGCCGCGCGAGAAGTGCTCGTTCGTCTTCGGGGCGCGCCACCGGGAGCGGCTTCACGAGCACTTCATCCAAGCCCTGCGCCAGGAGGTCGGCCAGCCGTGCCGCGATGGTGGCCTCATCGCCGAAGACGACCAGGCTGTCCAGCAGGGCATCAGACATCGTCCCATCGGATGCGACGGGAAAGCCTGCCTCGGCGAACATCTGCACATAGAATGGGAGCCGTCCATACGCACCCAACTGCTGGCGCGCCACGGCCCGCATGGCCTGGCGATCCTGGCCGAGCGCGACCGGGAGATGCGCCACCAGCGGCGGTGCCGGACGTCCGCTCTTGGCGGCCCCAGCCTGCAACGCGGGCAGCGCCTTCTCCAGGAGATAGGGCACTGGGCACATCCAGGAGATCGCGCCATCGGCGAGTTCTCCTGCCAGGTGGAACGCCTTCTCGCGCAAGGCCGAGATCAGGATAGGCGTCCGCGGGGTGCGGGGCATGCTGACCTGGACCTGATAGAAGCGTCCCCGATAGTCGACCTGCCCCTGCCAGAGCGCGGCGCGCAGGACGGTCACATACTCGCGCAGGTGCGCGAGTGGGCTGGGCATGGGCAGCCCATAGACCCCCTCGATGATAGGAAGATGGCTCGGCCCGACCCCCAGGCGCAGCCGCTCGGGGGCCAGGTCAAAGAGGGCCAGGGCTTGCTGGGCCAGGGCCAGTGGATGACGAGGATAGGTGGTGGTCCGCACGGCGGCGGCAGCGAGCACGGTCAAGGTGTCTGGCGCTGTTGGCGTCTGATTCATCCAGACCTGCCGTACCCCAGCTACCTCTGCCGCTCTCATGTGCTCTACTGCTGCTGTTGCTGCCTCTGTCTCCGCTAAGGCCAACCCGACGCGCTCACTGGCCGGTCGCTTGTTGGATGCCTGTCTGCCTGCAGGCAGTGTCTCACTCGGTTGCATCGATTCCATGCTCCTTTCATGTCGAGGGCTGATATTCCCGCTTGTCACGCCATCACTGGCTGAATCAGCAGCTCGTTCACCTCGACCTGCGCTGGTTGCGTGACCGCATACACAATGGCCGCGGCAATATCCGCACTGGCCAGCGGCGTGATTGACTGAAGCCAGGACAGCGTTGGGTCTTTGGCCGCCTGCTCCGTCGCGTGTTCCTGCATCTCGGATGCCACCGCGCCTGGCTCAATCACCGTGACCCGGATGTGATGGGGAGAAATCTCCTGGCGCAGCGCTTCCGAAAAGGCGACCACACCAAATTTGGTCGCACTATAGACGCCTATGCCCTCGCGTGCGATGCGTCCAGCCTCCGAGGAGATATTGACGATATGCCCACTGCCTTGCGCTTTCATCAGCGGCAGCACCGCGTGCGTGGCGTACATCAAGCCCAGCAGGTTAATGTTGACCATCTCTCGCCACTCCTCGGTCTTCGCTCCATCAATCGGACCAAGCCGGGCCACTCCGGCATCGTTGACCAGGATATCGACACGGCCCCACGTGTCGCGCGTACGCTGAACCATCTCGCGCACCTGCGCCTCGTTGGCGACATCAACCACCAGTGGCATGGCCTGGCCCCCGCGCTCTTCAATGCGCTTGACCAGCGCCGCCAGCCGATCCCCGCGCCGGGCTGCTGCAGCGACACGCGCCCCTTGCGCCGCCAACGCCAGCGCCGTCGCCTCCCCAATGCCCGACGAAGCTCCCGTCACCAGCGCCACTTTTCCTTCCAATGAATTTGACATCTTAACCCGCCTTTCTCTCACAGCGGGTTCGTTCCGCTTTCCGCCTTGAACGTTCCCGCCATGGTGCTGTTTCCTGCTCTATGACCCTTTCTCTTTCATCATGAGATACTGGTGCAGGACACCCATCCATCCACATGTCAGCTTGATGAACAGACGGGTTCCTTGCTCGCACTAAGACCATCGTATCCCCGGTATGATTCTCCGTCAAACAGAAGCATGCCTCATTTTCACCAATTTCGTCACCACGGGGTGTGGAAACCCAAAAGCTGGAAAACTCGCTGGAACATGCACCGATGCTCGCCTCTCAAAAACAGCCAATGTGACATCCGTGTTGGCGGAAGAAATCAGATGGGGAGCGGGTTTACATCCCCAAAATGAACGCAAAAAGTGGCCGTTGCGACTCATACCGTGACCAAGTGCTGATACTCAAATGTGCCTTTTCCATGCATGAGGTCGAAAGCAAACAGGTCTACACTTTGAGGCGTTTTATCTGTCGTGGATTTCCCTATGAGACAAGTACTACCTGCAAAAGGTAGGGCAAGATGTACGTCAAAAGGGCGATTGTGCGGTCAATAACTTTGTCCAGGGACACTGAGGACCCTTTTGTTTGGAGACAGCCAGCAGAGGCATCCGGTTGTGCTGGTTGGTTTGTAATGTGCAAGGCCGGCGACGAGGGGCTGCTGGCACGCAAAAGCAAGGCAGTGAACGCAATCCAGGTTCACCTGAAAGATAGTATTTCAATAATGCTATCCTTCAGGCCACATCTCGGTCTGATCTGATGTCTCTTCCTGAAACTGGATGGGGATCGTCCTCTGCAACCCGCTGCTATCAATCAGCAGTTCGTTCTCACCGGCGATGAGAATGATCTGCTGATTGATATCGAGCAGATGAATTGGGACGATCTGGCCAGGCAACATGGTCATCGACCAGGCCAGTTGCCGATGACCCAACTCGACCTGGACACCAACTTCGAACAAGAGTGGGTATGCAATGGTGTGCTTTTTCGCACACCGGATGGCGATGCGATCTGCCAAAAAATCACTCATGTGTCGAGCCTGCTCCTGTGCATCTATATTGTGGGTTTTTTTTCCGTCAGGGCAAAGGTGCCGACTGAGCAACTGTAGCCCAGCGCTGCTCAAGTGAAAGGAGCAAGGTCTGGCGCTTGTGACGGAAGCGAAAGCGTGTCAGTTGCTCGCTCTGAGCGACGGCAGTCTCCCGGCGCAGCTCACGCCAGCGGACACGGTCAAGCCGGGCAGCTCGCTGTTCTAGAAGCTTTCGATGGGCTGTATCTTGCTCCCACCAGACCGCGTAGGCCACACAGCGCCCATAGCGCAACAGATAGGCGTTCCAGTTCTTGCGACCACTCACGCGGCGATACTGCGTCTTGAGTCCGCGAATGCTGCGCTCCATGTCGTTGTTGGTGCGGGGAAAGTCCTGTCGGTCGTAGCATTGCACCAAATAGGGACGCAAGTTGGTGAGTACCTGTAAGAACTCGCTGAGGCACTCCCGCTCCAACTCGGCAAGCGAGCCATCAGTCAGCTGAGCGGCCATGCGCTCCCGCCAGCTATCCAGGCGGCTTCCCACCGTCGCATTGCTCAGCACTTCTCCCTCTGGTGCCTGACTTTCATCCAGGAGGTGCTCGACTTCTAACAGCCAGCTGTGCAAGCGTTTGACCTGCGCCAGCTGATCTGTCCAGATGGCCCGCTCCGCCACAATGGCCTGCAGGCGTGCCAGCTTTTGCGCACACAGCGGGCTCACGGCCCCCCCTTTTTGGGAAGCTGCTGCAGGCTGGCTTCGATCTCCTCTAACATTGAGCTTTCTTCTACCGTCGCGTACTTGAAGGGTTGCAGCCCGTCGGTGTTGAGTGCTGTCACGATCCCCGTGGCGTAGTCGTCGAGCACCGCAAGCTGTGTGGCTTCATCGGGCGAGGCCGTGGCCAGATGCTTCTTGATCTGCTTGCGCACCTCCCGTACCTTGGGCTGCAGGCGTTTGCGCATGGCTGTTTTGACCTGCTTATCCGCCTCGAAAGCCGCTTTCGAGGCGTCGCGTAGCACATGGAACTGGCACACCTGGTGCGGCACGTCCGGCCATAACTCCTGAACTGCCAGCAGTTCACTTTCTTGTGCGTCACTGATCGTTCCTAGGACCTTCACTTCTAATGCCACCACCGGGGCGAGCAGCGCTTTCATCACGGCCGTCTCCGACGAGGTCACGTTCTCGGCAGAAAGCACGCGCCCGGTGAGCGCATCGCGCACCAGGTAGACCGTCTCGTTACCCTTCTCGGGCTGGATGCCATCCACCGAGACGATGATGCCCCCATGCTTCTGCACCTGCGCCAACCACTCCAGGTCGTCTTTCGCCTCGAGGCTTTCTCGCAAGAGCGTGCTGTACGCATCAAAGAGGTAGAGGATTTCCCGTCGCGCGATCTTCACCCCCAGCGGTGCAAGCCGCTTGAGTAGCTCCCCATGGATCTCATCCACTGTCTGGTGCTCTCTCAGGCGCAACCGTCCCACCAGCAGCACGATATCCAGCACTGCGATAGGTGCGTTGATGTCCCCCACATGCTGGATCAGGGCAGCGGTAGCCTGCGTGCACCACTTTGATGACCTCCTCCAGCGTGATCACGGTGCGCTCCGTCAAGGTCACTGCCCGCCGTAATCGTCTCTGGCAGACCGGGCAGTGATAGTGTTCTGGACGATAAAACCGTCGACTCACCCGCGTAAACTTCCGGGCTGGTTTCATGGGCTTTCCTCCTGCTCGCAGAGGACTCTTCTTCTCTCTCTTGTGGAGTATATCACTTCCCCTCAGTCGGCGTTTCTGCCCCTACGGAAAAAAAACTAGGACCGCATTTTTCTCTGGGATGGCTGTTCAACAAGAGCAACGAAAAGCTATTGCTCAAGCATCGGGCGTAGCAGGGCTACCATGTAGGGCGAAATTTCTGTGGTAAGATCCCACCATTGGCGACTGTGACCAGTTGGCGCAAGTCAATCTTTAGCTCTTCCATGCGCTTTGCGCCAATGATGGTCGCCCACTGTACTTCCAGATGGGACAAGATTGCCTCCGTCGCCCGAATACAATTCCAGCCGCGCTGCGTGAGGGTCACAATCTTTCCGCGCCGGTCGGTGGGATGTGGTTGGCGCACGACGTAGCCACGCTGTTCAAGATAATCCACCATTTCGCTCGCCGCTTGTTTCGTGATGTCTAAAAATTCGGCAAGCTCGTTCCCAGTTGCCCCATCTGGCGCGAGGCGGTGGAAAGCGAAACCGTGTGCGGGACGGACATCGTCATAGCCACGTGCGGCAAGGTGCTTGTGCAAGGTGTCTATCATCGTGGTGTCTATCATCGTGCGAGAGCCCAGCAGAAGCAGGAGCGTCAAATCGTAACTGGGTGCGGGTTCCATTCTCTCATTTCCTCTCATTATCGCAAAAAGTAGTCAAATAACTTGACTATCTTCCGAAGAATGCTGTATACTGCCTGGGTAGTCAGGCTGTTTGACTATTATACCGCGGTTTCTCTTCGACGAGGACCTTTCTACTTGCTCCCACAGGAGGCTATGATGTCTAGCAACGCAAATACGGATGTGATTACACGGTTTATCACAGAGGTCTGGAATGGAAACCACCTCGATGCACTCGATGCATTCCTTGCTCCCGCTTACTACGACTATACGTATGAGCCACGCAACCGCGAGGGGCTGGAGCGCGCATTGCTGCTCATGCAGACGGCGTTTCCTGCTCACGAAACAATGATCGAAGAGATCGTTGGGGAAGGCGACACGGTGGCAGTTTGTTTGACGTTACGTGGGACCCATACAGGACCATTTCGCGGCATGCCCGCGTCCGGCAAATCGTTTGCCATCGGCGGCTACCGCTTCTACAAGCTCAGCAACGGCAAGATCACCTCACACCGGGGATTACTTGACCTCCCAAGCTTGCTCCAGCAGATTGGCGCGAACAACTAATGTTCTGAACGTCTGCATTTCGCGGAATTCCACCGGGAGAGAAAGGCGGCACCTAGCTCCCATCAACAAACGCAGAGAAGCCAGATGCTGTCTTTCTCACGAACTGAAGAGTTTCTTGCTTCTCCGTGTCTGTTGGTTTCTCGTCTCCTCTGGAAACAGAAAGAAGATAGCATCATGGCAAGACCTCTTCATGCTTCGGGGAAGCTTGTCCTCCAGACTTTTGAACCTCTCTCAGCCATCTGCCTGATGTGTGGCAAGGCTGCTCATATCGCTTACCAACACGCAACGGACGGTGACAACTCTCACAGGACGGCATCGTTTGCACCTGGCTGTACGTCGATGTGCTTTTCCAGAGTGTCCACGCTATCACCAGCCCTATCGGCCAGAGGCGGAAGGAGCATGGGCGTTACCACATGGGGAATATGGATTAGATGTGATTGCACTCGTAGGGTTCCTGCGGTATCAACGGCATCAATGTCTGGCAGAGATCCATCAGAGTCTGCATGAACGAGGACTGATGATTGGCGAGCGAACCGTGCTCAACCTCTTAGCGCGGTATGAAGAGTTGGTGACTCTTCACATGACAGACCGGAAACGCCTCCACCCCCTTGTGCAGAAGCAGGGATCTCTCATTCTGGCAGTGGATGGATTAAAGCCAGACGTTGGTCATGAAGTGCTTTGGGTAGTTCGTGATTGTGTTTCAAGCGAGATTCTGCTTGCTCGACCTCTGCTCGCGAGGCCGATCTGGTAACGCTGCTCAAAGAAGTACAAGATGCGTTCTCTGTCCCCATTCGTGGAGTCATTTCAGACGGTCAAAAGTCGATTCGGAATGCAGTAGCAACAGCATTCCCTGACATTCCTCATCAGTTGTGTCACTTTCATTATCTGCGGGAAGCGGCAAAACCGGTCTACGAAGCTGATCGCCATGCCAAGAAAGAATTGAAAAAGCAGGTTCGTGGTATTCGTCCGATTGAGCGCGAAGTCGAGCAAGAGGAGAATGAGGAAGGGATCATTACACGGAAGTATTGTCTTGCCATCCGAAGTGCTTTGACCGACGACGGACATCCCCCTCTTTCTGCTCCTGGCCTCAGATTGTATGAGCGGCTCTCCTTGATTGCAGCTTCCCTGGAGCGGGTCGCTCAAAAAGGGGGCTGCCATCTCCACTCGACAAACTGGATCGGCTGCTTACAAAGGGATTAGCAGCGACGGAGCAGTTGTGGCCGGATGTGCAGGCAGGCTATGGTTGGGTACATCGAGCAGCACATATCTTGGCAAATGCAGATCATCTTTCTTCGAGAGAGGTGCAACGACAGTATGAGGAGCTGCTTGAGGAAATGCGAGACAGTGTTTCCCTGACTGCCCCACTGCAGCAGATGACTTCCACCTTCCTCAAAGTGACGGCAAGCTATCAGCCGGGATTGTTTCACTGTTATGACGTTGCTGATCTTCCACGCACCAACAATGACCTTGAGCATGTTTTTGGTTCCACGCGCTATCATGAACGACGTGCAACGGGCCGGAAACAAGCCTCTCCTGGTCTGGTTGTCCGCGGTTCGGTGCGTCTCGTTGCAGTAATTGCTACCCAGAACTACCACTTTAGCGGCTCTGATCTGGCCCCTCGCGATCTAATGCAGTGGCGAATTCTCAGAAAGCAGGTTGACTATCGTCATGAAGCTCGACGTCAGCACTCTCGTTTTCGGAAAGATCCAGAACGCTACTTACGTGCTCTGGAGGAGCAGCTATCCCAGAGAAAAATGCGGTCCTAGAAAAAAAGAAACAATCGAAGGCAACCCCATCCATTTTACGAACGGATGTACGAAGTAGCCACCACAGGGTACTTGTCTACCTTGCGCAAACAAAGCATCCCTCTACTTTCTGCTTTGCAAGCCACTCTCGCCGGTCATCCCGTTCTTCCTTCATTTCAGCAGACCTAATGCAATTCCAAGAAAGGTGATTGGGAATGTGGTATACTCACAGACATGAGACAACCCATCTTTGCGCGCCTATTCACCGAGGAAGAACAACAGAGAATCGAAACAGGTTTGCGTTCTTCCGATGCCTTTGTATTACGTCGCAGCCAGATCCTCTTGGCTTCCGCTCGCGGCGAACGTGTGCCCAGCATTGCCTTTGCCCTCAGTTGCGACGAACAAACTGTGCGCAATGCCATCCATGCCTTCAACCAGAAGGGGCGAGAAGCTCTGCAAGCAGGTTCAAGTCGTCCCCACCACTTACGCACCGCGCTCTCGGGAGTCGATGCCGATGCTTTCAAGGCGCTGCTGCACCGTCCCCCGCGCGATTTTGGCTTCAAGACCAGCCTCTGGACGCTGGATTTGGTCGCCAAAGAGTGTGTCAAGCAAGGCTGGGCGAGCATCCAAGTCAGCGGTGAGACCATTCGCCAGACCCTCAAACGAGTGGGGATCAACTGGAAACGGGCCAAGCATTGGATTACCAGCCCCGATCCGCAGTACCAAGTAAAAAAAACGCTCGCGACCGCTTGATCGCCTGGGCGAGCCAGCAGCCTGGCTGGGCCATTGGCTTTCTGGATGAGGTGTGGTGGAGCAGGTTTGCACTGCCCCGCATGCATGCCTGGCAAAACCCAGACCTGCCTGTCCGCCTTGTGGAACAATCCTGGCAAAAAAACGATCCTGACCCCAAAGCCTTCGCCTGTTATGGAGTTCTGTGGCAGCAAGGACCAGTTGATGATCCGATTCGCCGTGACATGTCGCTTCGTTTCGTTACAGGGCGTCCGGTGAGCACCATCACGACCCAATTTCTGGAGAGCTGTTGCACTCGGTTGCAAGCACAAGGCAAGACGGCTTGGCTGCTGATCTGGGATAATGCCTCCTTCCATGCGAGCAAGATAGTACGCACCTGGATTCGTGAACACAACAGCAAGGTCAAGCAAGCGGGCAAAGGCGTTCGGATTCTGCCTTTCTTTTTGCCCACGAAAAGCCCCTGGCTCAATCCCATCGAGCCAAAGTGGGTCCATGCCAAGCGTGCTGTCGTTGAGCCTGATGGGTTGCTCTCGGCCAAAGAGCTTGCTGAACGCATCTGTTCCTACTTCAACTGTTCCTATGAACCACATCTTTCTATTCCCGAGAAGGTGTCCTGATTATGCACTAAG
>WNFJ01312937.1_pt1 | contig 10306 bp, 12 predicted proteins | sample 5400461 | NCBI WGS metagenome assembly WNFJ01 (sample SAMN13153349, study PRJNA577476) | soil metagenome | isolation source: 115 cm saprolite on Douglas fir-dominated hillslope | place: USA:California | collected 2013-09-17
ATCCGCGTTACGCTATGGCTGTGTCGCGCATTCAAGTGCTCAACGGACCGGACGACGCGCAACTGGTCGTCGTGTCCAGCGATTCGCAATCGGTGACCTGGCGCGTGCAGGACCTGAATAACCTGCCGTATCCGGGGACTCCGGTGCAAGCCGGGGATAGCATCGTGATCACTGACGCCGATGGCCGCGTTACGGTGGGCGCCGGAGTCGACGTGAAAATAGGAGTCCGATAAATGTTTGGCTGGCTTTTTTCCGATCCGCTGATGGTTGGCTCCGTCGCTCCTGATTTCATGTTGCCCGACGACGCCGGCCACACTGTGTCGCTCGCTTCGCTGCGCGGCAAGAACGTTCTGCTCGTATTTTATCCGGCCGACAATACACCGGGTTGCACTAAGCAGCTTTGCCAGTTGCGCGATAACTGGGATCGGCTGCTCTCCACCGGAGTTGCGGTGTTCGGTATCAACCCGCAAAGCGCCAATAGCCACACCGCGTTTCGACAGAAGCAGAAGCTGCCGTTTCCATTGCTGGTCGACAAGGGGCAGAAAGTGGCGGAGCTCTATCACGCGAACGGATTATTCGTGAAGCGCACAGTGTATCTGATCGGAGCGAATGGTAAGATCCGATTTGGCCGCCGGGGCATGCCGTCACCGGACAAGATTTTGGCTCCGCTGAAATAAGTGGATATGAGACTCCGATTCATTTTGACGACCGCGCTGGTGATGTCAATCGCCGCGGCGCAGGCGCCTCCGCGCAAGGACCATACGCTGGGTTATGATGACACTCCGTTTCTGCCGGGTGGAAAATGGCGCGTGCATGACATAAGCCGGCCGCGCCCACGCGTGATCACTCCGGGCGCGCAGAATTTCCAGCCGCCGTCCGATGCCATTGTCCTGTTCGATGGCAAGGACCTGTCGAAGTGGGAAACTTTCGTCCAGGGAAAACCGGGGCCGCCGAAGTGGAAGGTCGAGAACGGCTACATGGAGGTAGTGCCTGGGACCGGCAGCATCCAGACCAAGGAGAAGTTTGGCGACATTCAACTTCACGTCGAATGGGCCACGCCCGCGGAGGTTTTCGGAAAGAGCCAATCGCGCGGAAACAGCGGCGTGCTGCTGATGACCCGCTACGAGGTCCAGGTGCTGGATTCCTACGACAACCCCACTTACGCCGACGGCCAGGCCGCCTCCATTTACGGACAGGTCCCGCCCCCTATAAACGCGAGCCGCAAACCCGGCGAGTGGCAAACCTACGATATCGTTTTCGAAGCCCCGGCATTCGATGGAGAGAAGGTCGCGAAGCCCGCTTACGTTACTGTGTTCCACAACGGCGTCGTGATGCACAACCGCCAGGAGATCATCGGCCGCACCCCTCACGCCAAACTCGGCACGTATGCGCCGCACGGTCCGGAAGAGCCGCTGGAGCTTCAGAACCACGACAGTCCGGTGCGATTCAGGAATATCTGGGTGCGGCGGTTGAGTCAGGAGCGTTAAGGGCAATAAGCAGTCACTCCTCAATGTCCCCGCAGGTTGTTACTATTAACAGACAGGGCCCTTAGCTTAATTGGTTAAAGCAGCAGACTCATAATCTGTTGAGTCCCGGTTCAAGTCCGGGAGGGCCCACCAACGCCTGGAGATAATTCATCAACTAGCCTTCCGCAGTACATCCTCTACCGCCTCAGGATGCTTGGCAATCACCGCCAGCAGCACTCGCGTGGGTGCATCCGGACGCGACCGTCCCTGTTCCCAGTTCCGCAGCGTGGCCGGAGGGAATCCAAACTTGGTCGCGAACTGCGCCTGGCTGAGTCTCATCTTCGTGCGGACGCCGCGTACATCAATCTCCGGCACACGGACCAGCGTCACGCGCACGTTGTCATTTTCGCCGCGCGTCCAGGCGATCGCCTGCTCCAATCCCTTGATGATCCGTTCGCCAGCAGTCGGAGACTTCCTCGGTACGCGCACCGACTTTCTTGTTGACTGCTTGACTCTCGTCTTCTTGTTCACCCCGCCTCCTATTTCCTGCCCCGGTATCCGGCCACCAGGATCGGAACCAGCCGCTTCATCGCATTTCGTTCGGAATTGCTCAAATTCGCCTTATCATTCTTCGCGTAAACTGTTAGCAGGAAAACCGGCATGCGCTCGCTATGGAAGTAGTAAATCGCCCGTGCACCGCCGCGCTTGCCTCTCCCTGCCAGTGCCCACCGGATCTTACGGACTCCACCAGTCTCGGGTATAATTTCACCCGCCTCTGGATTTGCGCCAACGAACGCCACCAGTTGCGCGCGTTTCGATTCGGACATCAGTAGATTAGCATCCTTTAAGAACTGGTCCGTCTCCACCACTGTCATGGAAACTTTGGCCATCCATCTTAATGTACGCAATCTGCATATAGCCGTCAAGCGCGACCGGAGCGCGAATTCGCGATTGATTAAAGACTCTTACTCGTACCGCAACGCGACCATCGGATCCACCCGCGTCGCCCGTCTCGCCGGCACGTAGCACGCAATCAGCGCGACGCTCGCCAGTAACGCGGTAATCGCTGCAAACGTCGCCGGATCCACCGGACGCACTTCAAACAGCAAGCTCTTCAGAAATCGCGTGAATGCGAACGCGCCCGCCAGACCCGCCACGATGCCAGCCGCAATCAGCGTAATCGACTGCCCAAACACCAGCGCCATCACGTTGCCTGTCCGGGCGCCGAGCGCGATGCGGATTCCGAGCTCGGCGGTTCGCTGCGACACCGAGTACGAAATCACGCCATAAATCCCGATCAGCGCGAGCGCCAGAGCCACGCCCGCGAAGGCCAGGAAAAGCACTGTCTGAAACTTTCGCTCAGCCACCGATGCGCTGGAAACTTCATCCAGCGTCGCCACGCGGGTTACCGGCTGGTCTTTATCTAGCGACCATACTATTTTCTGTACTGCGCCGATGAGCCGGTGCGGATCGCCAGCCGTCCGAACCGCAAAATCCGATACTGCCGATGGAAGAGTCGTCTGTGCCGCGGGAACGAAGATCTGAGCTCCTGCTTGTTCCGATTTTCCCTGAGCGCGCATGTCGCCTGCGATGCCAATTACGGTCAGCCAGGGAATATTTTCTGTAGCGCGGAAGGTACTCACCTCTTGGCCGAGGGCGTCGCCGGACGGGAAGTATCGCTTGGCCAGTGTCTCGTTGATGATCGCTACCGGTTGAGCGCCCGCCCGGTCCGCTCGGGTGAAGCCACGGCCTTGTAATAGAGGAACGCCGAGTGTTTCAAAGTACCCGGGGCCGGCTACCACAATGCCCGTCGCCTGGGTGCTCATCCGCGGGTCGGCGATCCGATATTGTTTCGTTTCGACCAGAAGACCGTTTGCTCCCCGAAGCGGAAAATGATCCGCGAACGAAGCTGACTGCACGCCGGGCAGCTCCTTGATCGCCGACTCGAGGGATTCAAAGAAAGCGACCTTGCGCGACGCCGTTGGATAACGCGCGGCGGGAAGCTCGATGCGCATCGTCAGAACCCGCGTAGCGTCAAAGCCCAGCTCCACCGCGTTCAATAATAGGAAGCTCTTTGCCAGCAGGCCGGCGGCAATCAGCAGCACCAGTGAGAGAGCAATTTCGCCCACCATCAGGAAGCTCCGCCACCGCAGGGTGGAACGATCGGCAAGCCGGTTCGTCGGCTTCAGCGATTCATTCGGGTTTACGCGGGATACCTGCCACGCGGGCAGGAGTCCAAACAGCAGCACCGCCGCGATGGAAAGCAGCAGCGAAAAGGCGAGCAGGCGCCAGTCGAGTCCGATGTCCTCCACGCCCGGGATATTCGGCGGCGCAAGCGCAGCCAGCAATTTTGCGCCGCTCACCCCGATCGCTAGTCCCAGCGCACTTCCAAAGAACGCCAGCACCGCGGATTGCATCACCAGCTGCGTGACAATGCGCCCCCGGCCCGCTCCGATGGCCATGCGAATCGCAAGCTCTCTTCGGCGTCCCACCGACCGCGCCAGAATCAAGCCTCCAATGTTCGCGCAGGCGATGAGAAGAACCAGGCCCACGGCTCCCCACAACACCAGGATCGACGCGCGATTTTTCCCGATGATCGTCGCTTTCAGCGGCCCAATCTCCACTTGAACCGGGCCGTTGGTTTGCGGATACTCCTTTGCCAGCCGGCTGGCGATGCCGCGCATCTCCGTGCGAGCCTGCGCCTCGGAAACTCCGTCCCGCAACCGCGCAAAGGCGCTCGTCGAATGTCTTCCGCGATCGTGCAGCCGTTCCGCTGAAAAAGCTACCGGCACGAAGACTTCAATTTGGTCGCGCTTGCCAAACTGATCGGGCGCGCGAAATCCGGGCGGCATGATGCCAACCACCTCGTACTTCTCCCGGTCGAGTGTCAGGAACTTCCCCACAAGCTGCGGGTCGCCGCCAAATCGCCGCCGCCAAAACCCGTCGCTGACGATCGCCACGTGCGGCGCTCCCGGCCGGTCGTCTTCCGGCGGGAACGCTCGACCCTGGGCGGGCTGAACACCCAGAACTTCAAAGAAGTTATAAGTAACCCGGTCGCCCAGCAAGCGCTCGGGCGCTCCCTCTCCACTCAGACTGATTCCTGTATCTGAATTAAACGCTATGCCGGTGAAGACATCGTTACGCGCGAAATCCACCAGGTTGGCGGGAGAGACACCAATGTTGGATAAACGTGGACCTGCCATGGTCTCCCAAAAAGCGACGAGCCGCCGCGGATTTGGATAAGGTAGAGGACGCAGAATCACGGCATCCGCCACGCTGAAGATCGCGGAGTTAAGTCCGACGCCGAGGGCCAGCGTCAGCACGATCACAAGCGTGAAGCCCTGGCTCGCCAGCAGTGTGCGGAAGCCGTAGTGAAGATCGCGCCAGCATTGCTCCACTATCACGCCCACTCGCACGTCGCGGACCGCGTCTTTCACTTGATCGATTCCGCCCAGTTCGAGGCGCGTCAGGCGTCTTGCTTCCGCCGGGTCTACGCCAGCCTGCATCTTTTGTTCCACCACCGTTTCGAAGTACGTTCGTAATTCGTCGTCGAGATCCCGCTCCACCGCGCTCTTGCGCAATAAATTGCGCCTGAGGGTCGATAAAAATGACATGCGTCGCTCCTTAGGACGTGCTTTCGATTGCCCAGGCCATTGCCGCCGAGATTCGCTTCCAGTCAGCAAGTTCGCGTCCGAGCTGCCGCCGGCCCGCCGCGGTCATCGCATAATATTTCGCCCGCCGCCGGTTTTCTGATTCGCCCCACTCCGCGCTCAGCCAGCCCTTCTGCTCCAGGCGATGTAGGGCGGGGAAGAGCGACCCCGGCTTCACATCGAAGGTATCCTTAGTGATTTGCCGGATACGCCTCGCGATACCGACGCCGTGATCCGGACGGAGAGTGAGCGCCCTCAGGATCAGCAGGTCGAGGGTGCCTTGCAGTAAGTCAGTCTTGGATGCGGCCATACGCTCCTACAGAGTGTCTGTAGGAATAATACCGGACGACCTATAGAATGTCAATAGGTGTGCGTTGTAAACTGTTTTAGCGGAAAATCGTGGAAGGAGAAATCGACATGAATAGACGAATGGGATTCCCGGCCTTGACACTGGTCGCCGGTTGCGCTTTAGGAATCGTTCTGGGGACCGCGCTGAATCAGCCGCAGCCGCGAATCGCGCTGGCTCAGGCCGTTGCGGCGCCGCAGGTTCCCGATGACGGTAAGTTGCGGATCATCATCTTTGGCGCGCACCCCGACGATGCGGAGTATCGCGGCGCTGGCGTAGCCATGAAGTGGGCGAAACTGGGCCACCACGTCAAGCTGGTCTCGGCGACGAACGGCGATATCGGTCACTGGCAAATGGCCGGAGGCCCGCTGGCTCAGCGCCGAAAGGAAGAGGTGATGGAAGTGGGCAGGCGGTTAGGCGTCTCGACGGAAGTACTGGACATTCATGACGGCGAGATCCTGCCAACGCTCGAGAACCGGCGCATGATCACCAGGTTGATCAAGCAATGGAACGCCGACATTGTAATCGTCAACCGGCCAAACGATTATCATCCCGATCACCGCTACACCTCGATTCTGGTTCAGGACTCGGCCTTCATGGTGACCGTGCCCTTCTTCGCTCCGGACGTGCCGGCGCTCAAAAAGAATCCGGTGTTCTTGTATGCATCCGATCGCTTCCAGCGCCCGAATCCTTTCCGCGCGGATATTGCGATATCGATTGACGACGTAATTGAACCCACGCTGGACGCCCTGCTGGTAATGGAATCGCAGATCCACGAAGGCGGCGCGGGCGGCTACGCCGGACTCTTTCCCAAGGACGAGCCCGGACGCCAGCGTCGCCGTGAAGAAGTTCGCCGGGATCTCGCCAAGCGCTACGCCGGGTATGCGGACACTTACCGAGATGCCCTGGTCAAGTTCTATGATGAGGACCGCGGAAGAAAGGCACACTACGCGCAAGCCTTCGAGATCTGCGAGTATGGCCGCCAGCCGACCCCTGCGGATCTCAAGCAGCTTTTTCCGTTTTAGGAGGGAAGAAAGGCAAGTCAAAAGGCAAAAGTCAAAAGTCAAAAGTGCGGACCTACGGCCTGGACTCCATGATCTGCCCGTGACGGATATATACCGTTCGGACCTAAAAACTTTTGCCTTTTGACTTTTGACTTTTGACTTTTGACTTGCCGTTTCCCTCAGCCCCCGAAACGAACACTCTTGCCATCCCCGCAAGCCCCGCCGCGCAGATCACGCAGTTCCCGCCATAGATACTCGAACCGCCGTCGAAATTGAAATACTTCGCTCCCGCTTCTTCGGCGATAATCTTCAGCGGCGCAAAATCCCACGCTTTCCCGTTGATTTCGATCCATACCTCAGCCTGGCCTCGCGCCACCATCATCGCGTCCAGGCATCCACCCATGCTGCGCACTGCCCAGAACTGCTCCATCCAGGCGATCAATCCGGTTGAGAATTCATACCGCTGGACCGCGTTGAATCCATTCACGCAAAGCACGGCTTGCGAAGCGCTCGAAATGTCCGACGCATGAATGCGCTCGTCATTGCAGTACGCGCCGGCGCCGCGTGCGGCTGAGAACATCTCGTCCATGGCCGGCAGGTAAGAGACTCCAGCCACCACCTCGCCCGCCTCTTCGAGGGCAATCAGCACGGCCCAGGCTGGATTGCCGCGCACGAAATCGCGCGTGCCGTCGATCGGATCGATGATCCAGCGGCGGCCGTTATGAGAAACCTTAGAAGTCCCCTCCTCACCTAGCAGTCCGTCGCCAGGAAACGCTTCTTCGAGCGAGCTCGCGATCAGCCGCTCGCACTCCCGGTCGGCGATGGTAACTGGCGATGCGTCGGGCTTGGTATCCACGCCAACGCCGCTTTTCCAGTACTGTAAAGCCAGGATGCCGGCACGCTTAGCGATACGGCGGCTTATGTCTAAATCCTTATAGTCTAGGTACAAAGGTTTTCCTTTCGACTAAGGTTTAACGCCAATTGGCTCAAAGTGGCCCGCAACCTACACTAGAACAACATGGAACGCTGCATGGATTGCAACAGCCTGCTCGCCAAAGAAGAGATAGTCTGCATTGAATGCGGAACTAAGGTCGGCGGTGACAAGGCGGATGCCGTCGATTTTGGGGTCACCCTCATCAGCCTGCTCTTCTATGCGTCCGTTGCGGCCGTGGTTGTTTCACCCTTTATTTCCAAGGGTCCCAGCTTCATGTTCTGTCTCATGATCTGCTTCGCCTTGCTGTTCATCATGCGCACCGCCAAAGACAGCGTCGAAAAGGTCAGGAAGCGCTAGTTCCCGAACGCAGCGATTGATAGCTGCTGTTAAAGTAAATCAGCGGCCGGCCCTCCTGCCAGGTGGCATGCAGCACTGCTCCGATCACGATCACATGGTCCCCGGCCTCCACCATCTGCGTGACCTCGCATTCGAGCGTCGCCAGCACCTCGGGCAGCACCGGAGCGCCTGTCTCACCCGGACTCCATGCCATTCCCGAAAAGCGGTCGTGACCGCTGCGCGCGAACCAGGTCGAAAGCTCCTTCTGACTTTCATTCAAGACATTAACGCCGAATCGCGTTCCGAAAGCAAAATGGCTCAAAATGGAAGTTTCGCGGTCGATGCATACCAGAATCAATGGCGGAGAAAGCGACACCGAGGTGAACGAATTCACCGTCATTCCGTGGGGAGTGCCGCCCGAGTCCAGAACCGTTAGAATAGTGATGCCGGTGGCGTACTTGCCGCACACCCGGCGAAAAAGTTGTTGTTCGATGGAAGTCAAAGACATGAGCGTCGCTTGACAAGAAAATAAACCTAATCTTATCATGAAGTTGTCCGCAGGAGGATGTTTTGATCAAGCTCGATATCATCAACGAAGTTGTTAACAAAACCGGCATCACCAAGACCAAGGCCGAAATGGCGGTCGAGACCGTTTTTGAAAGCATGAAGAAGGCGCTGGGGCACGGCGACCGCATCGAGCTGAGAGGCTTTGGTGTTTTCAATGTCAAGCCCCGCAAAACCGGCATCGGCCGAAACCCGCGGACCGGCGCCGAAGTTTCCATTCCGCCGGGTAAGGCCGTTCGGTTCAAGCCGGGGAAGGAGCTACAGGTCCTGCAGTAATTCGGCTTGCCGATCTCACGTGTCCCCTGAGGATTTTGTAACGGCGTCTCCCCCCTCGCTCGCCGCCGATGGGCGTCACGTGGAGGAGAGCGATTCCTACTTCGAAGCCAGCACGCGACGCAAGTCCGCGCATCGATATTGGCTGCACATCGGACTGCTTCTGGCGACGCTGCTCACTACCTCGATCGTAGGATCGCGCATGCAGCGGGATTTCCAGGCCAACCTGCCGCCGCTCGGCGTCGAAGAACTTTGGGACGCCTTCGTCAACGGATGGAGGCAGCCGGCGGCTCTGCTCGAAGGGCTGCCATTCTCGCTGACACTTCTGGTCATCTTGCTGGCCCACGAATTCGGACATTTTTTCACTTGCGTGAATTACCGGCTCGACGCAAGCTTGCCGTACTTCCTGCCCGCGCCGGTCCTTACCGGCACCTTTGGCGCCTTCATTCGGATTCGCTCTCCGATTTATTTCCGGCGCTCGCTGTTCGACGTGGCGGTGGGCGGCCCGCTTGCAGGATTCGTCTTCCTCCTTCCCGCGCTCGCGATCGGCCTCGCCTATTCAAAAGTGATTCCCGGCATTGCCAATGAGGGCAGCTTTCGTTACGGCGTTCCGCCGCTGCTATGGCTGATGGAGAAAGCGATTTTCCCCGGCGTGGCAGCATCCGATATCTACCTGCATCCGGTGGCGCGCGCCGCCTGGATCGGCCTGCTGGCGACCGCCTGGAACCTGCTTCCGATCGGGCAGCTGGATGGCGGCCATATCGTTTACGCTGTCGCCGGGAACAGGCACAAGCTGCTGACCTGGGTTTCCCTGGGGTTGCTGGTCGCGATGGGGATCCGTTTCTGGTACGGGTGGCTGGTCTGGGCGGTGCTGTTATTCTTTGGCCGCCGTCATCCTACCATCATCGATCCGGAGTCTCTCGGAACCGGACGCAAGCAGCTTGCCTGGTTGACCCTGATCATTTTCCTGTTGTGCTTCACTGTGGCGCCGCTTCGCGAGAATCCCGGCTTCTGACTGACGCCATGAAAATTACGGCTACCATCATCACCCTGAATGAGGAACGCAATATCGCCCGGGCGATGGAGAGCTTGCGCTGCTGCGACCAGATCGTAGTGCTCGACAGCGGTTCGGTCGATAGGACCGTGGAGCTGGCGGCCAAGCTGGGCGCGGTCGTGATTGAGGATTCCTGGAGGGGCTACGCCAACCAGAAAAATTTCGCGGCGGAACGCGCCGAAAACGACTGGATTCTGTCGCTCGATGCGGATGAAGCGCTGAGCGAGGCGCTCGAGGGCGAGATCTGGAACTTGAAGAAGCACGGACCCAGTTACGACGCTTACACCATGCCGCGCCTGGCCCAATATATGGGACGCTGGATCCTGCACAGCGGCTGGTATCCCGACCGCAAGATTCCCCTGTACAATCGCACAAAAGCCAAGTGGGTGGGCGACTTCGTTCATGAGAGTGTGAAGGTGGACGGCCGCGTGGGGCATCTGGAATCCAATCTTCTGCACTTCACCTGCGACTCGCTTTCCGAGCACCTGCGGACCTTGGATCGCTACACAACACTCGCGGCCGAGGAGCTGGTCTTCCATAAAACCAAGATCGGGGCAAGCAAGCTGATCATCGACCCGGTCTGGACTTTCGTGCGCAGCTATTTTCTGCAGCGCGGTTTTCTCGATGGCCTGGAAGGCCTGACCATCGCGCACATGGCGGCGATCTACACATTTCTAAA
>WNFJ01466488.1_pt1 | contig 10305 bp, 8 predicted proteins | sample 5400461 | NCBI WGS metagenome assembly WNFJ01 (sample SAMN13153349, study PRJNA577476) | soil metagenome | isolation source: 115 cm saprolite on Douglas fir-dominated hillslope | place: USA:California | collected 2013-09-17
GGCGACGCAGCGTGGCGCCATAGTCGATCTCGAGCGGCCGCGCGCCATTGAGCGTCGGGGCCGGCGCCGCTGTCTCATCGGATTCGACAAAGCTGAACGCGACCGGTTCGCCGTCGGCCAGTTGGCTCGAGGCCGCGACCCGAAGGCCCAACGGACCGGACGCGGGATCGATCTCCTCGCCTGGCATGAAGCGCCGCAGCGGTTTGAGCCCGAGCATCCCGAGCAGGCCGGGCGAGTTGAGGTCGGCGTCGATGATTGCGACCTTCCGGCCGGCAATCGCGAGCGCCGCCGCGATGTTGACGCCGATTGCGCTCTTCCCGACGCCGCCCCTGGCGCTGGCCATCGCCACCACCGCACGCACCTCGTGCAGCTTCATGATCGGAGCCGCACCATTTTCTGCACTGGCGCCGGCCGGCGTCCTCTCGGACCGCGCCTCGCAGAAGATTCTTGTTGTCAATGATACCTTCCCAGGTAATTACCGGCCGAGCGTCCCCACGGTTCGCCCGGCGCATACCATCTCCGCGCGGCGACCGAAAGTCACCCTGCGTTCACCCATCAAACGCGCGCCGCTACAGAACTAGAATGCCCGTGGATCCGGCGGCGGTAAAGACGCTTTCCGGCTTTCATTCACCGACGCGCCCTCTTACCTCTATTACAACCGGCAAGCGTTCCCCAGGGTACACTTTGACGAACGCGGCCGGCTACGGATTCTCTTCGTCCGCGTCGGTCGAGCCAAGCTTGCGGTAGGTATTGCGCTCGTCGTCGAAGCGGCGCTGCGACTTGGCCTCTTTTTCCTGCTCCTGCTGGCAGTCGCGGCAAAGCCGCGTAAACGGCATCGCCTGCAAGCGCTCCTCGGCGATCTCGAGTCCGCACGACTCGCATACGCCGTAAGTGCCTTGGTCGAGCCGATCGAGCGCGTCGTCGATCTGCTTGATTTTCACCCGTTCCCGGTCGGACAGGATGAAATTGATCTCCCGGTCGCGCTCTTCGGACGCGAGGTCATAGGTATCCATGCCCTCGTCCTTGTTGGCCTCGCGCTCGGCGCGCAACTCGGAATCGATCTCGCTGAGCAGCTTGGTCTTCATCTCTACCAGTTGCTCGCGCATCTTGGCCAGAAATTTTTTCCTGTTCGTGGCTGCTGTTTTCTTCGGCATTTTGCTCGCCGCCCCTTATAGATGGGCCACTGCGCCCGTGATCCGTCCGTGAAGGTCGTAGGTTGAAGCGCGCTCGATCCGCGCGCGGACGATCTCGCCTGGCTCGGCCTCGCCGCTCAGCAGGACCATCCCGTCGATTTCGGGCGCCTGAGCCGAGGTCCGCGCGCGTAGCCGCGTCGCGCGCCCCGGCGCCGCCCCTTCGACCATGACCTCAATTTCGCGGCCTATGAAACCGCGATTCTTATCGAGAGAAATTTCCGCCGCTACCTCCATCAACTCGGCCCGCCGCCGCCGTTTGACCGCTTCCGGAACCTGATCCGCAAGGTCGTAGGCCGCGGTATTTTCCTCGCGCGAATAAGTGAAAACTCCGACCCGGTCGAATTGCTGCTCGCGCACGAAATCGACCAGGGTCGCGAACGCCGCGTCGGTCTCGCCCGGAAATCCGACGATGAACGAAGTGCGAAGCGCGACTTCGGGAATCGCCGCGCGGACCCGCTCCAGCAAACTCCGCAGCGCGTCAGCGGAGCGCTCGCGCTTCATCGCGCGCAGCATCGCGTCATCGGCGTGCTGCAGCGGCATGTCTATATACTTAACCACTTTATCGAGACTCGCGATGGCCGCGAGCAATTCGTCGGTCACAAAATTTGGATAGCAATAAAGCAGCCGGATCCATTGGATGCCGTCGACGGGCGCGAGCCGATGCAGCAGCGCCGCCAGCGACGCGCGCTGCTTTAAGTCGCGGCCGTAAGCGGTAAGGTCCTGCGCGATCAGATTGATCTCGCGGACTCCGCTCGCCGCGAGACGGCGCGCCTCTTCCACCAGGTCATCGAGCGCACGGCTCTCGTGACGCCCGCGAATCTTCGGAATGATGCAGAAGGCGCATCGATGGTCGCAGCCCTCGGAGACTTTCAGGTACGCGCTGAACGGGTCGCCTGTCCTTATCCGCGGCGCTTCGGCCGAGGGCAGCAGATGGGCCGCGCCCGTGTAAGGAATCGGCCGCAGCTCGGGCCGCTCGCTGCGGCGCAGGAGTTCCGGCAGATCGAGAAAGTTGCCGGTGCCGACGAAAATATCGACCTCGGGAAATTGCTCGCGGAGCTCGCTCCCGTAGCGCTGCGAAAGGCATCCCGCCACCACCAACCGCTTGCCGGCGCCGTTCTTTTTGACCTCGGCGGCGGCCAGAATGGCGTCGATCGATTCCTTTTTGGCCGGCTCGATGAACGCGCAGGTATTGACCAACAGCACCTGAGCCTGCTGCGGATCCATCGTGACTTCGAATCCCGCACGCACCAGTGCGCCCAGCATCAGCTCGCTATCGGCTGTGTTTTTGGGGCATCCCAGGCTGATCAGGTGTACGGCTTCCATAGCTTGGATAAAACAGGGCCTATATGCTTACTCTCCCGCGAGAGCGGGCGCAATCGGGGTCACCGCGGGATGACAGGATTCTAATTCTTTTGGGGACGAACGATATCCGCGCCCTCGGGCACGCTGAACGTAAACAATGTGTCATCAAGCGCTACGTTCGTCCGAATATCGCTGAACTTTAGCTCAGTGACGCCGCCGACCTGGTTGGTCAGCTTGAAATTAACAATGTCGTAACTCTTCGGGTCGAGCCCGAGTTCCATCGTATCGCCGCCGCCCTTGGGTGTCAGGATAACATGCGTCAGTCCGTCGCTTGACGAGGCCGGCGGCAATGACACCTTGAAATCGCGACGAATATTACCCAGGCCGAGCAAAAAAGCCGTCGCGCTGCTCTTGAGCGCCTTGTTCACCGGCAATTCAACCACCTGGTTGAGGTCCTTCTCGTAATCATAGACGGTTTTGCCGTCGCTCACGACCGTGCCCTCCGACGGCGCGGCAAACTCCCATCGCATCCGCCCGACTTTTCTGAAATAGACGGTCCCCTTGCGAGTGCGCGTCATGCCGCCGGGACTGCTCAGCGTCTCATCGAAATTCGCCTGCATCGAGCGCGAACAATCGTAGCGTTGCTGCAGGCGGGTCAAGGTCGTATCGAGGTCCGCGGGGCTAAGCGAAGAGGCCTGCGCGCCGGCCTGGGCGGGTTTGCAGCGCGCCTCGGCCGTCGTTGCGGGAGCAAATGACACAACTATCGCAGCGGTCGCGGCCACCGTCGCCAGCATCATGCGTCGGAAAGCCCAGACTGGGCAGCGACGCAAGCACTCGGCTCTTTGCATCGGGGACATCAAACTACAAGTCTATAGGACGAAGCGTAACCGGCGAAGTTTCGTTCGGCCATAGGCGGATCTGAGGCTAGTTGGCGTTGCGCGCGCGGACCTCGCGCGGACGCATCCCGTCGCCCGGCGTCACCAACCCCTCGCGTTCCATCTGCTCGACCATCCGCGCCGCCCGATTGTAGCCGATCCTGAGGCGCCGCTGGATCATCGAGACCGACGCCTGATTGGTCTCGAGCACGATTCGCACCGCCTCGTCGTAGAGGTCGTCAGCTTCGAAGCCGCCACCGTCGACGCCGTCCTCCGACGGTACCTTGGTCTCCAGGATTTCCATCTGGTAGTCCGGAGCACCCTGCGCGCGGAGAAAATCGACGACCCGGCGAATCTCGGTCTCGGAGACGAACGGGCCGTGTAGCCGGCGCAACTTCGCGCTGCCCGGCGGCATGAACAGCATGTCGCCCGCCCCGAGCAGCCGCTCAGCGCCGATCGAATCGAGGATGGTGCGCGAGTCGACGCGCGAGGTCACCTGCAGAGAGATGCGAGCGGGCAGATTGGCCTTGATTAGCCCGGTCAGCACGTCGACCGACGGGCGCTGGGTGGCGAGGATCAGGTGGATACCGGAGGCGCGCGCCTTTTGCGCCAACCGCGTGATGTCGCGTTCGACGGTCTTGCCCTCGCTCAGCAGCAGGTCGGCCAGCTCGTCGATGACGATCACGATCTTGGGCAGCCTGCGATGCTTGATCGGCTCGCCATCCTCCGCGCTGGCACGGCCGGCGCCTTCCTCGATCAGATTGACCGGCTTCAGCTCGACCACCTTGCCGGCGGCGCCGAGCGCGCGGTTGTAGCCGTCAATATTGCGCACGCCCATGTCGCGCATCATCCGATAGCGCGTCTCCATCTCCTGCGTCGCCCACAAAAGCGCCGCCGCCGCCTTTTCCGGATCGACCACCACCGGGACGAGCAGGTGCGGGATGTTCTCGTAGACCGACAATTCGAGCATCTTGGGATCGATCAGGATGAAGCGCACGTCGTCGGCGGTCGCGTTGAAGAGAATCGACGCGATCATCGTGTGGATCGACACCGACTTGCCGGTCCCGGTCGCGCCCGCGATCAGCAGATGCGGCATCATCGCGAGATCGGCCGCCATCGGACGCCCCGAGATATCCTTGCCGAGCGCGATCGTGAGCTGGCTGCGAGCGGCCGCGAACTCCTCGGCTTCCATGATCTCGCGCAGATAAACCTTCTCGCGCTTGCGATTGGGAACCTCGATTCCGACCACCGCCTCGCCCGGCACCGGGGCCTGGATTCGCACGGTGGCTGCGCGCAACGCCATCGAGAGATCGTCGGCCAGGTTCACGATCTGGCTGACCTTGATTCCCGAGCCCGGCTCGAACTTGTACATCGTGACCACCGGCCCCGGCTGGACCTCGACCACGCGCCCCTCGACACCGAAATCGGCGAGCTTCTGCTCCAGCACGCGCGCGCTGCGCTCGAGCGCGGCCTCGTCGACGTGCGCATGTTCGGCGGGCGGCATATCGAGCAGCGATAGCGGCGGCAGTTCATAGCCGCCTTTCGCCCGCCCCGCGCGCATCGATTTGTTGTCGCGCGCGCGAAGCTCGGCGGGTTCGAGACGGTGGACCTTGAGCGGACGGAGATCCGCGCCTTTCGCGGCCGGGGACCCAGCGGCTTTGGCGGGAACGTCCGCGTCGCCGGCCGACCAATCGCCGTCGTCGTCCATCGGAAGGTCGCGCGGCATGCCGCGTGAGGCGCGTCGGCGAACGCTGGAGGCCAGACCGGCCATCAGCTCGGTCGGCGCGCGCCGCAGCATCATCACGAGCGCCGCGATCACCGCGAGCATCACGCAAAGATAGCCGCCGCCCACGTTGAGGTAGCTGTCCAGCACGGACGCGAGCGCGGCGCCGAGCGTCCCGCCCGCGGTCGTCGCCGCCGATTGCGCACCGCCGGCGAAAAGCCCCGCGCCTACGCAAAGCGCAATCAGCAGGACCGCTCCGCCGAGGCACTCGCGCATCAGCGTGCGTCCCGGCGCACCGCTCCATACCCGCGTCGCGAGCACCAGCACCAGGAGCGCCAGTACATAAGCCTGAAATCCGAACAGGCCGCCCACCGCCGCGGCGGCCGCTTCGCCCAGGATGCCGCACAGGTTGGGATTCTGACCGGCCGCGGCGGAAACCAGGCTCAGCACGCCGAACGCGGCCAGCGCGACCAGCATGATCGCCGCCAGTTCGCGCGCGACGCGGCTTTGAGCCGGAGCGAGCGGAAGTTCCACCGCGACGGCCGCCGCTTCGAGCTCGATTGGCGAGCGCGTGGCTGAAGTAGTTACGCAGCGTACGTATGATCTCCTCGCGCAGCATCGTGCCTTCGGCGCTGAAAGGTCCCTCGACACGGTTGAGCCGCTCCGCCAGTTGCGCGCGCGCGCGCCGGATATGGGCCGAAGTGCCGTCGCCAATCACGAGCCCGCGCGAGACCAACTCCGGGCCGGCGATGATCGCGCCGGTCTTCGACGACACCGCGATCACCGCGAACACGGTGCCGTCGCGCCCTAGCGTGCGCCGCTCGCTCAGCAGCCCAGGGTCGCCGAATTCGCCGTCTTCGATCAGGATGCGTCCGGCTGCGACCGCGCGCGCGCGATGGGCCGTCGGGCCCGCGCTCAAGGTCAGCGGCTCGCCGTCCTCGAGCAGGAAGCAATTGCCCTCGGCCATCCCGGACGCGGCGGCGAGCGCGACGTGGCGGCGCAGATGGCGATACTCGCCATGGATCGGCACGAAATATTTCGGCTTGACCAGCGCGATCAGTTCGGCCAGTTCGTCCTGGTTGGCGTGGCCGGAGACGTGAACCGGCGCGACCGATTCGTAGAAAACCTCGGCACCGCGCTTGTAGAGCTGATTGACCAGCGTATTGATCGTGCGTTCGTTGCCAGGAATGAAACGCGAGGAGAGCACCACCGTGTCGCCCGGCTCCACGCGCGCGCGGGGATGAGCGTCGGCAGCGATTCGCACCAGCGCCGAGAGCGGTTCGCCCTGGCTCCCGCTGGCGAGGAAGGTCAGCTTGCGCGACTCCAGGAACTCGGCCTCCGCCGGATCGATAAAAGTGCCGGGCGCGAACGGGAGCTGCCCGAGCTCCAATCCCAGGCGCACGCTCTCGGCCATCCGGCGCCCCAGCGGCACGACTCGCCGCCCCATCTCGCGCGAGACCTCGGTCAACTGGCGGATGCGATGCAGATGGGAGGAAAAGACCGAAAGAAAAAACTTGCCGCGGCTCCGCGACACGATCTCGCGCAGCACGGGCTTGATCGAGCTCTCCGCGCCCGAGCGCCCGGGACGCTCGACGTTGGTCGAATCCGACATGAGGAGCGCCACGCCCTCGGCGCCCAACTCGGCGAAGCGCTCGCGGTCGAAGAGTTCGCCGTCGATCGGCGTCGGGTCGATCTTGAAGTCGCCACTGTGCACGATTAGCCCGGCTGGAGTCGAAATCGCGAGCGCGACCGAGTCGGGCGTCGAATGGGTCACGCGGATCGGCTCGACGCCGAACGGGCCGAGCTCGAAACGCCGGCGCGGCTCGATCGTGTTCATGCGCGCGCCGATTAGGCCGTCCTGATCGAGGCGGCGGCGCGCGAAGGCCAGCGTCACCGCGGTCCCGTAAACCGGCACATTAAAACGGCGCAGCAGATGCGGCAGCGCGCCGACGTGGTCCTCGTGAGCGTGGGTCAGAACGACGCCGAGAATTTCGAGATGGCTTTGCTCGAGATAGGCAAGATCGGGCGCCAGCACGCCGAGTCCGAGCGTGCGCTCTTCGGGGAACATCACCCCGGCATCAATCAAGATCGCGCGCCCGGCACATTCGATCACCGTCAAGTTGAGCCCGATTTCTCCGAGCCCACCTAAAGGCACGATCCTGACCGACGAAGATGTCAATCCGTGGGATGCCATCACCCTGAACCCCACCTCATCCGGCCACCGCAAAGCGATTATATAAAGCCCCCGGTAACGGCGAAAGCGGCGTTGGGAGCGGCCAGGGCGTCAATCGGGGCTTCCAGAGCGAACGCCCCCTCATCCTGACCCTCTCACCCTGAAGCGGGCGAACGCATTGAAGGAGTCGGGGTGTGGTGTCGGTCTCGCTTTCACTGTATCAACAGGCGGTGGATTCACCTCGGTGAGAGCGGTTGCGCCGGATGCGCGCCGGCGTTACGTTTCAAGGAAGTCGAATTCCGCCAGCGGCACGCGTCGTCCAAGCAGCCTGTCGCCCGGGAGCTTCAATCAGACCACGATGTCAGTAAACAAAGTCATTCTGCTCGGTAACCTCGGACGCGATCCCGAAGTGCGCTACCTGCCCTCGGGGCAGCCGGTCGCCAATTTTTCGGTGGCGACCAGCGAACGCTTCAAGGGACGCGACGGCACCAACAAGGAATCGACCGAGTGGCATAACATCGTCGTCTACGGCAAGCAGGCCGAGCTGTGCAGCCAGTATCTGAAGAAAGGGCGGCAGGTCTATATCGAAGGGCGGTTGACGACGCGCCAGTGGGAAGCCAAGGACGGCAGCGGCAAGCGCAATCGCACCGAGGTCGTGGCGCAACGCGTGCAATTCCTGGGCGGTCGCGGCGACGGGATGGGCGCGGGCGGCGCGGGAGCGCCCGACGACGACGACATCCCGTTTTAGCCTGAAGGGCCGTTCACGAACGGCCCCTGCATCGGAAAGACGAATTTGTAGTTTCGCGTTGTCCTCTTTGTAGGGGCCGTTCGTGAACGGCCCTTTTTCTTCGAGGTTGAACGCTTCAAACGCGGCGGATTTTCGGCGACGGCGCTGAGCCGTCGCCGATTGCGCGGCGGATTTTCGGTGGAGACGCGGACCGGGCACCGGCCCGCGCCGCCGCTATGAACGCATCCACCGCATCGCGTAACTCAGCCAGAGTGATTCCCATGTGCTCGGCCGGCAACGGCTCCAGCTTCGCGCGCGCCTTGTCCCAGGTCGATCGCGCGCCGCGCGGATTGCCGCGCTGGGCGTGCAGGATCGCTACCGCCGCCTGAATCATCCCCTGGTAAAATAGCTTCTCCGCGCCGCTCGAGCGCTTCCAGACTTCCTCCCACACCTCGTGGCAATCGAAAAACTGGCCGGCGTTGAAAAGCTCAATCCCTTCAGCCCACGAGTCGTGTGCTTCGTGACCTCGCATCGCCAGATGATAGCGTGAACCGCACGCCTGAGGTGCGCAGAGCGACTTCAAGTTTTACTTGAAGTCGCTCTGCGGCATGCGCAAACAGCCCCGACCGAACCGGGCGCACGCGCCCGGTTCGGTCGGGGCCGCCGCCGGCGCGATTCGCGCCGGCGGCCGTTGCCCGTTGTTCAGATTTCCGCTGACGCGCTGCGATGTCTATGCGGCCGTGCCATGACGCAGCAACTTGCCCGGCGTAGCACCAGTGCAATCGCCCTGGGTGAAGGTCACCGCGCCGTTGACCAGGATATGGCGATACCCTTCCGCGCGCTGCACGCGACGCCATTCGTTGCCCGGCAGATCGTGCACGATCTCGACCGGCCCGACGCCGAGCTTTTCGTAGTCGTAGATCACGATATCGGCCGGCGCGCCCTCGCGCAGGAAGCCACGGTCCTTGAAACCGGCGCAGAACGCGGGCAGCGCGCTCAGCCGCCAGTGGATCTCTTCCAGCGTCAGCCATTCGCGCTCACGCACGAAGGTCGCGATGCCCTCGGTCGGGTAGCGGCCGGCGGTGAGGAACTTGGTATGCGCGCCACCGTCGGAGACTCCGAAGGTGATGTATGGGTAGTCGATGATCTCCTTCATCAGCGCGGGATCGCGATTGATCGCCGGGGCGAAGAACTCGGTCTTGAGGTTGTCGGCGACGGCCAGGTCGCACATCACGTCGACCGGGTCCTTGCCGTCGCGCTCGCCCGCCTTGCGCAGCGTCATCCCTTCGAGATGGCGCAGCTTGTCGTCGATGACCTGCGTGATGACGATCTGATCGAAGAAGCTCGTGATGAGTCCTTCGCGCGGCAAGTTCGTCTTGAGGCCGTGACGGCGCGAGGGATCGGCAAGCTTGTCCTTACGCTCCTCGATCGTACCGGTCGTGACCTCGCGCCACGAATCCGAATCATCGAACAGGTTCCAATCCTCGAAAGTGAAAGTCAGCCCGGCTTCAGTGGTGATGCCCTGTCCGTAAACCGGGATGCCGTTGATGCGGCACCGATCGAGCCATCGAATCATGTTGCGATGGCGATGCGGGAAACGGTCCTGCGACTGCACCGCCTCGAACATGATCGGACGGCCGCTGATTTTCGCCAGCTCCTCGTAGTGACGCGCGTCTTCCTTCGGATTCCAGCTCGCGAGCGTCAGTTCCTGGAAGCCCTCGCCACGCTCGCCGAGCACTTTCGCGAAGACCTTGCAGGTTTCGTCGTGCATGACGTCGGTGTTCATCGGCGAGCCGTCCCAGTCGCGCTGCACGGCTGACGGCCCGTCGGGCTTCAGGCGCTGGGCGGACCATCCGTAGGCACCGGCGTCCATCGCTTCGTTGAGCAGATGGGCCATCATGCGATGCTCGTCGTCGGTCGGCATGCGTCCGGTCTTGGACTGCTCGATCCCCATCACGTAGCCCATCAGCGGATTGACCGGTACGTAGGGCAGCACGTTGACGCCCTTGGGCAGCCGCTCGATACGGTCGAGGAACTCGGGGTAGGTATGCCAGTCCCACGGCATCGCGGCCTTCATCGCGGCCAGCGGAATCGCCTCGGTGCGCGTCATCGTCAGCATCGCGCGCTCTTCGTCGCCCGGCTTGACGGGAGCGAAGCCGAAGCCGCAATTGCCGATGACCACCGAGGTCACGCCGTGCCATCCGGAGATGGTGAGCCACGGATCCCAGAACAGTTGCGCGTCGTAGTGAGTGTGGAGGTCGATGAAGCCCGGGGCCACGATAAGGCCGCGCGCGTCGATCACCTCTTTGCCG
>WNFJ01313048.1_pt1 | contig 10304 bp, 9 predicted proteins | sample 5400461 | NCBI WGS metagenome assembly WNFJ01 (sample SAMN13153349, study PRJNA577476) | soil metagenome | isolation source: 115 cm saprolite on Douglas fir-dominated hillslope | place: USA:California | collected 2013-09-17
CCGCGCGTCTCCTCGAGGACGACCCACGGATTGTCTTCGTCGTGATCCCTAAGGACCACGAGCCCGACCGGAAGAACCTCCTCTTCGTGGAGGAGCAGCGCTTCGAGCGCCTGCCCGTCTATCTCCAGATGGCCGACGCCTGGTGCAGCGGGTTTGACAGCGACACCCGGGGCGAGCGGACCTTCTCCTCGACGCTGGTCCAGAGCCTCGCGCTCGGGCTGCCGGTGATCACGGGCCGAACGGGCGAGCGCGCCGTCGTCCTGCGCGAGGGCGTCGAGGCGCGCCTGATACCCCTCCGCGACCCCCGTGCGATCGCAGACGCGATCCTCGAGCTGGCACGCGACCCGGGGGCAGCGCGCGCGATGGGCGCGCGGGCGCGCGCCTTCGCCGAGGCCCACTTCGGCATCGATCGGCTGGATCGCGCGCTCGCGACGCTGCTCGCCCGGACCGCGGGAGGAGCCTCGCCGGACCGTGAGAACCGACATCGTAGCCCATCGCCCTGAAAAAGCGCTTTACTCTGGGAAGACCCCTATGTTCAAATATTGAACGCTGCGATCCGTCATGGAACGCCACCAGGAACGCGACCTCGAGATCCTGACAGCCATCGGCGAAGGGCGGCCCCTCACCCAGCGGGTGCTCGCCCAGCGCCTCGGGGTGGCGCTGGGCCTGACGAACCTCTACCTCAAGCGTCTGGCCAGGAAGGGCCTGATCAAGATCACCGAGTTCCCCAGGAAGCCGGCGGCGCGCAAGCGTCTCCGCTACGTCCTGACGCCGAAGGGCCTGCTGGAGAAGACCCGGCTCACGTACGACTACATGACCCACTCGCTCGGCATGTATCGCCGCACACGCGACACCCTGCGCGAGACGCTCGGCCACCTCCCGGGCGATGGGCGGAAGCGCGTCGTCCTCTACGGCGTGGGCGAGGCCGCCGAGCTCGCGTACATCACGCTCAAGGAACTCGGCCTCGAGCCGGTCGGAGTCTTCGCGCGCGAGGCGGGCGGAGAATTCCTCGGCTTTCCGGTGCGGAACATCAAGGAGGTTCTGGACGACCAGGTCGATGGAATCGTCGTCGCAACCTTCGATCGTCCCGAGCCGCTCCTGGCCGAGCTCACCCGCATCGGGATTCCGGCGGCCAAGCTTCTGACGCTTCGCCGCCCGCTGCCCGCGGCCGAGTGGAGGCGGGAATGAGGCGTGCGAGTGACCTGCGGCGCTTCGCCGGGCTGCTGCGGAACTACACCCTCCCGCACTGGCGAGCGGTGCTCCTGCTGCTCCTCGCGAGCTACCTCGCCGCGGGGCTCGCCGCGCTCCTGCCCGTCCTCATGGCGCCCATCCTCGACCTCGCGCTCGGGGCGTCCGTGGGCGGCGCCGCCGTCGAGACGTCGTCGGCCGGACTCTCGCTCCGGAACCTCGGCGCCGCGGTCTTCCGGTTGCTCGGCGTCTATTCGGTGGACGACCGCTTTCACGCGATCCTCCTTCTCTGCGTCGCCTACGTTGCGGTCGGCCTGCTCAAGGGCTGGATGGATTTCGGCAACTACCTGCTCGGACTCCGGATCCGGGCGCGGGCGAACGCCGCCCTGCAGGGCGATCTCTTCCGCCACCTTCTCTCACTGCCGATGGCCTTTTTCACGAGGCAACGCACCGGGGAGCTCGTCTCGCGTCTCGGGACGGACACCAACGCGGCCACCGCGGGGCTCGAAACCATCGTGGGCACGGTGCTCACGGCTCCCGTGCTCATCGCCTTCTACGGGTACCTGCTCGTCCGTACGAGCCCCAAGCTGGTCGTCGCCGCGGTCGGCGCCGCGATCCTGCACTACGGCCTGACCCGCATCGTGCGGAGCCCGATCCGGAGATTGGCGAAGGACCAGTTCTCCGCGTTCGCCGATCTCGCGGCGCGCTTCCAGGAAGCGATCCTCGGCATCCGCGTGATCAAGTCGTTCGGCGCCGAGGCGTTCGAGCAGGCCAGGCTCCGGCGGACGCTCGACGCGGTCGTGCGCGTCAACGTCAAGTACGGCGCCCACAAGCACGCGGAGGAGCCCGCACGCTCGGTGGTGAACTACGTGGCGGAGGCCGCGCTGTTGGCGCTGGCCGCTCGAGAGCTGCTCGCGGGTCACCTCGGGGCTCCCGCGTTCTTCCTCTTCCTTTATGTCGGGCGGGCCGCGATGGCGCAGATCGCGCTGCTCGGCGGCGCGTACACGTCGATGCAGACCTCCCTCGCCGCGACGGCTCGGGTCGACGAGCTGCTGACGCTCGAGCCGTCCCTGAAGGACGGACCCGAGGCGATCGCCGAGTTCCGCGACCGGATCGTCTTCCGGGACGTGGCCTTCGACTACGGAGGCGAGCGCGTGCTTGCCGGCGTGAGCCTCGACATCGTGAAGGGCGAAATTGTGGCGTTCGTCGGACCCAGCGGAGCCGGCAAGTCGACGCTCGCCGACCTCGTCCTGAGACTGTACGATCCGATCCGCGGCTCGATCGCGATCGACGGGCGCGACCTCCGGACCCTCCGGCAGGCCTCGTATCGGCGGCTGTTCGGGGTTGTGTCACAGGAGGCGCTGCTGTTCAATGACACGATCCGCGAGAACATCGCCTACGGGCGTGACGGGATCACCGACGCCGAGATCGTCCGCGCCGCGAGGGTCGCCAACGCCCACGACTTCGTCTCGGAGTTCCCACACGGGTACGACACCGTCGTCGGCGACCGCGGGGTGCGGCTCTCCGGCGGCCAGCGGCAGCGGATCGCGATCGCCCGGGCGATCGTGGGCCGCCCCCAGATCCTGATCCTCGACGAGGCCACCAGCTCGCTCGACAGCGAGTCCGAGCGCCTGGTCCAGGAAGCGATCGACCGCGTGATCGAAGGAACGACGTCGCTCGTGATCGCCCATCGCCTGTCCACCGTGCTCCACGCGGACAAGATCGTGGTCGTCAACCGCGGCACGGTGGAGGCGGTCGGCCGTCACGCCGACCTGCTCGCAACGAACGAGACGTACGGGCGGCTCTACCGGCTGCAGTTCGCCGAGGTCGAGGCGTCCCGGAACTTATGACGGGAGACCGGAGAGAGGCGTGAGCAAGCCCTCGACGCAGGGACCGCTGAACTGGCGCGACGCCTCGGTGCTGATCACCGGCGGCACGGGCTCGTTCGGGCAGAAATTCGTCGAGACGATGCTGACGACGTACCGGCCGCGCCGGCTCGTCGTCCTCAGCCGTGACGAACTGAAGCAGTCGGAAATGATGACGCGCTTCACGGATCCGTCACTGCGCTTCTTCGTCGGCGACGTCCGCGACCGCGACCGGCTCGAGCGTGCGATGCACGGCGTGGACGTCGTCTTCCACGCCGCCGCGCTGAAGCAGATCCCGTCGTGCGAATACAACCCGTTCGAGGCGATCCAGACGAACGTGATCGGCGCCGAGAACGTGATCAACGCCGCGATCGACCAGGGCGTGAGACGCGTCGTCACGATCAGCACCGACAAGGCCGTGAACCCGATCAACCTGTACGGTGCGACCAAGCTCTGCGCCGAGAAGCTGTTCGTGCAGGGCAACGCCTACGGGTACGCGCGGGGCACGGTGTTCAGCGCGGTGCGCTACGGCAACGTGATCGGCAGCCGGGGCAGCGTCATCCCGCTCTTCACAGCGCAGCTAGCGTCGGGGCAGGTGACGGTCACGGACCCCGGCATGACGCGCTTCTGGATCAGGCTCGAGCAGGGCGTGTCGTTCGCGATCCGCTGCGCCGAGATCATGCAGGGCGGCGAGATCTTCGTGCCGAAGATTCCGAGCATGCGGATCATGGACCTCGTCGAGGCGATCGCGCCGAGCTGCCGGGTCGAGTTCATCGGCATGCGGCCGGGCGAGAAGCTCCACGAGGTGCTCGTCGCGGAGGAGGAGAGCCGGCAGGCGCTGGAGTTCGAGGACATGTTCCTGCTCGAGCCGATCTATCCGTCGTGGGCGTTCCGGGGACGCGAGGGCGGCAAGCGGCCCGCCGCGGGCTTCCGGTACTCGAGCGAGACCAACACCTGGTGGCTGTCGAAGGAGCAGATGCGTGAGCTCGCGCGCGGGTGAGCCGCTCGCGCTGCACGGCGGTCGGCCCGTCCGTGCGCGCCTGCTCCCGTACGGGCGGCAGCTGGTCGACGACGACGACGTCCAGCGCGTGGCCGCGGCGCTGCGTTCGGACTTCCTGACCACCGGCCCGGCGGTGCAGGAGTTCGAGCGCCGGTTCGCCGCGACCGTCGGCGCTCGCGAGGCGGTCGCCGTGAGTTCGGGCACGGCGGCGCTCCACACCGCCGTCTTCGCGGCTGGGCTCGGTCGCGGCGACGAGGCGGTGACCACGCCGCTCACGTTCGTGGCGACGTCGAACGCAGTCCTCTACCTCGGCGCGCGGCCGGTCTTCGCGGACGTCCGCCCGGACACGCTCACGCTGGATCCGAGCGCGGTCGAGCGCGCGCTCACGCCGCGCACGAAGGCCGTCCTCCCGGTGGACTTCGCCGGGCAGCCCGCGGACCTCGATGCCCTCGGCGCCCTCGCCCGCGCCCACGGCCTCGCCGTCATCGAGGACGCGGCGCACGCGCTGGGCGCCGAGTACCGCGGCGCGCGCGTCGGGAGCGTGAGCGAGCTGACGATCTTCAGCCTGCACCCGGTCAAGCACGTCACCACGGGCGAGGGCGGCGTCGTGACCACCCGCCACCCCCGCCTCGCGGAGCGCGCGCGGCGCTTCCGCAACCACGGCCTCGCCACCGACGCCGCCGCCCGGCAGGCGGCCGGCGCGCTCTACTCGGAGATGATCGACCTCGGCTTCAACTACCGGCTGACCGATATCCAGTGCGCCCTCGGTCTCGGGCAGCTCGAGAAGCTCCCGCGCTTCATGGCCCGCCGTGAGGCGATCGCCGAGCGCTACCTCGCGGCGCTCAAGGAGCTGCCGGCGCTGAGCGTGCCCGCCGTCGCGCCCGACGCGCGCCACGCCTGGCACATCTTCCCCGTGCTCCTCGAGCTCGAGCGACTCGCCGCCGAGCGCGACGCGATCTTCGCGGCGCTGCGCGCGGAGAACATCGGCGTCGGCTATCACTACGTCCCCGCGTACTGGCATCCCTATTACGAGCAGCTCGGCTACCGGCGCGGCCTGTGTCCCGTGGCCGAAGCCGCGAGCCGTCGACTCCTGACGCTGCCGATCTTCCCCGGGATGACCGACGCGGACGTCGACGACGTCGTCACCGCGCTCGACAAGGTGACGCGGTACTACGCGCGATGACCGCCGCGGCGCGTGTCGCGATCCTGACCGAGACGGGCGCGGGCGTCGGGCTGGGCCACCTCCGCCGCTGCCAGGCGCTCGCCGCGGCGCTCACCGCGACGGGCGCCGAGCCGCGCCTGGTGGTCGCCGGCGCGCTGCCCAGCGGTCGCGCGACCGACGCCGTCCCGTTCGACTGGCTTCGGGAGCCGCGGGGCGCCGCCGAGCTGCTGGCCGCGTGGCGACCCGCCGCCGCCGTCGTGGACTCGTACGCCGCGACGACCGGCTTCCTGGCCGAGCTGGGTGACACCGTCGCGCGGGTCGCCGTGATCGACGACTTGGCCGACCGGGAGCTTCCCGTCTCGCTCGTCGTGAACGGCGGCTACGCCGCGGCGACGCTCGCGTATCGCGTCCGCCCCGACACGACGCTGCTCCTCGGGCCCGCCTACGCGCTGCTCGATCCCGCGTTCGCCGTCGAGCCGCCGCGCCGCCGGGGCGCGGCGGTCCGGCGTGTTCTCGTGACGCTCGGCGGCGACGCACCCGGCGAGCGGCTGGACAGCGTGGTCGCCGCGGTGCGCGCCGCGGTCCCGGAGGCGGACGTGGACGTCGCGGTCGGGCCGTACGCGGCGGGCGCGGTCGCCGAGGGCAGGCGCGTGACGGCGCATCGGGGCCTCGAGTCGCTGCGCCCCCTGATGCTCGCGGCCGACCTCGCGGTGGCCGGCGGCGGCGTGACGCTGTACGAGTGCCTGGCGAGCGCGACGCCCGTGATCGGGCTGTGCCTCGCCGACAACCAGCGCCCGAACGTCGACGCCCTGAGCCGCGCGGGGCTGATCCTGCGTGACGGGCCGTCGCTCGCCGAGGCGCTCGAGCGTCTGGTGAGAGACGCGGACCTGCGGGCGGTCCTGGCCGCGCGCGGGCGCGCCGTGGTGGACGGCGCGGGCGCGGCTCGCATCGCGCGCGCGGTCGTCCACGCCGGCCTCGCCGCCGGCGTCGTCCGGGGGGCGTGATGCGCGTCGCCTTCCTCATCGAGCGGCGCAACTTGTACCGGCTGCTCGGTCCCGTCGTGGACCGCGCGCTCGAGCGTGGGTGGGAGATCGAGTGCTGGCACGACTGGGGTCAGCCGCGGACCGGGCCGAAGGGCTCGGAGTTCCCCGCGACGACGCCCGACTTCCGTCACGGACGCCCGGCCGTGCGGACCTTCGTCGGCGCGGACGGGGTCGCGGCGCTGTGCGCTGGTGCGCGGCCCGACGCCGTGATCGCGCTGCGACAGCCGGCCGCCGGCGAGAAGCCGATGGCGACGCGGTGGTTCGGCCTCCAGTACACGCTGGACGTCGCGGAGCTTCCCGAGCAGGCCATCCGGGACCCTATCCGTCGCGTCCTCGTCTCCCTGGGCGGCGGGTGCCACGACGCCGCGCTCCGCACCGTGCTCGCCGCCGTCGATGCTACGCTGGATTGCGTCACCATCGATGTGGCGCCGGGCGCCCGCGGCGCAATGGATCTCGGATTCGTCCCGCGACGTCCGGCGAACCGTGCGGTCGTGCATGCGGGATTGCCTGAGCTGCGCGGTCTGATACTCGACTCCGACGTCGCGATCACCGGCGCGGGAATGACCCTTTACGAGCTCGCCGCAACCGGGACGCCGACTGTGACGATCACGATGGTCGGCAACCAAGCGGCAAGCGCGGCGGCGCTCAGCGGCGCCGGCGCCGCCTTGAGCGTGGGAATCGTCGACGGCGCCGGCCGCGGGACGGCGCTCGAATCGCATCTTGGCCGCCTAGCCAGGGACGTTGCGCTGCGGGCGGAGCTCGGGAGGCGAGCGCGGAGCCGCATCGACGGTCGGGGCGCGGTCCGGGTCGCACAGGAGACCGAACGGATGGTAGGTTCGGCGCGATGACGGGCCTCAACGTCAGGATCGGGAGCCGGTGGATCGGCGACGGCGAGCCGTGCTTCGTCGTCGCGGAGGCTGGCGCCAACCACAACCGCAGCCTCGGCATGGCGAAAGAGCTCATCGACGTCGCCGTCGAGGCGCGTGCCGATGCCGTCAAGTTCCAGACGTACTCCGCCGAGACGCTCTACTCGAAGAAGACGCCGAAGTTCTCTTATCTCGAGGCCCAGACGTCCAAGGAGACGTGGGATCTCATCAAGGAGATCGAGCTGCCGCGCGAGTGGCAGGCCGAGCTCGCTGCCCACGCCGCGAAGCGCGGTATCATCTTCTTCTCGACGCCGTTCGACTACAGGGCGGTGGACGAGCTGGACGCGCTCGGCGTGCCGGCCTACAAGATCGCGTCGTTCGAGATCGTGGACCTGCCCCTCATCGGGTACGCGGCGGCTAAGGGCCGCCCCATGATCCTCTCGACGGGGTTGGCGACGTACGAGGACATCCACGACGCGCTCGGGGCATGCTGGGCTGCGGGCAACCGCAACGTCGTGCTGCTGCAGTGCGCGTCGCTGTATCCGGCACCGCCCGTCCGGATGAACCTGCGCGCGATCACGACGCTGCGCCAGGCATTCGGCGTTCCCGTCGGCTTGTCGGACCACACCCTGGGAATCCACATCGCCGGCGCCGCGGTGGCGCTCGGAGCGTGTGTGATCGAAAAGCACTTCACGCTGAATCGGGCGCTCTCCGGCCCCGATCACCCGTTCGCAATCGAGCCGCGCGAGCTCGCCGACATGGTCCGCCAGATCCGCGAGGTCGAGGCCGCGCTCGGCGACGGTGTGAAGCTAGGTCCGTCGCCGGAAGAGCAGGAGATGCACGAGAAGGCACGGCGGAGCCTGATCGCCGCGCGGCGCATTCCCAAAGGCACGCGGATCGAGCGCGATATGATCGTGATCAAGCGCCCGGGATACGGGATCCGGCCGAAGCTGATCGACCTCGTGATCGGCCGTGTAGCCAAGGTGGACATCGACGAGGACACGGTCCTCACGTGGGAGATGGTGTGAGGCTCTCGCTCGTCACGCTTCGCCCGGCGGAACCGGCCGACTGTGAGGCGCTGTGGCGCTGGCGGAACGACCCGGCCACGCGCCGCGCCTCCTTCGAGCGGGCGGAGATTGGGCTGGACGAGCATACCCAATGGTTCAGCGAGAGCCTTGCTCGGCCAGATCGACGGATCTACATCGTCGTTGCAGACGGCGTGGATGCTGGAACGGTGCGGCTCGACCTCGGGCAAGGCGAGGCGCGCGTGAGCATCAACCTCGCCCTCGAGCGGCGCGGGCAGGGAATTGGCGCCCGCGCGCTCCGTGCCGCGTGTCGTGAAGCCTTCGGTCCGCTCGGGCTTCACCACCTCACGGCGCAGATCAGGCCGGAGAACGACGCGTCCCGGATCGCGTTTGAGCGCGCGGGTTTCTCCGTGATCGCGGCTGGAGAGTTCCTGCTCCTTGGTCGCCCGACGAGGTCTTGGGTGGTCGGCGCCATCCAGGCGCGCATGGGCTCCACCCGCCTCCCGGGCAAGGCGCTTCTTCCGATTCGAGGGCGATCTGCGATCGAGTGGATCGCCGATCGCCTGAGGCACTGCCGCGAGCTGGAGGCCCTGGTCGTCAGCACGAGTGTCGAGCGCGAGAGCGACGCCATCGCCGACCTGGCGGCGCGGATTGGCATCGGCTGCGTGCGCGGCAGCGAGATGGACCTTGTCGAACGACTGGCCCTGACCGCTGCCGCCACGGGCGCCGATGCCCTCGTTCGGATCACGGCGGATTGCCCGTTGGTCGACCCGAAGTTGGTGGACGACATTGTGCTGGCCTGGCGTCGATCCTGGGGAGACCTCGAATACGTCTGCAATGTCTTTCCGCCGACGTTTCCCGACGGTCTCGATGTGGAACTGCTCTCCCGCACGGTCCTGGAGCGGCTCCATCAGGAAGTCGCGGATCCCTTCTACCGCGAATCGCTTACGGCTTACATCCGCGAGCATCCCGCGACCTTTCGGATCGCCAATATCGAGCACACGGAGGACCTGAGTCGGCTCCGCTGGACGCTCGATTACCCCGAGGATCTGGCGTTTGTGGAGGCCGTGCTCCAGGCGCTGCACCGCGAGGGCGAGGTCTTCGGGATGCGCGAGGTCTTGGGGCTGCTCTGGCGGTGTCCCGACCTTCGTGATCTGAACCGCCATCGCGAGGACACCACCGTCATCCGGGGCATCCGGGGTTCTGCCTATCACGCGGCTGCGCGCCAGCGTGGCACCCGGGACCGGCCATGACCCGCGCGCGCTACCGAGCGGCAGTCGTCGGCTGCGGGCGCATGGGCGTCACGATGGAAGAGGATCCGCGCCGCCTGTTGCCCGCCACCCACGCCGGCGCCTACCGCGCGTGCCCCAGAACCGAGCTGGTCGCCGTCGTGGACGTGGACGCTGAGCGCGTCGCCCACGCGACGCGTCTTTTTTCCGGAGTCCGTGGGTTCACCAGCGTCGAGGCGATGCTCGACGCTGTCCATCCCGAGATCGTATCGGTCGCGACCCCGGCCGGGCAGCACCGGGCCGGCGTCGAAGTCTGCGCGCGCAGTGGCGTTCGCGCCGTGATCTGCGAGAAGCCGATCGCCGAGTCCCTCGACGATGGGCGTGCGATGATCGAGGCTTGCGCGGCAGGCGGCACACTGCTCGTGATCAACCACACGCGACGCTTCGATCCGCTGCTCCGTCGGCTCCGAGACGAGGTCATCGCAGGGGCTCTTGGCGACGTCACTCAAGCCACGGCCTACTACACGGCTGGAATGTTCAATAGCGGGACACACATGGTGGACCTGATGCGCTTCTTCCTGGGTGATGTGAGCTGGATCCTCGCCGTGGAAAATTCTACGTCGTCGCACCCGCCCGGTGACTTCAGCGCGGACGCCATACTCGGCTTCACTTCGGGAGCGCGGGGCGTCCTGCAAGTGCAGGAGGTCAAGGACTACTCGATCTTCACCCTTCGTCTCCATGGAAGATCGGGAGTGGCGGTGATCGACCGCTTTGGGTTCGAGGTGGAGCGGATGTCCGTGCGCGACTGCGCAGACTTCAGCGGGTACCAGGAGCTAGACTCGGGAAGTGCTCGCCGACAGGGCGGATCGAGGAGCTTTATGGCCGGACTGGCAGAGCACGTGGTGACATGCCTGGACCGGCGGGAG
>WNFJ01345793.1_pt1 | contig 10304 bp, 12 predicted proteins | sample 5400461 | NCBI WGS metagenome assembly WNFJ01 (sample SAMN13153349, study PRJNA577476) | soil metagenome | isolation source: 115 cm saprolite on Douglas fir-dominated hillslope | place: USA:California | collected 2013-09-17
CACTCTGGCGGTCAAGAACGGGATGGAGCCGGATGCCGAGATGGGTCCCATTGTGACGCGGCAGGCTCTGGAGCGTATCGAAGATTACATTGAGCAGGGCGTTGAAGAAGGCGCGACGCTGGTCGTCGACGGTCGCGGCCTGAAGGTGCCGGGTCACGAAGACGGTTTCTTCACCGGCGGTACGCTGTTTGACAGCGTCACGCCCGAAATGCGTATCTACAAGGAGGAAATCTTCGGCCCGGTGCTCGCGTGCGTTCGCGTCAAGGATTTCACAGAGGCTGTTGAACTAGTTAACGCGCACGAGTTCGGTAACGGCGTTGCATGCTATACCCGCGATGGACACGTAGCCCGGGAGTTTGGCCGCCGGATCGAGGTCGGCATGGTCGGTATCAATGTGCCGATTCCTGTTCCCATGGCGTGGCACGGCTTCGGCGGCTGGAAGCGAAGCCTCTTTGGTGACATGCACGCCTACGGAGAGGAGGGCGTATGTTTCTACACGAAGCAGAAGTCCATCATGCAGCGCTGGCCCCTGAGCACCGCGAAAGGTGCTGAGTTTTCGATGCCGATCGCAAAGTGAGCACAATCCGGGTTGGATGCGAGCGCGGTGGTGTACCTGATTGACAGGGTTGTTGGCGAGGAGGTGCAATGATTCTGGTGCATTTTTCACGTTGATAGCGCAAGCTACGTTCTGGCTGGTCGGGTCCGGCGTGCACTAGGCGCTCGACATACAGTAGCAGCGCGTACGAAGAGCTGTTTCGATCCGTTCAGGCCACAAGACACATTGCGTCGGGAAGCGGCGGCAACCGATAGTCGCGCTGCGAAGAACGGGAATCCGATGTCATTGAGAGACTATGCAGCGTCAATTTGAAGACCTCCTTCTGGGCAGTATCGAACTGTTCTGTCTGGCAGCTGAACTGGGAAGTTTCACGGGCGCTGCGACCGCGGCAAGCGTCACTCCTGCCGCCGTCAGCCGTTCAGTGGCGCGTCTCGAGAAGCGCCTCGGTGCGAGGTTGTTTGTCCGGACAACGCGGCAGATTCGGCTGACGGACGTGGGGAAGCGATACTTCGAGCAGTGCCGGCAGGCTCTGCGTCAGCTTGCCGATGCCGAGCGAGAAGCGACCGGGCAACAGACATCGCCGGCCGGCGTGCTGCGAATCAGCAACGCCGTACGGTCACTACCGCGTCCTTCCCCTGTTGGCAGATTTCCGTGAGCGTTACCCCGAGGTCACAGTCGAAACGCACCTCAGTAACCGCAACATCGACTTTGCGGACGAAGGCTTTGACCTGGCGATCCGGGGTCGAGCTCCACGGGATTCCGGTCTGATAGCGCGAAAGATCGAGGACGCGGAGCTGGTAGTCGTGGCATCACCAGTGTATTTGCAGAGAGCTGACAAACTGGAAACGCCGGAGGATTTGATTAACCACGACTGCATCCAGTTTGAGTTGCCGAGTACTGGCCGCAACTTACCCTGGCAGTTTATTCGCGATGGCGAGTCCGCTGAAATCGAGACGCGTGGAGGCTATGGATCTTCGGGTGATGCGCTTGCCGGGGTGACTTTGGCGCGTCACGGGGCAGGCGTATTCCAGACGTATCGGTTCATTGTTGAGAAAGACATCGCAGACGGAACACTGAAGGAAATGCTCGCCCCGTATGGCGGTAGTTCGCGCCCGTTCATCCTGCTTTATCCGCACGGCCGGCATCTGTCGTCGCGCGTGCGCAGTTTTGTGGAATTTCTGATGCAAAGACTGGGAGCATAGACGGCTCAGGACCACCAGCAAACTGCACGCGAGGACTTCTGACGGTTGAACGCAGCCTGCTTGACTGTGACATGGCCGGGCTGCAAGCCGATGAGCTTGTGCTCGATGTGTGAAGCAGTTGGGACAAAAGCATGCAACGAGGCGAACGCGGCGCCTGTTAGCGCCGCGTTTGGGCACAACGCGATCCGTCGGGGTTATTTTTGTGCCAGCAACGCCTTGATCGTTGCCTCGGTTTCTGCGTAGTCGCCTTCGCCGAAGTGGGTATAAACCACCTGTCCTTTCTTATCGATCAAATAGAACGCGGGCCAGTATTGGTTGTTGTAGGCGCTCCACGTCGCATACTCGTTGTCCTGTGCCACCGGAAAACTGATTCCGAAGCGTTTGATGGCAGTCCTGACGTTATCAGTGTTGCGCTCGAAAGGATACTCGGGCGTGTGCACCCCGATTACCACCAGACCCTGATCCTTGTATTTTTGATTCCAGTTCTTAACGTAGGGCAGCGTGTTGATGCAGTTGATACAAGTGTAGGTCCAGAAATCGACCAGCACCACCTTGCCCTGCAACTGCTTTATGGTCAGCGGATCGCTGTTGAGCCATTTTTCGATGCCCGTGAATTCCGGTGCGGGAACGCTGTTCCTGAGTGGGCTTGCGATTGCGGCGCTGCTAGTCGCCGCAATCACGGCGAACATGGCCACGGTAGCCACGGTCTTGAGTTTGGAGAGCATGTCAGAGTCCTTTAAGGGCGGGAAGAAAAGAGGAAATCCAGGCGTAGGCGAGGATGTCGTACTGCAGGTAAATTGCGAGCGCGGTCAGCATCACCAGCACGCCGAACACTTGTTGCAGGCGATGCGCATGGCGTGCCACCAGCCGTACGCGATGAGTCGCGTACTGGCCGCCGTAAATGATGGCGAGCATCGGAATGGCGGCGCCGAAGGCATACAAAGCGAGCAGCAAGCCCGACCATTCGAGGTCCTGCGCCTTGACGACCAGCACCAGGATCGATGCGAGCACTGGCCCCGCGCACGGGGTCCATACCGCACCCAGCGACATACCGAGCACGAAGCCGCCCGCATTGCCGCTGCCGGCCTGAACACCCGGGGAAACCGCCGGCCACAGGCGCAACAAGCCGGATAGCGCCAGCAACACGATCCCCGTGTTGCGCAGCGCTTGCTGCGCAACGTGGACCGTACTGGAGACGGCGCCCAGAAGCATTGCAAACGAAGCAAAGGTCAGGATGAAGCCGGCGATGATGAAAAGCGGCCTTACGCGGTCGGGGCGGTCGACCGAGGTGCCGAGCAGGATCGGCATCACAGGAAGGATGCAGGGCGAAGCAATCGTCAGCAGGCCGGCCAGCAGGGCAAGTGGTGTTTCAAGCAGGTTGTGCATGAGTTAGCGTTCCGTTGATTGGCATGGCTGTATTGGAACGCCCTCACGTATCTGACTTGTGTCGGCCACGCCGCATGGGTGCAATATTTTGTGTCTGGAAGAGGCCCAGATACATTGCGACATAAATCAGCGCGCGGCCTCGGCTATAAAGCAGGCATTGCCGATCAAGGAGAGCCACATGAGTACCGACCTTCTGCAAGGATCCTGCCATTGCGGGACCGTCAAATTCGAAGTCCGTACAGCCGTCGTGCCTGCCTCGCGCTGCAACTGCAGCCTGTGTCGGCGCAAGGGTGCGCTGATGACGCCGCCGGTCCTGGCGGGTGAGCTGAAGATCCTGCGAGGCGAGGACGCGATGACGCTGTATCANNNATACGCGCCTGGCAAAGCACTATTTCTGCAAGCACTGCGGCATCTATCCGTTCCACCAGACACGCAAGGACCCGCAGTTGTGGCGCGTCAACATCGGTTGCCTGGAAGGCATGGATCCGTATACGCTGGATGCCGGGGTAGCCGATGGCGCCAGCCTGTCCGTGGTGGAGGATGCATGAAGCGATTACTGGCGATCGTCGCCTTCCTGGCCGGCGGAATTGCGGCGGAAATGGCGCACCCGGTGCAGTGTCTGCTGGTCAACGCGAGCCGGACGTATGTAAAACGCAGGAAGGAGTGATCCATTGATGGAAAACACCGACCACGTGCTGATCGTCGATGACGATCGTGGCATTCGCGAACTGCTCGCAACCTATCTCGAGAAGAACGGCATGCGCGTCTCGCTGGCCGCCAACGGCCGCCAGATGCGGGCTACCCTGGAGCAGGGCGTGCCCGACCTGATCGTGCTGGATCTGATGCTGCCCGGCGAAGACGGCCTGGTGCTGTGCCGGGAATTGCGCGCCAGCAAGTTCCGCTCGGTTCCGGTCCTGATGCTGACCGCCCGCAGCGAGGAGGCGGATCGCATCGTCGGGCTGGAAATGGGTGCCGACGATTACCTCCCCAAACCGTTTGCGGTGCGGGAGCTGTTGGCGCGTATTCGCTCGGTCCTGCGCCGCGCGCGCATGTTACCTCCCGGCATGCAGGTGACAGAGTCGGCGCAGATGCTCAGCTTCGGCGACTGGCGGCTCGACACTACCGCGCGCCACCTGCTCGATGCAGAAGGGACCATGGTGGCGCTAAGCGGCGCAGAGTACCGCTTGCTGCGTGTATTCCTCGACCACCCGCAACGCGTGCTCACACGCGATCAGTTGCTCAACCTGACCCAGGGCCGGCAGGCCGATCAGTTTGACCGGTCGATCGATCTGCTGGTGAGCCGGTTGCGCCAGCGCTTGCAGGACGTCGCGCGTGAACCCCGTTACATCAAGACGCTACGCAGCGAAGGATATGTGTTCTCCGCGGCGGTGATCCCGATCGAAGGCCCCCAATGAGCGTGCATTCGTTGCTGCGCTGGCCGCGTACCCTGTTCGCAAGGCTGGCATTGATCCTCTTCGTTGGCCTCGCGCTCGCGCAGACACTGTCGTTCTGGCTCACCATGACCGAACGCGACCAGAGCATGACCAACGTGATGATGGGTTATATCGAACGTGAGGTCGCCAGTTCCGTTGCACTGCTCGATCATTTGCCGGCTGCCGAGCGCGCTGACTGGCTGCCGCGGCTGGCAAGGCGCACCTATAGCTTCATTCTGGGCCCCGGGGTACCCGGCGCACCTCCCGATGCCGATCTGTCGGCGAGGGTCGCTCGATCTATCGCAGAGGGCATAGGCAAGCGGTATCCGCTGAGCGTGAACGCCGTTCCTGGAGAACCGGAGCGCCTGCAGGTTCATCTGCGGTTGAGTGACGGCACCCCGCTGACGATCGACTACAGGCCCATGCCTGGCGCGCCGCTGTCGCCGTGGCTGCCGCTCGTGCTGCTGCTGCAACTGGCGGTACTGGCCGCGTGCTGCTGGCTGGCTGTGCGGCTGGCGACGCGCCCGCTAAACCAGTTGGCGCTGGCTGCCGATACCCTCGGGCCAGACCTGAAGGCGGACCGCCTGCCTGAAAACGGGCCGGACGAAGTGGCGCGCGCGGCGAGGGCGTTCAACGCGATGCAGGATCGCGTGGCGATGTACATGACCGAGCGAATGCAGATCCTGGCGGCGATTTCGCACGACCTGCAAACGCCGATTACCCGCATGCGTTTGCGGGTCGACGTCATGGACGACAGCGCGCAGGGAACAAAGCTGCAGCAGGACCTGCAGGAAATGGAAACGCTGGTCAAGGAAGGTGTGACGTACGCTCGCACGATGCACGGTACTACCGAAGTGCCGTGTCGCATTGATCCGGACGCTCTGTTCGATAGCCTCGTCTGCGACTATGTCGATGCAGGAAAGAAGGTGGCGCTGCACGGCCGGATCGCCAGTGCACTGGTGACGCGTCCCCAGGCGTTGCGCCGGATAGTCTGCAACCTGGTCGATAACGCACTGAAATTCGGCGAGGAGGCTGAGATCATGGTGTCTGGGTCGCAGGACGGGCAGGTGACGATCTCGGTGCTTGACCGGGGACCCGGGATACCGGCCGAATCGCTGGAGGCGGTATTCGAGCCGTTCTACCGGCTGGGGGCTCGGCCTGGCCATTGCGCGGCAACTTACCCTCGCCATGGATGCGACGCTGTCGTTGCATAACCGGCCCGGGGGTGGACTGGAAGCCAGGCTGACGTTGAAGAACCTGCGCCAAGTTGAGTCGACCAAAAGCGCCAAATAGTTTTTCTTTCTTGCTGCAGCAGAACTTCTCATTTGTCCGCTGCTCAGCCAGCGACGATAGTTCAGTCACCGCGGACACACCACTGTCCTTGATTTCTTCCCCTTTCAAGACCGCGCCGCTATTGACCAAGGGCGGCGCGATCGTTGCGACGACTTCCTTCCTTAACGAAGTGGGAACGTCAGGGCTGTCGATTCTCCGCAACGAAGCCGTCTCATAGCTCGGTTAGAAAAAAATTTTAAGGAATAGACATTGTGTCGCGACGTATCTGAAAGCCATGTTGATACACAACATGGCAATTGATCGGTTTTTTGACACAAGCCAGATTCATCCACGCGTTCTAATGCATCAACGCCGGATTCTCTCTGTACTGAGCATGGCGGGTTCCAGCAGGTACGAGAAAAACAGGTGCAAGCCCAAAAGGGCGGCTAGATCGGATACGTCAACGGCACGCTCTATACAGGACGCAGTCGATCATCCGTTCGCTGTAGCCTGGTTTTACGCTATTCATATATTCGTACACCTACTTATATGGGTCAATCGAGAAGATGACCCTGATCGCAACAGAATTTATTGGAGGTTTCATCATGAGAAAGCATTTCATCGCCGCGGTAATCATCGCAGCCAGCGCCGCAGTCGCCGCCCCTGTTTTTGCCAGCAGCGGCTACGGTCCCGCACCTCACTACGATCCGATCGCAGGCGCCCCAGCGTCGCAACGCGGTCAAAGTGCCGAGACAATCCACGCGGAAAACACTAACGCCAACACCGGCACGCAGTCGTTTGGTGGCGTGCGGGAAACGACGTCCCAATGGGGTAGCCGTGTCCCGGCTAATGACCCCAATTCGCTCTACTCACGTCGCTAAGCGGAACCGAACAAGGAGTTCACCATGACGCAGCTCGAAAAAGTACTGTACACCGGCAAAACCCACACCTCCTCGGGCGGCCGGGATGGCACGGCCCGCAGCTCTGATGGCCGCCTGGACATCAAGCTTTCGTCGCCTGGCAGCACGGGCATCGGCACCAATCCGGAGCAGCTGTTCGCCGCAGGCTGGTCAGCCTGTTTCATCGGTGCAATGGGGCTTGCGGCCGCCAAAATAAAGATCAGTCTTCCGACTGACCTGGCCGTCGACGCCGAAGTGGACCTGGGCACGACTGGCGGCGCTTACTTCCTCCAGGCTCGCCTCAACGTCAGCCTTCCGGGTGTCGACCGCAAAGTCGCCCAGGCCCTGGTGGACGCCGCGCACCAGACGTGTCCGTATTCCAAAGCCACGCGCGGCAACATCGACGTCGTGATTAACCTGGTCTAAGCCGGACCTGTCACGGATCTGGCCTGCCCGTGTTTTACAGCGTAGTTATCACAATCTCATCTACTTTAACGAGGTCAATAACGGCGGCCACTTTGCAGCATGGGAGCAGCCGGAACTCTTCAGTACCGAGATCCGGGCAGCGTTCAGATCGCTGCGCTAACGCGGGTTCATTGCGTAGGCTGTCCGCGGCAAGGCTAGTAGCCGTCGTCGCATTTAAAGAGTGGCTCATTTCCGAGGTCAGCACCCTGTAACTTGCGCAGCTGTACGGATGTGATCCTGGCGTTGCATGGCAAGCAGTCACGTCGTCGTGACGTTGACGAGTTCGCGCGATATACGAGTCCGTAAGCGCGGCGTCACGAAGTCCAGGAAAGCACGCAACTTCAACGGCAGGGGAGCTTGTCCCATATGCACCAGACTGATCGGCGAGGGCGTTGGCTCGTATGTGTCGAGCACGACGTTAAGTGCGTTGTCGCGTACAGCGTCCGCGACCTGGTACGACAGAACACGTGTCAGGCCAACGCCAAGAATCGCGGCTGCGATAGCCGCCTCCGCCGTATTCACCGCAAGCCTTGAGTGAACAGGCACGGATAGCGCTGACTTGCCGGACCTGAAAACCCAGGAGCGGGCCGCTTCAAGTCCCTCGAAGGTTATGCACTGATGCCCGGTGAGATCGCGTGGCCTGGCGGGTGCGCCATGGGCTGCCAGATAGGCCGGACTCGCACATACCACACGGCGGATTGTTCCGACTCCGGTCGCGACTAGCGCGCTATCCGGCAGTTCGCCAATCCGGACAGCGACATCGACGTGCTCCTCCATCATATGCACGACGCGATCCGTAAGCACGAGGCGAATGTCGATCTCTGGATAGCGCTCGAGAAATTCCGCAACAACCGGCACGACGTGCAGGCGCCCGAAAACCACTGGCGCCGTGACCACGAGATCGCCTTTGGGCGCAGTGTATTCACCCGTCGCAGTACGCTCGGCTTCTCCAATTTCCTCGAGAATGCGCCGGCACGCGGCCACGTATGACCGCCCGGTTTCGGTTAGCGAAAGTTGCCGCGTCGTGCGGTGAAGCAGGCGCGTCTTCAGATGCGACTCCAGTTCTCCAACCTTGCGACTGACCGTTGCCAGCGGCATGCCGAGGCGACGAGCGGCGGCCGAAAGACTGCCCGATTCGACAACGGCGACGAGGATAGACATGGATTCAAGCCGGTCCATCAGGCTCTCTCGCTGGGTGGGAGGATGATTCCCGATATTGCAGGATTCTCTTTAAAAATGGAAGTGTGTAACGTTGGGTCTGTCGCTAACGACATTCTTCTTCAACAGGAAATCGCCATGTCCCGTATTTCCACGCCCGCCACGATTGCCGATGCACCTGCTTCCTCGCAACCGTTGCTGGAGGCAGTCAATAAGCAGTTGGGCGTCGTGCCCAACATGTTCCGGCTTGTCGCCAATAGCCCAGCCGCGCTCGAAGGTTTCCTGAGTCTGTCCGGCGCGCTCGCAAAAGGCTCGCTTCCGGCCCAGACGCGCCAGCGCATCGCGCTTGCGGTCGCCGAAGTCAATGGATGCGACTATTGTTTGTCCGCCCACACTTATCTGGCGAAGAACCTCTCGAAGTTCGACGACGCGGAAATCGCTGCAAATCGCCGCGGCGGTTCGAACGACCCAAAAGCGGAGGCGGCGGTGCGGTTTGCGAAGAAGGTCGCCGAGGCGCGTGGCCGCGTATCGGATACCGATTTGAATACGGTTAGGGCGGCCGGTTACGACGACGCGCAGATCATCGAAATCGTGCAGCACGTCGCATTGAATGTCTGGACGAACTACCTCAACGTAGTCGCCGAAACGGACATCGATTTTCCGATCGTACAGGCACGCAAGGCCGCCTGACGGCCAATCTTGCGCGTGCAAACCGCCGGCGCACTGTGGCGTCGGCGGATGGAACAGGTCTGCTTCAGCCCAAAAGCCTCGTGAAGGGTTAGCCTGCAGTTTCCTTCAACACGTCGGTGGCAGCTTCGCATGCGCCGCGCAGTTGCTCGCGCATCAGGTCTTGCACACTTTCATCGCCTGCGGCAATGGCGTCCTTGATCTTTACCGCCTGGTCAAACGACACGCGCATCCGTCCCCCCCGAGACATTGCTATACGGCGCAGGCGCCGCACTGGCCCGATCAGGCTCGCATGCGTAGCTTGCAAAGTACGATTGTCGGCAAGCGTCATCACGATCGAATAAAAACGGTCGAGCGCATCCACATAAGCGGTGACGTCTTCGGCGACTACACCCGCCCGCATTTCTTCGATTACATCTTCCAGCTGCGCCCGCCCCAGCGCGGTGATGTTCCGAGCGCACAGTTGCACGGCAAGACACTCGAGCGCCGTGCGCACGGTGTAGATCTCCCTCACGTCGCGCAGCGTCACCGAGCGTACGAACGCACCCACCCGCGCCACAACCGTCACCAGCCCCTCGCGTTCGAGTTGCGCGAACGCCTCACGCATCGGCGTGCGACTGACGTTCAACTGCTTCGCCAACTGCACCTCCGAGAGCCGGCTTCCCGGCGCCAGCACGCCTTCCACGATCGCTTCCCGGAGACGAGTCGCTGGATGCATCGACCGTGTGCATCCGCGCGTGATATTTGCGGCCGATGGCATCGAGCGCCTGGTCCGGGACTTCGACGGTTTCTTCCGCCAGCGTGCCTTTCGTTGCAGAGGCCATTGACATTCCGTTATTCAGTGAATACGCTGTATACAATAACTACAAAATAATTATTATATAGCAGGAGGCGACTTGCATAACACACCTTTGCCGCACCCGGCCACGATCCACCGGGCCGGCGCGGTTCTGACTTTCACATTCAATCATGCCGGCACCGGCAATGCAGTCATCGGGTCGCGGTCGGCGCGATGGCATAGTGAAGCGACCATGCCGGCAGCGCGCGTCTTGCGCATTCCGTATTCGGCGACGTCTCCTGCACACATGGCGAACGCGCCGCCAACGACGCAGAACCCATCCACCGCGAGGTCTCGCGCCTGATCAAGTTAAAGCGCTGTCGCGATGAATGGCGCGGCGTTTATCGGTGCGGGACGGTTCTCCGCGCCATTGCTCATATCACCAAGTGGGCGATGCCCCGTGCCGGC
>WNFJ01504805.1_pt1 | contig 10303 bp, 9 predicted proteins | sample 5400461 | NCBI WGS metagenome assembly WNFJ01 (sample SAMN13153349, study PRJNA577476) | soil metagenome | isolation source: 115 cm saprolite on Douglas fir-dominated hillslope | place: USA:California | collected 2013-09-17
CGCGGCGAGGTGCCCGCGTCGTACGACGACACGTGGCGAGCGCTCGTCCGGTCGCTGGCTCGGGAGAACTTCCCGCTGCGCGCGGTCGCGCGCGACTCGGGGGTGATCGCGACGGACGAGGTCGTCACGCCGATCGGCCTCTACGCCGACTGTGGCAGCTTCGGCAGCGACCGGGTCGAAGGGGAGGCCCTCGTGTCGTTCACCGTGTTTGCGCAGGCGAACGCCGACGGCACGGAGGTGCAGATCAACTCGAAGATGCGGACGCAGGCGCACCGTAAGGGATCCTCCGGCAAGCTGTTTCCGGCCCCCGTGTTTCCGTGCGCGTCTACCGGCCGCTTCGAAGCGAACCTCCTCGACGCGGTCCGGGCGGCGGTGAAGCCCTAGGATGCCGCCCCGGCTGGCCGAGCTCATCCGCAAGGCGCGCCGGCTCGCGTCCGAGCGTGACCGGCTCATCGAGGAGCTGGCCCGCGAATGGGCGGCGGCGCTGCGGGGCCAGGGCCTCTCGCCGACCGACCTCGACGAGCTGTGGGCGGGCCTCACCGAGGAGGCGGTCCGGCGCCTGGGCAAGAGCGGCAAGGTGCCGGCGCCCGCGCTCCGGCTCGAGGCCGCCGACGTGATCACGAAGGTCCGCGAGAGAGTCGAGGCGACCCTCGGTGAAGGCTGAGCCGCGAGAGCGGCTGCGCGAGCTGCCGGCGGTCGACCAGCTCGTGCGCGCCGTCGAGCACCGGGCCGAGCTCCACGGCATCCCCCGCGCGCGCCTGACCGCCTGCGCGCGAGAGGTGCTCGACGCCGAGCGGCGGCGAGCCCTCGCCGGCACCCCGGCCGAACTCGACGCGGCCGTACTGGCCACGCGGGTGGTGGAGGCGCTCGCCCGCGGCGTATTCTCCCTCGGCCCGGTCATCAACGCCACTGGCGTCGTGCTGCACACCGCCCTCGGTCGGGCCGTGCTCTCCCCGCTGGCGCTCGAGCGTCTCTCGCACGTGGGGCAGGGGTACTCCAACTTGGAGATCGACCTCGCCGAGAAGAAGCGCGGCTCCCGCTACAGCCACGTCGAGGGGCTGCTCCGCCGGCTGACGGGCGCCGAGGACGCGCTCGTCGTCAACAACAACGCCGCCGCCGTCCTCCTCGCGCTCGAGAGTCTGGCCCGGGGCAGGGAAGTGATCGTCTCCCGGGGCGAGCTGATCGAGATCGGCGGCGAGTTCCGGATTCCCGACATCATGGTGCGGGGCGGCGCCGTTCTCCGCGAGGTCGGGACCACAAACCGCACGCATCTGGCCGACTACGCGGACGCGATCGGTCCCGACACCGCGCTCCTCCTCAAGGTCCATCCCTCGAACTACCGCGTCGTCGGCTTCGCCGCCGACGTCCCGACGCGCGACCTGGTGGAGCTTGGCCGCGAGCGCACCGTCCCGGTCATGGAGGACCTCGGGTCGGGCTCGCTCGTGGACCTGCGCGCGGTCGGGCTCCCCTGGGAGCCGACCGTCCAGGAGGTGGTGGCCTCGGGCGTCGACCTGGTCTCGTTCTCGGGAGACAAGCTCCTGGGCGGTCCGCAGGCCGGCCTGCTCGTGGGGCGCCGCCCGCTCGTCGCCCGTCTGAAGAAGAACCCGCTGAACCGCGCCCTCCGCATCGACAAGCTCACGATCGCGGCGCTCGAGGCCACCCTCTACGCCTACGAGGCGGGGACGGCCTGGGAGACGGTGCCCACCCTCCGGCAGCGCGCGGACAGCTTGCTCGCGCTGCTCTCTCCCGCCCAGGCCGAGCGTCTCGGCGCGGCGATCCAGGAAGACCAGTCCCAGGTCGGCGGGGGCGCCTTGCCGACCGTGGAGCTGCCGACCGCCGCGCTCGCCCTCGGCACCCAGACGCTGCCGGCCCCGCTCCTGGACGACCGGCTCCGGCGCGCGGCCCCCCCGGTGATGGGGCGCATCAAGGACGACCGGCTGCTCCTCGACTGCCGGACCGTCTTCCCGGACCAGCTCCGGGAGCTCGCTCGCGTCCTCGCCCAGCTCTGAGGCCGCCCGATGGCGGACCCCGCCACGCACATCGTCGTCGGGACGGCCGGCCACATCGACCACGGCAAGACGGCGCTCGTGCGCGCGCTGACCGGCATCGACACGGACCGGCTGCCCGAGGAGAAGGCCCGCGGCATCACGATCGACATCGGCTTCGCCTATCTCGAGGAGCCTGACGGGCTCATGATCGAGATCGTCGACGTCCCCGGCCACGAGCGGTTCGTCAAGAACATGCTGGCCGGCGTCGGCGGCATCGACCTCGCCATGCTGGTGGTGGCCGCCGACGAAGGGGTGATGCCGCAGACGCGGGAGCACCTCGCGATCTGCTCGCTGCTCCACATCAAGTCGGGGCTCTGCGTCCTGACCAAGCGCGACCTCGCCGAAGCCGACTGGATCGAGCTCGTGCGGGACGACCTCGCCGCGCTCGTCCGGGGCACCTTCCTCGAGGGCGCGCCCATCGTCGCCGCGTCGGCGAAGACGGGTGAGGGGCTCCCCGAGCTGCGCCGGACGCTCGCCGGCCTCGCCCGGCGGGTGCCCCCCAAAGCCTCCGGCAGGCTGCCGCGTCTTCCGATCGATCGCGTGTTCACGGTGAAGGGCTTCGGCACCGTCGTCACGGGGACGCTCACCGAGGGGCGGCTCGGCGTGGACGATCGCGTCGAGGTCTACCCGCGCGGCATCCAGGCGAAGATCCGCGGGCTCCAGGCGCACGGCCATCCGGTTCCGGAGGCGCGCGCCGGGCAGCGCACGGCGGTGAACCTCCAGGGGGTCGAGCGGACCGCGCTCGAGCGCGGCGACGTGGTGGGGGCGCCAGGGACGCTCGTCGCCTCGGTGCTCGTGGACGGGACCCTCGAGCTGCTCCGCGACGCGCCCCGGCCCCTCAAGGCCCGCGACCGGGTCCGCTTCCACACGGGGACGAGCGAGATCATGGCCCGCGTCCTCCTGCTCGACCGGGCCGAGCTCGCGCCCGGCGAGTCGACCTACGCGCGCTTCCGGCTCGAGCGGCGCCTCGTCGCCCTCCCCGGCGATCGCTTCGTGCTCCGGTCCTACTCGCCCATCGTGACGATCGGCGGTGGCACCCTCCTCGACGTGAGCCCGCCGCGCTTCAAACGGAAGGCGCCCGCGCTGCTCGCCCACCTTGGTCTGCTCGAGCGCGGGAGCGAGGCCGAGGTGCTGGAGGAACACGTCCGGCACGCGGGCGCCTCGGGTCTCCGCCTCGATGCGCTCTCCGGGCGCGTTCCGTTCGGGCCGGACCGGCTGCGGGCGCTGCTCGAAGACCGGCTGGCGGGGGGCGCCCTCCTCGCCGTCGATCGCGACTGGTTCCTCCACCGGGAGACGCGCGAGCGCCTGCGGGCCGACCTGCTCCGCGTGCTCGAGGACTTCCACCGGCGGAACCCGCTCAAGTCCGGCATGTCGCGCGAGGAGCTGCGCGGCCGCGCGGGCGGTGCCGACGAGCGCGTCTTCGGCCACCTCCTCGCCGTCCTCGAGGCCGAGGGCGTCGTCAGGTCGGAGAAGGACAAGGTGCGCTTGGCCTCCCACTCCTTGCAGCTCTCGCCGGAGCAGCAGAAGGTCGTCGACGGAATCGAGGCGGAGTTTCGCCGAGCGGGCGCCGCGCCCCCCACGGCCGAGGACACGGAGAGCGAGCTCTTCCAGCTCCTCGTCGCCGACCGGCGGCTCATCCGGGTCAAGGAGGGCCTCTACTTCCACGCCGACGCCCTCAGGCAGATCGAGGGCAAGCTGGTCGCCCTGCTTCGAGAAAAGAAGGAGATCGGCCCGGCCGACATCAAGGACCTGCTGGGCATCTCGCGCAAGTACGCGATCCCCCTCCTGGAGTACTTCGACGCCCAGCGGGTGACGCAGCGGGTCGGGGAAAGACGGGTCTTGCGCGGGGGGTAGGAGCGCGTTAAGGTGAGGGGCGCAACGGGAAAGGAGTGGTCCCATGTTTGGCTTGGGGTATCAGGAGCTGCTGCTGATCCTCGTGATCGTCCTGATCCTTTTCGGCGCGAATCGCCTGCCCGAGCTGGCGCGGTCGCTCGGCTCCAGCGTGAAGGAGTTCAAGAAGGGTGTGACCGAGGCGTCGAAGGACGAGAGCACCGCGGCCGCGAAGAAGGAAGACGAGAAGAAGGCGTAACCACCCCGCCCCCCATCGACGTCGTTTCCGGCGGCCCGCGCCCGCCGGGGCGTGGTCGACGCCGACGGCGCCCGCGCTCCCCTGAGTGACTGCTCGAGTCGTGCATGGTCTTGCCGCGTGGCATCGAGCTCTTCCGCCCCGTGCTCCGTCTCGGACGGCGTCCCGTCCGCCGCACCGGCCGCGGGCTCGTCGCTGAAGGCTGCCGCGTGCCAGGCGCGCTCCGCGATGACGCGCTCGTAGTCGTCGCCGCCGTCCTCCCGCTCTCGCTCTACCTCCTGCGCGAGCACGCGATCGCCGGCGCCGCCGGCTTCCCGCTCGACGACTCGTGGATCCACCTCCAGTTCGCCCGCAACCTCGCCGAGGGCGCGGGCTTCGCCTACAACCCCGGGGTGCCGGTGGCAGGCTCGACGGCACCCCTCTGGACGCTGCTCCTCGGGGCCGCGGTCCGGGTCGGCGGCGCGCGGCTCTGGGTGGCGAAGCTGCTCGGGATCGCCTGCACGCTCGTCGCCGCCCTTCTGACCCGCCGGCTTGCGCTCGCGCTCGGGGCCGAGCGCGCCGGGGCGCGCGTGGCCGGCGTCGCGCTACTCTGGGCGGGGCCGGTCACCTGGGGCGCGCTCGCCGGGATGGAGGTCGGCCTGGCCGCGCTGCTGGTCGCCGCGGCCCTTCTGGCTCACGCGCGCGACTCGACCGGTGGGACCGCGCTCCTCGCCGCCCTCGCGGTCCTGGCGCGGCCGGAATCGGCCGTGCTGGTGCCGCTCCTGCTCCTGGCCCGCCCGGTCACCGGCGGGCGCGCCGCGATCTTCGTCGGCGTCACCCTGGTCGTCCTGGCGCCCGCCGTGTGCTTCTCGCTCGTCACGGCGGGCACGCCCGTGCCCGCGACCGCCGCCGCCAAGATCGAGGGGGGCCTCCTGGGCTGGCTCGGCGGCGTGCGCGAGCCCCTCGGCCGTGCGCTCCTCGGCCGCCCCTGGCAGTTCTTCGGCGAGTGGGTCGCCTGGCTCTGGCTGACGAACTGGCTCCTGCCCGTGCTGCTGCCGTCGGTGCTCGTGCTGACCTGGTGGCGCGGCGGGCGCACCTGGATCTGGCCGGCTGCCGCCCTCGCCCTCCACCCGTTCGCGATGGCGCTGCTCGCGCCGTTCCGGGGTCCGGGGTTTCAGGAGGGCCGCTACTCGATCGAGCTCCTGCCGCTCGGCCTCGGCCTCCTCTGGGGCCTCACGGCGCGGCGCGGCGTGACGCTCCGGGTCCTCTACCTCGCGGTCGCGCTGGGGCTCCTCGTCCCCGCGAGCGCGCGCTACGCGTGGGGCGTCCAGAACATCAACGCGATGCAGGTCCGGATCGGGCACTGGGTGGCGGGTCACACCCCGCTCGGCGCCCGCCTGGCCGTGAACGACATCGGCGCCATCGCCTTCGTCTCCCGGCGCCCCGTGATCGACCTGATGGGGCTCGTCACGCCGGCCATCCGGCCCTACCGCCGCGCGGGGGAGGCGGGCATCATCCGCTACGTCGAGGAGACGTGTCCCGAGTACCTCGTCATCTTCCCCGCCTGGTTTCCGCGGCTGGCCGCCATGCCCGACCGCTACCGGGCCGTCTACCAGGTCCATCTCGACCGCAACGAGGTCGCCGGCGCCGACACGATGGTGGTGTACCAACGAGTCCGGTGTGCGCTATGATCGGCGCGATGTTCCGGGCGACCGCCGCGGCCGTCCTGCTGATCGTCGTCCTGGCCGTCGAGGCCCGGCCGGCGCGCGCCCAGATCTACCGGTGGACCGACGAGCAGGGCAATCCGCACTACTCCCAGGGACTCGACAGCGTGCCCGAACGCTTCCGCACCGCCGCGCGCCCGCTCGTCCCTGAGCGCGCTCCGGCGGCGGCGCCGTCCGGCGCCGCGCCGCGCGAGAGCACGAGCACGGTCATCCCGTTTACGCCGGGCAAGCGCATCTACGCGGACGCGCGCGTCAACGACACGACGAGCGTGCGCCTGATTCTGGACACCGGCGCCGACCGTACGGTCATCGCGCCGCGCGCGCTCGTCGCCGCCGGCGTGTCGACGCGCGCGGCGGGCCCGGCCGGGACGATCCGTGGCGCGACCGGCACGGCCGACGTCGAGATCTACAGCATCGACTCGCTCCAGGTGGGCAACTCCCGCGTCGGCAAGATGGTGGTCGTCTCCCACGACATCAACGAGCCGGACACCGACGGCCTCCTCGGGCGTGACTTCCTCGACCAGTTCAAGGTCACGATCGACAGCGCGGCTGGCCACGTAACGCTCGGTCCCAAGTAGAACCTGCCCTCGCGCCCTCAGGCCCGCGGCCGCGGGCATCAGGGGCCCGACCGAGTGCCGCATCGCATGCGCCCGCGGCGATCCCTGTGCTACCATGGCGCTCTGCGCCATGGACTACAAGGCCACGCTAAACTTACCGAAAACGCCCTTTCCGATGAAGGCGAATCTCCCGCAGGCTGAGCCCGAGATGCTGGCGCGGTGGGAGGCCATGGACATCTACGCCAGGCTCCGCGCCGCCGCCCACGGGCGCCCGCTCTGGATCCTGCACGACGGTCCGCCTTACGCGAACGGCCACATCCACATGGGGACGGCCCTCAACAAGATCCTCAAGGACGTGACCGTCAAGTCGCGCTCGATGCTCGGGGCGAACGCCGTCTACGTCCCCGGCTGGGACTGCCACGGCCTGCCGATCGAGCATCAGGTCGACAAGGAGCTCGGCCTCGACACGGCCTCGACCGACGTGCGCAAGGCGATGGACCCCGTGCTCAAGCGGCAGAAGTGCCGGGAGTACGCCACCCGGTTCATCGAGATCCAACGGAGCGAGTTCCGCCGCCTCGGCGTGTTCGGCGACTGGCAGCGCCCATACCTCACGATGGCGCCGGCCTACCAGGCGGTCATCGCGCGCGAGTTCGGCCGCTTCGTCGGCCGCGGCATCGTCTACAAGGGCCTCAAGCCGGTGCACTGGTGCATGTACTGCAAGACCGCACTCGCCCAGGCCGAGGTCGAGTACGAGGAGCAGGCGACGCCGTCCGTCTACGTGAAGTTCCCGCTCCTCACCGACCGCTGGCCGCGCCCCTCGGCCGTCGTGTGGACGACGACCCCCTGGACGCTTCCGGCGAATCTCGCCGTCGCGGTGAACCCGGACGAGCAGTACGTCGCACTCGACGCCGGCGGGGAAACACTCATCGTCGCCCAAAAGCTCGCCGACGCCTTCCGGGCGGCGGCGGGGCTGCCGGGGGCGCGGCCTCTCGCCACGGTGCCCGGGCCGAGCCTCGAGGGGCTCGAGTACCGTCACCCCTGGATCGACCGCACGGGGAAGATTGTCGGCGCCACCTTCGTCGCGATGGACACGGGCACGGGGCTCGTCCATATCGCCCCCGGCCACGGCGAGGAAGACTACGAGCTGGGCCGCCGGGTGGGGCTGCCGATCTACAACCCGGTCGACGACGACGGGCGCTTCGTTCCCGAGGTCGAGCGCTTCGCCGGCCTCACCGTGTGGGAGGCCAACCCGAAGATCGTCGAGCACCTCCGGGCCGTGGGCGCGCTGGTGGCGGCGGTGCCGCTCACCCACAGCTATCCCCACTGCTGGCGCTGCGGGAACCCGACGCTCTTCCGCGCGACCGAGCAGTGGTTCATCTCTCTCGACCGCGACGGTCTCCGCCCGCGGGCGCTCGAGGCGATCAAGCGCGACGTCCGCTGGTTCCCCGCGTGGGGCGAGGAGCGCATCTACAGCATGGTCGCGCACCGCCCCGACTGGACGATCTCGCGCCAGCGGGTGTGGGGGGTGCCGATCGTCGCCTTCTACTGCCGCGCCTGCGACGCGCTCCTCCTCGACGAGCGGCTCGTCGAGCACGTCGCGCAGATCTTCCGCGCGGGCCAGGGGGCCGACGAGTGGTACGCGCGCGAGGCCGGGGAGCTGCTGCCCCCGGGGACCGCCTGCCCGAAGTGCGGCGGGCGCGCGTTCCGGAAGGAGGAGGACATCCTCGACGTCTGGTTCGACTCCGGCTGCAGCCACGCGGCGGTGCTAGAGGCCCGCCCCGAGCTGCGCTGGCCCGCGGACCTCTACCTCGAGGGCTCGGACCAACACCGCGGGTGGTTTCACTCGTCGCTGCTCGAGGCGGTGGGCACCCGGGACGCGCCGCCGTACCGGGGCGTCCTGACCCACGGCTTCGTGGTGGACGGCGAGGGGCGCAAGATGTCCAAGTCCCAGGGCAACTACGTGACGCCCCAGGAACTGATCCCGAAGTACGGGGCGGAGGTGCTCCGCCTCTGGGCGGCGGCCGAGGACTACTCGGAGGACATCCGCCTCTCGGACGAGATCCTGAACCGCCTCGCCGACGCCTACCGGCGCCTGCGCAACACCTTCCGCTTCCTGCTCGGCAACCTCGCCGACTTCGAGCCCGCGCGCGATCGGCAGTCCTACGCGCGGCTCGACGAGGTCGACCGCTGGATCCTCGCCCGGCTCGGGCGGCTCGTCGGCCGCGTCGTGAAGGCCTACGGCGAGTACCAGTTCCACACGGTCTTCCACTCGGTGCACAACTTCTGCGCGGTCGACCTCTCGGCCCAGTACCTCGACATCATCAAGGACCGGCTCTACACGTCGGCCGCCGACGACCCGCGTCGGCGAGCGGCCCAGACCACGTGCTACGACATCTTCAGCGCGCTGGCCCGGCTGATGGCGCCGATCCTCACCTTCACCGCCGAGGAGGCCTGGAGCCACCTGCCCGGGCGCCCCGGGGAGAGCGTGCACCTCGAGCTCTTTCCAGAAGCGGCGCGGGAGTGGCTCGACGAGCGGCTCGAGCGCGACTGGGAGCGGCTGCTCGAGGTGCGGCGCGAGGTCGCCAAGGCGCTCGAGACCGCGCGCCAGCAGGGGGGCATCGGCTCGGGGCTCGAGGCGCGCGTCGCCTTCGTCCACGCGCCCGAGGACCTGCCCGCGCTGCTCCAGGCCAAGCGCGACCTCCTCGCCACGCTCTTCATCGTGTCGAGGGTCGGCGTCGGCGGGGCCGTGGGGGCGCCGCTCGTGCGCTACGAGAGCCAGGAGATCCCCGGGCTCGTCATCGACGTCGAACGCGCGCCCGGGCGGAAGTGCGCGCGCTGCTGGACGTGGAGCGAGCGCGTCGGCGAGAGCCGCGAGCACCCCACGCTCTGCGAGCGCTGTCTCCCCGTGATCGCGCGGATCCGATGACGGCCGTCCTGGTGGTCGCGGGCGCCGTGCTGGCGCTCGACCAGGCGACCAAGTACCTCATCCTCGGCCGGCTCGTGCCCGGGGCACCGGTCGCGATCGTCGACGACCTCGTGAACCTCACCCTCGTCCGGAACCCGGGCCTGGCCTTCGGCGTCCTCGCGGGCGTGCCCGGCGGCTGGCGGTGGCTCGTGGCGGTCCTCTCCGTCGCGGCGCTGGCGGTCCTCGGGCGTCTGGCCCTGCGGATGCTGCCGGATTCGGGCTGGCTCGGGCGGCTCTCGCTCGGGCTGATCTTCGGCGGCGCCGTCGGCAACCTGATCGACCGCGCGCGGTGGGGGGCGGTCGTGGACTTCATCGACGTCTACTGGAGGACCTACCACTGGCCGGCCTTCAACGTGGCCGACTCGTCGATCAGCGTCGGGGTCGCCCTCCTCGCCCTCCAGCTCTGCGCCGGTGATCGTCAGCGTCGCTGAGGCCGGCCAGCGTCTCGATCGGTGGCTCGCCGCGCGGCTGCCAGAGCTCTCCCGGGCCCGGCTCCAGACGCTGATCGAGGGCGGCCGCGTCACCGTGAGCGGCCGCGCGCGGAAGGCCGCGTACCGGGTGCGGGCGGGCGAGCGGGTCGAGGCGGAGATCCCGCCGGCCGAGGCGCAGGAGCTCCGCCCCGAGGCGCTGCCGCTCGACGTCGTCTACGAAGACGACGCCGTGCTCGTGGTGAACAAGCCCGCGGGAATGGTCGTGCATCCCGGCGCCGGCCAGGCCGGGGGGACGCTCGCGGCCGCGGTCCTCGCCCATGCTCCCGAGACGGCGGGGGTTGGCGGCCAGCGCCGCCCCGGGATCGTCCACCGGCTCGACAAGGGCACGTCCGGCCTGCTCGTCGTCGCCAAGACGCGCCAAGCCTACGACTCGCTCGTCGCCCAGCTCGCCGCGCGAACCGTGGCGCGCCGGTACCTCGTGGTCGTCCACGGCCTGCCCATGCCGGGCGACGG
>WNFJ01584080.1_pt1 | contig 10303 bp, 12 predicted proteins | sample 5400461 | NCBI WGS metagenome assembly WNFJ01 (sample SAMN13153349, study PRJNA577476) | soil metagenome | isolation source: 115 cm saprolite on Douglas fir-dominated hillslope | place: USA:California | collected 2013-09-17
AGTCCGGCGGAGAAAAGCGAAGCACTCGGCGGGGGCTGAGATAAGCGTTTACATCGTCGCCCGTCGTCAGGTGACTTGGTGCATTGGCCGTGCCTGCGGTTGCGCACCCTCGGGTCGCTGCCTTCGCGAAGATCGGAAGGAGGGCCGACGGGCTATCGCAGGTCGGTGAAGCTCGGTGAAGCGTACTTCCGGGTGCATCTGGTGTTGCCCCCCGGACCCACAGACAGACACGGGGGAACACATACCATACCGGACTTCTGGCCTAGTCTCAAGGGTCTGCCGCATAGCGGCAGACCCTTTTTTCTAATGGGTTCCTGTTCAACTAATCGCGTATTTAGCCACGCTTTTGTGCCGCTCTTTTCTATTCCCACTAAGCAGTAACGCCTTGCACTAACGTCAAAAGCTTCGAAATCACCAAGTCGAGGGCGACTTCATTATTTCCCCCTTCGGGGATCAGAATGTCCGCCCAGCGCTTGCTCGGCTCGACGAACTCGAGGTGCATGGGGCGGACGGTGCGATGGTACTGCTCGTCCACCTGCTCGAAGGTCCTGCCGCGCGACAGCATGTCGCGTCGCACGCGGCGAAACACGCGGATGTCGGCATCGGTGTCGACGAAGATCTTGAGGTCGAAGCGGTTTCGCATTTCGGCGTCGACGAAGATGAGGATGCCCTCGACGATCACGATGGGGACCGGAAGGAGGCGCTTGGTCTCGCTGCGTCGCGAGTGAGTGACGAAGTCGTAGCGCGGCATCTCGATGGAGCGGCCCGCACGGAGTTCGTCGAGATGCCGAACGAGTAAATCGTTGTCGAGTGCATCGGGGTGATCGAAGTTCAAAAGATCGCGCTCCTCTTTGGGCATGCCGGAACGATCTCTGTAGTAAGCGTCGTGATCGATGATCACGGCGCCGTCGCCCGGCAAGGCTTCCAGGAGCTTCGTGGCGACGGTCGTTTTGCCGGAACCGGTGCCACCCGCAATTCCTACGAAGTAAGGTCGACTCTTCGGCATGCACAACGAGTCTAAGGCACGAACGGCCAGCGAGCACGGCGTTCTCGTGCCACGAGTGCCCGAGGAGTGCTAGCACCCTAAAGACATGCCGCGACCACTCATCCTTCTTTCCAACGACGACGGTTACCGAGCTCGGGGGATTCGCATGCTCGCCGATGCCCTTCGTCGCGACGCCGACGTCGTCGTGTGCGCGCCCGAGACCGAGCAAAGCACGACCAGCCATTCGCTTACGCTCACGAGGCCGCTCCGCCTGCGCGAGGTGAGCGAAGGGACCTTCGCCGTCGACGGCACGCCGGCCGATTGCGTGTACGTCGCGCTGAACGGGGGAACGCGCGTCTTGCCGCGCGCGCCGGACGTCGTCGTGTCGGGCATGAACCACGGGATGAACCTCGGGACGGACGTGTTCTACTCGGGCACCGTCGCCGCGGCGCGCGAGGGATCGCTGCGCGGCTTTCCCGCGATGGCCTGCTCGGCCGACCTCCGCGCCGACTACGTGGCTGCCGCCGACGCCTGCGCCAGGCTCGCGCTGCACCTCGCCGTGCTCGCGCCGGTTTCGCCCGACGCGACGCTCCCGTCGACGCCCTACCGCCGCCACATACCCGCGCCGCTCATCAACGTGAACGTCCCTCCCGGCTCGGCCTGGCCCGTCGTCGGCACGCGCCTCGGGTTGGGGCTCTACGAAGACATCGTCGAATTTCGGCATGATCCGAGGGGTCGCGAGTACCTTTGGATTGGCGGCGGCGGGGTCCGTCACGAAGAGCTGGCGGGTTCCGACACGGAGGCCTACGATCGGGGCGCCATCAGCGTCACCGCGTTGCTTCTCGATCTCACGTCCGCCGAAGGGTCGGTCTTGACGCAGCGAATGGCAGCTGCGGTATCGTCCTAGTCCTCGACCGACCCTTTCCCTCCCAACCCACATCCCGAGTTCGATGGCCAAGGCAAAAGGCTCCGCAGCGAAGTCGTCCCGAAAACGAGCGCCCGCGCGCGCGGCGCCCACGCCCCGCGGCGTCTCCGCGCGGCCTCTACAGGCGCCCCTCCGGGTCGTCGTACCGGCGACCAGCGTCGATACGCTCGCCTATGTCCGCGCGCTCATTCGAAACGTGGCCGATTTTCCCAAGCCGGGCATCGTCTTCAAGGACATCACGCCCCTTCTGGCCGACCCGAAAGGGTTTCACATCGTCATCGATTCGCTCGCAGAGCGTTTCATCGGCGAGCACATCGACGCCATCGTGGGGATCGAATCGCGGGGTTTCATCTTCGGCAGCGCGCTCGCTGCGCGCCTCAACGCGAGCTTCGTCCCCGTGCGAAAGACGGGCAGGCTCCCGGCGGCCGTCGATCGCATCTCCTACGATCTCGAGTACGGCAGCGCCGAGCTCGAAATGCACAAGCACAGCATCCACGAGGGAGCGAAGGTCCTCATCGTCGACGATCTCCTGGCCACGGGCGGCACCGCGTCCGCCACCGCGCAGCTCGTGCGCCGCCAGGGAGGCTACGTCGCGACCTTCGCCTTCGTCATCGAGCTCGACTTCCTCGCCGGCCGCGAGCGCCTCATGCCCGTCCCCGTCGTGTCGCTCCTGCACTACGCCGGTTCCGAGTAACCGGTTTTCTTCTAAATGAGCGCCGCCGGAAACGGCATGACGCGGGCGATGTCGGGTTCGCCGAGGGCGAGGGCGACGAGGCGATCGAGGCCGAGGGCGTTGCCGGCGGAGGGGGGCATGCCCTCTTCGAGGGCGGCGAGGAAGTGTTCGTCGATTGGATAGACGGGCTTGCCGAGGGAGGCGCGGGTGCGCTGGTCGGCGAGGAGGCGGCGGCGCTGCTCGACCGGATCGGTGAGCTCGCCGAAGCCGTTGCAGAGCTCGACGCCGCCGACGTAAAGCTCGAAGCGTTCGCAGACGCGCGGGTCGGCGGGCTTCGGGCGCGCGAGCGACGCTTGCGAGAGGGGATAGTCGACGAGAAACATCGGCTGTTCGAGCGATGCGATCGCGGGCTCGACGCGGTCGACCAAGATGCGAAAGAATGACTCGGTGTCGTTCGTCGCGAGGGCGAAGAAGTCGTCTTCCGAGACGGAAGCGAATCGAAGAAAGGCATCCTTGACCGAGAGCCGCGCAAAGGGATGCTCGAACGTTCGGCCCGCGAGCAGGAGGAAAGTTTCTGCGACGAGCTCCTCGGTGTCGCGCATGACCTCTTCGACGCCCGCGAACGCGCGGTACCACTCGAGCATCGTGAATTCGGGGTTGTGACGCGCGCCGACTTCGCCTTGTCGAAAGACGTGGCACAGCTGAAAGATGCGAGGCAGGCCGCCCGCGAGGAGCCGCTTCATTTGGTATTCGGGCGATGTGATGAGGTACCCGCCCGTCGTTTCGATCGCGTCGAGATGCAAGTCGAGACCAGGGGAGGGGACGAGCTCGGGCGTGTCGACCTCGAGGAAGTTGCGGGTCGTGAAGAAGGACCTCGCGGCGGCGAATGCTTTGGCACGGGTGCGGAGGTTTTGTCCGACGCCCTCTACCTGGAATCGGTGCTGCTCGTCGCGGCTCGTTCTCCGGTCGCGATGCACTGACACGACCACCAGGTCGCCCACATCTACCTCTAGCGAACCTCGCACCCGCGCCGTCGCAAACGCATCCGAGAGCCAAAGAGCATCCGTTTCGACGCCAACGACGCGTCCCGCGAGGTAGAGGGCTGACATTTGCGGCTCGAGCTCGCTCGGGAAAACGCGGGGAAGGGAGGTTTCGGTCACGGGGCGTAGGCGAGGTATAATATGGGATGCGCAAAGCGACCTCTCTGATCGCTCTCGCAGTCTCCGTCGCCGTTCTCAGCGTCGCGGTCGTCCTTTTCTTCGCGGGGCGGCGCGAGCCGCCCAGCGCGTCGCGAACGATCGTGCGGCCGACGGGCACGATTCTCATGTCGGTCCGCGAGCTCGCTCGCCTCGAGACCAACGAGCTTCACATGGAGAAGGTCGTCGACCTCACCGACAAGCAGAGCCGGCTCTTCGGGNGGCGACGTCACCGTGGGCGTCGACCTCACGAAGCTCGGAGAAGGCGACCTCGTGGTCGACCGCGAGACGGGCACGGCGCGCATCATGCTTCCGCCGCCGGAGGTCCTGTCCGTGCGGCTCGACGAGGAGCACACCTTCGTCTATCGCCGCACGACGTCGCTCCTCGCGCGCCGCAACGAGCAGCTCGAATCGAGCGCACGCAAGGAAGCCGTGCGCGCGATCGAAGAAGCGTCGCACGACCCCGCGGTGATGGAGAAAGCCCGAAAGCAGGCCGAGCGCCAGCTGAAAGACTTGTTCGAGAAGTTCGGCGTGACCCAAGTCACGCTCGGCTGGCGCCCCGCGTAATCATCTCCCGCCCTCACTCGGCGTGGACGAAGCGAAACCAAATGAGCGGGTCGATTTGCGGATCGCCCATCGCCGTGCGGAATGCGGGGAGCTCCCGGCGCCAGCGGGCGTCGAGATCGTCGGCGAGGCGGGCGGCTTCGGTGAGGTAACGCGCGCGGTCTTGCTCGACTTCGGAGCCGGCGAGGCGCGATTCGGGTGACGGACAAGAAAAGCGAGCTGCTGCCTCGCGCAGGGCCTCGGGGGTAAGCTCGATGGGTTGGACGTCGCGCATCGGGCGTTCGACTTTCCATCCGAGCTTGTAAAGAGGCAAGAATGCCTCTCCGCGGTCCGCAACGAACTCGATGGCGCGGAGGACGAAGTCGATCTCGTCGTCGCTCGCGTAGTACGGGAGGGAAACCCGCACCCAGCCGGGTTTCACGCCGAGGTTGCCCTTGGCGATCTGCGCGCGGTAAAGCGCGCTTCGCTCGTGCTCGATGCCGAGAAGCCGGTGGCCGTAGGGCCCCGCACACGAGCACCCGGAGCGGTTCTGAATGCCGAAGAGGTGATCGAGGAGGGTCGAGACGAAATCGTGGTGCAATCCCTTCACGTTGAAGGAGACGATCGACAGCCGCCGCTCGTTCGTCGGCCCGTAAACCGTGATGCGAGGGTGGCGCGAAAGACGGGCGACGGAGCTCGCGGCAAGCGCGACCTCGTGCTCGAGGATCCGCTCGGGGCCCAGCATGTCCTTGAGCAAGAAGGCCACGCCGGCGCGCAGATCTCCGATGATCGACGGCGTGCCTCCTTCTTCGCGCTCGTCGAGGTGCGTCGTGTAGTCGATCTGCAGACGCCCCACGCCTCCGACGTAATCGACGGTGCCGCCGCCCGGCCGCTCGGGACGCGTGCTGCGGAAGAGCGAGCGGTGGGCGACGAGCACGCCGGACGCATTGGGGCCGCCCATGAATTTGTGCGTCGATACGAAGAGGGCGTCGATGCGTTCGTCGCGCTCGGCGGGATGCATGTCCATTGGGACGTAGGGAGCACAAGCCGCGTAGTCGAAACACGCGAGCGCACCGCCGCGGTGGAGCGCGGCGGCGACGCGAGGGACGTCGGTGAGGATGCCGGTGACGTTCGAGGCGGCCGAAAAGGCGCCAATCTTGAGGGGGCGATCGCGGAAGCTCGCGAGCTTGGCCTCGAGGTCGGCGATGGAAATGCGACCGCACTCGTCGAGCCCGATCTCGACGACCGTCGCGGCCGACTCGACCCACGGTAGCTCGTTCGAGTGATGCTCGTAGGGTCCCACGAATACGACGGGTCTCTCGCCGGGTGGAATGTGCGACGAGAGGGAGAAGTCTCGCTCGAGTGGCTCGTCGATGCGAAGGCCGATGAGCCCGACGAGCTTGTTGATGGCGGCGGTGGCGCCCGATCCGACGAAAACGACGACGTCATCGGGCGAGGCGTTCACCGCTCGCCGGATCACGCCGCGCGCCTGCTCGCGAAGCCGGCTCATCACGCGGCCCGTCGATGAGACCGCGGTGTGCGTGTTGCCGTAGTAAGGGCGCACTTGAGACAGCCACGCCTCGACGAAGTGAACGAACCTGCCCGTCGCCGTCGAGTCCGCGTAAAAGAGTCGGCGTGCGCCGAAAGGAGTCTCGACGATGGCGCCCCTTCCGACTTCCTGCAGTCGCAGGAGCTCGGTCAGCTCGACGAACTCGTCCATGGGGCGACTCCTCCCCGGGGGTGCTCAGCTCCCGGCCAAGATCCGCGCGGCGAACGCCGCAATTTGGTGGCCCATCCAGGGCCCGAGGACGGCGAGCGCGACGGCCACCGCGAGAAAGCGCGGCAGGTGGGCGATCGTGACGTCCTGGATCTGCGTCGCGGCCTGCAGCACGGCCACGACGAGGCCGACGAGGGCTGCGACCGCAACGACCGGCAGGGCCACCGCCACCGAGAGAAGAAGCGCTTCCTGCGCTAGGTAGGCGAGGTCCGCCGGTGACATGGTTACTCGCCCGCTCCGTCGGGCGCCGTTTCGGCGCCAGTTTCTGCCTCGGGCGTCGGTGCTGCCGTCGCTGATGCCGGTGGTACTGCAAGTATTGTTGAGCCCAGCGTTGCAGGCAGCGAATGCGCTCGGACCGTTCGGGCAGCACACGCCGTAGTCGATGCTGCTGCCCTGGGGGGGCTTGCAGATGAGCGGAGATTGACAGTCGCCGGCGACCAGGGGATCGCAGCGTTGCCCTTCGGACTGGCTCTGGCACCCAGCCGCGAAGACGCCGAGAGGCAGGGCCGCGATCGAAACCAGGCGAGCGAGAGCGTTCATTCGCTCCGTCTGCTAGCAGGTTCTCCGCCCACCGCCAACGGCATTTCGCCGACCCGCGAAGGGGAGCCTCGTTAATGCGTTTTCTGACGGCTGCGGCGCGCTTCGACCGTCGTGGCGAAGAGGCCGTCGTACTGGGCGGCGCTCGTGAGCGAGTAGACGAGGGAGATGTAGATGAGCCAGCGGCCGACGTGCACGAGGTCGACCACGCCGACGTCGAAGAGGAGAAAGTTCATGCGGTACGGGTAGCCGATCATGAGCATCAGGATGCCGACCATCTGCAGCGCCGTCTTCGACTTGCCTCCCTCGCCGGCGGCAATGACGACCCCCTCACTCGCGGCGATCGATCGAAGGCCGCTGATCGAGAGCTCGCGCGCGAGAAGCAGGACGACGACCCACGGCTCGATGCGGCCCATCGGGACGAGCCACACGAGCGTCGCCATCACGATGAGCTTGTCGGCGAGCGGGTCGAGGAATTTGCCGAGCACGCTGACGAGGCCGCGCTTTCGCGCCAAGTAGCCGTCGAGAAAATCGGTGATCGCGGCGCCGGCAAAAAGCAGCGCCGCCCAAAAGCAGTCGCGGGGGCCGCCGCGATCGAGCAGCACGAGGATGAGGGGAATCGCGAGGATGCGGGCGAAGGTGAGCAGGTTGGGCAGGTTCAGCGCATCCTCGCGCAGCGTGCGCCGGCGATTACGGCGCGTTTTTGCGCGCTGCGAAGGGGTCGCCGATTTCACGACGCGACCCGCGCGGCGCCCGCACCCGCGAACACGGTGCCGTCGCCGGCGAACGAGATGAGCCCGCGCGCGCCGCCGGGTGCTTCCTCAGGGGAGAGCTCGCGCGGCAGGAGTCGGCCTGCCCAACCGAGGACGTGGTCACGCGGCAGGACGGCGTTCTGATCGGCTTTCACCTCGGTCGTGATCACGGCTCCCTTCACAGCGACGACCACCCCGCCTCGCCCGCGGAGCTGCACGAGGGCCACCGCCTCGCCTTCGAACGCCGCGAGGCGACCGTTTTCGTACGCGAGTGTCTCTTCGAATCCGACGAGCACAGCTTCGCGCAAAAAAAGAAAATCGCCGTCCATGCGAAATGCGACGAGCCGCTCGTCTCGATCGACGGGGCCGAGCGCGATCTGCCCGATGCCCGCGAACGAGACGAGCGGTGCTTCGGCTCCGCCGAGGGGTTCCTCGAGCGTGCGGTTGCGCATGCGACGAAGGAGCGGCGTCGTCTTCATCGCCTGAAGGTCGCCCGCCAAGAGGGGTACGTTCTTGGGGCGACACGCGATGCTCGTCGCGATCGAAAAGAGAACGAGACCTGTGGGGGGCGCCGCGACGCCGGGGATTCGCGAAAAAGGCAGGAGGCGGCACCGTCGGTTGCATCGGCGGCGTGGGAGCGACGCTGATGTAGCCTGGCTGCGCGATCGGAGCCTGCTCGTCGAGCATGACCGCGCGGGGCAGTGTCGCCGGTCCATTCTGGCTGAGCGGCGACTGCGATGCGGGAGGCTCGGCGTGCTGATCGTCGGTCGCCGGAGGCGGAAGAACGCTGCTCGGCCGCGGTGGAATCGATGGAATCCCGACGAGCGTCACTTCACGCTCGAGCTCGACGAACGCCTCGGGCGGTTGCTTGCCGCGCGACGGCGGCACCGACAAAGAACGCGGAGGGCTCGCCGAGGCGATGAGCTCCTCCATGCGACGCGCCATGCCCGGCTGCTGCCCGCGTTCGAATGCGGCGCGCGCCTTTTCGTAGTCCCCGAGCCGCTCGAACACGAGCCCGAGGTACGACCATGCGCGCAGGTGGTCGGGCTGCAGCATGACCAGCCGTTCGAGCAGGCTGCGGGCTTTGTCCGGCTGGCCGGTCTTCAGGTAACAGAGCGACAGGTTCTGCGCGAGCGACGCATCCTCGGCGAACTCACCGATGAGCTCTTCGTAGATTTCGATGGCCCGCGGATAGAGGCCGAGACGAAAGTAAACGACGGCGAGAAGGTCTTGTCCCTTGGCGTCGCGCGGCTGGAGCTTCAGCGCCTGCTCGAGCTCTTCTTTCGCCTCGTGGACGCGGTTGTCCTGGAGTAGCTCGCTGCCTCGGTAGAGATGAAAGAGGAAATCCTCGGTCGCGTCGGGGGCGGCGACGCGATGACGATAGTCCGAGGTCCTCTGCTTGTCGCTCGGGCCGCCTCCCTGCATGATGGAAAGAGTACACCATCCGCGAGCGAGAAAAGCCCTTTCGTGGTATGGCTCGGCCGTGGCACGCACGGCAAAAGTCGCTCGAAAGACGCGCGAAACCGACATCACCGTCGAGCTCGACCTCGACGGGACCGGGAGGGCAAGCGTAGAGACGCCGCTGCCGTTTCTTTCGCACATGGTCGAGCAGATCGCGCGTCACGGTCTTTTCGATCTCACCATTTTGGCGAAGGGCGATGTCGAAATCGACGGGCACCATACGACTGAAGACCTCGGCATCGTCCTCGGGCAAGCGGTGCTCGAGGCCATCGGCGACAAGGTCGGCCTCGTCCGTTACGGCTGGGCCACACTGCCGATGGACGAAGCGCTCGTCACGGCGGCCGTCGATCTTTCGGGGCGGCCGTTCTTCGTGTGGAAGGTCCCGCTGCCGAAAGCGAAGCTCGGCACCTGGGACGTCGAGCTCGCTCCGATTTTTTTCGAAGCCTTTGCGCGCACGGCGCTCTGCAACTTGCACCTTCGCCTGCACGAAGGTGAAAACCTTCACCACATCGTCGAGATCTCCTTCAAGGCGTTCGCCAAGGCGCTCGCGCAGGCCACGCGGCTCGACCCGCGGATCTCCACCGTGCCCTCCACGAAGGGAGCGCTCTAGTCCCGCGATGGCGTCGGTCGCGATCATCGACATGGGCATGGGCAACCTGCACTCGGTCCAAAAAGCGGTCGAGCGGGCGGGCGAGGGCGCTTCGCTCGCGTGGCGGTCCGAGATCACGGACGATGCCGATCGCATCGCGCGTGCCGACAAGGTCATCGTCCCTGGTCAGGGAGCGTTTCGCGATTGCGCCCTCGCGCTCGGGCGCGGCCTCGGCGGGGCGATCCGCGCCCAAATCGAACGAGGCACGCCGTTTCTCGGCATCTGCCTCGGACTCCAGGCGCTGTTCGAATCGAGCGAAGAATCGCCGGGTGCCGCCGGCGTCGGCATTTACCGAGGAAATAACGCGCGCCTCCCCGACGGGCAGCGCGATCCGGCGACGGGCGAGGCGCTCAAGATCCCGCACATGGGATGGAATCGAATCGAGCTCGTCGGCCCTGCGCATCCATTCCTTACGGCGGCGGGAGGCGAGGGGACGTACTTTTACTTCACGCACTCGTACCACGCGGTTCCCGCCGACCAATCGCTCCTCGCGGCCGTCGCGCGGCACGGCGCAATGTCGATCACCGCGGCCATCGCGAAAGACAACGTCTTCGCCTCGCAGTTTCACCCCGAAAAAAGTCAGGGCGCGGGCCTTCGCCTGCTCACCGCCTTTCTCGCGAGCTGACGGTGGAGCTCTGGCCGGCCATCGATCTGTTTCGCGGCCAGGCCGTGCGGCTGCACCAAGGCGATTACGACAAGGTGACCGTGTACCACGACGACCCGGTGGCGCTCGCCGCGTCGTGGCGAGGCGTCGCGCGGCACCTTCACGTCGTCGACCTCGAGGGAGCGCGCAGCGGGCGGCGCA
>WNFJ01659481.1_pt2 | contig 10303 bp, 10 predicted proteins | sample 5400461 | NCBI WGS metagenome assembly WNFJ01 (sample SAMN13153349, study PRJNA577476) | soil metagenome | isolation source: 115 cm saprolite on Douglas fir-dominated hillslope | place: USA:California | collected 2013-09-17
CTGCCACGATCAATTCCTGGGCCGCGGGACTCAGCGCGGGAAAGGCGAACGATTTTCCATCGATAGTCAGCGTCGATTTACCGTAATCAATCGTGATCTCCGACGCCACAGTGGTGGGCGCGTCCCGCAGTCGCGGGATGGTGCGCAAATGCGTCACCAATTCGGGGCACTCAAATACCACGAAACCGTTGTTGAACGCGTTGCGCTTGTAGGTCTCGGAAAAGCTGGCGGCGATCACGCAGGGAATGCCTTTGAACTTAAGTGCTGTGGCCGCCTGCTCGCGACTGGAGCCGCTTCCAAAGTTTAAGCCACCCACCACAATGTCGCCCTTGCCGTAGAGGGTGTTGAAGTTCGGATCGTAATTTTCAAATGTTACCGCCGCCATTTCTTCCGGCGTCATATCGTCGCGGTAAGTGTGTTTGCTGCCGTAAATGCCGTCTGTGTTCAAATTGTCTTTGTCGATAAAGAGAACACGCCCGCGCACACTCGCCGGAAAACCGGCGATGATCTCTACCGAGCCCGCTGACTGCGGTTTGCTTGGGGCCCGCCGAACAGCCGTGCCTGCGGGGCGTTCCGCGAATGTTTTTGGCGCGCGAATAAATCCAGCCAACGCGCTCGCCGCCACGACGGCGGGGGAACCCAAATAAACCTGTGCATCGCGATCACCCATGCGGCCTTTGAAATTACGATTGGTGGCGCTGATCGCGATCTCGCCTTGTTCCACCAAACCGCGACCCAAGCCGATGCATGCTCCGCAACCGGACGGCAGCGGAATAGCGCCCGCATTGACTAGAGTTTGCCAGTCACCAGTGGACTCGGCCTTGGCTTGCACTTCGGCGCTGGCGGCGGCCAGATAAAATTCAACACCCTCGGCAACATGCCCGCCGCGGTCGCGCACCACTTCCGCAGCATCGTGCAAATCCTCGAAGCGGGCGTTCACGCATGACAACAAATACGCCTTCTGAATTGGAACATGCTTCCGCTCCATTTCCGTCAGCGACACCATAGTCTTCACTTCGTTGGGACCGGACACATGCGGAACCACGGTCGCCAGATCAAGTTCAAGTTCGATGGCGTAGTCCGCGTCCGCATCAGCGCTGAACTCGCTTCGATTCTTCCACCACGCATCGATGTCGGGGTTGGTGTAGCCGGAGCGACTCTTGGGACCACGCGTGCCTGGGCGTTTGTCACTCGTGAACTCGCCAACGCGCGACCGCAAATAATTCACCGTCACTTGATCGAACGGAAATACGCCGGCCAGCGCGCCCCATTCGGTGGTCATGTTGGCGATGGTCATGCGCGCAGCCATGGCAAGATTGGCCACTCCATCGCCCATAAATTCAACCGCGTGATTGAGCACCTCATCCTTGTTGAAAAGTCCGCACAACGCGATGATGACGTCCTTGCCGGTGACGCCAGCTGAAAGATTTCCCTTAAGGACCACCTTGGCCACCTTGGGAACCTGCCACCATGTAACTCCCGTTGCCCAAATACTCGCGGCGTCAGTTCGCACAACCGGCGTGCCCAGCGCCGCCATCGCGCCGTACAAATTGGAATGCGAATCGCTTGCCACCACCAACGCGCCGGGAACAACGTAGCCTTGCTCCACCATCACCTGATGCGAAATGCCGGTACCCGGCGGGTAAAAATCGATCCCGTGCTCGTGCGCGAACGCTTCGATCTTGGCGTACTTCTCCAAATTCTTCGGCGTGACATTTTGAATGTCGTGATCGATGGCGAACACCGGTTGCGCCGGATCCGCGATCGCCGTGGCGCCGATCTGCTTGAACTTTGGGATCACCGCGCCGGTATTGTCATGCGTCATCACGTGGCGCGGACGAATCGAAATGAAATCGCCGGCGCGCACCACGGTTCCCGCGGCGAGTCCATCAGCGTGACGTGCAGCAATCTTCTCAACGAGCGTTAGGCCCATATCAAGACGTCGTATTACTTCGCCAATGCCGGCGCTTGCTGACGAATGATTTTTCGCAGCGAAACGTTCACGGATTTCGAATTGGAGAATACCTTGGCGACATCAGGCTCCAGGACTACGACGTTCGTTCCCCGTGCATAACGGCGCGCGTATTTCCCGCGCTCTCCGTGTGAGAAATCGTATTCCTCTCGCATCGGTTTTCGCACGGATTTATTCGATGGTTTCTGCATGCCCGTCGATAGAGACGCGCCAGTTTCTTTAGCCGTATTTCTTTTTCACCTCATCATGGCTGAGCCGTGGTTTCCCTGTGTCTATCGCGCGGGCTTCCAGGACAGCCAGATAATCCAGAAGGTTTTCCACTTCTTCGCGGATCGCGGAAAGCTGTTGCCGTTTTTGCCGCACCGTCCGGCCGATTTCACGTTCGAGTGTCTTAGTCATACACGTTTTTGCGATGTCCGATTCTGCGAATAACAATAGCGTCGCCTTCAACATCAAACAAGATGCGATAATCCTCTGTCCGTAGCCTATAGACCACATCGGCTCGGTGAAGGCGTTTGATGTCGCCGTGCAATCCGGATTTCAGTCGTTCAATCTTACGCAAGGCCTGCCTTCTCACTCTTTCCGCCAGCGAATCTAAATCATTCAATGCGGTAGAACCGTATTCAATTCGATAGCGTCGGCTATTCATTCACCAGACACGATTCTGTTCACCCGATTACGAGCAGGAGCACGATCATGAGCGTCAGCATGAGTCGACACGGCATTTCAGAATCTCAACCATCAACGACTTTAGAATCATTTCTTCGCGGCGCGTTTGCCAAGCAGTTTAGCGATATCGAAGTCCACGAAGTCGGCGTGATGGAAAATAATCGACTCGATCGAGCGCTCCATCTTGTCGCCTTCGTGACTATGGGTAGCGATGATGTGCATGACTTCGCTGGGGATGCCGTGCTTGTAGGCCAGCGCGACGCCGGTGAATGGATGCCGCACTTGCTGCCCGAACGCGCCTTGAATCACTTTGCCTGACGCGTCCTTATCTGCCCACATCGGCCAGCAGCGCGCCGGCGATGAGAATATCTCGTTGAATGGGAATATTGCAGCAGAACGATTTTTCAAGCACGTCCGCAATGGCGATGCATTGCCGAGCACAGGAATTGAGATGCTCGACGAACGTCATCTCGATGTCGCCAGCCAGTAGCGTGAACTTGACGGCGCGAAGTTCGTCGAAGGTCCAGCCCTTGCCGCCGCATCCCGTGGTAATGGCTTCGCTCCAGACCGCTGCCACTCGTTCGCGCAGCGACTTGTCCTTGATCTTCCTCAAGCTGGGAAAAAGTTGCGCGATTTGAGCGACGCTATAGCTGGTTCGTTGGGTTGTTGTCATGGTGGTGACATCGATTCTAATTCATGATTAATCACTAATGAACACGAATGGACACGAATAGCGGAAAGTTGTTGGCCAAAGAAGAAGTTTTTCAAATTGTCGGCTGTGCCATCGAGGTTCTTAACGCGCTTGGTCACGGATTGGTTGAGAAGCCATATGAAAATGCGTTGGCAGTTGAGTTTGGTCTGCAAAACGTTCCTTTCCGCCAGCAACCTTTGTTCGATGTCCTCTACAAAAGACACAAGGTCGGTCTCTTCATTCCCGACTTGATCGCATTTGATACTGTTGTCGTGGATACAAAGGTGATTGACCGAATCACTGATCACGAACGTGGATTGATGTTGAACTATCTGCGGATCACGAACCTGCGTGTTGGAGTTATCCTTAATTTTAAGCACACCAAATTGGAGTGGGAGCGAATTGTCTTATAAATTCGTGTTTATTGGTGTTCATTCGTGGTTGTCCCAACAGGTCGAGCTGCGGGCCCGTCGTAGCCGTGATTGACCGGATCAATTCGACGCATCGGTTTCTCGCGGGTTTGCTCTTCGATGACATGGGCCACCAAGCCAGGCGTTCGCGCGATCATGAAAATACCGTTGAACGCCGCCGGATTCATCCCTAAATCGGCGAGGATGGCGCCGATGGCGCCATCCACATTGATGGGCAGCGCTTTCTTCGCATCGGCGAAGGATTTTTCAACGGCTCGCGCCGCTTTCATGTGCGCTCCGTCGACGCCGGCTTCGCGCGCCAGTTCGAACAGGCGTGTCGTGCGCGGATATTTGGTGTGATAGCGATGACCAAATCCCGGCATGCGATCGCCCGCTTCCTTCATGGCCGCGAGCGTGCGCGTGGCAGCGTCATCCATCGAAATGGATTCACTCGTGGCGCGATCGGTTATCTTTTTCAGTTGCCGGGCACAATCTTCAATGGCGCCGCCGTGATGACGATTGATCGACATGATGCCGGCGGCGACCGACGCACTCAACGAGGCGCCGGCGGATGCGACGGTTCGCGCGGCCAACGCGCTTGGAGGCGTGGCGCCATGATCGATCGACGACACCAAAATCGCGTCCATGAGCCGCCCGAGCGCGGGCGAGGGCAGTTCGCCGGTCAAAATCAAATGCACCGCGGCGCCAAAGGACGAGCGACCCATGAGATCGGCGATATCATATCCACGCACCGCGACACGGTTGGGCTCGATGCGCGTGATGGCGGAATTCCAGACTGCGTTCTTGTCGGTTTCACTCATAAGACTCTGTCCTTTCATTTGCTTTAGAATTTCAACGACTGCACTCGGCAGTTCGCCAAACGCATCGACTACGGTGGCACCGGCCTCACGCAACGCCTTCACTTTGCCGGCGTGCGTGCCGCGGCCACCTTCGATGATCGCGCCCGCGTGACTGAAGCGCGTGCCTTCGCGCGCTGCCTTGCCGCCGATGTATGCGATCACCGGCTTGATGACTTTTCGATCGCGAATCAACTGCGCCAATTCCTCTTCTTGTGACGAACCAATTTCGCCAAAGATCACGATGGCTTCCGTGAGCGGATCGGCTTCAAACATCAGCGCCGCATCGGGAATGCGGATCCCAAGAACCGCGTCGCCACCAATGTGCACGATGGTTGAAATGCGAACCCCCGATTGTCCCAGGTAGTAGCCCGTGCTTGAAGCCATGCCGCCGGAGCGACTGATCACTCCGACACCATTTGGGATGCCGGGCTTAAACCATTTTCTCGCACTTTCAGCGCGGCCACCGATCATGCCGACCACACCCTTGCCCGGGCTCAATACTCCAAGCGTATTGGGTCCAAGAAAAATCGCACCATTCGCTTTGGCCGCCGCGGCGATCTCCATGGCGTCCCACACCGGCACGCGATCGGGCACTAGCACGGTGAGTTTGATACCCGCGTCAATGGCGGAAATGGCCGCGTCCTTCACGCCGGCCGCGGGTACAAAAAGTACCGAGATGTCGATCTTGCCCAGAGCTCTCACCGCTTCCTGCGGCGTGTTGAACACGGGCACGCCCAGGACCGTTTGTCCGCCTTTACCCGGCGTCACACCCGCGACCACATTGGTTCCGTACTCGCGCATCAGGCGAGTGCGCGCCTGACCTTCGCGGCCAGTGATGCCTTGCACCAGAACGCGCTTGGTCTCGTCGATCAAGATTGCCATTTAGCGCGCGCCTCCAATCAGTTCGTCCAGGCCGGGAATATCTAGTTCCAGATAGAATCCGTCGATTCCGGCGAGTCGGCATTCGACGTCGCACGCGAGCAACTCGGAATCTTTGGTCGCGAACTCCTCGTTAGGCAGCGATGATGCGGGTGCGCCTTTATGATCGACAATCAATCCGCCTGATTGCGTCTCGACAGCGCGACGAATGTCCGGCCACTTTGCGGTATCGACCCAGACGCGACCATTTTTCACCGGAAGTGTTGTGGCCGATTTATTTTTTACGAACTTCGGCAGGCGCGGCGCGCGGGGTTTCCATTTGGCGCCTCCCGCGCTTACGACGAGGTCGGCAAAGCGGGCCGCGATCATCGCCGGCGCGTCCGTCTTGCGATATCCTTCAATCGGCGCGCGAAGCAGCTTGGACATCCGACGTAAAATATCGACGGCGCGATCTTCAGTGTTACCGCCCAGGCGAATCACCGCGGGAATATCCAGATCAAGTTCCGAGAACGCTTTAGCCAGTCCATACGCAGACCAATATTGTTCCTGACTCGCCACCCCAGAGCCGGAACCGAAATATCCGACGAGATCGGGCTGGGCCAAAATGATCCGGCTGGCGCGATACACTTTCGACGCGGATGGATTCCCGCTGGTGTCGGTGAAATTGGCGATGGTGAATCCCGCGTTCACGATCGCGTCCATGGACATCATGGATCCGCCGCCGCCGGCGCCGTGAAAACCGACGAGACCTTTGGTATCTTTGGCGGCGGACGTGGCTAACTGTGCGAAATAAAATGTGCCGCGATGATCACTTTGTTCGGCGGCGTAAGCCACGCGCTCGAGCGGCGTGGGCGGATGATCGAATTCTCTCGCAATTTCAATCTTCAGTTCGGGATGTCGCGCCACGGCGTAATCATCAATCGTGATGCGGCAATCAGCGGCGACGAACTGGCCATCCTTGGTCAGTACCAGCGGATTGATTTCAAGCGACCGGGCTTCGACACTGCGCGCGGCAGTAAACAGTTTTTGAATTGACTCGGCGAGCTGCGTCGCGTGCGCCGGCGAAAGTCCGGAGGAAGCGGCGGCGTCGCCAACGGACGAATCGAGTGGTCCGCGATTCACATCACAGGCGATGCGCCGGGTCGAGGCGGCGCGCTCTTCGATTCCACTGCCGCCGTCGCCGGCGAAAATAATCATCGGGGCGCGGGCGGCATCATCAATGGCGAACGAAAGAAAGAATTCCCGCTCGATGTCGATCTTCTCTTCTATCAACACGGCTTCCACTGGAAACTGTCCAACCTTCATCGCCAGCATGCGCGCCGCGTGAGCGCGAACATCATCCGGCTCTTTGGCGAAGGCTACCCCGCCAATGCCGGCGCGTCCCGTAGTCCAGGCTTGAATCTTGATGACGACGTCGTCGCCCTTCTTGCCAGCGAGTTCGTTGGCTGCCGCGACAGCTTCATCAGCGGTTGAGACGGCGTGGCCACGCGGAATTTTGAATCCGTTGGCGGCGAGAATGGCTTTGCCTTGATATTCGTGAAGTCGTGCCATCTGGGCTGCTATTTCCATGATCCTAACGATCCGGCAACTGCCGGACCGTTTGCGGATCAGAATCTTGAAAAGATATAGCACGATTGCCTTTTGCGGTGGCGAAACAAATTGAACCACATCGACAGGGCTGATAAGGTTTGTTCGTGATTGTTGAACGTCTACCTGAGGTTCTCGCGCTTTCGACTGAGGAAAAGGGGATCCTTGCCGAGGAGCTTCTCAACCAAGTCGTGCTAGAACAAGACAAGGACCCGGCTTTGATGGATGTGCTCCGTCACCGACTGAACGAACATAAGGCTAATCCAACAAGTGGCGTGCAGTGGGAAGAGCTCCGCGATCGCCTCTTGAAACGTCGGCATGCCTGAAATCGTTTGGAAGCAAGGTGCTGAAAGCGACCTGCTTCAAATCTTCGCTGACTTGGAGGACTACAGTGAAGGGGCGGGCGAGCGATTTGTTCAGAAAGTTGATTTCACTCTAGCGAATCTACGAGCGCATCCCGAAATGGCGCCCATGTTTGAGGAACCGGTGCGTCGCCTTGTCATCGGTTCTACTGGTTACGGCTTGTTTTACTCGGTCGAAACGCGCGGCATCGTTGTTCATGCGCTGACCCACCTGAGCAAGAACCCCGAAACAATTCGCGAGCGAATTCGCCGTTTACTCAGGTTCGATTAAGACATCAGCGGTCGAGGCGACGCGGTCACGCGGGATCTTGAATCCGTTAGCGGCGAGAATGGCTTTGCCTTGATATTCGTGCAGTCGTGCCATGGCTCGGTGCTATTTCTGATCCCCAGGTCACTTGCAGCGCCGCCAACCGTGTAATACCGTGTGTCTCTCTGTCCTTAAAATCTATCCTCAAAAAAGGAGTCCATCATGAAGATCCTCAGAAAAATCATCATAGAGAAACCAGGCGCAGGTCGCTTGGGCCGCCATGTCGAGCACGATCCGCAGAGCCGCGCGTTCTCGGCTGGCACGGCAGCCGTCAAGACCGTCACCTACAAGCGTCATGGCACGCCCTTCGATCAGGGAGACCTAGGATCCTGCACTGGGAATGCGATGGCCGGGGTACTCATGACCGAGCCTCTTTGGCTTTCCGGGCGTAACCTAACCGAGGACGATGCAGTCGCCCTCTACAGGGCCGCGACGAAGCTCGACGACATTCCCGGCAAATACCCGCCCACCGACACGGGCAGTTCTGGATTGGGCGTGATGAAGGCGGCGGTGAAGGCAAAGTACATCGTAGGTTACGCGCACAGCTTCAGCCTCGAGCAACTCCTGGGCGGTCTGTCGGTCAAGCCCGGCGTTCTCGGCATCAACTGGTACGACTCGTTCGACTCGCCCAAGCCCGATGGCGAATGCCCGCTGCCTCGCAGCGCCAAGATCCGTGGCGGGCACGAGGTCCAGTTATTCGGCATCGACGTCAAGAAAAAGCGGGTATGGTGCTACAACTCATGGGGACCCACTTGGGGCGGCCGCAAGAACGGCACTTTTTACTACTCGTGGAAAACGCTGAAACGGCTCCTCGCCGAGGATGGCGACGCGACGTTCCCGCGCACTGCGTGAGCGGGCCTGGGTCGTGATCGAAAAAGCCTCGACTGGGGCATCAAGGTCTTCGTGCTTCCGTATGCTTCCAAGCTTGATGAAAACCCAGGGACGATCTTTGGACCATTAAGTTAGTAAAGGGGTAAAGGGGTCGGTTCTTAATATTGACAACTGAGGCAGCGCGGTCACGCGGAATCTTGAATCCGTTGGCGGTGAGAATGGCTTTGCACTGATACTCGTGAAGTCGTGCCATGCCTGGGCTGCTATTTCCATGATCCTAACAATCCGGCAACTGTCGGACCGGCTGCGGATCAAAACCTTGAAAAGATATAGCACTGTTGAAAAGCTTGGGCATTAATCAGCCGCACGCATGACCTCGCTGGATTACTACGCCATCGAAGAACTCCTCACCGACGACGAGCGGGCAGCCCGCGATCGGGCGCGGCGTTTTGTGCAGGAGGAAGTCCTGTCCGAGATCGTGCCCTGCCATCGCGCGGCCAAATTTCCGGAACACCTCCGGGCGCGCATGGGTGCGTTAGGACTCTTTGCTCCCTACTTGAAAGAGCACGGCTGTGCCGGACTGAGCTACACTGCGTATGGCCTCATCATGCAAGAGCTTGAACGGGCCGACTCGGGTCTGCGCTCGGAGGCATCGGTGCAGGGCGCGCTTAGCATATACGCGATTCATTCCTTCGGCACGCCCGAGCAACACGCGCGCTGGCTGCCGGGGCTGGTATCAGGCGAACGCGTAGGTTGTTTCGCACTGACCGAACACGGGCACGGCTCAGACCCCGGTGGTATGGAAACACGTGCCACGCGCGACGGCGATCATTATATCTTGAACGGCAGCAAGTGCTGGATCGGCAACGCGTCCATCGCGGACGTGAAAGTCGTCTGGGCGAAGGACGACGACGGTCGCGTGGGCGGGTTCGTCGTGAAAAAGGACGCTCCCGGGTTTCGCGCGCAGGATATCGAGGGAAAATTCAGCCTGCGCATGTCGCGTACATCGGAGTGCTGGTTCGAGAACTGCCGCATACCGGCGGAGAATCGTCTGTCCAAGGCGTCGGGATTGCGCGCGCCGCTGTCGTGTCTTTCGCAGGCGCGTGTGGGCGTTGCGTGGGGCGTGATTGGCGCGGCCATCGATTGTTACGAAACGGCGCTCGGCTACGCCAAATCCCGAGTACAATTTGGCCGCCCGATTGCCGGCTTCCAATTGGTCCAGGAAAAACTTGTCTGGATGGTGCAGGAGATTACGAAAGCGCAATTGCTCGCGTTGCGTCTTACCCGCATGATGGAGGCGGGAACGGCACTCCCCGCGCAGATTTCGCTGGCGAAGAGGAACAACGTTTGGATGGCGCTCGAATGCGCGCGCACAGCGCGCGACATTCTCGGCGCCGTGGGCATCACAGATCGCTATTCCGTAATACGGCACCTCATGAACCTTGAGGCCGTCTACACCTACGAAGGCACGCACGACATCCACACACTGGTCGTCGGCCACGACATCACGGGGATCAGCGCCTTCGGCGGTTGAATTGCGGGGACAGACTCGAATAGCGTAGCAGACGTAGCGCGTCGGTGGTTTTTGGTTAATAGTTAAGAGGCGTTAGGAAGGCTGGTGGATCACCGGTATCCGATAACGATTAACTGATAACTTTTATATGAACGAAGTTTACATTCTCGGCGGCGGACGCACCGATTTTAAGCGCAACCTGAAAAAGGAAGGCAAAACCAT
>WNFJ01694759.1_pt2 | contig 10302 bp, 8 predicted proteins | sample 5400461 | NCBI WGS metagenome assembly WNFJ01 (sample SAMN13153349, study PRJNA577476) | soil metagenome | isolation source: 115 cm saprolite on Douglas fir-dominated hillslope | place: USA:California | collected 2013-09-17
AACCCTGTTAACTTGACGCTGCGTCCTGCACAGTGCTATGCTGCAAACAGTATAGAGGGACGCGCGTCCCGGACAGCGTTGTCGAGAGGAATAAACACCTATGGGCACCATTGAAACTCGCATAGATCGCAATAGCCCCGAATTTCAAGAGAACACACGCTACTTCCAGCAACTTCTAGATCAACTTAACCAACGTATTCGACAGGTGCAGCAGGGTGGAGGTGAGGATGCCATCGCCAAACACCGCAAGCGTAATAAATTACTGGCACGCGAACGTATCCAGTTATTATGCGACCCCGATACGCCTTTCCTGGAACTTAGCCCCCTGGCAGCCTGGGATATGTATGATAACGAAGCACCATCGGCCGGCATAGTCACAGGTATCGGAGTAGTCGAAGGACAGGAATGCATCATTGTTGCGAACGATGCCACGGTCAAGGGCGGTACCTACTACCCAATGACCGTCAAGAAGCATCTACGCGCTCAGGAGATTGCCGAACAGAACCACTTACCATGCATTTACCTCGTCGATTCGGGGGGCGCCTTCTTGCCGTTACAGGCCGATGTTTTTCCCGACCGCGACCACTTCGGGCGCATCTTCTACAACCAGGCCCGCATGTCCAGCCAGCGCATTCCACAGATCGCCGCCGTGATGGGTTCATGTACAGCGGGGGGGGCTTATGTTCCCGCAATGAGCGATGAGAACGTGATTGTACAGGGCAATGGCACCATTTTCCTGGGCGGCCCGCCATTGGTCAAAGCGGCGACCGGGGAGGTGGTGAGCGCAGAAGAACTGGGCGGCGCCGATGTGCATTGCCGTATCTCCGGCGTCACCGATCACTACGCCCTGAATGACGAACACGCGCTGGCGATCTGCCGCAGCATCGCCTCCAATCTCAATCGACGCAAGTATATTCCCTGGGATATTACTACACCCGAACCGCCGCGTTACGACCCCAACGAACTCCTTGGCATTGTCCCAACAGATAGCCACAAGAGCTACGATGTACGCGAGGTTATCGCGCGCCTCGTCGACGGGAGCCGCTTCCATGAATTCAAGGAACTCTACGGGACCACGCTCGTCTGCGGCTTTGCCCGGCTGATGGGCTACCCGGTGGGCATCATCGCGAATAATGGCATACTCTTTTCGGAGAGCGCACTCAAGGCAACCCATTTCATGGAACTATGCGCTCAGCGCAGCACACCGCTGATCTTCCTACAAAATATTACCGGTTTCATGGTGGGTAAGCAATACGAGAATAACGGCATAACCAAGGATGGTGCGAAAATGGTGATGGCTGTCGCCAATGTGCCTGTGCCGCGCTTCACGGTGATCATCGGCGGCTCGTTCGGCGCTGGCAACTATGGTATGAGCGGACGCGCTTATTCACCCAGGCAGTTGTGGATGTGGCCCAATGCGCGTATCTCGGTGATGGGCGGCGAACAGGCTGCCAGCGTACTGGCAACAGTGCGCAAGGATAGTTTGGAGGCCCGCGGCAAAACGATGAGCGAAGAAGAGGAGGCAGAGTTCAAAAAGCCGACTCTTGAAAAGTACGAGGAAGAAGGCAATCCTTATTACAGTACTGCGCGTCTTTGGGATGATGGAATTATTGACCCTCGCGATACGCGCACGGTGCTGGCACTGGGTATTGCAGCATCTTTAAATGCGCCTATGCCGGACACACCGTTTGGTGTGTTCAGAATGTAAACACACATCCCCAAGGAGAGAAACGATGGCAACATACACGCACATCACAGTTGAGCGAAGCCACGCAGACAGGATTGCAACTATCACTATGCGGCGTCCGGAGGTACACAATGCATTTAACGCACAGCTTGTCCAGGACCTGCAGGCAGCTTTTACCGAATTGCGCAGCGATACAAGGCTGCATGCTGTCATATTGACGGGCGAGGGACCTTCATTCAGCGCCGGGGCGGACCTGAATATGATGAAAGCCTCAGCAACGTTCACGCAGGAACAAAACCTGGATGATGCGCTGCACCTGGCGGATCTCTTCGACACGATCAATACGTTTCCTTGCCCGGTGATAGCGCGCGTCAATGGTACAGCTATGGGTGGTGGCCTGGGTTTGCTCGCGGTCTGTGACATCGTCATTGCCGTCGACAGCGCACGGCTGGCTTTCAGTGAGGTCAAGCTGGGCATCGCGCCGGCCGTTATTTCACCCTATGTGGTGCGCAAAATTGGTGAGACACATGCTCGCGTACTGTTTGTTACAGGTGAACGATTCAGCGCGGCTCATGCTCGCGAGATCGGTCTTGTCCACATCGTCACGCCTGCTGATGAACTTGATGATGCCCTGGGGAAGATGGTAAGCGAGTTACTGAGCAGCGGGCCACAAGCGCTACGCACCTGCAAAGCCCTGGCATTGAACGTGGGCTATATGGACCATGCTGCAGCACGCAGATACACCGCCGAGCTGATTGCTACGCTGCGCGTGAGTGATGAGGGACAGGAAGGGCTGCGCTCGTACCTGGAGAAACGGAAACCAGGCTGGATATCATAAAGTCTTAATCTAAGAAAGATATAATAGAAGCAATCCAAAAATTTATAGCATCCATTTGCGCATCAGCTTCGTTTACATATAAGGGGGGATTACAACAATATATTTAGGAGGAGGATACGATCATGAATCTGGGACATTCCCGAGTAATTCTACTCCGCTGTGTTACACTGGTCTGCGGCATATGCGCCCTTGTAGTACTTATGAGTTTACAGCCACAGACAGCTTCTGCTGAGATGCCAGCATTCGTGCGTATCGTGCATGCATCTCCTAACATTGGAACCGCCGATGTCTTCCTGGATGGTACAACGTTGCTGCGTAATTTCCAGTTTGGGACGATCACAAACTATGCAACAATACCGCCAGGCCCTCACAAGGTTCAGATTGCCCTCATCGGCAAAGGCATTGGCGCGTCGGTCATTACACAGGTGCTCACAGTTAATCCGGGCATTGCCTACACAGTAGCTGCCCTGGGTGCAAAATCCAATGAGCTCTCGCTAAAAGTTTTCATCGATAATAATCAACTTGCTCCTGGAATGGCAAAAGTACGCGTATATCACCTTTCCCCAGGCATAGGCTCCGTGAACGTATCTAATGGGAGCAATGTGCTAATCAGCAGTCTGGGCTATCCAGAAGCCAGTAATTACCTCACGCTCTCGGCAGGTGCATATACATTCAATATCACCGCAGCCCAATCTAACGCGGCCCTTCCTCCTGTTTCAGCGACACTGAAAGCAAATACGGTGACCAGCCTTTTTGCGGTGGGCCTGGTCAATGGTACCCCTAAGATTCAGTTTGTCACTGCGCAGGTGCAGGGTTTGCCAGGAGTACCCCAAACTGGCAGCGATCCAAACGCTGTACCTGTGAACTCCCAACCGCTGACGCTATGGCCCTGGCTTTTCGGAATACTGTTTCTCGTAGTGATAGGCGCTACTATTGTAATCTGGCACCAGAAAGCCAATATGTAGAAGCGGTTGTAAATGTAGCAGAAGGAAGCGAAGTCTAACATATGCGCCTGGCCAGGTTATCCTCGTTTTTCATCGCCTTTATAACAACTCTTATTCTCTATGGATGCGGCCTGGCGTCCGCCTCTCCGCATCCACTGCCGCATCCAGCTTCGCCTACTGCTCGCCTTGTTAAAAGTCCAACACCCACACTTTCATCGTCACCAACACCAGCCAGGCATGCGAATCCGGTACGTTTACTCATTCCTGCAATAGGCGTCAATGCTCCGATTGAAGAGGTTGGAGTTACCTCTAATGGGAACCTGGCAGTACCAACGCAGAATCCCTGGGAGGGAGTGGGATGGTATGCCGCAGGTTCCCATCCAGGCGAACGCGGAAGCGCAGTGATCGACGGGCACGTTGATCGCCCAGGTGGATATCCTGCGGTTTTCTGGTATCTGCGTGATCTACACAAGGGCGACGAAGTGCTGGTGACTGATGCGCATGGAAACACGCTGCGCTTCCGCGTCACAGGCCTGGCGTTCTATTCCCCTCAGGATGCGCCAGTTCAAGAAATCTTTGGGAATGGCAGTGGGGACTTTCTGAACTTGATTACTTGTGCGGGGGATTGGATTCCCAGCCAGCACCAGACCACTTTGCGCTTAGTCGTCTACACATCCTTAGATTAGCGCAGAACTTCCAGGCTATAGGAACTACTTTCCGGCATTTGTCAAAACAAGCCTCTTTATAGTAAGATGACCGCAGTACTAAGGCCAGGTTGGACGCATGTAGTTTCATGACCCAACTAAAGATAAACTTACAGCCTACCAATGCAGTTAGGTGCCAAATCATGTTCAAGAAAATATTGATAGCCAACCGGGGAGAGATAGCTAGCCGCATCATGGCAACGTGCCGTGAAATGGGTATACGAACCGTGGCAGTTTACTCTGATGCCGACCAGAATGCACGACATACACGCGAAGCCGACGAGGCCTATTACATCGGCCCTGCACCCGCAGCCCAGAGCTACCTGCGTATAGACACCATCATAGATGTAGCCAAACAGAGCGGAGCAGAGGCTATTCACCCGGGCTATGGCTTCCTCGCTGAAAACGCGGCCTTTGTCGAAGCATGTGAGAAGGCGGGCATTATTTTTATCGGCCCGCCAGCCTCCGCTATGCGCTTGATGGGATCGAAGATCGCGGCCAAGCGATTAGCGCAATCTGTTGGCGTACCCATCATCCCAGGCTACAACGGCGAGAGCCAGGACGACGAGGTGCTGATAAGCGAGGCGTTCCACATTGGTTTCCCTTTGCTTATCAAGGCATCGGCAGGTGGAGGTGGCAAGGGCATGCGCGAAGTGCATACCGCTGGTGACTTTAAAGAGCAACTGGCAGGCGCGCAGCGCGAGGCCCAGGCGGCCTTTGGCGATGCAACCGTTTTTCTTGAACGACTCATCCAGCAGCCACGGCACGTCGAGATCCAGGTACTGGGCGATACTTTTGGCAACCTGATCCATCTTGGCGAGCGAGAGTGCTCTATCCAGCGCCGCCATCAGAAAATTGTCGAAGAAAGTCCCTCTGCTGCGCTCACTCCCGCGCTGCGGGAAGAGATGGGAGCGGCCGCTGTGCGTATTGCCAAGGCCGCCGGGTACGTGAATGCAGGGACGCTCGAATTCATACTCGATACCGATAAGCATTTTTATTTTCTCGAAATGAATACACGCTTGCAGGTAGAGCATCCAGTTACCGAACTTGTCACAGGCATAGACCTGGTGCGTCACCAATTGCACATTGCCGCGGGTCAACCGCTTAACTTACCCCAGGAGCAGGTTAGCTCGCGCGGGCATGCCATCGAGGTGCGCCTGTATGCTGAAGATCCTGAGAGTAACTTCCTCCCTTCAACAGGTACCGTTACGCGCTTTGTCAAACCCGAAGGTCCGGGGATCCGGGTCGATAGTGGCATCGAGAGTGGCGACGAGATCACGCAGTATTACGACCCGATGATCGCTAAATTGATTGTCTATGGTGAAGACCGCACTACGGCAATCGAACGCCTGCAAACTGCGCTCAGACAGGAGGCGGTGTTCGGTGTCAAGACGAACGCTGCATTGCTTTCCGCCATTGTGTCGCATCCCGCATTTCGCGAGGGACGTACATACACCAGTTTTCTCGAAGATTACGGGCTGATCGGGGAAATGGGAAGAGTCACGGAACAAGAGGCTTTGCAAGATGGATTAATCCATATAGCACTGTCAGCGGCGGCCCTGGTCGATATGGCGAGAAATGGTAAGGATACGTCTCTGTGGAATGGCCAACCACCACCGAACCCCTGGCATACGATGGGGCCCTGGCGTATGATCGGAGAATCGCGTAGAGCTACCTATATGTATCAAGGGCAAAAACACAGTGTAGCTATCGCGCCAGTGCAAGATGTACCGGGTGCGTGGAGTGTGCAAGTTGATGCATATCCTGCAGAAGAAATAAGTTGTGTCTTCGGTACTGATGATCTCGTGCTGCTCCGCCGGAGCGCAAGGCAAATACGCACCTTCGTGCAACGCCAGGAAGGGGAGACACAGGTGATTGTTGATGGGCAAACGTATCATTTCGCACGACGCCAACCTCCCAATGTAGATACAGCCGCGCGAGGTGGGAACGTTCCCACCTCGCAGAAAGCACTCGCTGCGCCCATGGCAGGTACTATTGTGAAGGTACAGGTACACGATGGTGATAGCGTGGAGCAGCGCCAGGTACTTGTGATACTGAGCGCGATGAAAATGGAGCATACAATTGCAGCTCCCTATGTAGGCAAGGTGCGACACGTATACTATCAAGAAGGCGATGTCGTCAAGGGCGGGGCTGTAATCGTGGAAATGGAATAAAAGGTAGAAAGGACTTATTCAAATGCAGGTAGGTTTTATTGGCATTGGCGTCATGGGGCGTCCTATGACGCTCAACCTGTTAAAGGCAGAACACAACGTCACTATTTACGCGCGTCATCCAGAAAAGCCGGAAGTGCAGGAGGTACTCAACGCAGGCGCTAAATTGGCTCCCTCTCCTCGCGCTGTTGCCATGGCATCAGAAATTGTGATTACCATGTTGCCCAACTCACCACAGGTCGAAGAGGTCGTGACCGGTCCAAACGGTCTGCTCGAAGGTGCGCGCAAAGACCTGATCATCATCGATATGAGCACCATAGCTCCCAGTGTAAGCCGCAAGTTAGCGCAGGAAGCATCGACCCGTGGTATACATTTGCTCGATGCCCCCGTGAGTGGCGGTTCGCAGGGGGCGGTCAATGGTACGTTGACCATCATGGTGGGCGGCGAACGCGCGATATTTGAACAGGCTCGCCCGGTATTAGAAGCGATGGGTAAGAAAGAGAATATTTTTTATGTCGGACCCAATGGTGCAGGCGAAGTTGTCAAGCTTGTGAATAACATTCTGGTCGGCGCTATCGCAGCAGCAACAGCCGAGTCGTTTGTACTGGGCGTCAAGGCAGGTGTAGATGTTGATACAATGGCAAACATCATTGGTGTAAGCACCGGCGCAAGCTGGCAACTCGCCAACCAGTTCCCCCTGCGCGCTTTCAACGGCAGTTTTCAACCCGGCTTTATGACCGATCTACTGCATAAAGACCTGGGGCTTGCGCTCGACCTGGCCGCTGAGAACAAGGTTCCGGTAGTGATGACGGCCCTTACGCGCCAGTTGTACGAAATGGCTCGCGCAGCAGGATACGAGCGCGAGGATTATACATCGCTACTGAAAGTGCTGGAGCAGATGGTGGGCGTAGAGGTTAGAAGCAAGTAGCTAATACTATTGCCCTATCCCAAAAATCATGCCATGTGAAATTGTCATGCCCAGAACCAGGCCGAAGTACGCCAACCCGAGGACGATGCGTTTTCCTATTGGGACTGCGTAGTAAGCCTGCGCTTCGGGCGTATTAGGTACCTTGCGCCTCGACCAGAGCTGCGTCGCAGCCATCAAGATAAAAAAGACCAGCCAGATTGAGAAGTTGCCATTGATCCAGGACCAGATCTCGAAAGCGAGCAGCCCAATAAAACCCACAATCCAGATGCGCCGGTCAATCGCACCCAGCACGCGGCCGCCATCAAAGGGCACAATAGGAATGAGATTGAACAGGTTGATGAAGAAGCCAAAGTAAGCCAGCGGGGCCCATACCGTATCTGGATAGATGCGCGCTAAGGCGAGGCATACCGATGCAGCAAGCGCACCTGCTATAGGACCGGCGATACCAACTTCTGCTTCATCGCGCGCATTTTTGGGCATCTGCCGCATGATAACCGCCGCACCCAGCAAAGGGATAAAAATCATGCCGCCGATGGGTATGCCTTTTAGCTTCATCACAATCGCATGTCCCATCTCGTGAACGAAGAGCAAAGCCACTAACCCGATGGCAAACGGCCAGCCGAAAATGAGCGCGTAAACGACAACCGAGAATAGAGCAGAGAAGCCCAGCCAGCCAAATTTGAGGAAAGAAAGTAGGAAAGGGAACTTGAGCAGCAAAGCACTCAGTGCTGCCCCAATGCCACCGAGTCCCGCCAGCCCCTTACGTTTTTTACTCCCCTCGGCATTACCATACTTTGCAGCTTCACGTTGCTCAGCGCCGACGTCAGTGGTATACCCCTCTATGTCAGAAGGTCCACTATACGGGGTCATCAGTGCAGGATCGTAACCATCGCTGCTGGGCGACTCACGAGTATAATCGGGATATGGCGCCACAGGCTCCAGGGATTGTACAGGTTGAGCAGAACGAGGCGTTCCCGGGGTATTCTGCTTGTAAAAGGTAGGATTGGCATAGTCTATCTCGCCCGGGGTTTCATTAGCGTATTCATCTTTGGGATTCCAGGACATCATTGCCTCAATTCTGACTGATTGGCTGTTTATAACAATCTAAATAGTATCTTACCATAGATTACGTAAAAGCCCAAAAAAGGTTCAGTCTGGTCTGTTTTGAGCGAGGCAATGAGTGTGCGGAGGCGCTTTTTCCTTTACGTCTAGCGACTTGGCTATAACCCTGTTGATGATAGGAACTGACTGTGCCAGTACTTGGCAAGAAGAGATACTATCAAAATGTCGGCTACCACGGCTATATTCCCTTTATATTTTATCGACGATCTTATGGCCTGTAAAATTAGATTCCACACATGTGTGGATGAAAAGATATTGGATATATAATAGCTATGACTACAGCGTAATGTTGAAAATAGTACTGAGCAGCAAAAGTACAATCAGCATGGTTATCACAACCACTGTTATCCAGGCAATAATGTTAAAGCCAAGCTTATTCACATGGCGGCCCATCAAGCGACGATTATTGACCAGCAAGATGATAAAAACCAGCAGGATGGGCAGCATGGCAGCATTCAAATCTTGTAGCACGACCAGGACCTGGATAATAGGCAGGCCCGGTATAAGCGTAATCAGCACACCCAGGATGATTAAGCCGGTAAAGATACTCTGGAAAGCGGGCGCTTCCCTGAAACTGCGTGAGACGCCGCGCTCGAAGCCGAACGCTTCGCTTATAGCGTAGGCAGTGGAGAGTGGCAGGACCGCTGCTGCCAGTAACGATGCTCCAAATAGACCAATACCGAAGAGCAGCGAAGCGTATTTACCGGCGAAAGCCTGAAGCGCTAAAGCTGCATCAATTGCCGTATTGACCGGGTGATGATGTGGATAGAGCGTAGCGCCTGTGGTGATGATCACAAAGGCGGCAATAACTAAGGCGAAAATGGTTCCGCTAAAGATATCAATTTGCTCGTAGACATAGTCACCGGCATGGATACCCTTATCGGCGACGGAAGATTGGACAAAAAACTGCATATATGGGCTGATTGTTGTGCCAACGATAGCAACAGCTGTGAGCAGATAGGCGCTATCGGTGCTCAGATGAGGCATCACCAGTTGCCGGCCAACTTCACCCCAGTCAGGATGAGCGGCGAAGGCAGCAGGAATATAGGCGAGAAAGCCGAGAGACATGATCAGAAAGACTTTCTCAACGCGCCGGTAGGAACCCCTGATCACAAGCAGCCAGAGAATCAGACCTGCCAGGGGAACGACAACATATACCAGGGGCGTATGAAGATCGTTGGCCAGCACCTGCACACTGGCACCGATCCCAAGAAATTCGGATACGGTTACGCCAGTATTGGCGATGAGCAGAGCGAGCATAGCAAGGGCAGCCCAGCGCACACCAAATTGCTCGCGTATGAGGTCCGCCAGTCCCTTACCAGTGACAGCTCCCATGCGGGCGCACATTTCCTGTATAATTGCCAGGCAAAAGCCAGAAATAGCAAGCGTCCACAGCAGGCTATAGCCATAGCTGGCACCTGCCTGCGAAAATGTAGCGATGCCACCCGCATCATTACCCGCGTTTGCCGCTATCAATCCCGGCCCTAAAACAGCAAAGAGTCTGAATAAGGGCGAAGAACGACTCAGACGAAAACTAGGCCGCGCCCGCTTTCTTTTACGTTCAGCGCGGCCTTTGGCCGGGAGTTCCTGTGCTTTCTGGCGTGGTGGAGCATCCATAAGTTGCACATTCAGGAAATAAGAGACGCGAGACTGTTCTAACCTGTCCTTCCTAACATTCGTAATCGATGCCTGAACTGATAATATCACTCGCAACCAATGGTTACAAGAGCAGTGCTCACGACATAGCCTGAAGTTCCCGGTTATTGCCCCTTTTTTACTCCCTCAAGATGTAATCTCAATAGATTGAGCGCCGCAAGTACAGCTAAGCGCTTGTTATCGTCGCGGCTGGCACGCCAGCCGGGTCCCGTACCGGTAACAACGCCATCCGGCCCCTCGACGGCGATATGA
>WNFJ01167037.1_pt10 | contig 10301 bp, 15 predicted proteins | sample 5400461 | NCBI WGS metagenome assembly WNFJ01 (sample SAMN13153349, study PRJNA577476) | soil metagenome | isolation source: 115 cm saprolite on Douglas fir-dominated hillslope | place: USA:California | collected 2013-09-17
GGGAACGCGTAGCCGGCCCGCGAGCACCCCAGCCGGCCACGACGGCGGTTTGCTGCCGTCACCCACGCTGAGCAGTGCGCCCACAAGGGCCCGGACCATGTTGTGGCAGAACGCGTCGGCGCAAACCGTGGCAACGGCAACGCCGGGCTCGGCCGACGCCCAGTCCAGCCGGAGCAATCGCCGGATGGTAGTCGCGCCCTCACGACGACGGCAGAACGCCGCGAAATCATGTTCGCCCAGGCAGGCCTGGGCTGCGTGGGTCATCCGCGCGAGGTCGAGCGAGTGCGGATACCACAGCGTGTCGTGCCGTCGCAGCGGGTCGGCGAACGCAGGATCGTCGCAGACCCGGTAGGAGTATCGCCGCCACAGCGCGGAAAATCGAGCGTCGAAACCCTCCGGCGCCGGAGCGACGGCGCGAACCCTGATAGCTGGTGGCAGCAGCCGAGCCAGCCTGCGCAAGACCGAGTCTGCGGCTGTCGTCCAGGTGGTCGCAGGGATATCCAGGTGGGCGACCTGGCCGCGGGCATGCACGCCCGCATCGGTACGTCCGGCGACGGTGAGGGCTGGGGGCTGCTCCAGCCTAAGCGCGCGCCACAGGGCTGTTTCGAGCCTCTGCTGGACAGTCTCCAGGCCGGGCTGGGTCGCCCAGCCGTGGAACGGCGAGCCATCGTAACTGAGATCGATCCGGAGCCGGAGCAAGGCGAGCCCGGCCGGATCTAGCCGGCCGGGCTCGCCTTCGATCGAGTCGTTACTCGTCGGTTGCCTTCTCGTCGGTTGCTGCAGCCTCATCCGTCACCACGGCCTGATCCGTCACCACGGCCTGATCCGTCACCACAGGGGCGTCAGTGACAGCAGCCTCGTCAGTGGCCGCATCCTCGCCAGCCATCGCCACAGCTTCATCGGTGGCTGTCGCTGCATCGGTGGCTGTCGCCTCATCGGCCACGGCGACTTCATCGGCCGGCCCGGCAGCGGCCGCCTGGCCGCGGCGCGCCCTTCCGGTGGCCGGCGTGGCGGCTGGAGCCCGCCGGGCCCGGCGACGGCGCGTCTTGGGCTCGGCCTCTTCGCGGATCAGCTCGATGACCGCCAGCGCGGCATTGTCGCCTTTACGCGGCCCCACCTTGGTAATCCGGGTGTAGCCACCTTCGCGACTCGCAAAGCTCGGCCCGATCTCAGTGAACAGCGTGTGCACCACGCTCTTGTCGGTCACCACGGTCAGCACCTGCCGCCGCGCGTGCAGGTCACCGCGCTTGGCGAAGGTGATCAGCCGCTCGGCCAGCGGGCGCAGCCTGCGAGCCCTGGCCTCGGTTGTGGTGATCTTGCCATGCTCGAACAGGGCAGTGGCGAGGTTCGCCATCATGTGCCGCTGGTGGGCAGGGCTCCCGCCGAGTCGGTGGCCCTTGGTGGGCATGGGCATCGGACAGTTCTCCTCGGTTCAGTACTGACAGGCGTCTGAGTACCGGCAGGCGTCTTTGCCTGTCAGTACTGCTCGGTTTCGACGTAATCGTCCTCGTCGTCGGCCCCGTAGCTGTCGGCCGCCGAGCCCGGATCGAATCCAGGCGGGGAGTCCTTCAGCGCGAGGCCCATGTCGATGAGCTTCTGCTTGACTTCCTCGATCGACTTCGCGCCGAAGTTACGGATGTCGAGCAGGTCCTGCTCGCTGCGAGCAACGAGCTCGCCCACGGTGTGGATGCCCTCGCGCTTGAGGCAGTTGTAGGAACGAACCGTCAGGTTCAGCTCCTCGATCATCAGCGCAAGGTCCGCGGCGAGCGCGGCGTCTGTGGGCGACGGGCCGATATCGATGCCCTCGGCGTCCAGGTTGAGTTCCCTGGCCAGGCCGAACAGTTCAACCAGCGTCTTGCCTGCGCTCGCGACCGCGTCCCGCGGCCGCAGGCTGGCCTTGCTCTCGACATCGAGGATGAGCTTGTCGAAGTCGGTCCGCTGCTCGACTCGAGTCGCCTCGACCTTGTAGGTCACTCGCAGGACCGGTGAGTAGATGGAGTCGATCGGGATCCGGCCGATCTCCTGGCCCGGCTGCTTGTTCTGCGCAGCGGAGACATAGCCGCGACCGCGCTCGACCGTCAGCTCCATCTCCAGCTTGCCCTTGCCGTTCAGGGTCGCGATGTGGAGGTCGGGGTTGTGCACCTCGATACCTGCCGGCGGCGCGATGTCCGCAGCGGTGACCGGGCCTGGCCCCTGCTTGCGCAGGTACATGTGCATCGGCTCGTCGTGCTCGGAGGACACGACAAGTTCCTTGAGGTTCAGGATGATGTCGGTGACGTCCTCGGTGATGCCGGGCACAGTCGAGAACTCGTGCAGCACACCCTCGATCCTGATGCTCGTCACGGCTGCGCCGGGAATCGACGACAGCAGCGTACGGCGCAGTGAGTTTCCGATGGTGTAGCCGAACCCTGGCTCCAGTGGCTCGATGACGAACCTGGACCGGAACTCGTCTATCTGCTCCTCGGCAAGGCCGGGGCGCTGGGCGATGAGCATGACTCTTCCTTTCCGCGCTGCCCGCTATATGACAGCTGCGTCTCTCGCTGGCGAATGGCCGCCAGCGATCTTGCACGCAGACCTTGGTCTGCAGGTGGCCATCGGGCGAGCTGGCGATGCAGCCAGCCGGAGCCGTCAGGCCGTTGCCTTACTTCGAGTAGTACTCGACGATGAGCTGTTCCTGGACGAGGGTGTCGATCTGAGCCCGGACCGGGAGGCTGTGCACGAGTACGCGCATCTTGTCCGGTATGACCTCAATCCACGCTGGCGGAGTGCGTTCGCCGGCCTCGGCCCTGGCCACGATGAACGGGGTCAGCTCGCGGGACTTGGCCGCAACCTCGACGATGTCGCTGTCGCTGACGCGGTAGGAGGGGATGTCCACCTTCTTGCCGTTCACCAGCACGTGCCCGTGATTGACCAGCTGACGGGCCATGTCCCGGCTCTTGGCGAAGCCAGCCCGGTAGACGATGTTGTCCAGCCTGGTCTCCAGGATCTGCAGCAGCACCTCACCGGTCTTGCCGCGCTTGCGCGCAGCTTCCTCGTAATAGTTGCTGAACTGCTTCTCCAGCACGCCGTAGATCCGTTTGGCCTTCTGCTTTTCCCGGACCTGAAGCAGGTACTCGCTCTCCTTGGGCCGGTTCCGCCCGTGCTCGCCCGGCGGATACGGCCGGATCTCGATCGGGCACTTGGGCGAGTCGCACTTGGCGCCCTTCAGGAACAGCTTGGTCTTCTCGCGGCGGCAGCGCTTGCAGTCCGCACCGGTGTATCGAGCCATGTGTGTTGCTTACTCCTCAGACTCGCCGCCGCTTAGGCGGGCGGCAGCCGTTGTGCGGAACTGGAGTGACGTCCTGGATTGATCCGACCTCAAGGCCAGTCGCCTGGAGCGACCTGATCGCGGTCTCACGGCCCGAGCCAGGACCCTTGACGAAGACATCCACCTTGCGCATGCCGTGCTCCATGGCCCGGCGCGCGGCCGCCTCGGCGGCCATCTGCGCGGCGTAGGGCGTGGACTTGCGCGAGCCCTTGAAGCCGACCTGTCCGGACGAAGCCCAGGAAATCACGCTGCCGCCAGGATCGGTGATCGACACGATCGTGTTGTTGAAGGTGCTCTTGATGTGCGCGTGGCCGTGCGCGATGTTCTTGCGTTCCTTCCGGCGTACCTTCTTGACGCCGGTGCGGCTCTTTGGAGGCATTCTGCTCCCTCTACCTTGCGGAGGTGATCGGACCTACTGTGTTCCCGTATCCCGCGCTGGGCGGCGAGACGGGTCCGCAGCGGACTACTTCTTTCCGGCCTTCTTCTTGCCGGCCACTGTCTTCTTCTTGCCCTTGCGGGTGCGCGCGTTGGTCTGCGTCCGCTGACCGTGCACCGGCAGCCCGCGACGGTGCCGGATGCCCTGGTAGCAACCGATCTCGATCTTGCGCCGGATGTCAGATTGCACCTCGCGGCGCAGGTCACCCTCGACCTGGTAGTTCGCCTCGATCCAGTCGCGGAGGCGGATCACGTCGTCGTCGCTCAGCGAGTGGACTCGGGTATCGCCGCTCACGCCGGTGGCGGCGAGCGTCTCGAATGCTCGGGTACGGCCGATGCCGTAAATGTAGGTAAGTGCGACCTCGAGCCGCTTGTCACGCGGGAGGTCGACGCCAACGAGGCGTGCCATCCGGGCAGTTCTCCTTCTGTGGGTGCGGAGGTCGTGCGCGCCGCTCCGCGTCCCTGCCCGGACACGGCCCCGGCCTCCACCAGGGGTGCTCCGCTGCCGGAGCTAACCGGCAGCGGATTGCGGTGCGTTCTTGATTCAGTTGTCGGCTAATCCAGAGCTTTCGCTGGACAGTCCGGTCCCGGGCCTCAGCCCTGACGCTGCTTGTGCCGCGGATCAGAGCAGATGACCATGACCCGGCCGTGCCTGCGAATGATCCTGCACTTGCTGCAGATCTTCTTCACACTTGGCTTGACCTTCATTGCCTGGTCTCTCCTGCGGCGCGCCGGCTGGCCGGCTCGCCTTGCTCGTAATTACTTGTACCGGTAGACGATCCGCCCACGACTAAGGTCGTAGGGGCTCAGCTCGACGACGACCCTGTCATCGGGCAGGATCCGGATGTAGTGCATCCGCATCTTCCCGCTGATGTGGGCCAGGACTTTGTGCCCGTTGTCCAGCTCCACCCTGAAGAAGGCGTTCGGGAGCGATTCCACGACCGTTCCCTCGATCTCGATGGCGCCGTCTTTCTTGGCCATGCCCTCCGCGCTTCGCTGCTTGTTACGGCCAGCTTGCTGTCATGCCTGCAAGCTGGCGCTTGTGGTTGAGGCTGATCATCGCCCGGCCAGTTTGGGATCCAGAGACGGGCGGCCCGGCTGACTTGCAGTCGTCGTGAACGTTGTTAGCGCAGCACGCTGACGACAGCTCCCTGGGCCGTGGGAAAGTCTACTTCAGGTCCGCTATCAAAGCGAACCCAGCCCGGTCAACCGGTGATCAACGCGTATAACCCACGGACTAGGGCGGATATTCCGCGACCGGCGGCGCCTCACCATGATCCGGAAGACTTTTCGATCGCCCGCGATAAAAACACTTCCGGTCAATTGCATCAGGGCGATATGCCTCATTTGCGCGCCCTGCTGCACAGGCTCAGCAGCAGCTAGCGGGGGCGGCCGGGCAGGTCATCGCCGCCTGGGAGCTCGCCGGGCCGATCGTGATCGTCAAGGCTCCGATGGGACGAGCCGCCGCGGACGGCCACCGACGTGATCCAGCTGCCGGCCAGTACCGCGCCCCACGGGCCGACCGCCCAGAGCGGCCAGACATACCCTCCGCCGGACAGAAGCCAGACCACGAACAAGATCAGTGTGACGGTGAACCAGCTTCCCCAGGCTGCCCGCCAGCCGGCCGAAGGGCGGGGGCCGCGGCCGCGACCCCGGCGAGCTCGTGGCTGCTGCAGCTGCATGGGGCGGCGGGTCAGTCCCGCATCCGGCAGCCGGTAGAGATCGATGCCGGGCAGATCTTTCAGCAATTCGTTCAGGTCGCCGACTATCCGGCTATCGAACGCCTTGTCCAGCCGCTCGCTGAATTCCTGCGCGGTCAGGCGGCCCGCCGCGTGGTGCTCTCTGAGCAGCGTGGCGACCCGGTCCCGGTCAGCGTCCGAAGCCCGGATGTTCGGGTCATAAGCCACGTCTAATCCCGTGCCTTCTGTTGGTCGCCGGCGCCGGCCGCGACCGGTTCTGGCGCATTCCGTCCGGCCAGCGTCTTGCGTCCAGCTAGCGTCGCGAACCCGCTGACCCCGCCGTCGGGCGCCGTCAGCACCCAGGGGCCATCGGCCGTGATGGCGACGGTGTGCTCGAAATGGGCTGCCCAACTGCCGTCCTCGGTGACCACCGTCCACTCGTCGTCGAGCAGCCTGGTCTGCGGCTGGCCGAGTACGAGCATCCGCTCGATCGCCAGCGCCATGCCCTCCTGCAGGACCGGTCCCCGGCCAGGCCGCCCGAAATTCGGCACGGCCGGGTCCATGTGCATCTGCGTCCCGATGCCGTGGCCGGTGTACTCCCGCACGATCCCGTAACGACCGGCCGCCCGCGCCGCCCGCGCGATCGCGTGGGAGATATCGGACAGCCGGCGCCCGGCCACTGCTTGCGCCAGGCCATGCCAGAGCGCCTGCTCGCAGGCTCTCAGCAGGCCGGCAAGCTCGGCATCGCCCGGGCTCCCCGGCTCCGCACCGTCATCCCCGTGGCCGACGTGGACGGTAACGGCGGAGTCGCCATGCCAGCCGTCGACGATGGCGCCGCAGTCGATGGAGATGACGTCGCCGCCCCGAAGCACCTGCTCCGCGCTAGGGATGCCGTGCACGATCTGATTGTTCACCGATGTGCATATCGTGGCCGGGTAGCCGTGGTAGCCCTTGAAGGAGGGAACGGCACCTGCCAGCCGGATCTCCCGCTCCGCTATCGCGTCCAGCTCGGCCGTGCTGATTCCCGGCGCCACTGCGGCTATCGCGGCGTGCAGCGCCGCAGCCGTCACCAGCCCAGCCTCGCGCATGATCGCGATCTGGGCCGGGGTCTTGATCTGGATCGGCTCGTCCCGCCTTAGCCGCATAGCGCCTCCCTGCACTGCTATTCACGGTACCGCGCCAGGATTATGCAAGCCTCACAAGAGGAACCGTCGCAACGCGCCCATAGCGCGGGCGGTGATCTCCTCGACCGGCCCGGTAGCGTCGATGCCGAGCAGGATGCCGTCGTCAGCATAAAAAGCGATCAGCGGCTGGGTCTGCTCGGCATAGACGTCCAGGCGGTGCCGGATCGTCAGCTCTCGGTCGTCGTCTCGCTGAAAGAGCTCGCCGCCGCAGTCATCGCAGAGGCCGGCCCTGGATGGCGGATCGAACAAGACATGCCAGATCCGCCCGCAGACCCGGCATGTCCGCCGGCCAGACAACCGCCGCACGACTTCGTCATCGTCTACTACCAGCTCCAGCACGATGTCCAGTCGGGTATCCCAGCCTGCCAGCAGCTTGCGCAGGGTTTCTGCCTGTGGCACGGTGCGCGGGAAACCGTCGAGCAGGAAGCCGCTCTGCGCGTCGTCCTCCAGCAACCTGGCCTCGACCATGGCCACCGTGATCTCGTCCGGGACCAAGTCACCCCGGTCCATGAACGCCTTGGCCTGCTGGCCGAGTTCAGTGCCGGTGCTGACGTTGTGCCGGAAGATGTCGCCTGTCGAGATCTTCGGTATCGACAGGTGTGAGGCTATGAACTGGGCCTGTGTCCCCTTGCCCGCACCGGGGGGCCCGACGAGGACGATGCGCACTACCGCAGGAAGCCCTCGTAGTTGCGCTGCTGCAGTTGGCTCTCGATCTGCTTCACGGTGTCGAGCCCAACTCCCACCATGATCAGGATGCTGGTGCCACCGAGCGGGAACTGCGAGGTGGCGCCCACCAATCCGATGGCGATAAGCGGGATCAGCGCTACGAGGCCCAGGTAGAGCGAGCCAGCCGCCGTGAGCCTGCTGAGCACGTAGCTCAGGTAACCGGCCGTCGGGCCACCCGGCCGGATGCCGGGGATGAAGCCGCCGCTCTTCTTCATGCCATCGGCGACCTCAGTCGGGTTGAACGTAATCGACACGTAGAAGTAGGTGAAGAAGACGATGAGCAAGAAGAACGCCAGGCTGTAGGCGCCGCTGAAGACCTGCCCGGACAGGTTGGTCTCGACCCAGCCGGCCCAGCCGGTCTGTACAAGCTGGCCGCCCACCTTCTGCCCGAACAGCTGAGCTGCTAGTTGCGGTATGTACAGCAGCGACGAGGCGAAAATGACCGGGATAACGCCGGCCTGGTTGACCTTGAGCGGAATATAGGTGGATGTACCGCCGTACATGCGGCGGCCGACCATCCGCTTGGCGTACTGGATCGGGATGCGGCGCTGCGCCTGCTCCATCAGCGCTACGAAGGCGATGACAGCCACGCCCATGATCAGCACCCCGATGAACACCACGGGGCCCTTGGTCTGCCGGATCAGGTTCAGCTGGCCGGGCACCACGGCGATGATCTGGGTGAAGATCAGGACCGACATGCCGTTGCCGACGCCACGGTCGGTCAGCAGCTCGCCGAGCCACATGATCACGGCCGTGCCGGCGGTCATGACGATGACCATCGTGGTGATGGTGAACACCGACGGGTTCGGGATCAGGGTGGCGGTGCAGCCCGGGATCAGGTTGCCCGAGCGGGCCAGCGCGATGATGCCGGTCGACTGCAGTACCGCTAGCCCGACGGTGAGATACCGGGTGTACTGGGTGATCTTGGCCTGGCCGGTCTGGCCCTCCTTCCGCAGCGCCTCGAGGCGTGGGATCACCACGGCGAGCAACTGCAGGATGATGCTCGCGGTGATGTACGGCATGATGCCGAGCGCGAACACCGCCAGCTTCGAGATCCCGTTGCCGCTAAACAGGTTCAGCAGCTGGAACAGGTTGTTCTTGGAATGGCTGCTGGTCAGACAGCCCTGGATGGCCTTCTCCGATACGCCGGGCGTCGGCAGCTGCTGGCCGAGCCGGAACACGGCGACGATAAATACCGTGAAGAGCAGTTTCGTGCGCAGGTCAGGCGTGCGGAACGCCCGGATGAACGCGGTCAGCATGCGCCGTCCCCTACTCCATAGTTCAACGTCATCTGCCGCTCCCAGTCGCGGGACAGCCGCGCTCGCCGCCGTAGCGGCCACGCTCGCCGAAGTCTAACGTGCCGATTCAGCTGCATGAGCCACGCCGGGAGCACGCGGCTTGCAGCGCACCGGTCCGGGCCAGCGGAGTCTAAGCTGACCCGGACGTTACTTTGGGAGGCGGTCATCTCACAGTTCAGTAACAGTTCCGCCCGCTGCGGTGATCTTCTCGCGTGCCGTAGCTGAGAAGCCGTGCGCGCTGACCTGAAGCGCGGCCGTGATTTCGCCTTGGCCTAGCACCTTCACCAGCTCCCCCGGCCGGACGGCGCCGTTGGCCGCCAGGTTCTCCGGGTTAACCTCGCCGCCTGATGGATACAGCGAGGCGAGCCGGTCGAGGTTGACGACCTGATAGCTGGTCTTGAACCGCGCGTTGGAGAAGCCCTTCAGCTTCGGCAGCCGCCGGGTCAGGGGCATCTGGCCGCCCTCGAAGGCCGCCGGGATCTGGCCGCGAGCCTTGCTGCCCTTGGTGCCGCGGCCCGCCGTCTTGCCCTTGGATGCCTCGCCACGGCCAACCCTCGTGCGCGCGGTCCGCGCGCCGGGAGCAGGCCGCAAGTGGTGGATCTTCAGCCCGGCCCGGCCGCCCGGAGCTGTGTTTCCGGGCTCTGTGTCTGCCATCGTTAGTCAACCTCCTCCACGGTGACCAGGTGGCGCACCGCCTTGATCATGCCGCGGATCTCCGGCCGGTCTTGCTTGACCACCACGTCGCCGATGCGGTGCAGGCCAAGGGATCGCAGCGAGTCCCGCTGCCCCTTCAGGCCGCCGATCTTCGACTTGATCTGGGTCACTTTCAGCTCTGCCATCGTGTCGTCGCTCCGCCTCAGCTGTTCTCTGCCGCGGTGGCGGCGCCAGCGGTCGCGCCTGCCGTGGTTGCCGCAGCAGCACGGGCCCTGAGCATGGCGGCCGGCGCCACGTGCTCGATCGGCAGGCCGCGCCTGGCCGCGATCTCCTCGCGCCGTGACAGTCGCGTGCACGACGTTGATCGGGTTGGACGAGCCAAGCGACCTGGAGAGCACGTCATGGATGCCCGCGCACTCCAGCACGGCGCGAACCGGGCCGCCGGCGATGACACCGGTACCGGGGCTGGCCGGCTTCAGCAGCACCACGCCGGCCGATTCCTCGCCCTGCACGGTGTGCGGGATCGTGCCGGCAATCCGTGGCACCCGGAAGAAGGACTTCTTCGCCGCCTCGACTCCCTTGGCGATTGCGGCCGGAACCTCCTTGGCCTTGCCGTAGCCGACGCCGACCATGCCGTTGCCGTCACCCACCACGACCAGCGCGGTGAAGCTGAACCTGCGGCCGCCCTGCACGACCTTGGCCACCCGGTTGATGGTGACCACGCGCTCGAGGTAGGCGGTGCCCTTCTCGGCGCCGGGCCCGCGGCGGTCGTCGCGGCGCTCGCGCCGTTCGCCGCCGCCCCCGGCGCCGCGCCGCGCTTGTGCTGCCATCAGACTGTCCTCTTCTGTCGTTGGATGCGAAGGCCGGTCATAGCGAGAGCCCGCCTTCGCGAGCGCCATCGGCGAGTGCGGCGATCCGGCCGTGGTAGGCGTAGCCGCCGCGGTCGAATACCACGGCCGTGATGCCAGCCTGCGCGGCCCGCTCTGCCAGCAGCGCCCCGACCCTCTTAGCCTTGGCC
>WNFJ01493388.1_pt2 | contig 10301 bp, 9 predicted proteins | sample 5400461 | NCBI WGS metagenome assembly WNFJ01 (sample SAMN13153349, study PRJNA577476) | soil metagenome | isolation source: 115 cm saprolite on Douglas fir-dominated hillslope | place: USA:California | collected 2013-09-17
GCCCGGATGCCCGGTCGACTGCCTCAAAGCCGTCTTGTCCCGCATGGCGTTCAATCCCCTCGCCCGCGCCTACCGTGCGCCGTTCGAACCGCCGCGCACGGTCGGGGATGTCGTCGAGCTGTACCGGCGCGGCCAGCTCGACCAGATCCACGGACTGGGGCGCCGCCGCATCGGCGAGATCGAGGCCAGCCTCGTTGTCGCCGGACTCGCCAGCGGCCACACCCACCCGCCGTCACCACCATCACCGCCGCCGGACAGCCCGCCGTGACCCGGTTTACGGCTACCGCCGGCTCTGCCGGGCCGGGGTGTTAGTTACAGGTTCTGCCATCGCCTGTTACTTGTCGAGGCACCATCACGACGGGTTGGGATCCGGGACCATGGCCGGTGCCGGGATGAGGTAACGGGTCTGCTCGCCGCAGATCAGTTCGAGCGCGTGGCACATGTCCGCCGTGATCATGTCGGCGCGCCCGAACGCCTGATAGTCCGCGCGGGGCACAGACGCCATCCGTGCCCCGCGCCGACCGCCGCCGCCTTGCCGGAGCGGCGGGCGGGACATTCCAGCCTGGGGCGGCCCCGGATGCGTGCAGGAGGCGCGATCTGGCAGGCAGGCCAGAAGCCGGAGGAATCCGCGGGTAGTCGAGTGTTCATACTGGTATCGAGCGCGACGGTCGAGGGGTTGCACCTCGGGAGCCGTGGCTACGCCGCCGCAGGAGGCTCGCTGCTGGTTCCGGACGTACTCTTAGACCCAGCGAGGCGCACCGGCCCTGGCTGCGCGGTAGGCGTTCCTGTACTGATCGAGCATCCGCTGCGGTGACCACGCGGGAGCCGCGGCCAGAGCCTTTCTTCGCAGATCCGCCGCGAGGCCGGCATCGGTGAGGACGCGCGAGACAGCCTCGCTGACGGCCGCCGGGTCCCCGGGGGGCACGAGCAGGGCCGCCGCGGCGGGCACCACGTCGGTGACGCCGGCTGTCGCCGTGGCCACCACGGGGGCGCCAAGCGAGAGCGCCTCGAGGAGGGCAAGCGGAAGCCCTTCCCAGCTGGATGTGGAGACAACGCACGAGGCCAGGCCGACAAGGGCGGCGATGTCGTCGACCACCCCAAGGAACCGGACCCGGTCGCCGGACCGCCGGGCCATGTCGACCAGTTCCTGCCGCTGGGGACCCTCACCAGCCACGACGAAGAGCGGTCCCGCGAGGCGGCCGGCGGCCTCGATGAATACCGGCCAGTTCTTCTGCTCCACCAGCCGGCCGATGCCGACGACGAGTGGCCCCGGCCCGAGCCGAAGTGATTCCCGCAGATCTGCCTGGCGTTTGGCGCCGGCCGGACGTACGGCCGCGCCGTTGGTGATGACGTCGATTCGGTGACCGGGAAAGCCGGCCGCCGCCAGCGACCGGGCGACCGACGGCGCACAAGTGATCACCCGGGGGGCAATGCAGCGAAGGACCCGGCCCGCGGCACCGTAGTCGCCCGGGGCCAGCCCGTGCAGCGTCGGCAGCAGGGCAGCCCGATGGTGGGTGGCTGCCAGCGCCGCTCTGGCGAGCGCCGTCGCCCGGACGTTGTGGGTATGCACCACGTGCGGTCGCTCGTGCCTGACGCACCGAGCCAAGCGAGCCGTTGCCGCCGCCATGCCGAAAGCGGCGCCGCGTGACGTTTCTGGCAGCGCGACGTGCGCCGCACCGGCCGCCGTGACCCTTTCCACCCAGGCCCCCGGCCCCGAGGCGACCACGACGCCGTCGCCGTGGCCGGTGGCATCGCCCGCCAACTGGATGACCAGTTGCTCCATGCCACCCGGGGCCAGGCAGGGCAGCACGTGCAGGATTCTCACCTGGACCGGCTCCCGAGCAGGTCCGACCACAGCCGCACATGGTTGTCGGCGCAGCGGGCGAGCGAGAATCGTTCCGCCACCCGGCTTCTGGCCGCGGCACCGAGTTTGGCCGCGAGAGACGGTTCATCGATCAGCCGCTCCATGGCCGCGCGCAGCGATCGGACATCTCCCGGCGCGACGAGCAGGCCGCAGTCACCGTCGAGAACTTCGCCGATCCCGCCCACATTCGTCGCGATGCATGGCAGGCCCATCGCCATGGCCTGGAGCAGGGCAAGCGGCAGGTTCTCGTTCAGGGACGGCAGGACGAAGACGTCGGCTTGCTCCAGTTCGGCGTCAACATCGGTGCGATAGCCGGGGAACTCGACCCGGTGCCGCCATGAGGCGTGTCCCGCGAGTTCCTCGCAGCGGCGGCGGTCGGAGCCGTCCCCGATCATCCTTAGCCGCAGGTCCGGACGGTTCGCCGCGACGGCCATGAAAGCCCCGACAAGAACGGGCGTGGCCTTGCACGGCTCGAAAGATCCGACCGTCGCGAAGGTCCGGACGCCGGTGACATGACGGCGGCGCGGCGGTACGGCAACCCCGTTGGGCAGCAACCGGAGGCGGCGCGCCGGCACCCGCAGCTCATGGCGCAAGAAGCCGGCCATCGCCTGGGAAGGGGCGACCGTGCACGCGACCCGGCGGGCGATGAGTGCGTCAGCCACCAGACGGCTGCCCCCTGACATGCCCGGCCGGCGGCCGTGCAGGGGACCGGCCTGTACCCACCGGCCGGCGGCGCTGTCAGGCACGCCATGGAAGGTGAGCACGACCGGAGTTCCGTGGCCCACGAGCGAGGACACCAGGCCGGCCCGGCGGTCCTGGGCGTGGATGATGTCGGGAGCCAGCCTCCCGAGTAACGTGGAGACCGCCGCGAAGCCGCGGTGATCCGCCTTCGACCGCACGTGTACCTGGCGCAGCAGGTCCCGCGGCAGCGCGGCGCCGGACGCGGGGGCAGGTCCCACGATGGTCACCTCCGGGCCTCCCGCCCGCCCGGCCAGCTCCGTGGCGAGGCCCACGGTGAGGTCGACAGGTCCGCCCCGATCCTGGGTGAGCAGGAAAACGACCTTCATGACTCACCACCCCGCCGGGAGGCCAGTTCCTTCACCGCATCGAGGGCGCCGAGAACGTTGAGCCCGCCGGCGACGGCAGCACGGAACGTGGCGCCGGAGAAGTCCTCCACGAAACTGCGGGGAATTCGCAGCCTTCCTGTCGTCGGCCGCCACCAGCCGGGACGGCTCGTCACCGCCGAGGTGAAGCCGGCCGCCCCGACCGCGGCGACGACCCGATCGTCGAGCAGGCCCGCCGGGTAGGCGAAGGAGGTTACCGGCTTGCCGAGCAGATCCTCGAGGTCTTCCTTGCTGCCGCGGACCTCGGACTCCAGCTCATCTGCTGAACACGCCCGCAGGTCGCGGTGGGTGCGGCTGTGCGCGCCGATCGTCACGCCGCCCGCGTCCATCTCCAGAAGCTGGGCACGCGTCATGTACCCGGGCTTGCCCAGCAGCTGGCTGGGGGCATAAAGCGTCGCGGGCAGACGATGACGGCTCAGCGGGCCGAGGGCATGGGCGTGGTTGTCGGCCCAGGCGTCGTCGAACGTCAGGACCACGCGACGAGCGCGGAGCTCCCCCGCGGCCAGCAGCGCACCGGCCCGGTCGATGTGGGCGACGGGGAACCGCCGCCTGCCGCGGTCGAGGATTTCCGCCTGGCGGGCGAAGACGGAGGGTGGGACCGCCAGCCGGCCCCCCTCGACATCGATCCGGTGCCAGCCGAGCACGGCCACGGCGGGGCCGATGGGCAGCGGCCAGCGGGCCCGTAGCCGCACCGCCCTCGCGACTCCCGGTCTCACCGGCACCTCCCTGATCTATCCTTAACGGCTGCGCCGCTGACACCGCGCTTGCTCAGCTGGCGCAGCCGTCAAGGCTATGCCGACCACTGGGGCCGCCGCTAATGCCGCGGACCCCCAGGAACTCCCGGGTGCGCCGGGCCGGCGCCACGCTGCGCAGCCGTTAAGGCTGATCCGGTGTCACGCGCGCCGCTGGCCAGGCTTGCTCCGAGCGCCGGGAGGAACCACAGCGGCGGGTAATACTGTTCGGCGAGGAACAAGGCGCCGATGCACGCCACGATGAAACCCGCGGCCATCGCGGCCTGCAGCTGGTCCCTCCGCTGGTCAGCCGGGAACCGGCGCCGGAGGTCGGCCCAGGACAGGACCAGGAAGCCAAGGAACAGCGCCAGCCCGACCGCCCCCTGTTCCGCCAGGATGACCAGGTAGGCCTCCTCGCCGCTGATCGTCTGGACGTTGGCAGGAAACGGCAGGCTCTCCCCGGCCGCGGGCGCGAACTGGTAGAATCGGTAGACGAAGTTGCCCGGTCCCACCCCGGTGACCGGGTAATGCTCCCACTCCTGCAGCTCCACCCGGTAGTAGCCGAGCCTGATGTCCACGTTCCCCGACGCCACGTGCGTCTTCTGGCCGAAGGCGGTGCTGACGAGCTGCGGATTGACAAGCAAGACGACACCGGTGACGGCCACCAGGCTCACGGCCACGGCTACCAGCCAGCGAAGGCGCAGGCGCCCTGTCACCAGCGCCCAGACACTCGCCAGGGCCAGGCCCGCGAGCGCGCTGCGGGAGAACGTCGCGAGCGTGCACGCCAGGATCAGGACCAGGGCCACGCTCCACGCCGTCCTGGCCCAGGCGCCGGCTCCCCATCGCACCTTGTAGATGGCCAGCGGCACGCTGCTGGCGAGGATGAACCCGAAGTCGTTCGGGTCCTTGATCGGCCCGCTGGCCCGGGTGACGTGATGACTGAAGAACGCAGCCAGGCCGATGACGCCGGCCACCGCGGCGGCGGCCACCACGACGCTGACAAGAACGTCGGCCCGGCGTCGGTCCCCTCGCACCGTCTGCAGCACAAGAAAGTAGAGCGTGGCGAAAATCAGGTACCTGAGCGAGGTCACCAGCGCGGCCCTGTCGTTGCGTGCGACCGCGATCGACAAAACCGTCCACAGCAGAAACCCGCACAGTAACCACAGCTGGCGGGTGCCGACGACCGGTCGCCGGTTCACCGCCCACTCCAGCCCCCAGGCCGTCACGGCGAGAGCGCCGACGCCCTTGTCGATCGTGAGAATCCCCGCTCCGCGCACGAGATAGGCGGTGAAGAAGAAGTCGGCGGCCAGCACGGCCACGGCCAGGTCGAGCCGGCACAGTATGAGGCCGAGAATGACGGCGGCACCGAGGCCGGCGATCACGGGAATCGCCCACGTGCCGACGACGACAGCGGCCCCGAGCGCGACCACGAGGACAGCGGCGCCTGCGAGCAGCGCCGAGGCGCGCCCCCTCGAGCGTGCCGCCCTCGGGAGCACCCGGGCGGCGGTCATGGCCTCAGCTGGGTTACCGCCATGTCGCTACACTAGTGCAGCACGGCGGTGACACGCCGAAACGCGGATGCGCGACCGTCACCGGGTGTCTCGATGGAGGGCGTCACGTGCCTCACCAGCAGTCACGCATTGTGATCTGGCGGAAGCCATAGCTCCTGCCGACCACCCTGTCAAAGGCGGCCGCACCCTTGCCGCGCGCGGAGCCCTGTGGCTGGCGGTGGGTTCCTGGGGCGCAAAGAGCACGCAGATCGTCGTGCTGCTGGTGCTGGCCAGAGCGCTGACGCCGTCCGAGTTCGGCATCCTCGCCATCGCCGCCCTTACGTACAACCTGTTGCAGGCACTCACCGAGCTAGGTGTCGCCGACGCGCTCACCTATATGAAGGACCGGATCGAGGAAGCGTCGCGGACCGCCCTGTCCATGGTCGTCCTCATGGGGCTCATCCTCACGGGCGCGACCTGGGTCCTCGCTCCCGTGATCGCCGCCTTCTTCCACAGCCCGGCGGCCACATTCGTGCTCAGGGGCTTTGCCATCGGCATCCCCCTCGACGCGGCCGCACAGGTGCCGATCGGCCGCCTGACTCGTTCGTTAAGCTTCTCCCGGCGAGCCGTCACCGACACACTCCCCGCGGTGATCGGCGCGGCCGTCACCGTCGGTGTGGTCATCAGCGGTTATCCGCTGATCGGCCTGGTGGCCGGCCAGGTAACGGGGTCGGTGGCCAACTTCGCGGTGGCCATGGCGATCGGGCCCCGATGCCTCCCTGGCTGGAACACCGCGATGGCCGGCCGGCTGCTGAGGTACGGCGGATATCTCAGTGCGGCCGACATGGTCAACCTTGGCCTGCTCAACGTGGACTACATCATGGTCGGCCATGTGCTGGGCCCGACGGCGCTTGGCCTGTACTCGCTGGCGTACCGGATATGTTTCATGCCGTATCTGTCGATCGCCGTGGTCGCGAACGGGGCAGCCTTCCCCTACTACTGCCGGCTGCCGTCTCGTGACGGCATTGCCCGGACCGCGGAGAACGTCTTCTGCCTGGTCAACGCGATGAGTATTCCCTGGTTCACCGGCCTGGTGCTGTTCGCGGGCGACATCGCGCTGCTGGGCCAGAAGTGGGCACCGGCCGCGGGGGCGGTACGTTTCCTCGCGGTGTACGGGCTCTTCCTCTCCTTGACCCTGAGTGCCCTGCAGGTCCTCAAGGCGGTGGGCCGCACCGATCTTGTCCTCCTGGGCCGCGGGCTGCACCTGGCCGCGCTTACCGCCCTCCTGATCGTCACGATCCACGGGGGCATCACGGTCGTCGCTATCGACCAGGCGCTCGTCGCCGGTGCGATAGCGCTGATCACGAGCCTGTGGATCGTCCGCCACGCCTCGCTGCGGCCGACCGCGCTCAGCCGGTCTCTCGGCCTGCCACTCCTGGGCGCGCTCGGCATGGTCACTGTCGTCGTGCTGGTCAGCCGCCTGCCCGGGCTTCATGCCAGTCCTTCTTGGACGTCGCTGCTGATCCTCGGCCCACTGGCGCTTTCGGTGTTCGCAGCCATTTCGCTGGCCGTGATGCCCGAACCGCTCCGCAAAGGCTGGGCGGCCCTGCGCGGACGATCCGATGGCGTCACCGATGTCACACCGTAGCCAGGGTCCGGCCCGCGAGGCCAAAATGGCCACCAGGATCCTGCCCGCGCGGACAAAATGGCCACCATGGCCGGCGTGACCCTGCGGAGAACCGGCGGTGAGGTCGATGGACGCAGCCAGAAGGAAAGGTGAGCAAGTGGCGGATGCCGCGCGCATTCGTTCGTATCGGGACAGCCATCTCGGCGCCGGCAAGGCACAATCGTACGACGAGGATCTATGGGATCCCAGGGCGGCGAAAGGGCTTGACTGGCTGGTCGAACAGCGGCTTCTCGCCGACATTCTGCGCCCGTGGGTTGCACCCGGGCCCCGGTCGGCCGCCGATTTCGCCTGTGGCACGGGCCGGGTCCTTGAGTTTCTGGGCCGTTACTTCCCCATGCCCGTCGGTATCGACATCTCGCCGGACATGTTGGAGCTGGCCCAGGTCCGCTGCCCGCACGCCACCTTGATCTTGGGTGATGTCACCACGACGCCGGACCTGGCGCCCGGTCCCTTCGATCTCATCACCTCGTTCCGGTTCTTCCTGAACGCCGAGCCCGTCCTGCGAAGCGAGGTGCTGACCTGGATGCGGGACGCGCTGCGGCCGGGGGGCCTCGTGATCGCGAACTTCCAGCTCAGCCCGGTCAGCCTGCGCGGGACGTACCTGCGGCTCAGGCTGCCCGCGGCCGCGCGGCCACCGATGATGTCGATCGCGCAGGCGCGCCGGTTGTTCGCGGCCCACGGCCTCACCGTCCGGCGTGTCCTCGGGTACAGCTTCCTCCCCTATCGGCGGGCCGGACGGACCCTGCGTGCGGCTGGCGCCAGACGCGCGGTGGAGATGGGTTTGGCGGGGACCGGGGTGCTCCAGCCGCTGGCCGGCAACTTCCTCCTTGTGGCCACGCGTGAACCGTCCGGACGCCACGATTGAACGGGCCACGGCGGGCCGGCTCGCCAGGGCACGCGAACGTCACCGGCCACATCGCGAGGGACGCTGCGAGGCATCCCGCGGCGTGGCGCTTCCTGCTGCCACGCAAGGTCCCCGGGCCGGTCGTGCTCGCCAGCCTGGAGCCGGTCACGACGCAGAACCTGCTACGTTCCTACCCATCCGCCCTCGTGCTGGCCAGGTCGGCCTCCGACCTGGCCAGGCCGGCCTCCGACTTGCGAGGGCTGGCCAGGCCGACCTCCGACTTGCGAGGGCTGGCCAGGCCGGCCTCCGACTTGCGAGGGCTGGCGGGCGCGGCGATCTGGGACGGCCACAGGTCGCCCCTGCGCCCTGGCAGCATCGCCCTTGTCGTGTGCGACGACCGCGATGGCGTGTGCGCGGCAGCACTAGCTCCCGCCGTGGCGGACGGCGGCGGGCTGGCGGCGATCGTCCGGTCCAGCCGCCCGTATCGGTTCGCGTTGTTTCCGACGCCCGAACAGCTGCGTGCGGTCATCGGTGCCTGGTGGCCGCTCACCTACGACGGTTCCCCTCGCCACTGGGTGGGATACGTGCTGGCCGGCACGCCCCTCTGGCGCTGCCTGGGCCGGTCCGGGCTCGCCGTGTCGTGGCCGTGCGACAGCCTCGTCGACGTGGTGCTCGACCAGGTCGGGGCCGCGCTGGGCTCCCCCGCCGAACTTCGCGGTCTTATCGCGGGCAGGGGACTCGGGCAGGTCACCCTCAGGGTCCGTTGCGCGGGAAGCGAGCTGGCCGTCCGGGTGGCCGCAAGTCCGGCCGGCGCACGCCGGCTGGAAAACCATCAGCGCGTCCTCGCTGACCTGTCCGCCCGCCTCAGCCCTGGGAGCCTCGGTCCTGGGCGCGTCGGCCCTGGGCGCGTCGGCCCTGGGCGCGTCGGCCCTGGGCGCGTCGGCCCTGGGCGCAGCGCCCTCGCGTTCCCGGAGGCCGTGGCTTCAGGGTCGGCGGACGGCATCTCGTGGGCGGCTGAGCGCTGGCTCAGGAACACGGCCCTTCGGGCCGCCCTGCGGGCCACCGCCGCGGAACTCGCGGCCGCGGCCGCGAGTGGCCGCGCGGGAGCCGGCTGGGCGCGTTGCTGGGTGACCGGCCTGGACGCCGTCGCGCCCGCCTTGCTCGAAGAGATCGTCGCCGCCTTGGCGCCGATCGAGGCCGAACGCATGGCGACCGCCTGGTTTCATGGCGACCTGTGGCCGGGGAACGTAATCCTCCGCAGGTCACCCCGGCCTCCGGTGGTCATCGACTGGGAACGGGCTCGGGCCGACGCTCCCGCGGGCCTGGACGCGGTGTACGCGGAAGTGTGCCGCATCATCCGTGCCAGACGATGCACCTTCGGACAGGCCGCCGCATGGCTGGCTGGTTCCGCCTCGCCGGAACTGGCCGCCACCGTGGTCGGCGGGAGGCCCTTCGCACAGTGGGGGCGGCCACAGCAACAGGCCCTGCTCCTTGCGACCGTCACTCACTATGCGACCGGCGAGAACGAGGGTTCCCCCGCTGACCCCTGGACCGAGAGCTGGGGCGAATTGAATGTTCTGCCCATCGTCACCGCCCTAAGGGCACTGCGGTGACAACTCCCAAGGGTGCTGTGGTGACAACGCCAGGGATGCTGTGGTGACAACTGCGGAGCCCGCCGTGCTCGTCCTGTCCCACCTGGACGGCTGGGCCGCGCAGTGGGACAAGTTGGTCGATCTCTCGCCGCTCCCCTCCCCTTTTCTGCGGTCATGGTGGCTCCTCGGCACCGGTGGCCCGCGGCGTCGCTTCGTGCTCGTGGTGCTCGATGACCAGCTCCTGGGTGGTCTCGCCCTGGACGAAGGGCGCCGGCTGGGCCTGCCGTGTCTTCGGATGATGGGTGCCGGGCCGTTGTGCCCGGATCATCTCGACCTGCTGGCGGCGCCGGGACGCGAGGATGACGTGGTGACGGCGGTCCGGAGCTGGCTGTGCCGGCCGGGCGCGCGCCTCCTGGACCTGGAAGGCATCCACGCCGGGTCCCGGCTGATCACGGCGCTGCCGCGTCATGTCTGGGCGCCCCTGCCCGCCACGGCAGCGGCCTACCTGGCGGCCCGGCCCGCGAATTTTCGCAAGACCCTCCGCCGTGCCTCATCGCGCCTGGCGGCCGAAGCGGCAGCTCATCGGATCGTCAGAGGCGGGTCAGCTGTCCGGTCCCTCGGCACCCTGCGGCAACTCCACAGTGCCCAGTGGGGCGACCGCTCTCGCTTCCTGCCCGGCTTCGACCGCTTCGCGGCGGGCTGCCGCCTCGGCGCCAGGTTCGACGAGGTCGCGGTCCACGAGCTGGCCGTCGGCGAAACCGTCATCGCAATCATGGTCGCCTTCGAGGTGGCAGGACGCGTCAGCCTCTATCAGAGCGCCCGCCGGACCGATTTCCGCTGGCGAGATGCCACCTCGGTACTGCTTGCCGCGATCATCGCGGACGCGTGCGACCGGGGCTTCACCGAGGTGGACTTTTTGCGCGGCGATGAGACGTACAAGATCAATTTCGCGCCGGAGCGGCGGGAACT
>WNFJ01596140.1_pt2 | contig 10300 bp, 6 predicted proteins | sample 5400461 | NCBI WGS metagenome assembly WNFJ01 (sample SAMN13153349, study PRJNA577476) | soil metagenome | isolation source: 115 cm saprolite on Douglas fir-dominated hillslope | place: USA:California | collected 2013-09-17
ACCCGCGTCAATTGGGTCGGCATTTACGATTTCTCGCCCTTGCGACTGGAGTTCCTGCTCGCGCTTGCGCGTCAATGCGATCGGCATCGCATCGCCCTGCGCTGGGAGCTTCCTGCTTCGGGAAACCCCGCCATCGACGCCCCGGTGGACGCCGCGCTGGCGGAGTTTGAGAGGCGCGGCGAATCGCTGCGCTGCACCGAGGTGATGAAATGGGACGCCTTGAGGGAAGAGCGTCCTTTCGCGGTCCTCGCGGGTTCTCTTTTTTCGACCGGCGAATGCGTTCCAACCTCGCCGCCAGGAGGTCGGCTGGGCAGGTTCAGCGCCCCCGATCCCCGGGAGGAGGCCCGTCAGCTCGCCCGGCGCGCCCTGCGGTCGATCGAAGCGGGCGTGCCCCCTGAGCAAATCGCGATCGTCTATCGCGACCTGAGCGAAGAGTCGGAATGGGTGGTCGAGGCGCTGGAGGAGCTGGGGATTCCTTCCCATCTTCGCCGGGGAGCCCCGCTGAGCGCCTCCCACGCGGCCCGAACGGCGTTCGAGCTCCCTCTGGTGGTGGAGGAAAATTTTCCCGCGCACCGGGTCGCCAAGCTGATGGCGAGCCGCTACGCCCCGGCAGTTTCCACCGGCGCCCCGGAGGCCCCGGGAACCTTGCTGGCCTGGGCCTCGATTAGCGATGACGAGTTGGGAGGCGAGCTGGGGTGCGGCGCATATCAAGCCCGACTTCTTGCTCTGCGAGCTCAACTCGAGCGGAGAGGTTCAACCTCTCAGGCCCGGGGGGCCTCGGTTCTGCTCGAGCGATGCAGCGCGCTCTTCCCACGATTGCGACGGATACACGCGTCCGCTCCCTTCGCTGAGCTGCTTCGCCAATGGTGGACCTGCGCGGGCGAGCTCGGATTGCCCGACTCACTCCGGCAGGCGGAGCCGCGATCGGACGAGGCCACCCTGATCGGACGCGCCGTGCTGCGCTCGCTGGCGCGCGATCAATCGGCGGGGGAGAGTCTTCAGCAGATGGTGACTGAGCTCGAGGAGGTCCTCAAGCTCATGCCCGCTTCATCGCATCCGATCGGCCGTCGCACTTTCCATCGCTGGCTGATCGATCTGGCGGCGGATTTCAGCCTCTCTCCCGAAGCCAGCCGCGTCGGCGCAGTGAGCGTTCTGGACGTGCGAGAGCTAGTCAATCGTCGGTTTCAGCACGTGCTGATCGGCGGATTGACCGAGGAGCGCTTTCCAGGTCGCGAAGAGCCCGATTCGCTCTTCTCTGCCGAGGAAAGGCTCGCCATCAACCAGCGGGTAGGCCGTCCGGTGTTCCGCCTTTTTGTCGGCGAGCACGACCAGAGGGTCAGCGAGGACCGCCTGCTGTTTTACCTTGCGCTCACCGCGGCCGAGGAGGAGGTCACGCTGTCCTATTCGCGGACCGGCTCTCGCGGTGAAGAACGGGTGCCGTCGTCCTTCTGGAAGGAGCTGGAGCGCCGTTCGGGTGGAGAAGTGGAGGTCGTTGCATCCAGACCGGTGCCTGGAATACGCCAGATCGTCTGCGAGCAAGAGTTGCGAGAGAGGTCATCGCTCGAAGCTGCGATCCGAACCGATTTGAGAATTGAGGAGCCCGATCCGGCGGGGAAGGCGCTGGCAAAGCGGGTGCAGGGAGAAGATTGGTTCGAAGAAGCTCGCGCGCTTGCCGCGATCGAGGAGGAGCGACTTCGCTTCTTTTCGGATCCGATGCGTCCAGTGGGGGCCTTCAGCGGCTGGGTCGGACCGGCCGGACTTCAAAATGCTTTGGCCGACCTCTTGCGTTTTGGTCCCGACCGTCCCCTCACGGCATCGGCCTTGAGCAAGTTTGGCAATTGCGGCTTCCAGGGCTTTTTGTCCTACGCGTTGCGGCTGGAGTCTCCCGACGAGGCGGACGAGGAGCTGAACGCGCGAGAACGGGGATCCTTCTGGCACAAGATGATGGAGATCCTCTTCCTCAAGCTTGCGGCATCCGGATTGTTGAATCGGCCGATCGAAGAAATTCCGTCCGAAATCATCGAGCACTCCCTCAACGAGGCGGCGCTCGATGTTGAGCGAAGCGGGCGGGTTGGCCATCCACTGTTGTGGAAGCTAAGCCGGGATCGCGCGGCGGCGATGTCCCGCAAGCTGCTCCAGAAGGATCATCGCGGCCTGCCGTTCGATGGACTTTCCCCGGTGCATGCGGAGCTTCACTTTGGCCGGCCGCAGGCCCCCGCGGGATGGAGGGAAGTGCGAATTCCGGGCGATGGCAGGGAGCCGGAGGTCTTCTTTGAAGGAACGATCGACCGGTTGGACGCGAGCGCCAGCGGAACGGGAGTTCTCGATTACAAGTCGAGTCGGGTCGGCCAGGGCAAGCGGACGATGGAGAAGTTGCTGCGGACCGAGTTTCAGCTTCCGCTCTATATGTATGCTGCCCGGAGGGCGGCGCCAGCGCAGAAGCTGGATGGGGCGTGGCTCTCGCTCAAGGACGGCAATCCAGCCTACCTGAGCCGTCTGCTCGCCGAGCAAGGGAATCAGACGATCGACGATCTTCTCTCCACCGATCCAGAAGTGCGGGAGCGGATGGAAAAGAGCGGAGGAAAAAATCTGGCCAATGCTGTCCATGCACTTCTGCGCTCCCTCCGCGTCGGAAACTTCCCCGTTCGCCCATCCGACTGCCGCCTCTGCGCCTACCGCGCCGCCTGTCGAATCTCCGAGCGCAGATGGTACGAGAACGAGCATGGCTGAGATGGAATCCTCCGACGTCTACGGCCTGGAGCAGAACCTGTCACTGATGGCGGGCGCGGGCGCCGGAAAGACCCATAGTCTGGTGACCCTCTGTCTTCATCTTCTCGGAGGCGCGCGCCCCGACGGACGAGTGATCCAGCCCGCTCGCCTTTGGATGCTCACCTTCACCGATAAGGCGGCGTCCGAGATGCGGGCAAGACTGAGCCAACGATTGGACGCGCTGGCGCGAGGCTCGAATCAGTCCGAAGCACTGCTTCGCAGTGGATTCACCCGGAGTGGCCACTCGTTTCCCCCGAAGGAATTCTGGCGGGGCGTTCGCGATCGGCTGGGAATGGCGCCCATCGGCACCTTTCACTCCCTTTGCGCGCAGCTGCTGCGGGGCGCTACCGCTGGATCCGGAGTGAATCCGGACTTCCAGCTTCTGGACGAGCGCGATGCGCTGGAGTTGCTCGAGAATGTCGCTGACCGGATGGTCCTGCAGCGGTTGGAGAGAGAAGATGGGCAGGTGGTTGGCCTCTGCCGCGAGCTGGGGTTCAAGGGACGCGATCGGGCAGAGGGGCTGGTAAATCACCTCTGCGCCGTCTTGGGTAAGGCCCGGGAGGCGGTCCCGCCGCAAGGCATTCCGATTTCCCGCCTGGAGACGTGTCTTCGGGATTTGGAGTTGGAGATCTCCCGCGGCCAGCAACTCGTCGGCGAGGCGATGGCTCTCGATACATCCCGCGGGGGACGGTTCGAGCAAGTATTGAGCGCTTGCCGCCGGGCCCTGAACGGAATGACCGTTCGAAATTTCTGCGAGCCCGATCGATTTCCTGCCTTCCGGCAGGCCATCGCCGCCGAGCCGAATCTGGCCAGGCAGCACAACCACCTCGGCCAGCTCCTCAAGCAGGTCAGATCCCTGGCGATCGCCAACGGCGCAACACTGAGCTTGGCGGACTGCTACGGTGGCTGCGCAATCGTGCCGTACGAGGCAGCCTTTCGCGACCTGCTGGTGGATCTGGAAAGGCGTTATCGCAGCGAATTGGCCAAGCGGGGAGCGCTCGATTTTTCGGAGCTGTTGATTCGCACCCGGGATTTGCTGCGCGATCAGCCGCTCGCTCGCCGACAAGTCCAGGACCAGGCGCACGCGCTGCTGGTGGATGAGTTTCAAGACACCAACCGGATCCAACTGGAGATCGTCACCCTCTTGGCAGAGGAGCGAAGCGGCGGGCCGCGGGCGATTGCTTCCCAGGAGCTATCCGACGGCCAGGTGCCTCTGGAGCCGGCGTTCCTCTGCATCGTGGGCGACGCGAAACAGTCGATCTACGAATTTCGCGGAGCCGATGTGGCGGTGATTGGCAGGATGGCCGGGAAGATCGAGCGGGAGGGAGGGTGGCGCTGCTTCCTGCGCCAGAATTGGCGTTCGGAACCAGCGTTGCTGGATAGCCTCAATCGGATTTTTTCGGAGCTGATGCAATCCACGCCGCCCTTGCGCGACTACGAGATCGCCTACCAGCGCGAATGCGACGACCAGCATCCGGTGCGAGGTGCGCGAGGCGCAGGTCCGGCGATCGATTGGCTGGTCTTCGAGCCGGAGGAAACAGCCGAGAATTGCCGTGCTCAAGATGCCGCCATGGTGGCCAGAAGAATTTACCAGTTGCTTGCGCCTGATTCCCACTTCGCCGTTTGCGCGGGGGGGACATCGCCATTCTGCTTCGACGGTTCAGCTTTCTGGAGGCATATCGGCAGGCGTTGATCCGGCTCGGAATCCCGCATCGGGTCATCCGCGGCAGGGGGTTCTACGGCGCCCAGGAAGTCCTGGACCTGGCATCGCTTCTCTCTCTGCTGGCGGATCCCGCGGACGCCCTCGCGTTCGCAGCCATTCTGAGATCTCCCTGGGTGGCGCTTTCCGACGCGTCGCTGTTCCGGTTATCGATCGCTTGCGGGGGGCGGCTCTCACTCTCAGGAGTTCAAGCCGCGACACAGCCCGAGCTGCCGGCGGAGGAGGCGCGTCGACTGGCTCGATTTCTGAAGCTATATCCGACTCTCCGGCGAGAGCGCGACCGCCTCGGGATTCGGGTCCTGCTCTGGGGAGCGCTGGCTGAAACCGGCTATCGGGTGGGCGTCGCGGGTGCTCCCTTCGGCGAGCAGACCTTGGCGAATATCGACAAGCTCCTCGAAATTGCCGGGCACTGGGACGCGATGGGAAAGGGCGATTGCGCAACTTTCGCGCGGCGCATTCTCGACTTGGCGGACTCCGACCCCAGCGAAGGACAGGCCGAGGTGATCGAGGCCGGCGATGCGAGGGCGGTGCAAATCCTCACCATCCACCAGGCCAAGGGTTTGGAGTGGCCAGTGGTGGCGATTCCAGACCTGGCCGCCCAAAGAAATCGCGGGCAGGGACGCGTCCTTTTCGACCGCGGCATGGGGCTGGCGATCAAACCGTGGATCGGGCCTGATTCGGAGGCGACCGGTTCGCCGCGCGCGCAGCAGATTGCAGCGGAACTGGCTCGGCGAGACGACGCTGAGTACGGGCGACTTCTCTACGTGGCGATGACGCGGGCGAGAGATCGATTGATCCTGTCGGGCCAGACTCGACGCCAGGCGGGAACATGGAGAGCGATGCTGGAGCGAATACTGGCCGGTAGCCCGGCCCTCCGGTCAGCCGTTAAGGTGCTGGCCCTTAAAGATCTGGAGTTGTCGAGGACCCCGGTGCATGAGCCGCCGCCCCCCAAGCTCGCGCCATCGATCGAGGCCGATCGAGCCCTGAACCGGGTCCGTGCCCCCCGGCGAACGGCTCCGGCGCGAATCGTCCTGCCGGTCACGCATCTACAGGATTTCTTTCTCTGCTCCCGCCGTTTCCACTATGCCCACCAAGCCGGCCTCTCGGAATTTCCTTTCGGGGGGGGATTGATCGCCAGCCGCGAGTGCGGAGCAACGAATTCAAAGGCCCAGGGCATCCTTGCCCACCACCTGCTCGAGTCCGCGAATCTCTCGTTGCTGAGAAAGGCAGGGCCCGATCGGTGGGCCCACCTCGAGAGCTTGATCTGGAGCCGGGGATTCGATCCCAAAGCGACGGAGGCCTCGGAAGTCTTGCAATGGGTGGAGGGGTTCTTGAGGACCGCCTTTGCCGCGCGGTTGGCTGAGGCCGACCCAGAGAGGGTTCACCGCGAGTTGCCCTTTCTTCTGCGACTGTGCGCAGGCGAGAGTCCAGAGGTCTTCCTCAAGGGGAAGATCGATCTTCTCTTCGAGGATGAAGCGGGGTGTGCCACGCTGCTGGACTACAAGACGAGCCCGCGCACACCAGAGGGACGGGCGGCCTATTCGTTTCAGTTGGCAAGCTACGCCCTGGCCGCTCGTCGACTGGTGAGAGAGGGCGTGCCGTTGCGCGCTGGGATTGTTTTCCTACGGGATCCTCTACCGGAGCCGGAGGTTCAGGAGGCTGCCGAGATAGGCTTGAGTGCGTTCGAGGCGCGCCTTTTCCAGGGGGCGCTCCAGCTGCTGGAGCGCCCCGCCCGATCGGAGTGGCCAGGCCTCGCACAGGCGCAGTGCGGAGCGATCCATTGTGGGTATCAGTACCGGTGTCACTCCAAAGCGGCTGCGGTATAACCCTGCGCTTATGCCAAATGTCGTGGTGGTCGGAGCGCAGTGGGGCGATGAGGGGAAAGGCAAAGTCGTCGACCTGCTGACGGAGCACGCGCAAGTTGTCGTTCGGTTCCAGGGTGGTAACAACGCCGGGCATACGCTGGTGGTCGGCGGTGAGAAGACCGTTCTCCATCTCATCCCTTCGGGAATTCTCCATCATGGGAAGACCTGCGTGATTGGAAACGGAGTGGTGATCGATCCATTCGTTTTGATGGGGAGGGGTTTCCTGGCGGATGATTCTCAACTTCTGATCTCCAGCAACGCCCACGTCATTTTTCCCTGGCACAAGCTGCTGGATTCGATGCGGGAAAAGGTGCGGGGAAGTGCCGCGATCGGGACCACCGGCCGCGGGATTGGCCCCGCCTATGAAGACAAAGTGGCGCGAGTGGGAATCCGGGTGAGGGATTTGCTCAGCCCGGAGCGACTGCATCGAAGGGTCTCGGAAAGGCTTCCCGGAGTTCTGGAGGAGCTTCGCGCCCTGGCGATCGGAGCCAAGGTGACTGTCCCCAAGCTGGAAACGCAACAGATCGTTGTCGAGTACTCTGGCTTTGGCGAACGGATGCGGCGTCACGTGGGAGACGTCTCGCTTTTCCTGTCCCACGAGATTGGGAAAGGATCCCGGATTTTGTTCGAAGGGGCACAGGGCACCCTTCTGGATGTGGACCACGGCACTTATCCGTTCGTGACCAGCTCCAACTGCGTCGCCGGAAACGCAGCGGTGGGGGCGGGCCTGGGCCCCACGGCAATCGACAAGGTGATGGGAATCAGCAAGGCCTACGCCACCCGAGTCGGCGGTGGTCCATTCCCCACCGAGCTATCGGACGAATTGGGCGAAAGACTGAGGAGCAAGGGGGATGAGTTCGGAGCCACCACCGGGCGTCCCCGGCGGTGTGGTTGGCTAGATGCGGTGGTCCTTCGTTACGCAGCGCGGGTCAATGGTCTGTGGGGACTCGCCCTGACCAAGCTCGACGTGTTGTCCGGACTGAAGACAATCAATGTTTGCTCGGCATACGAGTTGGGGGGCCAAAAGATATCGGATCTGCCGGGCGATCCGGAGGATCTGGAGCTGGTGAAGCCGCTCTACGAGGCCTTGCCGGGTTGGGAGGAAGGGTTGGCGGGAGTGCGCGCCTTCGACGATCTCCCCGCCAATGCAAAGAGATATGTGCGTCGCGTCGAGGAGCTTTGTGGTGTTCCGGTCGTCTGCGTGTCGGTCGGCGCGGACCGGGGCGAAACGATCCTCCTGCAGAATCCCTTTCGAAGCTGACCCTCCATTCCCGTCGAGAAACTCCTGAAACTTTCAAGGTTTGTAGAGTATCGGGGGGTGGCCATGGCGGTCCGACTCGGCGAAGACTAACCTTGTCGCATGCCCCAAGGGTTCTGCGCACCCGAGCCAGAGATCTTCCGACCGAGACGGATATTTGCGGCAGCGATGGGGATGGCGGGCAGTCTGTGGTGCGCGGTTCTGATCTACCTGGTGCAATTCGACCGGGTCCCGGCGAGGACCTTTCTTTCCGCCCTGTTTTTCGTTCTCTTTTTTGCCCTCTCGCTGACCTACTATGTTCGCACCGCGATCGTCGTGGACCGAGCGGGACTGACCTATCGCGGAATCATGCGGACGCAGCATCTTTCGTTTCAAGATATCCGGAACGTCGATGTGCTTCCGGGACCGGTCACGGTTTACGCGATCCGCGGCAAGGGACGCTTCGTCCATTTCACCAGCTTCTTCAAGCACCACCAGAGGCTGATGAGCTTGCTGATCGAACGCGCCGGGCTCTCGCCAAACCGTTCCTGACGCTACTGCGCTTGCTTCCGGTCGTCGCAATCCGGCTAGGATGAACGACGATGCAATCGTCGCGCTTGCGAAGAGGACCGCGGCAGGTGTTGCTGCTGTACCTTGCGCCGTTGCTGCTGCTGGACTGCCGGGATGAGCAGGCTGGGCCCAGACCCAGAGTGGACAGTTCCCGGGCGGCGGCGGTTCAGGGACGAACGCTCGAGCACCCACCCGAGCTGACCTATTCCAGCAGTGCCACCTGGGCTGGCGGGGCGCTTCGCTACATCGGTTCCCGCGTTTCTCAAACCGTCGCGGACGGGCAGCCGCTCACATTGGCGCATTACTTCCAAGCGACCCGGCGCCTTCCTCCAGGGTTCAGTCTTTTCGTGCACCTGGTCGACACCTCCACCGGCCGGATGGTCGTCAACGCCGACCATCAGATTCAAGGGGGGCGAATGCCGCCGGAAACATGGCCGATCGGGAAAGTGGTGGAGGACGTCCACTCGATGATGCTCCCTTCCGATGCCCCTCCACAGTTGCGGGTGTTGCTCGGATTTTGGCAAGGCGAACAGCGACTGCCGGTGGACCAATCGGAAGCGCAGGATGGTCAAGACCGGATGTTCGGACCTCCACTGCAAACCGCTCAGACTTTGCCGGAGTACCGTGTCCACCGAACGCCGCGGCCTCCGATCATCGATGGAATCTTGACCGACAAGGTCTGGTCCCTGGCCGAGGCGGTGACGCTGCGGGGGAGCTTCGATGGTCGCAAGCCAACCCTGCGGACCGACGCGCGCCTCCTCTACGACGATGCATTTCTCTACGTGTCCTTCGACTGCGAAGATCCCGATGTCTGGGGAACGATGCTCAAGCGGGACGATCCCATCTACAACGAAGAAGTGGTCGAGATTTTCATCGACGCCAATGCCGATGGTCGGACCTACAACGAGTTGGAGGTGTCCCCCAATAACACCCTGTTCGACGCGTACTTTCCGGAACGGCGGCAGGGAATGGACACCGCCTGGGACTCAGGAGCCAAGACGGCAGTCCAGGTGCGAGGCACCTTGAATGATCCCTCTGACCGCGACGAAGGCTGGAGCGTTGAAATGGCCATCCCGATCGCCCGGCTCGCGGAAGTTCCCCACCTTCCTCCCCAGCGAGGAGATCGGTGGCGCTTCAACCTTTACCGACTGGAGCATCTGGGCCGCAAGACAGTCGAGGGACAGGCGTTTTCCCCGTTGTTTGTCGGTGATTTTCACCATCTCCCGCGGTTTGGTTGGTTGGTATTCGATTAGAACCTTGGACTCGGCTCGATCTCCCAGCGGGAATCTGCCTCCGACCGCTCCGAGGTGTCGCCGAGGAATTTCAGAAAGCCGCGCAGCTCGAGGGTATCGACCAGTTCTTCTGCTTCCAGCTCGGAGTAACCTTTGCTGTGAACGAAGGCGTTTCGCATCAGCGATTTGCCGCGCAAGTAGCCGACCGGCTCAGCGGACCCCAGCATCGTCTTCAGCTCGGCGGTTACCTGCGCCAGGTCCAAATCGTCCGGGATCATCGGCCTCAATCATGTCAGCGGAGGTGGAACTGGGCAACGGTCGCGGGTGAAAGGTTTTCCAGCGAACGTCCTCGCCATCGCTCTCGAAAGTAACCGCGCCATCGAGGTCCGTGCGAAAGCATTGCGCACCGGAAGACGCATATCGCCGTACCACCGCCTGATTGGGAAGGTGAAAACGGTTTCCCTTCCCGACGCAGAAGACGACGTACCGGGCCCGCGCCTTTCTCAGAAGCCCCGGGGTCGACGAGCTAGCGGATCCATGATGTGGGACTTTCAAGATCGTGGTCGGACCGATGTTCAGGTATTCCTCGCCGGCCTCCTCGATGTCTCCGGTGAGCAGCGCAGTGACTTGGCCGTGCCGGACCAGCAAGACCGCGCTCCGGTCGTTGACCCCCTTCAATAGAACCCGATCGGAAGGGGGCCCCAGGACCTCAATCTGCGCGTTCCCGAGAGCGTACGGCGCGTGCCCCACCTCCACCTCTTCCACCTTTGCGCCACGCGCCGCTTCTACGACTCGCCTGCTCAAGTCCCCATCCCGGGTGCCCGCCGCGAGCCAGAGTCGTTGAGTGGAAACCTCCGAGAGCGTCGAGATCAGCCCCAGCGCATGGTCCGGGTGCGGGTGCGAAAGG
>WNFJ01646681.1_pt1 | contig 10298 bp, 8 predicted proteins | sample 5400461 | NCBI WGS metagenome assembly WNFJ01 (sample SAMN13153349, study PRJNA577476) | soil metagenome | isolation source: 115 cm saprolite on Douglas fir-dominated hillslope | place: USA:California | collected 2013-09-17
TCGGCACGCGCACGCGAACCGGAAGCCGCTGCACGATCTTGGTGAAGTTGCCGGTGGCGTTGTCCGGCGGCAGCAGCGTGAATACCGAACCGGCGGCAGGCGAGATGCTGTCGACGACGCCCGCGAACTTGCGATGGCCATAGGCGTCCACCGAGATCGTCACCGGCTGGCCCGGACGGATGCGCTTGAGCTGCGTCTCCTTGAAATTGGCATCGATGAAGACGTCATTGAGCGGCACTACGTTGCCGAGCCGTTGCCCGACCACGATGAAGTCGCCGGTGTTGACCAGACGGTTGGAGAAGGTGCCATCGACCGGCGCGCGCACCGAGGTGAAGTCGAGGTCGCGCTCGGCCTTGGCGAGCGAGGTCTGCAATTCCGCAAGCTGGGCGCGGGCCTCGGCCTGCTGCGCCCTGGTGACCTCGACATTGTCGCGCGCCGCGTCAAAGGCCGCCTGTGCCGCCTTCACCGCCGCGACGCCCTGGTCGCGGCCGGCTTCCGACACCTCGAACGTCGCACGCGAAGCAAATCCCTTGGTGCTCAACGCCTGCTGGCGGTCGAAGTCGAGTCCGGCCCGCTTCAGGGCGGCCTCCGCCGAGACAACCTGCGCCTGAGCCTGCTCGACCGCGCTTTCCAATGCGGCGACCTGACGGCCGATACGGTCGATGGTCGCCTGCTGGGTTGCGATCCTGGTGCGGGCGGCGTCGACCGCGATGCGATAATCGCCGTCGTCGATCCGGAAGACCACCTCGCCGGTGCGGACCAGGGTGTTGTCGCCGGGCAGAATGGCCGCGATATGGCCCGACACCCGCGCGCCGAGCATGGTGTTGTTGGCGCGCACATAGGCGTCGTCGGTCGAGACGTAGAAGCGACCGACCAGAACATAATATCCGCCGTAGCCTGCCGCGGCGAGCGCGAGCAGGGTGACGATACCCATCAAGACCAGTTTGCGTTTTCCGGATTTCGGCGCGGCGGTTGCCACAGTGGCGGCATCGGGTGCGGCGGCCGGTTTGTCGATCGACGGGTCGTTGCCGGGGGTCTCCGCGGGCCGACGCGCGACAGTCTCATCCGAAACATGAGAACGAAGCTGGTCAGCGAGAGCGGCCGAAGCGTCGCGCGCAGTGTCGGCTTCTGCCGTATCCGGCTCGCCGCGAAAGATGCGTGCGGCCTGGTCTCTCGCAGCGGCCATCAAGGCCTCCCAATACAATGTCGCGAGGCAGGCAAGCCAAAAACCCGGCGTTGCTTGGCTCGCATCCCAAATTAGCATTGACCGAACGGTTCGGTCAAGATATATCTTCGAGCGGCACCATAGACTGCGCGCGCCTTGCGCAGCGGTCCCGGGACCGGAATCTTTCGAGAGAAGCTGAACCAATGGTTGCAGTTGATCGCACTCCGCTCCTCCTCGTCGCCGACGAGGACAGCGCCAAGCGCCGGCAAATTCTGGACGGCGCGGGCAAGGTCTTCATGGATCTTGGATTTGACGGCGCCAGCATGGGCGAAATCGCCCGCGCCGCCGGCGTTTCCAAGGGAACGCTGTATGTCTATTTCGCCGACAAGAGCCGGCTGTTCGAGGCCATCGTCGAGCGGGAAGCCCTCGCCCAGGGCAAGGTAGCATTCAACTTCGATCCCGAACGCGACGCGCCCACGACGCTGACGGAATTCGGTCAGGCCTATATCCAGATGCTGTGCCGGCCGGGCGGCGGGTCGGCTACCCGGACGGTGATGGCGATCGCCGAGCGGATGCCTGAGGTGGGTCGGCGGTTCTACAACAACGTTATAGCCCACACCATCGGCAGGCTCGCTGCCTACCTCGAGATCCGCGCAACACAGGGAGAACTTGAAATCGAGGACTGCCAGCTCGCGGCAACGCAGTTCATGCAAATGTGTCAAGCGTCGCTGTTCATGCCATTTATTTTTCAGGCCGCGCCGGCACCTTCGGCCGAGCGCATCGCGCAAGTGGTCGGAAGCGCGACACGGATGTTTCTGGCGGGCTATCAGGCGAAGCCGGGCTGAAGGCGAAGCAATCCATCTGAGGTGAAGCAGCGATGTCCCGGCAACGGCGGTGGGCTCCCTCTCCCCTTGCGGGAGAGGGTTGGGGTGAGGGGTTCAGGTCTATCGATAGAGCGTGCCAAGCGCAATGAGGACGGCGAGAGGCTCGGGCTGCTCCGCCGCGTAATGCGGCCTCGATAAGGGACACGTTTAGCTCCCGGGAAACATCCGGCAGACCTTAGCAAATTCGCGTGCTTAAGGATAGCAATCGTGGTCCGCGTCCGTGACGATTGCGATACGCCCCAGTGGGACGAGACGGCGGGGGACATAGAAGTGATTTGGGTCAGGTGGGAATGGAAATATTTTTGCAAAAAGGACTAAGACAGCCAATTCACTGATTTGCCCGCCGGGCAAATCAGTGCGGCCTGTCCATCGTAGCTCGCGAAGGCGGGAGGAATAACCCACCCCATTATCGTCGGTGAACCGCGGATTGCGCTGCAGTAATTCGAACCACAAGCTCCGATCCCATCGCGCAGAATCACAGAGGTCGTTAAGATGGAACGCAGGGTTCGGGGCTTACATCATTCTACGGCCCACTTGCGGTAGGCTTTGGGATCGTATCTGGCGGGCTCCAATAGAGCACAAGTCATATCTATCATCTCGTCTCTTAGACCCGAATCTGATTCGAGAATTTCGTCAACATCGACGAGCCGATATATAGCGCCAACCACCTTCGTCGCTAACTCACATTCGTCAAGTTTAATAGGTTGGACATTCGACAAACCAACAACATCAACTGGAGAGGAATTGATCGGTTCAAATCGAATATCTTCCCTTCCCGTCGCGTCGTGGTGTTTGTTCACGGCTGTTTTTGGCACGGATGCAGGAAATGCATCGATGGGAAAAGAAAGGTGAAGTCTAATTCCGAATATTGGACTGAGAAAGTATCGCAAAACAAACTGCGCGACATTCGGCACAAAAAGGCACTTCGCAAAGCGGGCTGGAAATCTCTAACAATTTGGGAATGTGAAGTACCAGCTCCAGAACGCTTGCTGGCCTTATTTGAAGCCATAACGAAATGTCCCTAACACTGATTGTCGTCACTCAAAAATTATTCTCAAGCTCGTTGAGCGCAATAGCGCAACATGTTGCGTCTTACGGTTGAAGTAACAGTCCTTCGAATCAAGGGGTGTTTCCTCGGATTACGCTTCGCTAGTCATCGGCCATGTCGTAGCGGCTCTCAAGCTCGTTTCGGACACGCTCCCACATCGCGGTGTACCTGGCCGGGACGGCCCCCTCGTTAAAGGAATATCGCCAATTCGGCCCATTGCCCCGACGCTTGCAGCGCATGGGTCTGGCCCAAAATGTACCGGAGCCAAAACTCGGTTCGGACATCATTCGTGCCGAAATTGCATCCCTCAGAAAGGCCTCAGAAACAATCTCGCGCATCCCATATCTCCATTGTAGGAGAGAGCCAAAGCCCCAAGGCCGAGTTAAAACCGAAGGCGTAATCCGCTTCTTCGTCGTATGAGTTGGGCCCCTAATCGTCCAGGAATTCGTCTTCCTCGTTGACCCCGGCGCTCTTGTGCCGATGCGAGGGGACCTTCCGCCCGCCGAGCGATCCCGTCACGAACGGCTCGCGCGATGCATAGGGATTGCGCTGCGAGGCTCGCGCGGCGATCTCCTCGCCCGACGCCGCGGCCGGCTGGCAGATGACGCGCCGCGAGGCGCGGCGCATCAGGTCGACGTGGATATGATCGTAGTGATAGGCGTTGGAGCCCGGCGCCAGCACGGTGGAGAATTGCTGGCACGCCGCCGCCTGCACGTCGCGCAAGAAGCCCTGCTCTTCCGGCAGGCCCCTCCAGCCGTCCTTCACCGCGATGTGCCGTCCGTCGGCGAGCGTGAAGCCCGCGATGTCAAGCGCATTCCCGAAGGCATGCTCGGAAATATGCGCATACGAGTTGCCGTTCATGCCGCGGCAGGAATAGGCGGAGATCTGCTTGATCTCGACGACGCGGGCGCCGAACCAGCGCTGGGCTGCGGGCTGCACGGAATCGGCGAGCCAGCGGTCGAGCGCCGAGACGATCGGACAGGCCAGCGTCGCCGCCGGCTTCATCGCCACCGGCCCGAACGCATTCACCGAATTGCCCTGTGCAGGTCCGAGCCGCGGCAGGCGGTCGGGCTGCGGCGCGGCGTCGGGGCGTTGCGAATAGGGCGCTCCATATCGGTCGTGCGGCGGGTAGCCCTGCGCGCCCATCGAAGGCCCGCGGGTGGCCGGCTCTCGCAACCCCGGTATGCCCTCGGGTGGCAGATCGATTTGATCTTCTTCCGGCGCGACGCCAGGCGCCGTCAATGAAATCGGACCGTTGGACGGCGCGCCGTAGCCAGGGCGAACTCCGGTATCCGGATCATATGAAGGCTGCGGCTGCGCCGGAGGCGGCTGGGCGACCGGCCAGCGCGGCTGATTGCCGATGCTCGCGGGCGGCCGGAGATCACTATCGGCGAAACCAAAGGTGCCGCTGCTTTCGCCGAGCGCTGCGACCTTGAGCGGATATTCCGCACCGCAAACGCCGGGACCCGAAATCGGGTCGATCCGGACCAGTTCGGCATTCTCCTTGACCGCGCCGGATTTCAGGCACGCGATCTCGGCCTCGGCCCGCCACGGTTCGCGCTCCGCGGACTGAAAAAATCCACGGCCGCAACCCGCCAACGAAACAAGGACGAAGGAGCCGACGAGATACCAACGAACTCCGTGCGCCATCCCTGCACGTTCGGCGAATTTATTTAAGGACTCTTCAACGTGTTGATTTCACGAATTTTTAACCACGTGCCGCGCTGCGGCAATGCCGCGAGTGACAGGAGCGCTGACTTATTCTGCGGGGAACGTTTTGCTAGGATCGGCGTTACAGCGGGCAGCGACGTGAACCCTGGAGCTTTCCCAATGACGTTCTTCGGTCCTTTCGTCAGCAGACTGAGCGTTGTTACCGCGTATGTCGCAATAGCCTTTGTCGGCGCGATCATTCTTGGCGTGTTCTAGCGCTCAGTAACCCCACATCTTAAAGCGCCCGGCGGTTGGAATTTTCCAGCCGCCGGGCGTTTTCGTTCGACAAGGCCTGCTACGGAAGCCTGAACCGTAACGCCGTCTTCTGCGTTTGACCGGCGCTTGGACCGGCGCATGCAGACGGGACTGTAAAATTCGAGGGGTCGATCGGCGCGGCGAATTCTTCATAATAGTAGTAGTCGGCGAGTGCGAGACTGGTGCCCACGCCCACTCCTGATTGCGACTGCATGAACGTGACCGGGCGGCTCTGCGTGCCATTGCCGTCCGGCGCCGGGGCGTACCAGGTCCACAGATATGTTGCCTGCCGATAATTCGGCGGCGCCGCTGGAAACAGCACAGAGTAAACCGTCACTGTCTGACCGGGACACAGCACGGGGTTGTCGGTAATGGTGGCCTGAATGGTGCCTTGGACTTCCGGGATAGAAACCCAGTCCGGCGCCTCCTGCGGAAACGGGAACTTACTGCCGCCAATGCAAGTCATCAAAGGGCTGTGATAGTAGGTGATCAGGAAGGCGACGTCACTGCCGGGCGGGGGCAGCACGCCTTGCGGAGCCTTGCCGAACAACAGCGCCTCCTGCGATTGCATGTCTCCGCTGTTGTACTGATACTGCATCAACGTGTCCTGGGCGCGGTCCGATGCGACGGCATATTCGACGTCGGGCTTCCATACATAGAGGACCCGTGTGGGAAGCGGATTGAAGTTCTCATTCACGGGCGTCATGAAGGCGGTCATTCCGAAATTCGAATTCCAGATGAACTTCTTGTATCCGTTTGGATTCCCGACGGCGAAGCCCGGAAACGTCGGATTGGTCCACGCGGTGGGTTGAGACACTGATTGAAGCGCCGTGAAGATCGGGAAGTACGTGAACGAATACATCTGGAACAATGCCAGTTGTGTCGGATCTCCCATTGTCGGCGAGGGAGGACCGTTACCGAACATCATGCGCACCGGCACTTGAGTAGCGGAGTCGAACCACATCCATGTCGCCGCCGGAGGCGAATTGGGAATCGGCACCGGCACCTTCCACCAATCGACGTTCTGCGTCGCCATCCAGTTGAGAGGCGACGTACCTGCGCAAGCTGCGTTCGGGAATTGGTTTCCGAACCAGTTCGATGGCAGCGACCAACCCATGTCGACATTCGTCCACGTGGCACCCTGGTCCGTGGACAATTGTGTCCGCTCAGGCGTGATGACGTACCACCAGGTGCCGAACGTGCAGCCGGCGATTTGCGCGGAAAGGAATTGCCCTTCCATGTACGCGATGCTGGCGACGCAAAGCTGAAAGAAGGGGTTATCGGGCTGCGGATTGATGGAAATCGGTGGACTGAACGGGTGCAGCAGAGCGGTACATGTCCACGCGTTGGGCATCAACGGTGGCGGACCGTTCATGGGCTGGAATGACGGGTAGGCATCCTTCGGTACCGGGTCGACGGCATTGGTCATGATGTTCTCCGTTTCATGGGGTTCGGGCGCGCGTATCGGCCTGGATCCGCTCCTGTCAGCGGGGGGAATTTGTTGTGGGGGACGACTGGACCGGAATCCACTTTTGCGGCGGCAGGTTGCCGCCGAGCGTCGCGATGTAGACGCCGCCATCCGCCCCCACATCGATGGAATGCAGCATGCCGGTCATCGGCGACGGCGGCAGCGCGATGTCCCATTGCGCCGATGTCGTGCAGTTGCCCGGCACCGGCTGCGGAGCGGTACAGCTCGGCGCAACATCGAACATACGAACAGTGCCGCCGGCCGGATTGCTGGTCGGGCTTGATGTCGTAGCCAACTGGAGAGAGCCGCTGGAATTCGATTTCGCCACCCGCAGGCCATAGACGCCGTCGGTGCCGAAACACTGCAGCTGCTGCAGGATAGTGCCGTCGGTCCGGATCACCTGGACGCGGTGATTCAAGGTGTCGGCGATGAAGACGCGGTCGCATGCATCGATGTCAAGCGCGTGAGGCAAATTGAACTGGCCCGGACCGCTGCCCGGTTGATTGCCGGGCGCCGACCAGACCTGCAACACGCGTCCGGTGGCATCGAGCTGAAGCACGCGGTTGTTCAGGCCGCCAAGGTCGCCGTCACTGATCCATCGCGTACCCTTCGAGTCGAAGGCAATGTCGGTGACCTTGTCGAACTGTACCGGATCGAGCCCGGTGCCCTGGGTGCCTGCGCCGCAGGCGCCTATGGTGCTGAGACGTTGACCGCTTTCGGTGAACTCCTTCACGCAGTGTCCGTGGGGAACGACCTGCAGCGGCGGCGGGACCATGTCGGTGACCCAGATGCGGCTCTCGCCGCTCGGCAGCCGCTGAACGCGCAACGAGTGCGGATATAGCAGCTCGTTCGGCCACCACTCTTTCAATACTGGCCCCGCCGGGTTCCAGATCGAAACGTCGAAGCCGCCGCGTTGAAGCACATAAATGGAGCCTTGCGGTCCAACCGTCAGCCAGCTGACTTCCTGAAAACCGAAATTCACGTTCGGCGCCGGGAATTGCTGGTCTTGCTGATATTGGTACGCCGTGTGCCATTGCCACGCCGACAACGAGCCGCAACAGCACTTGACGGCAATGAGCCATTGCTTTTTCGCTTACGCTGCGGCCAAATATTCGGCACCGGGTTGTGACGCCGGTATTTGTAGCTTGCTCTTCGTCAAAAACAATCTCAAATTGACAAACTTCCAAAAACAATCGTTACTTGACAAGCTCAAGTCAAATAGACTGATGGAGGCGACGGCGCTTCGGCGCGCAAGCGGCGGGGTGTTCGTGCGTAGGCAGCTCAGAAGGTTGGAGCCACATGGCCGATCAGACAAAAGGCTTTTCAATGGTGCTTGGGCCGGACGAGGGAGAATCGTTCTGGCAGCCCATGCCGGCGAGGGGGTACGCGACCAACAAAATTACGCCGTACAATTCGCCGCACGACCTTTTCTCGATGGGCATTCAGGTCCTGGAACCCGGCGCCCATATCAGGCGCCACGCCCACGAACGTAGTCATGAGGTCTTGTTTTGCTACGCGGGGACAGGCCAGGCCGACGTCGACGGCAAACGATACGACGTGGTCCCGGAGACCATGATTCTGATCGGGCGGGGCGTCCTTCACAAAGTGACGAATACCGGGACGGGGCAGATGCGCCTCTTGTGGGGAATCTGGCCTGCCGGATTGGAGGATTGGTTCGCAGACATCGGAAAACCTCGCAAGCCGTCGGAGCCTCTGCCGCCGCCATTCCCACGTCCCCACAACGTCGATCAAATCGAGGCAATGCAGCGTTTGCTTCAATTGCAGGTGAGCGACGACGATTGACGGGCTCGACACAGCATCGCCGATCGCCCTGCATCGGATCAACACGCAGGACTGACCGGAAATCTAGAGACGACCCGTCGCATACCACGCGCCGGGAAATGCAAGACCTTCGGAGGCAATCTTGAGTCGGCGTAAATTCATCACCTTTGCTGGCGGCGCCGCGGTCGCCTGGCCGCTACAGCTGAGCGCCCAGCAGGCGGCGATGCCGGTAATCGGGTTTCTCAGCAGTCTGACGGCGAGCGACGCCCCGCGCATCATGGCCGGATTCCAACAGGGCCTTGGCGAGACAGGCTACGTCGAGGGCCGAAACGTCGCGATTGAATACCGCTGGGCAGGAGGCCAATACGACCAACTGGGGGCGTTGGCGGCCGATCTGGTGCGCCGCGAGGTCGCGATGATCGCCGCGGTCAGCGGCACCCCCGCGGCACTGGCGGCCAAAGCGGCGACGGCAACTATTCCGATCGTGTTCGCAATGGGCAGCGACCCGGTGCCTGTCGGGCTGGTCACCAGCCTCAACCGGCCGGGCGGCAACGTGACAGGCGTGACCTTCTTCTCGGCCGTGTTGGGGGCAAAACGACTGGAGCTGCTGCTTGAACTTGCCCCCAAGGAGAAAGCGATCGCCCTGCTCGTGAACCCGAGCAATCCGCCGAACGTATCCGAGGGAATGAACGCCCTGAGCGCCGCGCAGTCGATGGGGCGTCAAGCCCGCGTCTTCGGCACCAGCACCGCTGGCCAGATCGACGATGCTTTCGCGGTCATTGTGGAACAGGGGTTCGGCGCGCTTTATGTCTCGTCCGATCCGCTTTTTTTCAACCTGCGCGACAAGCTCGTCGCGTTGGCGGCACGCTATGCCGTGCCGACGATCTACGCAGATCGCGAGCATGCCGAAGCCGGCGGCCTGATCGGCTACGGCGCCAGCCGAACGGATGCCTATCGCCAAGCCGGCAAGTACGCCGGGCGCATCCTCAAGGGCGACAAGGTCGGGGAGCTGCCGGTCGTTCTGCCGAGCAAATTCGATTTGGTGATCAACCTGAAGACCGCCAAGGCATTGGGCCTCGACCTGCCGGCGACGCTGCTCGCTCTCGCCGACGAGGTGATCGAATGAGGCGCAGCAGCACGTATGCGGGTCACGCGTATGCGCGCAACTTTTTGTCGCATGCGCTGGCTCGGAGCCTGCATGACGGATGGAGGCAATCGTGAGACGGCGCGACTTCCTCACCCTTCTTGGTTGCGCGGCACTTGCACGGCCGTTTGCCGCGCGCGCGCAACAGCCGGCGGTGCCGGTGATTGGATTTCTCAACAGCGCATCCGCAGAGGGTTACGCGGTGATGGCGGCCGCCTTCAAGCAAGGCCTCAAGGAGGCCGGCTACATCGAGGGTGAGAACATCGCGATCGAATACCGCTGGGCGGACAACGTCTATGATCGCCTGCCCGCGCTCGCCGCCGACCTTGTGAACCGCCGAGTATCGGTGATTGTCGCGAACAGCCCATCGATCGCGCCTGCCAAGGCGGCGACAACGAAGATTCCGATCACGTTCCTGAGCGGCGACGATCCGGTCCGGCTGGGTTTTGTGGCCAGTCTCGCCAAGCCCGGCGGCAACGCCACCGGCGTGACGATATTTTCGGGCGGGCTGGCGGCGAAGCGGCTCGGACTCCTGCACGACCTTGTGCCCCGGGCGAAGGTGATTGCGGTACTCATCAACTCGGATTGGCCGGCCGCCGTGCGTTTCCAGGCCGATGTCGAGGCGGCGGCGCGCATGATCGGGCTGCCGATCCAGGTTCTGAAGGCCAACAACGAACGCGAGATCGATGACGCCTTCGATAGCATCGCTCAAGCCCAGGCCGGCGCGCTTCTGGTAGGACCCGGACCGTTCTTCGACAGCCGGCGCGACAAGCTGGTGGCGCTTGCGGCAAAGGCGGCAATCCCGGCGGGATACGAAACCCGTGCCACCGCCGCCGCCGGCG
>WNFJ01736039.1_pt1 | contig 10298 bp, 13 predicted proteins | sample 5400461 | NCBI WGS metagenome assembly WNFJ01 (sample SAMN13153349, study PRJNA577476) | soil metagenome | isolation source: 115 cm saprolite on Douglas fir-dominated hillslope | place: USA:California | collected 2013-09-17
CCCGAAGGCGTGGACATTTTGGCCCGCCGGGCCCGCGAGTTCCTCGAACTCGTCATCGGCGGAAATCAGGCCGTGGGGAAAAAATGACCGACGATTGAGCCATTCTGGTTCAAGTTGTCACAATTTTATTTTCAGGTTCCAGGTAGGGCGCGGCTCCGGCCGAGCCTGGGATCCCCTAAGTCCTTGCAAAGTCCGGCCCGCCCAACTATTCTGGCAGTAAACGGTGGAGATCGGAATACTATGCCAGGACGATGGGCGGGGCTGCTATGCCGGAGACTTCTCCTAGCTTGTTGGAACGAATCTGTTTCCAAGGGGATTCAGAATGCTGGGAACGGCTGGTTGGCTTGTATACGCCGCTGCTGCAATCCTGGTTACGGCGTTACCAGGGGCTGTCGGCCGCGGACATCGACGACCTGGTTAAAGAAGTGCTTCTGACCATGTCCCAGGAATTGCCGGGCTTCCGCTCGAACTCGCAGCGCGGCGCGTTCCGCACCTGGTTGCGGGTCATCCTGGTCAATCGTTTGCGGAATTTTTGGCGTTCTCGGCAGCACCAGCCCCTGGCCAATGGCGGCAGCGATATCCTGGAAAAGATCGAATAGTTTGAAGATGACGCCAGTCACCCGTCCAAACTCTGGAACCGGGAGCACAACCGCCAGGTGATGGACTGTTTGCTGGCAATGATGGAGCCTCATTTCCCGGCGCCAACCTGGCAAGCATTCAGCCGCCAGGTCCTGGACGGCATTGCCGCCGAGGCTGTCGCCGGCGAATTGAACATGCCCTTACATTCGGTCTACGCCGCCAAGTCACGCGTCCTCAGGAGCCTGCGAAACGCTGCCGAAGACCTTGTCTCCTGAGCGGGATCGGGAAAAATGCCTTTGGCGAGCCGAAAGCGTTAGCGACCGGAGAAATGATTGCGATAATGAAGACATCCTCCGGTCGCTTACGCTCGCGGCTCGCCAATCGGGGGGGTCCATGCCAACCGAGAACCTCAGTCATCCCGAGCACAACCAGCTGTCGGCTTTCGCCCTGGGCAAGCTGGAAGATGGCGCGATCGACGCCCTGGAAAGCCACCTGGCCGGCTGTCCTTCCTGCTGCCGGACCCTCAACGAGATTCAGGACGACGCGTTTGTGGGAGTCGTTCGAGAATGCCGCAGGAGCCTGGATCCCGGAGAAGCCCCGACGCTGGCTCCGGCGGGCACGGGGCCGGACAAGCCAGCAGCGGCGGCTGCAACCTCCATTGTTCCTCAAGGAACCTCCTGCCACAGCCTGGCCGATTTCCCAATGGAGTTGGTCAACCATCCGCGCTATCGTCTGCTGGAGTTGCTCGGCAGCGGCGGCATGGGGGCAGTGTATAAGGCCGAGCATCGCCTCATGCGCCGTACCGTGGCCCTGAAGGTGATCAATCCCGAGCTGGTGTCCAGCGCGTCGGCGATCCAGCGTTTCCACCGAGAAGTGCAAGCCGCCGCCCTGCTTCATCATCCCAACATTGTCACCGCCCACGATGCCGACCAGGCGGGGGATGTTCATTTCCTGGTGATGGAATACGTGCAGGGGATCGACCTGGCCAAGGTGCTGAGTCAGCAGGGCCCATTGCAGGTGGCCCAAGCCTGCAATTATGTCCGCCAGGCTGCTCTTGGCTTGCAACACGCCATGACGCACGGCATGGTGCACCGCGACATCAAGCCGCAAAATTTGATGGTAACTCCTCGCGGGCAGGTGAAAATCCTCGACTTTGGCCTGGCCTCGCTGGCCAGTGACACGATTGCCGCCGGCGGCGACGGTGCTGTGGAGACGCCGCCAGCCGGGGCTGGCCTTACGCATGCCGGCTCCCTCATGGGCACCCCCGATTACCTGGCGCCGGAACAAGCCCGTGACGCCCATAGCGCCGACATCCGCGCGGATATCTACAGCCTGGGCTGCACGCTCTACTTTCTCTTGACCGGCCAGGTCCCCTTTCCCGACGGCTCGGCAATGGATAAAGTGCTGGCCCATGCGGAACGCCAGCCGGCTCCGGTCCGGGAATTGCGTCCCAACATGCCGGTCGAGCTGGTGGAAATCCTCGACAAGATGCTGGCCAAGGACCCCGCCCAGCGCTACCAGAACCCCGCCCTTGTCGCGGACGCTCTGAGCACCTTTGCCGACGAAGCTTTTCTTTCCCAGTGGTGGAAAGGGGAAGAGGCGGAGCGGGAAGCCCGGGAGGCGGCGCAGCGGAGGCGCCGGCGCAAGCGGATCGTTACCCTGGCCGCCCTGGCCGCCCTGGTGCTCCTCGGCGGCATCATCATCATCGCAACCGACAACGGCAGGCTCGAGATCGAATGCCTGGTTTCAGATGCCCAGGTCGTGATTAGCAAAGGGGGCCAGGAGATCGAGGTCATCGACCTCAAAAGTGGAACCACCGTCAAGCGCCTGCCAACCGGCGATTACCAGGTCAAGCTGAAAGACGAAACAACCAATGTGACGCTGGACAAGGAAGGCTTCACGATGACCCGTTGGGGGAAGGTGCTCGTCAGAGTCACGGAAGAAACGGTCGGCGAAATCAGGCGGTTCCAGGCCGGCATTGGCGAACTGCTGTCTGTTGCCTGGGGTCCGGACGGCACCCTCGCCCTGGCCGGCGGCCCCTGGGCGCCCGATCAAGTAATCAAGCTCTGGAACCCCACTACGGGCAAGGAGAGCACGCTTCGGTCTCACGCCAATCGCATCACTTGCGTGGTCTGGAAGCCCGACGGCACTCAGCTGGCCTCGTCGGGGTGGGATCATACCGTGAAAATCTGGGACGTGGCCAAAAAAGAGGAAATCAAAACGCTGCGCGGTCACACCAAACTGGTTTGCAAGATCGCCTGGAGCCCGGACGGCCGCTGGCTGGCGTCCTCCAGTTATGACGGAAAGATCAAGATCTGGGATGCGGCCACATGGGAAGAAAAGCTCTTTAGCCAGCCCTGCAGCGGCGAAGGCCTGGCGTGGTCCCCGGATAGCCAGCGCCTGGCTTTCAGCGCGGAAAAGGATGCCCTTCATGTGTGGAACGTGCCCAAGAACCAGGTGGTCGGTGAGCTGGACGGACACAAGGGCTACGTTACCTGTGTGGCATTCAGCCCGGATGGCAACCGCCTGGCCAGCACCGGCCACGATCAGACGGTCAAGGTGTGGGATGCAACCAATGGGAAGCTGTTAACAACCCTGCGCGGTCACACGCGGCATGTGCAATGGGTCGCCTGGAGTCCGGACAGCCGGCGCCTGGCCACAGCTTCCGCGGATAATACGGTCAGAGTTTGGAGCCCGGCGACAGAGGAAGAAGAATTGCTTTTGCAGGGACACAAGGCCGACGTCCGCTGCGTGGTTTGGAGTGCCAACGGCCGGCAACTCGCCTCCGCCAGCCACGATGGCACGGTCCGCATCTGGAATGTTGGGCGGCCCAAAAGCAAGCCTGCCGCCATGCCGGAATAGTCAAACGCGAAGGGCGAAAGTTCTGTCCCGTTCGTACCCCATGTTATGGCCAATCCGGACTATCCATGGACGAATAACTCCGTAAGGACACAGTCATGGCACATTCTCAAGGAACCGGGCCTCCGAATGGCTCCGCCCAGAAACCGAGCGAAACGTTCTGGCTCTGGGTGATGTGCCTCTTGGGGGTGGACTATTTCAGCACGTTGGCCTACCAGCCGTCGATCACCTACCAGGTGGCGGGCCGGCTGGGCCCGCTGGCCACCCTGGTCGTGATCCTGGTGACGCTTGTAGGCGCCTTGCCGATCTACTGGTACGTGGCCGGCAAATCGCCGCACGGCCAAGGCTCGATTGCCCTTCTGGAGCGGCTGGTGCAGGGCTGGCGCGGCAAGAGCCTGGTCCTTCTTCTTCTCCGCTTTGCCGCCACCGACTTCATCATGGTCAAGACCGTTTCCTTGGCGGATGCGGCCGTCCATGTCATCGGCAACTCCTTTGCCCCTTGGCAAGAAACGCTGACTTCCCTGGCGGAATGGACGAAAGAAACCAGCCGGCCCATCCTCGGCGATGCGGTTACCGATTTTTTCAACAAGCAACTGGTGGTCACGCTTCTTCTGGGTGTCTTGGGCTTCATCTTCTGGTATTTGCTTCGCAACGGCTTCACGCGCAATGTGATTGCCCTGGCGGTGCCCCTGGTCGCCGTCTACCTGATCTTGAACGCCATCATCATCGGCAGCGGACTTTTTTATGTGGCTAACAACTCGGAGATGGTAAGCACGTGGTGGGACGAGGTTTGCGGGGGAAAGCAAATCCTCGAAGGAAGTAGCGGGCTTTCCGGTTGGGCATCGATTACATTTTTGTGCATCTTGTTTTTTCCGCGGTTAGCGCTGGGCCTTAGCGGTTTCGAGCTGAGCTTGATCCTCATGCCCCAGGTCAAGGGAGAGCCGGGAGACGATCCGCACCAGCCGCGCGGCCGCATTTGCAATACTCGCAAGATCCTGGTGACCGCCGCTGTGATCATGTCGCTGTTTCTGTTCGGCTCGGTGCTGGTGACCAGCTTGCTGATTCCGCCCCGAGAATTCTTGGAAGAAGGCAAGGCAGCCAACCGTGCGTTAGCTTACCTGGCTCACGGCGGCCCGCTGGTCGCGGATGGGCAAACCCTTAATCCTATGTTCGGCCCTGTGTTCGGCACAATCTACGATGTGACGACCGTGCTGCTCCTGTGCCTGGCGGGCACGAGCATCATGACCGCCTTGGCCGTCCTTTTGCCACAATTCCTCCTTCGCTTCGGCATGGAGCTCCGCTGGATGCAGCGCTGGGACGTGCTCTTGTTTTTATTCGCCCTGGTCAACCTGGCGATCACCTTGTGGTTTCAGGCCAGCGTGACCGCCCAGCGCGGCGCTTATGCCACCGGAGTTTTGGTGCTATTCACGTCTGCCAGTTTCGTGACGGCCGTAGACCGGTGGCGCTCGTCTGCGCATCCCCTTCGTCTCTGGTCCTGGCTGCTGAGCGGTCCGGGACTGGTCGCCCTGTGGTTTCTGGCGTCCGCGGGGGCGGTCATCGTGCATGCGCCCAGCGGGCTTCTCATTGCCGGCGCCTTCATTGCCGCGCTTTTCATCATGTCGATCCTGGTCCGGGCCCTGCGGACCAACGAGCTGCGCACCGTCCATTTCGAATTCAAGGATGACCATTCCAAATTCCTGTGGGATAGCCTGCGCCTGGCGGATTTTCCAGTGCTGGTGCCGCACCGGCCGGGCCGGCATGAACGCGACAAGAAGGAGGAGCAAATCCGCCGCGACCACCAGCTCGATCCCGTTGCGGACGTGGTCTTCATCGAGGCGGCGGTGGACGATCCCAGCAATTTCACGCAAACTATCCTGATCGAGGTGTTTCAGGAAGACCGGCGGTTTGTGATCAAGGTGACGCGCTGCGTGTCGGTGGCCCACGCCGTCGCCGCCATTGCCCTGGAGATGTCGAAGGCGAGCAAGCCGCCCGGCCTGCATTTCGGCTGGTCCGAGATGGACCTCATGACCGCGAGCTGGAGCTATTTCGCTTTCGGCGAAGGCAACGTCCCCTGGAAAGTGCGCGAATTGATCATGCGCGCGGAACCCGATCCGCAACGGCGGCCGCGGGTGATTATCGGGTAGGTCCCAGTTGTCCGTGGTCTGTGGCGTCTCCGCAAGGAAACACCAGCCGCTGAAGGTAATCCTGGAAAATGGGTTGCGCCCATTTCTCCCCACCCACCGGGCTTTGCAACGTAATTGGCAATTGCTGTGCAAATCGTGCACACCCCCCCGTCCAGTTTTCTCGCGATTGTAACATCAACATTTGCAAGAGGTTGCGATACGCACAAAAATGCACAGATTGCACAGAATTGGATTGGGCTATGGTTTTCCACCACAATCGGAATTGCGTTGCAAAACCCCACCCACCGCGCAACGTTGCGCAATCCAAATTAGGTGCACCTAATCCTGAAAAACCACCGCCACCGGCAGCTGAAAACCGGGAATGACATCTTCAACGGTGAGCGTTTCCTTGTCGGTGTAAACCTTTTCCTCTTGGCCGGCCCGAAATTCGGTTACGGTTCGTGCGCTTCGATCTGCAACCCAGATCACGCGTGCTCCGGCCTTCAGGTAATCTTCGATTTTTTTCCTCATGGCCTTCCAAGAATCGTTCTTGCTCATGACCTCCACGATCAGGTCGGGAATGGTTTCCAGGTAGCCTTCCTTGGAATACCGGATCGGCAAGGAGCAATTGGCGACGAAAACCGAATCCGCGCCAACCACCCGGTCAGGGTCCCGCCATAAAACAATGCCCACTTCGCCGCAAAGAGCTTTACCCAGACCACGCAATTCCCCGTTCATTAAGAAATAGCCGCTGAATTTGTTTTCTGTGGAACCGTGTTCTCCGCCTGGTGGTGGCATAATGATGAGCCTTCCGTTATCAAGTTCGTAAAGAACCGGGCCCGAAGGAAGTTCCGCGGGCAGGGCCGCCAAATCGGCGGCCGTCAGAAGCCGTTCAATCTTGGGTTCGGGAACGGGAATATACCCAGACTCGGTTGCCGTGGCCATAATGGTACCTCATACCGTGGATATCTAATTTATAACCTTCCCAAGCGGTTCCGCCAAGCGCCGCAGCGATTCCAGCAACTTATCGAAGCCGGCGAAATCGAGCGATTGGGCGCCATCCGATTGCGCGTGATCGGGGTCGGGGTGGACCTCGAGGAGCAGGCCGTCGGCGCCGGCGGCCAGGGAGGCCAGGGCCATGGGGCCGACGTAATCGCGCCGGCCGGTGCCGTGGCTCGGATCAACCAGGATCGGCAAATGCGACAGCTTCTTGGCCGGCGGGATTACCGACAGATCGAGGGGAAGGTGCGCACCCCGCGCTCGCACAGGACGACGTTGTAATTTCCGCCTGCCATGACGTACTCGGCGGCCATCAGCCATTCTTCCAAGGTGGCCGACATGCCGCGCTTGAGCAGCACCGGCTTGGCCGCCTTGGCCACGCGCTTGAGCAGGCTGAAGTTCTGCATGTTGCGGGTGCCGATCTGGATGATGTCGGCCGCCTCCTCGACGGCGTCGGCGTTGTCCGTGTCCATGAGCTCGGTGACGATGCCGATGCCGGTGTCCTTGCGGACCTTGCTGAGGATTTTGAGCCCTTCGATGCCCATGCCCTGGAAGGCGTAGGGACTGGTGCGCGGCTTGAAAGCCCCGGCCCGCATCAGATTCACGCCGCGCTTTTTGAGAAACTCCGCCGTCCGCCGGATCATGCCTTCGTTCTCCACCGAACACGGCCCGGCGATCAAGGTGAACGTGCCCGGACCGATCACGGTCTGCGGAAGCTTGACATAGGTGTCCGCTTCGTGCATTTCCCGGCTGGCCAGCTTGTACGGCTTGGTGACGCGGATCAATTCCATGACGCCGGGGAGGACTTCGAGAGTGCGCGGATCAACGGCGCCGATGTTGCCGGTGATGCCGATGGCCGTCCGCGTCGCCCCCGGCATGGGATGCGGCGTCAGCTTCATGGCCCGGATGGCCGACACCACCTGGTCCACCTGTTCGGTGCTGGCGTGGCTGTGCATGACGACTAGCATGGATGCTCCCTTGTTACTGGCAAAGACTCCCGGACCCTGTCATCATATTTTTTCCCTGGCGATTTGGTGAATGCTATCTTGTTTGAAGGGACTGAATTTGGAATGCCTGGAACGGCACAGGGTATTGTGGTAGAATCCAACTATGAAGCCATCAACCTCCGTCACCTGGCAATATCTGGCCCCGAACCCGAAGTCGTGTTACAAGCAACTCTTCGTCAAAGGAACGCGCATCCGTGCTCGAGTTCTATACGGGATGCACATGAGTGCCGAAGAGCCGATGACCGCGGAAGAAATTGCGAGCGAATTCAGTCTGCCTTTGGAAACAGTCAAGGAGGCGATTGCGTACTGCCAAAGCAATCCGCGGGAAATTGCCCAGGACTTCGCGCGCGAAAGACGCCTCATGGAAGCGAGCGGCATGAACGATCCGGATTACAAGGCGGGAGGCAAATTCAAGATCGTACCGCCTGAAGAGATCGCCAGGATTTTGAAGTCATGAGGCTCTACCTCGATGATGACACGGCCTCGCCGCTCCTGGCGAAATTGCTTCGCAATGCTGCCCATGATGTACAGATGCCCAGCGAGGTCGGCATGTCGGGATCCGATGACGCTGTGCACTTNGAAAAATCACGATGACTTTTGGATTCTGCATAACCTACTCAAGCAGGGTCAGGGCCATCATCCCGGCATCCTGGTGATTCGGCAGGATAACGACCCAACCCGTGACCTGACGCCCAAGGGGATCGTCAGCGCCATTAAAAAACTGGAAGGCGCCGGTGTGCCAATTCAAGACGAGTTTATCATCTTGAACCATTGGCGTTAATCCTGGAGCATGGTTCGCGGTCGAGCGCCTGGGGCGCACGTTCATTCCCAAAAAACAACCTGCCAGGAATTCGGCAGCTTGGAAGGGAGGCAAGCAGTCATGTCCGAGGAGCCGACACGCGAGCAAATGTGGCTTCCTGATTTCGCCTCCATTTTCGCCCACCTATGGTATCGAGATTTTCCTCTCCAGCGGTTCCTGCGCGACAGAGCACAGCCAGCGGATTGGACCACGCACATCGGGATCGTCGTCCGATATCCCACATGATTGCTCCGATTGCTCCCTTGTTGCTGGCAATGACTTCCGGACCCTGTTATCATATTTTTTCGTTGACGATCAGTGGAATGTCCTTTTTTCAGGAGCGAAAATGAGGCATGGCTGGATATCCGCGGGAGTCCTTGGGAGTCAGAGCGGGCCAGAACCCAGGCCAGAATTGGACCACCTGGCGCGGCCCCAGCGGCCAGGGTTATGTTGACGATTCGCGCGTGCCGCTCATCTGGAGCGATAAGGAAAACCTGCTCTGGTCCGCGACGCTTTCCGGCAAGGGCAATTCCACGCCGATCATCTGGGGCGAGCGCATCTTCCTGACCTCGGCCAGCAACAACGGCGACGAGCGCTACGTCATCTGCGTGGATCGAAACAATGGCAAAATCCTCTGGAAACAGACGGCCTCCAGGGGAGTTCCGCCGGGCAGGACGCACAACTGGAACGGCTATGCTTCCGCGAGCTGCGCCACCGACGGCGAACGCGTTTATGCTTTTTTCGGCACACCGGGGCTGTTCTGTTACGACATGAAGGGCAAGCTGCTCTGGCAACATTCCTTCGGCACCTTTACCAGCTCGACCGGCTGGGGCACGGCCGCCTCGCCGTTTCTGTTTGAGGACCTGGTCATCCAGAATTGCGATAACGACGGTCCGAAAGCCTTGCCCAAGGGTGAAAAGGAAGCCGCCCCAATGGCACTGGTCGCCCTGGACAAAATTAAGGGGACGGTCCGCTGGCAAACTCCGCGCAACCAGGGCAAAGGTTTCAGCACGCCCCGGCTCATCACTACTCCCAAGGGACGTTTGGAGTTGGTCCTCAACGGCCCCAACGGAGTCTGGTCCTACGATCCGCGCAGCGGCAAGGAAATCTGGCACGTGCTGCGGACCGACGGCAAGGATCAGGCCAAATTCGGCGAGCCGATCCCGGTGACTTCGGGGGATATCATGGTGGCCTCCTCGGGGCGGCCCGGCCCGATGCAGGCGTTCAAGCTGGACGGTTCTGGTGACATCACGCATTCGCACCTGGTTTGGGAAATCAGGCGCAAGGGCCGGGACGTGGCCTCGCCCATCCTCTGGGGTGATTACCTTTATGCCGCCGACAGCAAGGCCGTGTTGACCTGCTACGAACTGAAGACCAGCAAGGCCATGTACACGCAACGGTTGTCTGCCGATGCCAAGGTGTTGGCCTCACCCATCAGCGTTCAGGGCCAACTGTTGTTCTTGCTGGATAATGGCGAGACGGTGGTGCTGGAGCCGGGGCCGCACTACAAGGTCGTGCGCCGGAATGTGTTGGGTGGACATGGCGGGCTGGATTTCGGCGCCTCGCCGGTGGTGGTCGATGGCCGGCTGTATCTACGCTCGCAATCGCAACTGTACTGCATCGGGGCCAAGAAGTGATTTCCATTGTGCTTGCGTTTCGCGATCAGAAAATCCCACCCGAACGCTAAACGTAAACATCCGAGGTTGCCCATGGGGGTTTTCCGGATCCTTGTGGTTTTGTACTTCCTCACCGCGGTTTCCGCATTTGCCGGGGTTGATGCCCTCCCGCCGGATTATCCCGACAAGAGCAAGCTGCTGGTTTATCTGGACGACGCCGGCAAGGAACACGCGGTCAAGACGCCGGCGGACTGGGCCAAGCGCCGCGCCCACATCCTTGCCAACATGCAGCTCGTCATGGGCCCGTTGCCGCCCG
>WNFJ01143011.1_pt2 | contig 10297 bp, 17 predicted proteins | sample 5400461 | NCBI WGS metagenome assembly WNFJ01 (sample SAMN13153349, study PRJNA577476) | soil metagenome | isolation source: 115 cm saprolite on Douglas fir-dominated hillslope | place: USA:California | collected 2013-09-17
GAACGGCAAATGCCAGTTCATGTCGTTGGGATTCCACCAGGCGTATTGCAGGCCCTGCCAGAAGAGCCGCGCCTGGCGGATGCGGCGGATTTCGTGCCGACGCGCGACGATGCCTTCCTGGCGATATTGCCGGACCAGCTCGTGCAAGGCGTGCACCAGCTCGGGCTTCGCGTCCTCAAGCCGCTCGTTGTTCGGCCCGAGGTCAACCCCAGCCGGTTCGCCGTCGCCCTTGTTGTAGCCGCGCTCTTTAGAGAGCGGGCTTTTGCGATCCGAGCCGCCGGCCGTATCGTCCGCTAAACCCCGCGGTCTGAAGACCGCGGCTACCGCGTTCCCAGCATTGCCATCCGCGGGCGCGATCGTGCCGGGCGCGCTGCTCCAGGTTTCAACTGTGTGGTACCGGTCCATTCGGCTTCTCCGACAAATCCTGTTCAAAGCTCGATGCTGTGTCGCGTGCGGCGCCGGTTTCGCGCCAGGCCTGGATCTGGTGCCACGATCGCTTCCTCAGACGCGGCAACGATTGCGGCTTCGGCGCCTCGGGAAACTCCACGGGAGGAAATCCCGCCGTGCCAAGCAGCGAATTCATCAGCGCGCGATTCTCGGCTCGCAAGCGAACGACTTCGCCTTCCAGCAGGCCGACGTAACGCCCTTGAAGTAGCCGTTGAAGAAAGTCTCTCATATCGCCTAATCTAGGAGATGGTCTATCCTACAAATGTAGGACAACTTGTGGTATGCTCTTGGCCGGAGGACTTCGATGCCTGCGCGTACTAATCGTCAAAAGATCTCCACCACCATCGCCCCCGAAAATGAGGCATTCCTGAAATCGCTGATCAAGCGCGGTAAGGCCACCACCCTGGCGGAAGCAGTCGACCGCGCAATCGCCGTGGCCCGCCGCGCCGAAACGCGAAAGAGACTCGAAGAGGCCACAGAAGCCTATTACGCTTCCCTCTCAGGGGAGGCTTTGAAGGAAGAGCAGCAGTTGGAAGAAGCCCTCGCTTACGAGGCATCGCAGGTCGATTTCGATGCCGAATGAGCCCACGCGGGTCTTGCCAACACCCCGCCGCGGTGAAATCTGGACCGCCTATTTGGGAGAGTCCCGCCAGCGCCATTGGGTTCTGGTAGTCTCCTTGAATCATCGCAACCAGAGCGACAAAGCCCTCAGTGTGTTGGTAGTTCCGTTCGCTTCCCGGATCGTTGAGACTCCGACCACCCTCGTGCTTTCGCCCGGGGAGACCGGCTTACCCGGCCCTTCGTGTCTTCGGGGCCATTTCATTACAACTCTTGCAAAAAATCTGCTCATCGAGCGCCAGCCGAGATCGTTCTCGGACACACGAATGCGTCAGGTGTGCGCCATGATTCGCCGATCTTACGACCCTGACGCTCCATTCTAGATTTCTTCTCACCGGCGGCGCGGAAGCGGCTTCGGCCGGAAAAATTTCTTAGCTTCCGATTCGAGGCGCTGGTAATGAATGGCGCGCGACGTCGGATCCGTGGCGCTGACTTGCCGCGCGATCTGTTCGTCCAGCGGCATGCCGGTCACAAAATGCGGCCCGCCGCGCGGAGGATAAAGGGGCGGGGCCTGCCCCGCCCTGGACGGCACAAAGGCCGGCCCAACACCGGCGAGCCTTCCGCCGGAGACCAATCCGTAACGCGCGGCGTCGGCGGGATCATCGCCGTCCACCTTGCGAATGTCTTCCTGGCGGCGATCGTCGCGCACGAGCTGAGGCAGGCATTCGATCAGCTTCGCGCAATTGTCGGTGATGATCCAGGCGTCCGATTCGAGCAACTGGTACATCAACTGCCAGCCGCCGATGCGGTCGTCATCGGCCGGCGCCGGACGCGGCAAGCCATTCGCCACCAGCACGTCGCCGAGCTGCTCCGCGATCGAGGCTTCCGAAGTGCGGTGCGCGAAAGCGTCCGGCGAGAGAAAAACTTCGCTGATGCGCTCGCGGCCGCTGCGCTCCGCGATGGCCTGAGCCAGCATGCGCGGCGAGAGGCCGTTCTGCACGAATTCGCGGTGGGTGACGATGCGGGAGTTGAAAGTTGAAGGTTGAAAGTTGAAAGAAGAATCTTTGTGTCTTAGTTCGTCTTTACTCTCAACTTTGAACTGTCGACTTTCAACCGGAATCGCGCAATGCCAATACACCGCGCTGGGATGCTGGAAACCCCAGTCAATCGAAATCCACCGCGGCCACCAGGGCTCCAGCCGCAACTCCTCCGGTCGCGCGGTGTGCCGGCCGTAATCGAAAATGTCGAAATACTGCCCGGCAAAAACGTTCCAGTCGCCTTCGAGAAACGCGCGCCGCAAATGCTCCGGCAGCGCTTCAAGCGTGCGGCGATACTCCGTGTCGTTGGCGTAAATCGGGTTGTCGTCGAGCCGGGCGCGAATGAAGTCGTAGTCGCGGGCGTCGTACAGATCCGCGCGCTCGAACCCCGGCGGGGGTACTTGATCCACCCACAACGCTTTCACCCACGCATGCCCGACGTTTCCCGGGTTCGTCGCGCCAGCCATCTTGCAGCGGATGCCCGGAACGGGACAGCGATTGCGCGAAGTGAGAAATTGCCACTGCTTCATCGTGAAGTGCGTCAGCTCATCGATCCCGATGAACAGAAACTCCGCGCCCTGATACTGATAAACGTCATTTTCGTTGCGGCAGTACCCGAAGCGCGTCGTCGAACCGTTGTGCCAGGTCACCAGGTGTTTTGATTCGTTGTAGCTTTTGTAAAACTCGCGAGGCACGTCGCGCCGGAAATACGCCAGCAAAGACGATTCCAGCTCCGGATAAGTCCGCCGCAGCAACAGCGTGTCGCAGCCGTCTACGGCTGCCGCCTGCAAAATCGCCTCGAACAGCAGTGCCTTGGTTTTGCCCGGGCCGGCCGCGCCGCCGAACAACCGGTACTTTGCCGTTGAGCGATGAAAATCTTTTTGCCGATGGAACGCACGGTAGATGTCGCTCACAAGCATGCGGGTTTTCCGCCCGCTTGTGACGATTTTGTTTCGACGTACGGCCATCTTTGTAACTCAGGCCTTCCGGCTTGAGGATTTCTCCCCTGGCGCGCACGAGATCCACATTCCTCACGCCTAGATTGGTCCAAGTCTGTGGCGAGATACGAGCCTACCGCGCTCGCAACTTCTTTCCCACATAGAACGCCGCACCGCCGCCGATCAACGCCGCCGCTGCTGGCCAATGATGCATACTCAACACGACCCCCGCCACGACCGCGGCAACGCCAGCGATCTGCGTCACTTCGCCAATGAAAACTGTCTTTGCGTTCGCCATTCTTCCTCCTCAAATTCTTCAGCGCACCGGCCGCGGAATATCTCCTGGTTCCAAGCGCGGGACTTCTTCGATTACCGTCATCGGCCCCTTGCCGAATTTCATTTCGCGAAGGCGGTCCAGCTCGGCCTTGGCGATTTTTTGGTCTTTTGAGCCGACCAGCCGAATGCTTGCTCCTACCAGATCCACGCGAGAGGCCACGGAGTTGACGTAGGCTGCGCCGTCCTGCATGGCGGCGAAATCCGTCGGGCCGCCAAGAAGAAAATCCTTCAAGCTATCACTTTGCCCGTTCTTGCCGTTCTTGCCGTTCTTGCCGTTCTTCTTCATTTTTCCGTTCTTTTTCCCCGAATGGGGCGGCGGCGCGTCAGCGTACGCCTTGTGGACCGTGCCGGGCGCACTGGCGGAGCTTGCGTCCCTTGCAGCGGTTCCTCCGCTCGCGTCGGCGGACGTAGCTCGATCCCGCTGCGCCGGGACCCCGCCCCGCTCCGTGGAGGCCGGGGCATGACCGTTCGCGCGGCCGTGCTGCCCGGCATGCCCGTTAGGTTTGTGCTGATTTTTTCGGCGTGTCACGGCGTACCCTCAAGCGGCGAGCGGATAGCGCCGCCGCGCCCACAAGTAAACCCGGTCCGCGGGAACATCCGCGAAGTCGCAGACGAGTTTGAGGTTTGCTGCTCCAGAAGCGCCAGCCGCGCGGAGAAAGCGACGCGCGAGAATTCGTTCGCGGGGTTCTGATCCATCCGCGGAGAGTGGCAGTTCGGCATCCATATAGGCCTGCTCCAGCACGTTTCGCCAGAGTTTCCGCTCAGGTGTGATGATCGGTTCGTGCGCCCAAATGGACGCCTTGGTGCGCTGGTTCCCGGTGTGAAGCATGGCGCACCGTACGCTTTCTCCGCGACGAACCTCGCGGAAAATGGGATTCTCGTTGCCGTGTGGAAATCTATCGAAAGGCGGAAATGGAAAAACCAAACCGGATGCTGCGTCCCAGCGGCGCTGGACCGAATTGGATGCTTCCCGCCGGCGCGTTTACAAATTCGTCCAACACCACCAGCGCCGAAAGCCCGGTGAGGCCGTACATTTGCTGTGATTCCTCGAACCAGCCCAGCGATGGCACGATCGGCCGTATGAAATCAAACGGCTCGGCATCTGGCGGTTTTACGTAGAGTGTCGAATAATCCCGGCTCCAGTCCCAGTCGTCCCAGCCTAAAGTTGGCGGTGGAATGGGAATCGTGAAAAACGTGTGCCAAGGCTCGTCGTCCTGCTGGCTGCGCGCCTCGAACGACCGGCTCGGGTCGTCATCGTAGACGACCTTCGGGATAATCGGCAGGAAGCCGGTATCTTCCTCGCCCGTTGCCCAACTCACCCGCATGTCGCGGTTCAACTGCCAGCGCTGCGATTCGTCCCATTCAAACAGCGGCGGCTGCGGAACGCGCGGCAGCCACTCATCTAACGCCAGGAGATTGGGATTCGCTAGGGCTGCCGAGCGAAATTGCTCGCCATCATCGGGAAGGCTGAAGAAAACTTGACTGCCGGCTGCTGCCTTGAACGTCGCGAGAAATCCGTCGACGTTTCCGGCTGTGCTCCAACTTATACTTGCCGTCACACCGGACTGCACGCTGGAAACAATCTGGTACTCCATTCCCAGACGGTTGGCACTCCCATTCGTCGGTATCGTGTAGCCACTGCCAGCAGTGAAACTGGTCTGATTGCTGCTGAGACGCACGCCGTAAATGAGAATGTCGTTCGCGTTGGTGGTCGTCAGCGAGCCAGAGGTTTCCGTAGTTACCGAGCCAGTGTTGGTATCAGTTACGCTTACGTCCAGAGAACCCGAAAGCGCGGCACCGCTAATCTCGAACACCATCCCGCTGATGCGCGTACTGATTCCACCAGACCATGTTGCAGTGACACTGGTAACGGCGACCGAATTTTCCTTGTACCACATCGCCGCTTGGTTAGTGGCGTTAGAACTGACGTAGCCGTTCACCTGCGTCCAAGTCTGCCCGGCGCTATCCGAAATCGTTACGGTGGAACTATTGTTTTGTCCTTCGCTAGTTAGAAGCACCAGAAGATTACCCGCAGTCGTGCTGATTGTGACGGTAACAGCAGCCCCAGTGGTAACTTCGTTGTTCTGCGCTTGGACGACGCTTAATGGCATCGGAACCGATGTGCCGGTGCTCTGGCTGTTCAGCACCATGATGCCGTTGACGGCAGCGTTTGAGCCGCTGACACCGACAGCTTCGTCCGCTGTGAACGCGGCCCAGAGTCCCGTGCCACGCTGGTTGAATGCAAGTTGAACGAGCGGAACGGCGTTGAAAGTGCCCGTGCCGAGCGTCGGCAGCGTCGAGGCAATAGAAGCCGCGGCGGGCGCGTCGGGCACGAGCGGCGTCGGCGTGAGCGCCGTGCCAGAAGCATAGGTGCCCACGGTCGCAAGCCGCTGCAAACGGATTCGCAGCGCGTTGTCCGCAGGCGTCACGTAGCTGCCGCACTGGAGCTTCTGAAGATACGCGCGCAACCCGGCGTTGGCGCTCGCGGTTTTCAAGTCCGCCAGCAGTGTGTCCGTATTCGCCGTCGCGTTGGTATTTTGCTGCGAAGTAGCAGCGTACATAAATGGCATGATCCGCTCCTTCCCGGCAAGGCCGGGATCTTCGATTTAATCGCGGGCTGCAAGTACAGCCCGCACCCGCTATCTCTTCTCTTCCATCAGGCCGAGCCTCGGGATTTCAGCTTCGGGAATCCTTTGTAACTGGTCCCTGCTCGCCGCGGCGAGCGACTCGAAGCAAGCATCACAAACGACAACAATTTCCGCCGCCGCGATGTACTGGCTGGAATCCTGCGTTGTCCAGCCCCAGGGCTTCCCACAATTCGCGCAATAGGTCCGCTCGTATGGCAGCACCGCATGCGTCACTCCCTGGCGCACTCCGCTTAACCGGCTATCCGCTGCGCTTCTCATCTTTTATCTTGGCGGCCGTAAGTACGGCCGACTTCTGCGGAAGTAAGCGCAGGCCAGCGCGAAGTCCAGTTCGTGCCGCCGGGGCAACTCGCGCGGTTTCCAGATGGCCTCAAATACTTCCCGCGCTTCGTCCATGCGCCGGTCGCCATCGGGGATCTGTCCGCAGCGTGGACAAAATGCCGTGCGTTCTTCAAACCGCACGGCGCGCTGCACCTCGCCGCATTCCATGACCGCGGCTACGGCGTGATCCGCTGCGCGCCACACGGGGGTGATAAGCAGGCGCACAAGCTTGAACACAAAGCGGCACCAAGCGATCCACTGGGCGATCAATTCAAACTCCTTGCGTATCGATTTCACTGATGAACAGCGCGCCCGTGCCGGTGCTGACGACCGCCGCCAGCGCCGTATTCGTGTCGTCCGTGTAGTGCAGGTAATCGAGCTTGGCGGTGACGGGATGGCTGTTCGTGGTGGCCGTTACGCCGGGAGCGCCGAACTGAAAAAACATGTCCACGCTGGGCCACAGCCGGTAATGGCGGTTTTGATTCAACTGGATCGAGGCGCTCACCGTGCCGACGTTCAGCACCACCGGCGCGTTTAAATAGCGCCCGATCTGGATTCCCCGCCCTTGGGGATCGCTGCGCATACCTTACACCAGAAGTTTCGCGGTCAAACCGCTGCCGCCGGTCGAGGAGTTGAACTTGATGCGCAGGAATTTGGCCTGCACGCCGGTAACGGTACGCGCTTCGCCCGCGGTATTCGTGGTGGTATCGATGGTCTGGTATTCCGCGTCAACATCGGCCATCGCGCCTTGCAGCACCAGGCTCACGGCGGTCGGCGCCGTCCCAAAGATGGTTTGCCAGCGCACAGCGGTGCCGCTATCCGGCTGCCCTGCATAACTCGGGATGGCAAATTGGCTGCCGGCCAGCGCGCCGCCCGGAAACGCCTCATTGTTAAAGCTGAAACCCACATCGCCGGGAAACAGACTGCTCGGCGGAGTCAAATTCTGATAGCTCGGCATCTTGGCTCCTTGCGGCCTCGCGCCGCAGTTTTCAGTCGTAAGTTCTTGGTTTTCAGTAAAGAGTCAGAAGATTGGGGAACGACTTGCGTCCCCGCGGAGAATGGGATCAGGAAAAAGTGCGCCTAAAAAGCAAAACGCCCCGCTCAAGACCGGGGCGTACTTTTCTACAAGAACTACTATAGCACTTTCTAGAATTTTGTCAAGAGAAATTTTGCATTCGGCGAAAAAAAATATTACTCCCGTATTTTCAATCAGATCGAGAACCACAGATTCCGGAAAATCCTTGATGATCAAGAAGCGCAGAGACTGCACGTGCCCCTGCCACAAAGGAGCGCCTGCCGTCCTCCATGTGGTTCCCTGCTGCGACGCAGTGCCTGTCTGGCTGGGGCGACGTAAGAAAAGTTCAGACAAGTTTTCCAAACGTCCGGCCAACGAGAAGAAGCAAGAGCGCTAAATTGTCCGCTGCAAGATCTCTTGCACGCCCCTCAAACAATGCTCATTGACTCCAGCAAACAATCGGCGCATAGTCCGGTCATCCGCCCACAGTTTTTTCCTCGTAAGGAGGCCTACCATGCCGTTTTTTCTTCATCAAGTAAGTTACACGCCGGAAGCCTTGACGCGGCTCATGGCTAGCCCCCAGGACCGCTTTGAGTCCGTGCGCGGTCCGATCGAAAGGCTCGGCGGAAGGGTTATGAACTCCTACTTCGCCTTCGGACAGTATGACGCTGTGCTCATCACCGAGATGCCGGACAACGTCTCCGCTGCTGCGATCGCGCTGGCGTTCGCTGCCGGCGGTTCCCTGCGCAACTGCCAGACCACGGCGCTGATGTCCAACGCCGAGGGCTTGGAAGCGATGCGCAAAGCGGCGACGTGCGGATACAAGCCGGTTGCCGCGGCCGCGACCGGTGCTACGGCCAGGCCCTAATCGCACTTCGCGCGGGCCCGCAGATCGCCACGCAGTGCTTTGCTCTACGCCAGCTCGTGAAGCGCCACAAACGTGGATTTGGGTTTGCTAGAGTAGGGGTGTGCCTGAACTGCCTTCGCTGCCACATCTTGCCAACATTCGCTTGCACCCGATCAAGTCGCTCGATCCGGTTCATGTGAAGGAGGCGCGCATCGGCCCGGGCGGCGGTCTCGAGTTCGACCGCGCCTGGGCGCTCTATTCCGCGGATGAGCAATGGGTAAACGGCAAGCGCACCGCAGCCATCCACTTGATCCGCGCCGTGTATGCGCCGGATGTCAGCTCCGTCACGCTTTCGGTTCCTGGTGACAGGCGCAAAATCCCAACGAAAACAGTTGCCTTCCCTGGCGATACGGCAGCCGCCTCCCAATGGTTTTCCAATTTTTTCGAGCAGGCCATCACCGTCCGCTATTCTCCCGAGGGTTTTCCGGATGACCCCATCGCCAACGGCCCTACGATTGTATCCAGGGCGAGCTTGCAGGCTGTTTGCGATCTGTTTAACGGGATCGACGTCGACGGAGCGCGCCAGCGATTTCGCACCACGCTGGAGATCGAAGGGGTGCCCGCGTTCTGGGAAGATCAACTTTTTGGCGAAGAAGAACGCAGTGCCGTGCGCTTTCGCATCGGCGAAGTGAATTTCGAGGGCAGCAATCCATGCGCGCGCTGCCCGGTTCCGCCGCGCGATCCGCGCACGGGAGAGAGCATTCCGGGCTTCCAAAAAATCTTCAGCGATTTCCGCCGCTCGCACGTCCCGAGCTGGACCCCGGAGTCCCGCTTCGACCACTACTACCGCATGGCCACCAACACGCGCATTGCTTCCAAGGAAACAGGCAAGCTACTCCGAGTCGGCGATCGGGTACTCTTCTAGCGGTGGCCTGTGAGCCGGGTCACCTGGACCTCACGCGGTACACGGCTATCAGCCGGCGACACTACTCCCTTGAAGAACTGCGGGCGGGTTGACTGGATGCAACAGGTCTATTACAGCTTGTAGATTGGCGATCGCAGCCGCACGCGAGCGAGCTGGGAGACTAGCGTTTTTCTGTCGCCGAATGGCAATTCCCATTCTTTGGCGCGATCGGTCAAGGATTTGCACCCGCGTACCACAGCAGAGTAGAGCCTCTGCGTGATACGCTTCCCTGAGCTCGCTAGCCCGCGCAGCACAATCGGTGCGTTCTCTCTTATTTCTTTCTGCAGCCTGCGCCATGCGCGCTTCGTTTCGGGGTCCATCTTTTCCCTCCACTCTGGGCTGTCATTGCAATTTTAACCCCATCCGCCACATGTCACCAAACAAGAATCTTCATCACAGGATGCCCACCCACAACTATTCCGTGGAGGTGAAATATTTTCTCGGCGGGAACATGCCGCGGCTTAGAAGCTCCTTGCCGCAGCGATGGCGGATCTGCTCCGACCAGTTCACCCAGCTATGCTCGCTTAGCCCGAGGAAGTGCCTCGCATTCTCATACGGCGCAAGCCCCAGGTAGTAAAGCCGAAAAAGCACCATGCGCGAAGCCCAGTCCGGTCCGTCAAGCGCGGCCTGCCCGGCCAGCGCAAAATCCGCTACCCACTCATTCAGCCGCGGGCGAAAATCCGGCCGCCACAGGTACTTTCCCGTGTCCTTCCAGTTCAGCGCGGAGATGCCGCGCTTCGTCTCCAGCACTTCGCGCGCGCCACGGTACACTTCCCAACATACGTCAAAAGCGAGTTCGGGTTTGACACTCACTTTTGCACCGTCTGTTGTCGATATCTGCGGCCGTAAGTACGGCCGACCCAACAGACGCCGAAAGCGAGTTCTGGTTTAACGCTCACTTTTGCACCGTCTGTTGTCGATATCTGCGGCCGTAAGTACGGCCGACCCAGCACACATCAAATGCAAGTTCTGGCCTTACCGGCACAGCGCCACCTCCGGTTTGACGTTCATCGTTCCTCCACCGCGCCGCCGGCGCGATTCAGCAGGCCACCGGTTGCAGCGAAAGTTGCCTCCCGCCGCCCCGCAAACGCACACGCACTGACTTCCTGCGAATCGCGCGCCGCATCTGATACTCCCAGACCGTTCCGAAGTCCTCGCCGCGCAAGACCTTGCCAACCGCGCGGGGCCT
>WNFJ01313710.1_pt2 | contig 10297 bp, 8 predicted proteins | sample 5400461 | NCBI WGS metagenome assembly WNFJ01 (sample SAMN13153349, study PRJNA577476) | soil metagenome | isolation source: 115 cm saprolite on Douglas fir-dominated hillslope | place: USA:California | collected 2013-09-17
CAGCGTGCGTTGCTCGCCACCGACGGGTCGTCCTGCGGCGCCACGCGGTTGAGCACCACCGCCAGGGGCGCGAGGCCGCGGCGGTCCAGCGCCTCGATGGAGAGCGCGCAATGGTTCAGCGTGCCCAAGCCGGCGCGGCCCACCAGCACGACGGGCAGACCCAGGCGCTCGGCCAGATCGAGGTTGGTGAGCAGCGCCTGCGGGGGCGCGCGATCGGGCGGGTCCACCTGCTCGAGGTTGCGCGGCGCGCGCGCGATCGGCACCAGCAGGCCACCCGCCGCCTCGACTACGATGGGCGCGGAAGCGCGCGCGACAATCTCCTCGATGCGCAGCAGATCGACGCCGGCGAAGAATCCCTCCGCCTCGGCGGCGACGAGCGGCGCAGCGGCCAGCCGGAAGCGGTACGGGCAGAGCTCGTCGAGCGGCTGCGATGAGCCGCACGCCTCGCGCAGCGCCAGCGCATCCTCGGGCGCGTCGGGGGCGCAGCCGGTCTCGGCGGGCTTCAGCGCCAGCGGCTTCCAGCCCCGCGCGGCGAGCAGCGCGCAGAGGGCGCGGGCCACTTCGGTCTTGCCCACGCCGGTGTCGGTGCCGGCGATGAAGAAGCCCTTCACAGAGTCTCCGTCACCTCGCGGATCGACTCGCGCACGCCCTCGATGAGGAAGTCCACCTCCGAGGGAGCGATCGACAGAGGCGGCACCAGCACCACCACGTTGCCCAGCGTCCGCAGCAGAAGCTCGTGCTTGCGCGCCGCCAGCGCGACGTGGTGGCCCATCCTGTAGGCGTAGTCGAACTCCTCCTTGGTCTTCTTGTCCTTCACCATCTCGATGCCGATCATCAGGCCGCGCTGGCGCAGGTCGCCGACGCACTTGAGCTCGGCGACGCTCTGCAGCCCCTCGGCGAGACGGTCGGCCATCCTCTTGACGTGGTCGAGCGTGCGCTGCTCGTCGAACAGCCTCAAGGAAGCGAGCGCGGCCGCGCAGGCGAGCGGGTTGCCGGTGTAGGAATGGCCGTGGAAGAAGGTGCGCTTCGACTCGAACGGCCCGAGGAAGCTCTCGTACACCGCGTCGGTCGTCAGCGTCGCCGCCAACGGCAGGTATCCGCCGGAGAGGCCTTTGGCGACGCAGAGGAAGTCGGGCACCACCTCCTCCTGCTCGCAGGCGAAGAGCGTGCCGGTGCGGCCGAAGCCGGTCGCCACCTCGTCGCAGATCAAGAGCACGCCGTTCTCCTTGCAGGCGCGCGCGATCCGCTTCAAGTACCCGGGCGGGTGCATGATCATTCCGGCCGCGGCCTGCACCAGCGGCTCGATGATGACCGCCGCGATCTCGTCGCGCCGCCCGTGGATGACCGACTCCGCCGCCATCGCCGCCGCATCCAGGCAGTGGCGCGCGCCGGTCGGCCAGCGGTAGAGGTACGGCGTGGGGATGCGCAGGCACTCGAAGAGCAGCGGGCGGAAGATCTCGTGGAAGAGATCCATCCCGCCGACGCTGACCGCGCCGAGCGTGTCGCCGTGGTACCCCTGCGCGAGCGCGACGAACTTGTTCTTCTTCGGCTTGCCGCGCTGGCGCCAGTGCTGGAAGGCCATCTTGAGCGCGACCTCGACGGCGGTGCTGCCGCTGTCGGAATAGAAGACCTTGGTGAGGCCGGTCTCGCCGTGGGGCAGCCCGTGCCTCGGCGCGCGCGCCACCAGCTGCGCCGCCAACTCGATGGAAGGCGGCGAGGCGAGACCCAGCAGCGTCGAGTGGGCGACGTACTCGAGCTGCAGCTTGATGGCGCTGTCGATCTCGGTGCGGCGATGGCCGTGGACGTTGACCCACAGCGAGGAGACGGCGTCGAGATACTTGCGCCCGCGGGTGTCGAACAGCCAGCTCCCGCGGCCGTGGTCGATGATGAGCGGCTCGTCGCCGGGCAGCGGCTCGAGCCAGGTCTGCATCTGCGTGAACGGGTGCCAGAGGTGGGCGCGGTCGAGCGCGGCAAGCCGCTGGTGGCGCGCCTCTGCGTCCTCGGGTGCGGTGGGGATCTCGCTCATGGAGCGGGCTTCTAGCACGCCCGTCAGAGGGCGGCGCGGAGCGCGGCCAGGGCACCGTCCAGCTGTGCATCGCTGTGCGCGGCCGAGAGGGCGAAGCGGATCCGGCTCGTGCCTTGGGGAACGGTGGGCGGACGGATGGCCTTGGCCAGATGACCAAGCTCGCGCAGCCTGGCAGCGACGCGCAGGGCGTTGTCGGGGTCGCCGAGTAGAAGTGGCACGATGGGGGAATCTGCCCGCGCGGGACGGCCCAGCGCGGCGAGGCCCGCGGCGAAACGGCGGACGTTGCCAAAGAGCCGTGCGCGGCGCTCGTCGCCCTCGGGGCCCTGCGCGATCCGCAAGGCCTCGAGCGCGGCGCAGGCCAGCGCGGGCGGCAGAGCCGTCGAGAAGATCAGCGTGCGGGCGCGGTTCACCAGCAGGTCGCAGACGGCGCGCGAAGCCGCGACGTACGCCCCCGCGACGCCCAGCGCCTTCGAGAGCGTGCCCATGCGCAGGTCGGGCCGCACTCCCTCCCGCGCGCAGAGCCCCGCGCCGCGCGGGCCGAACACGCCGGTAGCGTGCGCTTCGTCGACGACGAGCATCGCGCCGTGCGCCCGGCAGAGCGCCTGCAGATCGCGCAGCGGCGCGAGGTCGCCGTCCATGGAGAAGACGGAGTCGGTGACCAGGAGCTTGCGGCGCGCCCGGCCCTCGGAGAGCAGCCGCTCGACGGCGGCGAGGTCGCCGTGCGGATAGACCTCGACGCGCGCTCCGGAGAACCGGCAGCCGTCGATCAGCGAGGCGTGGTTGAGGGCATCGGAGAGGATCAGGTCCTCCGGCCCCGCCAGCGCCGGGATTAGCCCGCAGTTGGCGGCGTAACCGCTGTTGAAGAGCACCGCCGCTTCGGTGCGCGCGAGCTCCGCCAGCGCGTGCTCGAGCTCGTGCTGCGGAAGGAAGTCGCCGCACACCAGCCGGCTCGCACCGGCTCCCGCGCCCCACTGCCGCGCGCCCTCCGCGAGCGCCCGCGCCACCCGCGCCTCGCCCGCGAGGCCGAGGTAATCGTTTGAGCTCAAATTGATCAGCCGCTCGCCGGGCCGCAGCTCGATCTCCGCCCCGGGCGGCGTGCGCAGCGGCTCCAGGGCGCGCAACAGACCGCGCTCCCGGAGCTGCGAGAGCTCCTCGCGCGCGATGTCGTCGGCGAGCGCCATGAGCGCGCACGGTAGAGACAGGGGAGCGCGCTGTCAAAGAGCGCGCAGCGAAGTGGAGACAAGAAGCGTGCTGTCAAAGAGCGCGCAGTGAAAACGAGCGCAACGGCTTGTGCGTCGATCCGCCCGTCCCCAAGACGCTCTCCACCAGCACGATCTCGCGCGCCGTGAAGCGCGCCAGCTCGGTCTTGGGCACCGCCTCGAGCGCGCGGCGCGCCTCTTCCGCCCCGTGCGGCTTCACCCGGCCCAATGTCAAGTGTGGGTGGAAGGCGCGATCTTCCAGCGCGAAGCCGCGCTCCCGCAATCCGCTGCACAGCTTTCCTGCCACCGCCGACAGCGCCGCCCCGCCTTCGGTGACCCCCAGCCAGAGCACGCGCGGCCGCGACATCCCCGGAAACGCGCCGCGCCCGCTGATGGCGAGGTCGAACTGCGCGAGATCGCGCACGCCTTCCGCCGCCGCGCTCGCGTCGTCGATCCGCTCGGTCCCTCCCAGGAACGCGAGCGTGAAGTGGAGCTGCTCGAGCCGCGTGAACCCGATGCCCGCGCCCGCCGCCTTGCGCGCGCCCTCCAGGACGGGCCGGAGCGATTCGAGCGCGGCCTCGGGCAGCGGGACGGAGAAGAAGAGTCGCATGGACCCCATGCTACTCGCCTTTGCGAGCCTCGAGGGTTATCCATTCCGCCCGATGGCCAGACCCGCACAGAAGACGACCGCGAAGACGCCCTTGCTCCCCCTCCCGCTCCTCGAGCGCCTGCTTTCCGCCGCGATGGCGCGCGGGGCCGAGTTCGCCGAGGTGTACGTCGAGCGATCGACCACCACCGCCGTGCAGCTCGACGAGGGGCAGATCAAGAGCGCGCAGACGGGCTCGGTCCTGGGCGTCGGCGTGCGCGCCATCCGCGGCGCGCAGGTCGGGTACGCGCATTCCGACGACCTCGACGACACAGCGCTCCTGCGCACGGCGCAGACGGCCGCGCTCATCGCCGACGGCACCCGCGAAGCCGGTCCGCTGCGCATGTCGCGCCAGCCGCTGCCCACCTACTATCAAGTGCGGACTCCGCTCGCCGAAGTGGACGTCGCGCGCAAGATCGCGCTGGTCAAGGCCGCCGACGCGGCCGCGCGCGCCTACGACAAGCGCATTCGACAAGTCACCGGAGGCTATGCGGATCAGACGCGCGAGATCCTGGTCGCGAATTCACAAGGCCACCTCGCGGAAGACCGGCAGGACCTGTGCCGCCTCGGCGTGCAGGTCGTCGCTTTCGGAAAGAAGAACGAGCGGCGCACCGGCTTCTACGGCGGCGGCGGGCGCGTCGACTTCCGCTTCTTCGACGACTTCTCTCCGGCGCAGGTGGGCCGCGAGGCCGCGCGCCAGGCCATCGCCACGCTCGGCGCGGTGCCCGCTCCCGCCGGGCCGCAGACGGTGGTGCTGGCGCCCGGATGGAGCGGGATCCTCCTGCACGAAGCCGTCGGGCACGGGCTGGAAGCCGACTTCATCCGCAAAGGAACTTCCCTCTTCGCCGGAAAGCTGGGCGAGAAAGTCGCCAGCGAGCTGGTCACCGTCATCGACGACGGCACCGTCTCCGGCGGGCGCGGCTCGATCAACGTCGATGACGAGGGCAATCCCGGCGAGCGCAAGGTGCTGATCGAAAAGGGCGTGCTGCGCGGATATCTCTACGATCATCTGAACGCGAAGCTGACCGGCCAGAAGTCGACCGGCTCGGGGCGGCGGCAGAGCTTCCGCCATGCGCCGCTGCCGCGCATGACCAACACCTATCTGGCGCAGGGAGATCAGACGCCGGAGGAGATTTTGAAGAGCGTGCCGCGCGGCCTCTATTGCCGGCAGTTCGGCGGCGGGCAGGTCGATATCTCCAACGGCAACTTCGTCTTCGAGATCAGCGAGGCGTATCTGATCGAAAATGGAGAGCTGACCAGGCCGGTCAAGGGCGCGATGCTGATCGGCGTCGGGCCCGAGGCGCTCAAGAACGTCACCGCCGTCGGCAACGACGCGAGCCACGACCCGGGGCTCGGCACTTGCGGAAAAGATGGCCAGTCAGTTCCGGTCGGCGTGGGCTTGCCGACGGTGCGCATCGACAACCTCACCGTCGGAGGCACCGGCGCATGAAGCTCCTCGAGGTCTGCGAGCAGCTGGTCAAACACGCGCGCAAGGCCGGCGCCGCCGAGGCGGAAGCATATGCGGAGCGGACGCGCGATTCGTCGGTGCGCGTCCGCGACGGCGAGGTGGAGGAGCTGCAGCAGGCGTCCTCCAAAGGCGTCGGGCTTCGCGTGATCAGCGGCGGCCGGCTCGGCTTTGCCTACGGCACCGATTTTTCCAAGGCGGGTTTGCAACAACTCGCAGCCCGCGCCACGGCGGTTGCGAAAGGCGCGGCAAAGGATCCGGCGAATCGGCTGCCGCGCGGCGCGCAGCTCGGCAAAGGCGTGGAAGGCGAATACGATCCCGCCATCGCGGAGATCGCGCCGGAGTGGAAGCTTTCGGCGGCGCGCGCCGCCGAGCAGGGCGCGCGGGCCGAGGACGCTCGGGTCCGCAAGTTCGACTCCACCGGCGCAGGCGACTTCCTCTCGGAGTCGGCCATCGCTTCCAGCCTCGGCGCCGCCGGAGAATCGCGAGCCTCCTATGCCTATGTGTATTGCTCGCCGGTCGCCGAGGCCGACGGGCAACTGCAGACGGCGAGCTGGTCCGACACCCGGCGCGTGCTCTCGCGCCTGCAGGACCCGGAGGAGGTGGGCCGCACCGCTGCCCGCCGGGCGGCGCGGATGCTGGGCGCGAAGAAGCCGAAGACGAGCAAGGTGCCGGTGGTGTTCGATCCGCAGATGGCCGCGGGCTTCATCGCCGGACTCGCGGGCGCGGTCAACGGACTCCTCGTGCACAAGAAGAGCAGCTTCCTCGGCGCGCTCAAGGGCAAGAGGATCGCGCCGGAGCACTTCACGCTGGTGGACGACGCCACGCTGCCGCACGGCATCGCCACCCGCCCCTTCGACGGCGAGGGCGTGGTTTCGCAAAAGACTTCGATCATGGAGAAGGGCGTTTTGCAAAACTTCCTCTACGACGCCACGACCGCGCGCAAGGCGTCTGCCCGCAGCACCGGCAGCGCGTCGCGCGACTGGTCTTCGCTCCCCGGCATCGGCACCAGCAACTTCTATCTGCAAAATGGCGCGCAAAAGCCGGAGCAGATCGTCGCCTCGGTCAAGAGCGGCTTCTACGTCACCGCCATGCTGGGCCGCGGCGCCGACGTGGTCACCGGCGACTATTCGCGCGGCGCCAACGGGATCTGGATCGAGAACGGTGAGCTGGCGTATCCGGTGCAGGAGGTCACTGTCTCCGGCAATCTGATGGAGATGCTCGCCGGCATCGACGCGGTGGGCGACGACCTCGACTTCCGCTCCTCGACGGCGGCGCCGACCATCCGCTTCGCGGAGCTGGTGGTGAGCGGGGCGTGAGCAAGAGGGCGCTGCTCTTCGATCTCGACGGAACCTTGACGAGCGGCGCCGGCGCCGGCGGGCGCGCGCTGGGACGGGCGCTGCACGCGAAGCCGCAGGCGACCGGGGAGCTGCGCAAGATGCGGCTCGACGGGATGACCGACCGATCGATCGCGCGCATCGTGCTGGCGGCGGAAGGCGACCAGCGCATCGCGCTCGAGGAGCGGATGGCCGGGGTGGCGGAGGCGGAGATCGACGCGGTGCTGGCGCGCTACGTCGAGGCGCTGGCGGTCGAGTGCGCGCGGAATCCATATATCGCGCTCCCCGGCGTCTCCGAGCTCCTGCAGAATCTGCAGACGCGCGCCGGCGCGCTGCTCGGCCTGTGCACCGGCAACCTCGCGCGCGGCGCGGAGCTGAAGCTGCGCTCCGCCGGCTTGTGGGGGCCCTTCCGCTTCGGCGGCTACGGCAGCGACGCCGAGCCGCGGGCGGAGATCGTGCGCATCGCCTGGCGGCGCGCGCAGGAGGTGGGCGCGACCGAAGCGCTGGTGGTGGGCGACACGCCGCGCGACATCCTCGCCGCCCACGACGCCGGCCTCCCCGCATGCGCGGTCGCCACCGGCCGCTGGACCGTCCACGACCTCGCGGCGCACGGCCCCGAGATGGTGGCGCAGGACTTCAGCGACGCCGATGCGGCGGAGCGCCTGTTGCTCGGCCCGATCCGTTGATCGGGCGCCGGAGAGACCGCGCTCAAGGCTGGTTCGGGTCGGGATCCTGCAGCATCCGCGACAGCTCCGGCATCAGCCGCTCGAGCTGCCTGATGGCGTCCTTCATCTGCGAATCGCCGGCTGATCCATCCTGCTGCAGCGCGCGCACGAGCTGCGAGAATGCGCTGCCTCCGCCGAGCCCCTCCATCAGCGCCAGCCCGTCGAGCGGGCCTATGTCCTCGTCGCCGTGCTTCTCCTCCCACCAGCGCTTCTGCAGCGCCGCCAGCTCAAGAGCGTGCTCGGGGTCCGCGCGCGACGCCGCCGAGAGCCAGCCGTCCGCACCCGCCTCGCGAAACGCCCACGCCTGCCGGTACGCCCGCGTGGCCGCCTCGAAGCGAGCGTTCCCCATCAGCTCGCGCGCCCTGTCGAAGAAGAGCGGCGCCTTTCCGTAGACGAGACCCGCGTAGGCGAGCGGCGAGCGGAACTCGTCCGCGGGGCGCGCCACCTTTCCGTCTTTGACGTGCGCCATCCGCATGCCGTGGTAGTTCAGCGCCACGAAGATTCTCTCGGCCCGATCCGCGGCGGCCTTGCCCTTCGTGTCCTCGGTCACCAGCACCGCGCTGTACTGCGCGAGCGACTCGTCCACCCACGGCGCGCGGCGCGGATCGGAGCCGACCACGCCCTGCCACCACTGGTGCGCAACCTCGTGGTAGCAGGTGAAGTCGAATATCCCCGGCGCCGCGAGGCTCCCCTGCTCGCGCGGCGAGAGCGCCTGAGCCACGAGCGCAAAGCCCGGCAGCTCCACCCCGCCCGCGCCGCCTGTCAGCGAAACTTCCGCCAGCGCGAGCGCCGTCCACGGATATGGCCCGAACCGCGCCTGCAGCGAGCTCAGCGCCGCTCCCGCGCAGACGAGCAGCGCCCGCGCGCCGGCCTCGCCGTGCATTGACGACGCGCGCAGCTGCACGCCGGCCGTCTCCTCCGTCAGCTCCTCGTAGTCGGGCGAAGCCGCGAGCCCCAGCGCGCCGCGCACTCCCGCGGCCGCGAACGTCGCCGTCTCCTTCCCGTCCGCCACCGGATGCTGTCCCAGCGCCGAGCCGGCGCCCGCGACGCGCCAGCCCTTCGGCACCGTCAGCGCAACGAGAGCGCTGCCCGGATCGGCGTGGCTCGCATCGCCGAGCGGGCCGGGCTCCTCGCGATCCCATACGCCGTGCGCGCGTGCGGCGAGCTGCGGGTACCAGTCCACCAGCACAGCGCCGCGCGGACCGACGGCGAACGTTCCGTAGCCCTTGTCCGTGCGCGGCTTTCCGGACAGCACCGCGAGCCCCGGCGCCATCTGCGCCAGCGCGTCGGCGGCGGCTGACAGCGGATCGTCCTCACCGTCGCTCAGCCGTTCCAGCTGGCCGCGGAAGGTGAGCGAGATCGCCGCCGTCGTGCCGGGCGGCAACTCCGCGGGCACCGCCACCACCGTCCCGTGCGACCGCGCCGAGACGCGCTTTCCCTCGACCCGCACGTCCTCGACGCGGAGCCAGGTCCCGCGCCCCGAGTTGGGATAGGCGCGCAGCACCACCTCGTGCCAAGGCTGCGCCTCGCGGTTGCGCACCACCAGCCGCAGCTGCCCCTCGACGCGCGCGGCCTTGGGGTCCAGCTCGGCCTGCACTTCCGAAACCGGAAGCTGCGCGATGGGCGCAGCGTTGCTCTGCAGCTCCGCGCGGCCCTCGGGCCGCAGCGATTTCGCCAGAAGATCTGCTTCCTCCGGCGAGACCCTCTGCCCTGCCTCGGCGCCCGCGGCGAGCACCAGAGCGAGGACGGCCTTGCGGAAACGCATCTTCCGATAGTACAGCGCTCGCCCCATGCAGCGAGCATCTGGCTGGGCCGCGATCGTCCTCTGTCTCGCGGCGTGCAAGAAGTCTGCCTCGCCTCCGCCGTCGCAGCCGTCGCTTGCTCCTTCGACGCGCTTTTGCGATCAGGATCTTTCGGGCGTCTGGCTCAACTCCAGCGACAAGCACTTCGCCTACCGCTTTCACGATCACGGCGACGTGGTGCGCGGGGAATTCCAGGGGCGCAGCGACGACGGCGGGCTGGCGAATCCGTCCGACCCGATCACCTTCGAGCTGCATCGGACCAAGGACGCGCTCGCCGGCGTGATGCGCAGCACGCAGCGCACGGAGGGCGGCCGCGACTGTCCGGTGGAGTTTGCGATCGACGTCACCACTTGCGGCGCGCAAAGCCTGCAGGCCGTCGTGGAGATGGAGGCAAAGGTGGCGGAGGACTGCAAACGCATGACCGCGGAGGACGGCGGCGCGCTGCAAACCAATCGGACAGAATTCGTATTCGTGAGGCCCGACGTGGGATCGAAGCCGTAGGCTCGAAGGAGCAGGCCGAAGGCCCGACGCGGGAACGCATCCGTCAGGTGGCGGAGAAGGCCCGGACGCCCGTTGAAGCTCGCTGGATCGCGCTGGTAGGGTTCGCAGCACACCCAGTCTCGATCTGCGGGAGCATTCAAATGACGCCGTCGTTTGCCCGCCGCGCGCTGCTCGCGGCCTGTTTCATCGCCGCCGTCTCCGTCTCGGCCTGCAGGCGCTCGAATGTCAGCAGCGTCGGCTGCCAGAGCGACGACGATTGCAAGACGGACCTCAACGGCTCGGACCGCGCCTTTTGCGATCAGTCGAAGGCGCCGTTCGTCTGCGCGCTGCACCCCAAGCAGTGCGACACCGCCGCGGACTGCTGCCCGGCGCAGGTCTGCAACGCGCAGGGCCACTACTGCTTCGACAAATACACGCCCTGCACCGACGGGTTTTGCCCCGCGCAGGGCGAGGTGTGCAACCAGATCGGCGTCTTCGTCGATGGCTTCGGATGCACCTTCAACAAATGCGATCCGGCAGGCGCCTGCGGGCAGGGCACCAACTGCTTCAACAGATATTGCGTCGGCGAGCCGCCCTGCAACGGCGGCTGCAAGAAC
>WNFJ01105474.1_pt1 | contig 10296 bp, 10 predicted proteins | sample 5400461 | NCBI WGS metagenome assembly WNFJ01 (sample SAMN13153349, study PRJNA577476) | soil metagenome | isolation source: 115 cm saprolite on Douglas fir-dominated hillslope | place: USA:California | collected 2013-09-17
CATTGGCTCTGAGCTTGTTTGCATAGGCTACAGCATGCCAATGGACTCTTACTTTTTCAAGTCCTCCTAACTTTTTCACCAGTTAGTGTGGCTCTACCGTAGGTGTTATCACCATCAAGCATTACTACATATGCTGTATCTTTGTCGATACAATTGAATGCCTTGCGTATTGCATTGCCTTTGCCTTTTGCTTGTTCAAAAATAACGTGAGCTCCCTTGCTCTCCGCGATTTCTTTGGTTCGGTCAGAAGAGTTGTTGTCAATAACAATAACCGTGGATTCAAATCCATGTTTCTCCAATGCGTGATGGGGAATATCGTCCAGCACTTTGGCTATACCTTGTTCTTCGTTGTGGCAGGGTATCAAAATAGTAATTTTTTCCATTTTAAGTTATCCCCCTATTCTCCATTCGCTTGATGACCGTAGCGATTTGCATAGACAAACCATGTCAACCAAAGACTGTCTCAATTTTCAACGGTTCCCCCTTTTTTACCACTTAATATGGCTTTACCCAAAAATCTATTGATTGTTGTTTATTGGTTAATTCAACGACTACCTCTTGGCGTCCGGGTGAATTCATGAGATTGAATGTCTCATTTTTGACATAGTATTGGTTGTTCTTAACCAATACTATCCCGCTATCAACGATATGCCTTGTGCCATTAAGATTCACGGATACCTGGTAGGCATATTGATAATCCGTCGTCTCGAGATTATGGATGACGAATGCAAAACTTAATGCCAGAACGAGACTCCAAATACCGTAGCCACTGGAAGCCCGACTACATTGACTGTTTTGAGTGGAGTTGGGGCTACATTGATAATAATCCCCGCTCAGACTAATTGCCGATTGCATTGCCCCTTCAAAAAAGAACTTTGCGTGCCCTGTAGAATCTGTCACTGTCAACTGAAGATGTTTCGCAGCGTCGATTGTTCCGCTTAAAGGACCACTCCCCTGCAGTCCGGAACCTAGGACGAGGTAGCCAGTGATCTTTCCTTGGCTTTGCCGCACTCCCGTGAGCGATAAGCTCGTGCTCACATTGGAAGATAAGTCGTCAACAGTGCCTATATACGTTCCAGTTGCCTGATTACTTGTTTCAGAACTTGGCAAATTCGCACTATCGTTGAAATAGAGCTCGGTCATTTTTTCAGGTTTGGGAATTAGATCAAGAGAAACAAGTTGGTTATAAATAGATACTCTATTTAAGTTGTAAAAAACGAGCATTCCTACTACTAACGTTACTCCTATCAACAATAATGATACCAGTTTGAAAAGCTGTTTAATTGTTGGGTGCATGGAAAAAACCTTTCTGTGACTATTCAGTTGTTCTGATGCTGCTGCACTACGGACAGGCTCGATTTTGGAAAATATCAAAATGTACTTTAAGGAGGAATTACTCAAGTGCCTCCTAAATCTTGCTTGGAGATACTGAGGATTGAGGGGGTATCTGAGTAGCGGATTATAAAGTATATAGATACCAACCCTGCAATTGCTTGCCCAAGTGTCCAACCCCATCCTATGCCAACCAACTTACCAGAGATAAAAGCGTAAGATAGACCTAATGTCAAAACAGCCGCTATTATGTTCGAAATAACTAGCGTTTTTATCTTGTGTTTTACGTTCATAATAGCATTAGCAATTAAGAGCAATGCCGTAAAGATCGTAGATACACTATATAGTTGTAAAAATTGAAAAGCTTCAATTGCGTAGCTTTTACCGAAGAATTGTAACAATATATTGCCGAATAAAACGATTATTGCCGTTGCCGGAATAAGAATTACCAAAATCATTGCAATCGCTTTTTTTACATGCTTTTTTAGTTCGGTTTCGTTATGTGAGCCTTCTGTGAGTAATGCTTGCTCAGCAACCATAGGAATAACCAACAAAACGCTTTGAATCGTGGAAGCAACATAATAATAAGCTGCATATTTTGCTGATAAGACATTTAATATTACAACTGATAATACGAGTGAAGGCATAGTAAGCATAAAACTTACCATATAATTAGATATAGAATATACCGAGTATTCTTTTATCAAGGAAAAATTAACTGAAATTGAGAATTTGATTTTAAATTTAATAAATAGTATAATCAGACCGGCAAGCACACCAAGAGCTAACGCTGAAGCACTAGATGCAAAAATACCATAGGTACCAAACGCGATAAGTGCAAATGGGAGCACAAGTTTTAATATGCTGATAATAATATTTTTTATGAGTATATTACCAGCAGCTCTAAAAGCCATAAAAATACTTTCAACAAGGTTATTCCAAGAACATAAAATTATAAAAATAGTGAATGAGAAAATATAGAAGAAATTTGAGCGTAGAAACAATAATTGAGGTGAGAATACCTGCAATCCCAGTAAAAATATAACGGAAGCTAAAAGCGCAAAAATCGCAACAATGACAAACGAGGAATTAATTAATTCATTTTTGTTGACAGATTTGGGAAGGTATCTAGTTAAGCTTGAGCCTAACCCCATAATGGTAAAGCTGCTTAATAATGACATTATAGAGATGAGGGTAGCAGCGATACCAACATATTCCGTCTTATACAGTCGCGCTATTATTATCCAAAAGACAAATCCTAATCCGCCCAATATGAATGTGCTTGCCATATTGAATATAGAATTCTTATAAAGTGGATCTGTCATAATGTGCTTATAGACATTTTTAAAGGTCCATTGGCTGAACATCCTTTGCTTGGATGTTTCAGTTTCGAGATGCACCCCTCTGATTACCCGCATCATTGCAGAGGTTGTCTTACTGAGGGGCAGTCGTTCCAAAAGCTTCTTTTTCGGCGTTTCTGGCACCAAGGGCATCGCGGGTCGTGGTATTTCGGCGACACGTTGATGTATTAGTGTATCTTTTTGTGAAAGAGAAAACTCAATATAGTCATCATTATCTATACTCATTAGTGAATCCTTTTCATTGTAGAGGAATTTAAATGTTCCCCCTTCTGCATCGTCATGAGCTTCTATAGGTTCAGCCACTTTAAGCTATCCTCCTGAGACGATATGCCACGGCTCTTATCTTCTTGCTACTGGAGAGCACTTGCTAGCTGTTCTATGGTTGGTCCAGCAAATAGAGTAGCGAGAGGAATCTTCTTGCCATAACGCTGCTCGATTCGGTTGACAAGGCGAACGGCAAGTAAAGAGTGTCCTCCTAAAAGAAAAAAGTTGTCCCTGATCCCGATAGGTCGCTCGTCCAAGAGTTCTTCCCAGATCTGTATCAGCTGATAATGCACCATCGATGTGGGAGCTACGAACGTTTCTTCCTCGGTGTGCCTGGCAGATTCAGGCGCTGGCAGGGCACACCGATCTATCTTGCCATTAGGCGTGAGTGGCAAGGCATCAAGTAGCATGAAGGCTGAAGGAAGCATATACTCTGGCAACTTCTCTACCACTATCGGAAAGCTAGTGCGCCAGGCTTCGTGCCGCCTGATGATCTCGTTAAAACTCTGCTCGAACGCGGCTACGTCGAGCGGACCGGCCAGGTGAATGGTCACGCACTCGTTATTCACGGGGCTATCGAGCGCTAGTTGGACGAGGAACCACCCTTGCTCCTGCCCAAAGGATAGGGGTGTGGGACTTCCCGAGGTGCGCCGGGTGATGGCGCCTGCAGACCGCAAGGGCTGTGGGAGATATCCCCGCAGATACTTTTCGAGCAGGGCGCGCCTGACCTCTGAGATCTCCGGTGTATTTGGCATTATGGCACTTCCTTTTGCGCCTTGCTGAGACACCTACTCAAATGGTCAGCCAAAACGTGGAGATACGTGGTTCTAGTTTCTATTTGCGTGCCAGGAAGGACATAGGTTTCTATCTCGTTAGTTTCGGTCGCTTTGCGCCACCCCCATCTGCGGCTACGCTCTTGACTGGCCCAGTGACTATCCCAAAAGAATGTGATCTTGCCAGGATAAAGGCTAAGCGGGACGTACCCCATAGCTGCCCAGTCATATATAGCCGAATAGTCTTTGCTGAGAGTTTCAGCTGTTGGGAAAATCGAATCAAGTCTCGGAAGTGCAAAGCCCATTTTGCCATATCTGCGCCTAAGCTCAATCTCTTCGCCGACCCCTCGGCGCTCAGAGTCTTTCAATTCCCTATAGAGCCAAGGTCGCAGATAATTATCGATGTGCCGCAGTAGTATATACCCATTTAACTGCTTCTCTTGGCCAAGTCGCATCAGGTCACCAATGCGACTGATTACAGCGCGAGCCCATCTGTGTCCGGCAGGAAAGACAAGACCCATGGGATCCATCAATACCAATAGGTCAAGCGTCTGCCCTTCCGCGTGAAGCTGTCGAGCCATTTCATAGGCCAGCAGCCCCCCATTGCAAAAGCCTCCCAGGAGGTACGGGCCCTTTCGCTGAACGGCACGTAGCGATTTAAGATGAGCAGCGGCGATAGCTTCTAATGTGGGAGGGACCGGCAGGCCATCAAAGCTATACGGTTCTAGCGCGTAAAATGGTTGGTCCGATCCCAGATCGTGCGCTAGTGAAAAGCACCAGTAAGCGCCATTAAACCAATCTCCATGCAAAAAGAAAAAAGCTTGGATCCACCCGTCTGAATCGCTACTATGCTTTCGCGTTGGTCAGCCGCTACTGTTTCAGCACGCTGCCTAACGACACTCGCAGCCATCTTACCCTGTGAGCGATCGCCACGCAGGTACTTTTCGAGCAGTACACGCTTGGCTTCTGAAAGCTCCATTTTGTCTGACATTACATCACTTCCTTTCATGACTGCGGGTCACTGATCACCATCTGTGGTTCTCAAAGCGAACCGTGGCTCCACGGTCAAGCGCTTCGAGATAGAGCAGACTAAAGCGCGACCGGCAGTGCTGTCAGCCCCCGCAGGTCCAGATTTCCTCGCCAGGTCAAGGGACCGGGTTCCAGACTCAAGTTGGGCATGCGGCATAGCATCGTCTCGAAAGCGATCTGGCCCTCGAGCCGCGCCAATGGTGCACCAAAGCAGAAGTGGCTCGCATACGCAAAGGCGACGTGTCGGTTATCCTGACGACAGATATCGAGCTGATCCGGGTTGGGAAACTGCTCTGGATCGCGGTTGGCAGCACCCATCACTGCGATGACCGTCTGACCCTTGCAGATCGTTTTCCGCCCAAGTACCAGGTCATCTGGAGCCAGGCGCGCTGTGTGCTGGATAGGGCTCTCGTAGCGCAGCAGTTCCTCCACTGCAGATGGGATCAGGGACAAATCTGCCCGCAGCTTCTCGAGTTGATCAGGATGGCGTAGTAGGCTGAGCATCCCATTGCCGATCAGGTTGGTGGTCGTCTCCTGGCCACCGACCATGACTAAGATGCAGTTGGCAACGATTTCTTCCTCAGTCAGTCGATCACCGTCCTGTTCGGCAGTCACCAGAGCACTGATGACGTCGTCGCGGGGATGTTCCCGGTGCGCCCGGATCGCCACACGGAAGTAGGCAGTCATCTCTTCCACGCTGCGCAGCAAATGCGGGGTGCGGTCAGGGCTGTACTGGAAGTTTCCGAGTAACTCGGCGAAGTCTTCTGACCACGCTTTTAGCTGGTCACGGTCGGAGACAGGCACTCCCAGCATCTCGGCGGTAACGATAGCAGGCAGCGGATAGGCCAGGTCTGCGACCACGTCCATGCTACCTCGGGCCTGCATAGCATCCAGCAGACTATCCGTGATGTCCTGGATGTGCGAGCGCAAGACCTGCACCCGACGGGGCGTAAAGGCTTTGGAGGCCAGACCTCGTATTCGACCGTGGGCTGGCGGATCCAGAAACACCATCTGGTGCACCATCACCTGTGCGAACGGCTTCAATGCCGTCATGCCTAGTTCGGTCAGTCGTTCGGGAGTGGGCGTACGGTTTGCGGAGAAATGCTGGAAGACCGTCACTACATCTACGTAGCGAGTCACTACCCATTCGTGTAAAAAGGGATCCCAGTGAACCGGATCTTCGGTGCGGAGCCGATGGTATAAGGGATATGGGTTGGCGAGCACCTCCGGGTCTAGCAACTGGTAGAGGCTTAGCGTCGGGTCAGATTTGCCCACCGAGGGTGAAGTTCCTGTGTGAATTGTCATGTTTGTTCTCCTCCTATTAAGTGACTAGCCAGTACCAAGCTTTGTAATCTTATTGAAGCAACCGCTGAACCTCTTCATTGCTCATGGCCTCCAGCTCGGCCACAATGCGCTGTTCGATCTCGACAGCCAACTGTCGTATGGTGGGAGCCTCGAATATACTGCGCAGGGAGAGCTCGACCCCAAAGACCTCGGCCACTCGTAAGATGACCTGTGTAGCCAGCAACGAGTGCCCACCGAGCAGGAAAAAGTTGTCATCTATCCCGACCTGCTCTATGCTCAAGAGGGTGGCCACAATCCCTGCCAATTGCTCTTCAAGAGGTGTATTAGGAGTAATGATCACCTCATCCCGCAGCGTATTTGTCGCATCTGGTGCGGGTAGGGAAGCGCGGTCCACCTTGCCATTAGGCGTCAGTGGAAGCGCTTCCAACTGCACGAAGGTCGCTGGGATCATGTAGTCAGGTAGGCGTGTCATCAGGGTATCTCGTAGGGAACTGGTCGTGACTTGCGCTCCCGAAGCCAGTACGATGTAGGCCACCAGACATTTGTCCCCAGGAGTATATTCGCGGGCCACTACAAGGCTCATCTGAACGGCTGAATGCCCATTCAACACGGACACGATCTCATCAGGTTCGATACGGAAGCCCCTAATTTTGATTTGATGATCGCTCCGGCCCAGAAACGCAATCTGACCATCCGGCAGGTAGCGAGCAAGATCACCTGTCTTGTATAGGCATGCACCAGGCTCGTCGCTGAAGGGATTAGGAATGAACTTTTCGTTGGTAAGCTCTGGACGGTTGAGGTAGCCTCTTGCCAGCCCTACCCCACCGATGTGTAGTTCACCTGGCTCGCCAATGGGAACTTGCCGCAGTTGCTCATCCAAGATGTAAATCTGCGTGTTGGCAATGGGGCGACCAATCGACGGGGGCATATCAGCATGCGCGGTGGAAGGCACGCGCCCGGACGTGGCTACGACGGTCGTTTCGGTGGGACCGTAGTTGTTGATCAGTGCAAAAGGTAAACTGGGTGAGGGGTAACGATGGAGCGTGTCGGCTCCGGTCAACAGGAAGCGCAGTACGCTCCTCGTCGGCCACTCCAAGGCCATGACGCTCTCGGCTAATGGAGTAGGCAGGAATGTGATGGTGATTCCTCGGCTCACCAGCCAATCGCGGAGCAATGTAGGCGTGGCGCGGGTATCCTCGTCAGGCAGATAGACACTCGCACCGATCGTGAGATAGGGCCAGAGTTCCCATCCAGTCGCATCGAAGGCAGGGCTGGAGACTTGCGTCGCCCGGTCGGCGGGTGTTACCGCGAAGGTATGCTGATGCCAGTAAACGAGGTTAAGCAGGCTACTGTGGGTGATAAGTACCCCTTTGGGTCGACCGGTGGATCCCGAGGTGTAGATGACGTAAACGAGGTCGTCGGCGGTGACTGTAGAGACTGGATTGGCCTCGCTCTGCTGGGCCAGTACTGCCGCGTCGACATCCAGGTAGACAACTTGTGCTCTCTGGGTGGGCAGGCGTGTGGCAAGGGGCTGCTTCGTTATCAGCACGGGAACCTGAGCATCCTCCAACATGAAGGCGAGGCGCTCGGGTGGGTAGGTGGGGTCCAGCGGCACATAGGCACCACCAGCCTTAAGAATGCCTAGCAGAGCCACCACCATATCTAGGGAACGCTCTACACAGCACCCCACAAGCACATTGGGCCCCACGCCGAGTGTCTGCAGATAATGGGCGAGTTGGTTGGCACGACAGTTCAGTTCCCTGTAGCTGAGCACCTGGTCGTTCGCAACCAATGCCACTGCATCGGGTGTGGTAGCAGCCTGGGCTGCCACTATTTGCGGGACGCATGTATCCCGGGGATAGTCCTGCTGAGTAGCAATCATACTGGTAACTAGCACTGCTCAACCTCCGTAATTTGCGTCATATTCATGCCAGTGATCTTAGAGTGACACTTATTCTTTTCTAGCAACAGTCTAACAAGAGTGCTTGGCATGGACAACCTTGAAAACGCGAAGATTTTTAGCGGGTATTTCTTCGTGAGCGTTATGGGGAAAAGTACGATGAGATTCCTCTGTCGTTTGGGTAAAAGGGCGTAGGAATTTTCACGGTAACCCTGCAGCGCCTCTTCTACAGAGTGCACTTTAGAGTATAATCTTATTTCAGACAGCAACCTTACATAGATAGTTTGAATATTGCAAAATGAATAGAATTGTGATATTACTTATAATGTTAAGTTTCCAATTTGGTAAGGGTGTTGTCCACTGTAGTACGTCAGAGTTTTATTACAGGCTTTTCTTTCTGCAAAGTGTCTATTTAGAATGTCTCATACTGGGAGATAGAGTGGGAGTTATCCGGATGAGGGATAGACAGAGTAAGCTGTCCTCATTTGGCGTATTTAGTGTAGGGGGCACCCATGTCTTACCCATTCCTCGATCAAAAAGCAGAGAGCGGTTTTCTGGAACCAAATGCTTCAGCTTTACCGCTCGAATCTGTTACAGTACTGATTATAGATGATCATGCACTTGTCCGCTCAGCAATTAGCCAGGTTCTGATCCCTCACTCTGAGTTCAAGCAAGTTGTGACTGTACAAAATTACGCTGAGGCAGAGCTACAGGCTGCTACGCTCTACCCCGATATCATCTGGTTGGATATGCATATTACGCACTGCGATGGTATTTCGGAGATAAGCCGCTTGAGGAAACTTTCTCCCGATTCTCGTATTATGGCACTCGCCGATGTAGAGGACGAGCAGGAAGCGTTTGCTGCGGTTATGGCGGGTGCACAGGGCTATCGCTCCAAACAGGACGTTGATCCAGGTGAAATAGCGGCAATGGTGCACATGCTCTACCGTGGTGAAATTGTGCTACGTCCAGTGCTCCTAACACGCCTGGTGCACCGCTTACGCGCTGCAGCAATGCCGCTATGGGGATCCGAGAGTGGGTCTAGCTGTCGCATTCTACAGCGCAACGGGGATTTCGATGGACTAGCACAGTTGACGGCACGGGAGCGCGAGGTGCTCCAATTAATTAGCAAGGGATATCGCGACCGCGATATTGCTGAGGGACTGCACATCGCTGAGAAGACAGTTCAAAAGCATGTGCAGAGTGTTCTGAGCAAGCTGGGGGCACAGAACCGCACCGAAGCGGCATATCTCATCCACCATCACGAGGCCTTGTGGGCCACTTGAGTGTTCCAGGTAGACCTGCGTTTAACTTTCGTCGCTCGCTGTTGGACAGCCAGCACATCTAGCACTGTTGAGTCATTGAGCGCACGGAATTTTGTGCTATCGAAGTTGTCGAGCTGGTATATTCAGGTTGTGATAGCTATGGTTGAGAGGAGTTTGATGGTTTATTTTCACCAACAAGCGAAAAGCATCGTCTTAGCTTCGCTGCTTGGGCTATTGATCGAAAGGATTGTTTGACAGAGATTGAGAGGCATATGATAGTTGTTATACCGTCCATTGCCAACAGGCAAGACGGTAACTATCTCCTTCTACGACAAGGGCAGCCGCGAAGCCAGAAGCAGGCTTTAATTCCTGAAGGGACCAGCGAGAAGCCTCCCGCCGATCTCCTTTGATACTCAACAGCGTGGCTGGCTCTCCCAGAGCCAATAAGATGTCAACCTGGTCCAAATGCTCAGTCAATCCTTCTCCACAAGCTTTTAGAAAGGCTTCCTTGCAAGTCCAGTACCTGAGAAAAGTCTCTTGCTTCTCATGGCTGGTAAGTGCATGAAATGCAACCTTTTCTCGATCCGAAAAGAAGCGATTAGCGATCTGCTCCGCTTCGGCAATAGGGTGTAAATATTCCAGATCCACACCAATTTCCCTGCCAAGGGTAACAGCATAAAGGACAAGTCCCTGCGAGTGAGCCAGGTTAAACCGGATCCTATCTCCCCCAGATGTTTCCGACAGTGAAGGCTTCCCACGAGAATTATAACTGAACTGCAACTGGCCTGGCTCGCTGTTCAAATAGTACCCTAGAATTGTCCTGAGTAGGCCACGACCAACGATGAAACGCTTCCTATCCTGCTCAAAGTAAAAGCGCTCAGCTCTTGCTCGCTCATCTGTATTAAGCGTTTGCATCAGCCATCGCAATCTCGGTGCTGGTTGATCAAGCGATGCACACCACACATGTATATCATCTTGTGATAAGATCACGTTTGCAGGTGATAGACCCCACCGACAATCATGAGCTGTCATGCGTACTGGCCTCCTAATTGCTAGCGCCTTTTTCT
>WNFJ01518657.1_pt1 | contig 10295 bp, 8 predicted proteins | sample 5400461 | NCBI WGS metagenome assembly WNFJ01 (sample SAMN13153349, study PRJNA577476) | soil metagenome | isolation source: 115 cm saprolite on Douglas fir-dominated hillslope | place: USA:California | collected 2013-09-17
ACATCGGCGCCCAGTCGGTGGCGGTGTTCGCCCGCCCCGCCTTCCCCCACACGCTCGCGACCTCCGGGACGGTCATCAGGATGGAGTCCTCCACCTGGAGCAGCCGTCGCTGCGTCGTGAGCGAGAGGGCGGGCAGCGTGTTGGGCATGTACATGAGCGATCCCTCGTTCAACGGCGGCATGAATTCGCTCCCCAGACCGCGCAGCGGCAGCAGCGTCAGCAAGACGAGGCCAGCGGCACCGCCCAGCACCAGCCAGCGCGCCTCGATCGCCCAGCGGAGGACCGGCCGGTACAGCCGGATCGCCCACCGGTTGAGTGGATTCTGCGCTTCGGCGCGGATCTTTCCCTTCACGAACCAGCCCATGAGCGCGGGCACGAGCGTCACGGAGAGGAGCGCTGCGGCCGCCATCGCGAAGGTCTTGGTGAGCGCGAGCGGCCGGAACAGCCGCCCTTCCTGGTCCTCGAGCGTGAAGATCGGCAGGAAGGACAACGTGATGATCAGGAGGGACATGAATAGGGCCGGGCCGACTTCGCGGGCCGCCGCGAGCACGCGCTCCCAGTGCGGCCGCTCTGGCTCGTGCTCGATGTGCTTGTGGAGATTCTCCAGCATCACGATCGCGGCGTCGATCATCGCACCGATGGCGATGGCGATCCCGCCGAGACTCATGATATTGCCGTTGATGCCAAGCCAACGGGTGACCGCGAGCGACACCAAAATGCCGAGGGGTAGCGTGGCGATCGCCACGAACGCGCTGCGCGCGTGCAGCAGGAACACCGCGCAGACGAGTGCGACAATGACCGACTCCTCGAGCAGCGTGCGCCACAGTGTCTTGATGGACCCGTGGATCAAGTCCGAGCGGTCGTACATCGGCACGATCCGGACGCCGGCCGGCAGTGCGGGCGCGATCTCGGCGATCCGCTGCTTCACGCCGTCGATCACGCGTAACGCGTTCTCGCCATAGCGCATGACGACAACGCCGCCTACCGCTTCCCCTTTGCCGTCCCGCTCGGCGATCCCTAGCCGGAGGTCAGGCCCGATCGTCACCCGGGCCACATCGCCGACCCGCACCGGGCGCCCATCCTTCCCGACGCCCACCGCGACCTTCCCGATGTCCCCGACCCCACGGAAGTAGCCGAGCCCGCGGATCGCGTAGTCGGAGCCCGCGACTTCCACCGTGCGCGCCCCGACGTCCTGGTTCGCCCCGCGCACCGCGGCGATGACCTCGCGCGCCGTCACCCCGTAGGCAAGGAGTCGGGCCGGGTCGAGCAGCACCTGGTATTGACGCACGAACCCGCCCAGGCTCGCGACTTCGGCCACGCCCGGGACGGACTGGAGCGCGTAGCGCACCTGGAAGTCCTGGATCGAGCGGAGCCGATCGGGCGAGTACCCCAGACCCTCGAGGGCGTACTGATAGACCCAGCCCACGCCGGTGGCGTCGGGCCCCAGTCGGGTCTTGGCACCACCGGGGAGCCGGCTCTGAATCGCGTTCAGGTACTCGAGCACGCGCGAGCGCGCCCAGTAGAGATCGGTCCCGTCCTGAAAGATCACGTAGACGAAGGACGAGCTGAACATGGACTGCCCGCGCACGACCTTCACTTTGGGGACGGCAAGGAACGTGGTGAGTAACGGGTAGGTCACCTGGTCCTCGACGACTTGGGGCGCCTGTCCCGGGTAGTCGGTGTAGACGATCACTTGAGTATCCGAGAGATCCGGGATCGCATCCACCGGCATCGTGCGGAGCAAGAACACGCCGGCCACGAGCACGAAGATCGCTGGACCAGGCGATGAGATTCTCGATCATGGCCGGCGCCCCCCTTCCTTGGCGGGCATCTGCATCCCGCCCATGTTCAGGCCCATCCCCATCTGGAGCATCAGTCCCTGAATCGCCGCGGCGAGGTTCGACTCCGAGTCGAGCAGGAACGTCGCCGAGGCCACCACTTCGTCGCCCGGCCGCAAGCCCTCGACGATCTCAACGAGGGAGTCGCCCCGGAGCCCCACGCGCACCTCGCGCGGCAGGAACCGGCCGTCGCCGCGGTTCACGAAGACGAGGTCCTTCGTCCCGGTGGGCAGCACCGCCTCGAGCGGTACGCTCACACCGCGCGGGCCTGCCGTCGCGAGCGCCGCCGTCGCATACATTCCCGGGCGCATGGCGCCGTCGCCGTTCTCCACCGCCACGCGGGCGGTCAGCGTGCGGGTCTTCTCGTCGAGTTGCGGGTAGATGAACGTCACGCTTCCGCGAAACGTCCGTCCGGGGAGCGCGTCCACGGTGATCGTGGCCGGGGTGCCGACGCGGACGGCTGCCGCGTCTTGCTCGAAGATCGCGACGTCCACCCACAGGACGCGGCGATCGGCGATCTGGAACAGGTTGTCCCCCGCCCTCACGGCTTGGCCTTCGATGACCATCTTCTCCGTGACCTCACCACTTCGCGGGGCACGCAGCAACAGCGTACGCGTCACGCCGCCTCTTGTCTCGAGACTGTCGATTTGATCGTCCGGGACATCCCACAGCGCCAGGCGGCGCCGGGCGCTCGCGGCGAGCGTGTCATCCTTCAGTCGCCGCGCCAATAGATACTCTTCCTGCGCACTCACGAGGTCGGGCGAATAGAGCGCGACCAGCGGCTCTCCCTGCTGCACGCGCTTGCCCACGTAGTCCGCGTACAGCCGCTCGACCCAGCCGCCAACCCGCGCGTTGACGTAGACCCGGTTCGGCTCGGCGTACTTGAGGACCCCGACTGCCCGGAGGGAGGAGCGGACCGGCCGCTCGGTCGCCCGCGCGAACGTGATACCGAGTCGCTCGGCTTCGGGGCGGTTCACGGGCACGCCTGGAGTGTCCGCGCCGGCGGCCGGCGTTTCCGGCATCCCTGGCATCCCCTGCATGCCCGACCTCTGGCCCGTGTCCGGCATGCCCTTCATGCCTGCCATCTCGTCGCTTCGGGCGGGCTTCCGCCGGCATCCGGTGAGCGTTACGGCGGCTAGCACCAGACTGATGATGATTCGTTTCATGGCTGCGTCTCCCCCGCGGTCAACTGCCGCAGTATGACTAGTTGCGCCTGGTAGTCCGCCGCGACCGCTACCGCTTCCAGCTCGGTCCGGTACCGCGCGTCTTCGACCGACAACAGGGTTAGGAACTCGGCGCGACCGACCTGATAGCTCCGCAGCACCGATTCGACGGTCCCCCGCGCGGTGGGCAGGACGCCGTCCAGGAGGAGCACCAGACGCTGCTGTACCGCCTGGACCCGGGCAGCAGCTTCCGTGACCTCGCGACTGAGCTGCAGCTCCGCGTCGCGCAACCCGGCCGCGGCCCCAATCGAATCCGCCCGCGCGGCGTCGGCGAGCCGGTTCTGTTTGCGCCAGGCCCAGATCGGGAGGCGCAGTCCCAAGAAGGCGGAGAAGAAGTCGGGAAACTTGAACGTTCCCGCGAGCGGCGGGCGGTACCCGTAGCGGGCGGTGAGCGTGAAGTCGGGCCGCGCCCCCAGGCGCTCAACCTGGATCGTGCGCGTCGCCTGCTCGATCGCGGCTCGGCGGGCCGCGAGTCGCGGGTGCGCGGCGAGGGCCAGGGCCACGAGGGAGTCGGAGAGCGGCAGCGGCGAGATCCCCGCCCGCACCGCTGCGGGGTCCATCGGAACGACCCCGAGCGAGTCTCCCGGCGTCCGATTTCGCAAGGCGTTCACAGCGGCGAGCGCGGCGACGCGCTCGCTCTCCAAAGCCAACGCCTCCGACTGGAGACGATCGCGCGCCAGCTTGGCCTGGAGGGGATCGCTTTGTGGTGCGGCGCCCGTCGCGTAGCGCGTCGTGCTGAGCTGGACGGCGGCTTCCAGCAGGTCGCGCTGGTGCCGCAGCGTCTCCCGCGCCGTCACGGCGCAGCGGAGCCGATAGTAGGCGACCGCCATCGCGGTCGTCAGCTCCCGGCGGACGGCGGCCTCTTCTGCCCGGGCGCCGGCTGCGGCCGCCCGCACGACGCCCGACCGCGCGCCGAGGCTACCCGGCCAGGGAATCTCCTGGCTCAGCTCCACGTCTACCTCGGTGAAATCACTGCGGTTGAACGCAAAGTTTGGCAGCAGCAGGTCCATGACCCCCACCGACAGCATCGGGTCGGGCAGCGAACCGGCGGGGCGGATGCGGAGCGTCGCGGCTCGGACGGCCGCCTGTCGCTGCGCGACCGTCGGGTTGCGGGCGAGCGCTTCAGCGACCAGGGATTGGAGAACCGAGTCGCCGGCGACGGGCGCCGCCGAGCCCTGCCCGAGCGCAGGAGCGGCGCCCGCGGTAACGAGCGCACTCGCGGCTAGAATCAAGTGTCGGAATTGCATACCTCTCCTCGCCGATCGGTTTCCGGCGGAACGCGCCGGAGCCCGCGCCGTTGTGGGCGGCGCGTCAGGGCACACTACGCTTGGGAGAGGCTAGGCTTGGGGCGGAGGAGGGAGCGGTGGTTGCGGATCAGCCGGAACGAATGTGGCGAGACCGAAGGAGACAAGGTAAGACTCGCCAGCAGAAACGGAGATCCGTGCTTTCAACGAGAGCGCGGCACTTGCCGTGATCCCGCAGAACGCGGGGTTGGCGCAGGGGGCAGCGTGGCGTGTGAGATCCACGACAGGCCCAGATGGCTGGGACGCCATCGGTTGCTCGCAGTTCGCCGACGTTCCTCGCTGGACTTGCTGACACAACAGCGGTAGGCCCACCGGCAACATCTGGCCGCTCAGCAGCAGCGCGGCGATTACTCGGATGATCGAGACTTTCATTGGCGCTAGCAATATACAACCTGGGCGGTGCGCGTAGCGATACCCCCGTTGACACGGTCTCACGCCCTCTTGACCATCTACCTAGGTACATAGTGTAATCTGAACATTGAATCGGAGGGTGAAGGGCATGCCATTGACCATCGGCCAAGTCGCCGCGGCGGCCGACGTGAACATCCAGACGATCCGCTATTACGAGCGGCGAGGCCTCTTCCCGACCCCGCGGCGCACACCCGCGGGCTATCGCCAGTACGCCGACGACGCAATCGCGCGCCTCCGCTTCATCAGGCACGCGCAGGAGCTCGGGTTCTCGCTGAATGAAGTCCAGGAGCTGCTTGGGCTCCGGGTCCGCCACGGCGCCGCGTGCGACGCGGTCGAGCGGAAAACGAGAGAAAAGATTGCGCTCGTCCAACAGAAGATCGCCGATCTCCGGCGCATGAAGGGCACGCTGGAGCGTCTGGCCGTGGCGTGCGCCGCCCGACGGCCCACCGACGACTGCCCGATCCTGGAGGCGTTAGAAGATCATGGCCACGTCAGCCACTAAGACGGTGCTCGCGGCCACCGGCGGGGTCGCCGCCGCTGTCGTGTCAACGCTCTGCTGCGCCGGGCCGCTCGTCGCCGTCGCCATCGGCCTGAGCGGCGCCGGGCTCGCAGCGACGTTCGAGCCGCTCAGACCCTACTTCGTGGCCGGCACCATCCTGGCGCTCGGCTTCGGATTTGTTGTGATGCACCGCGAAGAGCGCAGGGCGTGCGAGCCAGGGACCCTCTGTGCCTCGCCTGCGGTTCGTCGCCGGATGAAGTGGGCGCTGTGGATAGCGACGATCATCGCGATCCCGCTGCTCACGTTCCCGTGGTGGTCGAAGTTTGTGCTGGGCTAGGAGCTACGACAGGTACATCACCCGGATTCGTCCGGAAGGAGGCTGAACATGTTGCCATCAGTGAAGGCCGGGTTGTTTCTCGCCGCTGGACTGAGCGGCACCGCGTTCCTCTGCCCGTTGTGTGGCGGGGGAATCCAGACGGCCGGCGCCCAGAGCGCGCCGGTGGCCGCCCAAGTTCCGGACACCGCCACCGTGCGGCTGCACATCTCACGGATGACGTGCGGGAGCTGCCCCGCGACGGCGCGCCTTGCCCTGAAGAAGTTGCCGGGGGTCTACGGTGCCACGGTCACGCTGGACGACAGCCTCGGCGTCGTACGCTACGACCCGCGCCAGGTCACCCCCGATCAGATCGCCGCCCATCTGACCCGGCTCACGGGCTTCGGGGCGACGGTCCAAGGGAACTGAGCGTGCTACGGGGCGAGTTCGACATCGCGATCGTGGGTGGCGGCTCGGCGGGATTCGCCGCCGCCATCAAGGGAGCCGAGCTTGGCGTTCGGGTCGGCCTGATCGAGAGCGGCACGCTCGGCGGGACCTGTGTGAACGTCGGCTGCGTGCCCTCCAAGACGCTTATCCGCGCCGCCGAAGCGCAGCACCGCCGGATCCATCACGGATTCTGGGGAATCCCCACGACCGATGGGCGGCCGGATTGGCCAACCGTGCGCGTCGAGAAAGACGCGCTCGTCGCGGAGCTGCGGCAGAGCAAGTACTGGAACGTGCTACGCGCGTACCCCTCAATCAGCCTGTTCCAGGAGCGTGCTGCTCTCGTGTCAGGACACGAGGTCCGTCTGGCAAGCGGTCGCACGGTCACCGCTGGCAAGGTCGTGGTCACCACCGGCGCCTCCCCTTGGGCGCCGGCGATCCCTGGGCTTGCCGAGGCTGGTTACCTGGACAACGCCTCGGCGATGGCGTTGGAACACCTGCCGGAGTCATTGATCGTGATCGGCGCGAGCGCCGTCGGACTCGAGCTAGCGCAGATGTTCGGCCGGCTCGGGGTCCGGGTCACTGTCCTCGAGGCGCTGCCACGCGTCGTGCCAGCAGAAGACTCAGATGTTGGCAACGCCCTGGGTGACTACCTCCGGTCGGAAGGGCTTGACGTACACACCGACATCCAGATCGATCGAGTCAGTCGGAGCGGCGATGGCTACACGGTCCAGTTCCGTGCCCGCCGCGAGGCGCGCACAGCTCGCGCCAGCCAGCTCCTCGTCGCCACAGGTCGCCGAGCCAACTCGACCGGATTCGGGCTTGACGGGATCGGCGTCGCTCTCGGTAAGAAGGGGGAGATCGTCGTCAACGAGCTCCTACAGACGACGAACGCGGACATCTACGCCGCGGGCGACGTGATCGGCGACCCGATGTTCGTTTACGTAGCGGCGTATGGCGGTGCGCTGGCAGCCGAGAACGCGCTCACCGAGCACGGGCGGCGTTATGATCTGTCGGCACTACCGAAAGTGACGTTCACCGATCCAGCTGTTGCCTCCGTCGGTCTCACCGAGGACCAAGCGCGCGCTCAGGAGATCGAGCCACTCACATCGAAGCTGCCGCTCGAGCACGTGCCGCGCGCCCTCGCGGCGCGGGACACTCGAGGGTTCGTCAAGTTGGTAGCGAACGGCGCCAACCAGAAGATCGTCGGCGCGCACATCCTCGCCGCCGAAGCGGGCGAGATGATCACGGAGCCGGCGCTGGCGATCAAGTTCGGGCTGACGATCGAGGATCTCACATCGACCTTCCACCCGTACTTGACGTTATCGGAAGGGATCAAACTCGCGGCGCAGACGTTCACCAAGGACGTCGCGAAACTGTCATGCTGCGCGGCGTGAAGACCTTCAGCGCCCTCGCCTCCGATCTCCTCGCGCGGCTTCCGACAGTGACCGACGAGGAAAGGGCGCCTGGGACTCAAGATCTATCGCCAGCTCTCTCATGGTGAGCCGGTTGCGACATCCAGACTTACGGAAGCGCTTAGGGTCGCGACACGCGGAGTGGACGACCTGCTGGGGCACCCGAATCTCAAGTGCCTGACCTACGTGGACAACGAGGGGCGGATCATCGGCTTTGGTGGCCTGGCCGTCCGAGAGATGCCGCACCGGTTCAAGGTTGATGGCCGGACGCTGTACACGTGGTGCGCCTGGGACAGTCTCTTCATCCCGGGCATCCTCGGCCTGGAGGCCGAAGTGGAATCTCCCGCACCCGGAAGCACCGCTCGCGTGCGGCTGAGGGTCGCCCCCGACGAAGTAAAGCTCCTCGAGCCCCGGAGCGCTGTCATGTCGTTTCTGCTGCCGAGTGCCCAGACCTTTCAGGCAAACGTCCTCAAGGCGATGGCGAGCTTCTGCCACTACATCTTCTTCTTCCCGGACCCGGAGATGGCTGCGGCGTGGACGAGCGGCCATCCCGACACTACGGTGATCTCGGTGGCAGATGCCTTCGAGCTCGGTCGCCAGACGGTTGCGGCGCGATGGCGTCCTCCGCTGTAGAGAAGGGCTTCACCTCCGCTGGGTAGGGCAGATACAGACAGCGGCCAGCGCTCGTCTACTTGCCGAGTTGCGCCTCCGGGGGCAGAAGACTAAGCTGCCGACTCCTATTTCGGCGGCGGGAAGGACCCATGGCGTGGGTCGTGTTTCTCAGAGGCGTCAATGTAGGAGGACACAAGGCGTTCCGGCCCTCCGTCGTCGCCAAAGACCTAGCGGAATTCGATGTCGTCAACGTAGGAGCGGCCGGGACCTTTGTGGTCCGCAAATCGATCAGCTCAGCCTCGCTGCGCGTCGCATTAAACCGGAGGTTGCCATTTGCCGCTGACCTCATGATCTGTCGAGCGCGGGACGTCAGCGATCTCGGGTCAGGGGATCCATTTCCCCGTGCACGCTCCGACAAAGAGGTGAGCCGGTTTGTAAGCGTTCTCCTCCCCTTCCCATACGCCAGCCTGCTGGCGACAACTGGCAGGTCAAGGTAGTCGGGGTCCGCGGCATGTTCGCCTTGAGCCTGCACCGGCGGGTCGGGCGGACACTCGTTTACCCCAACGAGGTCGTCGAAAGACATCTCGGTGTGTCCGCAACCACGCGAAACTGGAACACCGTGTGCGCAATTTGCAACATGTTGAAAGTCAGCTAGTCCTCGCTGGCCCGCCGCTTGACATCGACTTTGAAGTGCAACACTGAGCCTCATCGCGCATCGCATTCCTCCGGGGTCCGGCCCGAAAGGACCTGCATACCCCTGCTCGCGGCGCAAACAGTGCCACGAACAGTGCCAACGCCGGCGTCGGTAGCCGGTGCTGACCGGCGACCCGCGCAGCTAACTCGTTGAAAACACGACGGCGTTGGCGTGCGCCGGCCGAGTGCGTTTAGAAGGCTGCTGCTCTATCCACCTGATTGGCGCGCTACGACTTTACTCTAGGCGACTCGGGCGGCGATGCGGTGGCCGCCCGGCCTGGCGATGTGACGGACACGAGTGCATGCTGTCTCGCACGTCCGGACGCTGGAAAGCGCGGGGGCTTGAGGGGATGGAACAACAGCACCACACCAATCATTCCTCGGCTTCAGCTGGTGGAGCTCACCTCACACTCGAGATCAGCTTCAAGAACTGTTACGACGGGAGCGACCTGGCGGGGATCGAGCGCCTGCTCGCCGCTACGCCGGGAGTGCGGAACGTCGAGCTTGATCGGACCCGCGCCGTCGCCCTCGTCACGGTCGACCCCCAAGCAACGAGCGCGGCGGCGCTGCGCGAGACCCTTCACCGCGCCGGCTACGGGTGTGTGTGCGACCAGGCGCGCGTCGAGGCTCCCGCTGAGCATCTTCACGCTCCGGAGGCGCACGCCGGGCACGGGGCGCACATGGTGCAGGACATGCTGCGGCGCTTCGTCGGGTCGGCAATCCTCGCGGTCCCGATCGTCCTCTACTCCCCGCTTGGCACCTCGTTGTTCGGCCGTGAGCTCACGCCACCCTTCGGCGTGTCTCCCTCACTGCTCGGTTTCCTGTTGACGTCCGTCGTTGTCGGCTGGGGTGCCTGGCCGTTCCTGTCGTCTGCGTGGCGGTCGTTGCGACGCGGTGAGCTCACGATGATGACCCTAATCGCGACCGGGATACTCGCGAGCTATCTCTATTCGGCGGCCGTGACCTTCGGCCTTCCCGGCGAGCCGTCGTACGACGCCGCGGCGATGCTCACTTCCTTCAGCCTGCTGGGTCACTGGCTGGAGATGCGCAGTCGCTTCGCGACCGGTCGCGCGGTCGAGGCGCTGTTGCAGCTTGCCCCATCCACGGCGCGGCGGGTGCGGGACGGCGTCGAGGAGGAGATTCCTCTCGAAGCCGTGTCCGTCGGGGACGCACTGGCCGTCCGGCCGGGAGACACCGTTCCGGTCGACGGCCTGGTCACCGAGGGCTCAAGCTACGTGGACGAGTCCATCCTCACCGGAGAGCCGGTCCCGGTCGCGGTGCGGCCGGGCGCTCAGGTCGTCGGCGGGACCCGGAACCAGCAGGGGGCGTTCCGGTTGCGGGCGACCAAGGTGGGGGCCGACACGGCGCTGGCCCGCATCGTCGCCATGGTCCGTGACGCCCAGGCTTCCAAGGCACCGGCGCAGCTCCTCGCGGACCGGGCTGGCAAGCAGCTGGTGGTCGTGGCGCTTGGCGCCGGCTCCATCACCTTTGCAGCCTGGCTGCTCATCGCGCACGCCAGCTCAGCGTTTGCCCTGTCGGTGGC
>WNFJ01660689.1_pt4 | contig 10295 bp, 11 predicted proteins | sample 5400461 | NCBI WGS metagenome assembly WNFJ01 (sample SAMN13153349, study PRJNA577476) | soil metagenome | isolation source: 115 cm saprolite on Douglas fir-dominated hillslope | place: USA:California | collected 2013-09-17
GATCGCGCCACCCATAAAGATGAACGGAATCGACGCCATCTGCAGCAGGTTCGCCCGCGTCATTTCGCGTCCATAGTGGCAAGCCGCCACATGTGCGATCTCATGCGCCATCACGCCCGCCATCTCCGCTTCTTCATCCGCCGCCAGAATCAGCCCCGAGTTCACGTAGAAAAATCCGCCGGGGAGAGCCATAGCGTTGACCACGTCGGAATCGATGACCTTGATCGTGAACGGCACCTGCGCGTCGGAGTTACGCACCAGGTTCTGTCCAATACGGTTTACATATTCGGTGATTACAGGATCGTTCACCAGCTTGACCTGTGATTCGATCTGCTGGGCATACACGCGGCCGCGCGCGACCTGGCCTTCGACGGTGTACCAGTTGCCGACACCGCGCCCGCATCCCACATTCCGGTTTCCCACGGCATCGACGTCGGTCTTGCCGCCGTTATGCTTAACTTGGCTGTCGTCCGCAGTCGGCAGCGCGGCCGGTGGAGGTGCCGGCTTCGCTTGCACGTCCGACGCCTTCGGCTGATCTTTGTCCTGGTCTTGCACTTGCGCCCGCGTCCACGGTCCTGCGCTGAACGCCGCCAACGCCACCCCGATCGCCAGCCACTTGGATTTCATAAGAAACTCCTTGAGCCGATTATACGCCCGGTCCGCGTAGACAACTGCCAAACTTATCGCTGCTCTTTAGACGCACAGGGGCGGGTGCGGGGTTATCCGGAATGCCAGTTAATGGCTGATTTAGAGTAACTGTCCGCGGATGGCTCAACCGCTGGAAATTTCCTCCGCAACTGTTCTCAGCCTTCTCGCGACTGTGACCCTCCGATTCGCTCCTGGGATCAGTCGTCCCAGCATTTTCAGCATTCGCCGTCACCCGAACGTTGACAATTCCCCCGTCCGACAGGCAAACTACCCCATTCGCCGGGAGGCGCTCCTGGCGAGATCCTGAGCGCCGTCCCGCAACACGGCGCAGGCAGGGTTTATATTCACTCCTCGTTTGTCTATGGCCATGACCGAGCAACGGGTCTCCTACACGCTAGACTCCACATTGGAAACGGTGGACAGTGCAGAAGAGAAAGCAACCCGTATTGCCGCGGAGTTAGGCTTTCCCGAGGATGAAGTGATGCAGATTTCCATGGCCGTGCGCGAGGGTGCCGTGAATGCCGTTCTGCACGGGAATGCTTATGATGCCGGGAAGAAGGTGACACTGGCCTTCGAACGCACGGCCGAAGACCTGGTCATCATTATCCGGGACCAGGGCAAGGGCATGGACTTGAGCAAGATTCCAAATCCATTGGCGCCGGAAAATCTCCTCAAGACATCGGGGCGCGGAATTTTTCTTATGCGCTCCTTCATGGATGTAGTAGAGATTCGCCCGTCTCAGACGGGCACCGAACTAAAACTGATCAAGCACGTCCACGGGCCAACCGCGGGCGGCAAGGAGGCTTCCCAGTGAGCATGAAGGTTGGTACTCGGCAAGTGGATGGAGTTGCAATTGTAGACTGCAGCGGTCGCATCACCTTGGGCGAAGGCAGCGTGGTTCTGCGCGATACGGTGCGTGACCTGCTCTCCAAGGGACAGAAGAAGATTCTGCTCAACCTCGCCGAAGTGAACTACATCGACAGCTAGGGCATCGGCGAGCTCGTCAGCGCCTTTACCACGACAAAAAACCAGGGTGGCGAGCTGAAGTTGCTCAAGCTGACCAAAAAGGTCAACGACCTTCTGCAGATCACGAAGCTCTATACCGTCTTTGATGTAAAGGAAGACGAAGCCGGAGCAGTGAAATCGTTCAAGTAGTCGCCAGCTAATTCCAACAAATTTCTTGGAGGGGCCAGATTATCGCTGGCCCCTGTGTCTTGCTGCCGACAGTTTCATTCCGGGATTCCTGCGAATATAAATTCCCTTCCATCACAGACACTGACCACGCACTTCCATAGAATCACGGACGTCACAGGTTCTTCGCGGCACATTCTTCGCAGAACTCTGACAGCGTCATGCGCGTCAATCACAAACCCAATTGGACATTGTGGAATTGGATGTCGTTGTGCTTGCTCGTCCTGTCGGCGGCCCCTTTGTTCGCCTCGGACTGCGTGCCCATCCACGATGCCGCTCAATACGTCGGCGAGGTCAAGTGTGTAACCGGCAAGGTCCTGCACGTGAAGGTAGAAGACGACGGCAACCACTTCGTAGATTTCTGCGAAGATCGAACGGCCTGCCCGTTTTCCGTCGTGGTCTTTGCTTCTGACCTCGAGGATGTCGGGGATGTGCGCTTGCTCGAAGGCCAGGTGATCGAGCTTAACGGAGCGGTAAAACTCCACGAGGGGCGCCCGCAAATCGTCCTCAACCGCATCAAGCAACTGAAGCGCGGAGCGGTCATGATTCCTCCGCTGCCGAAAAACTATGACGCGGTCATGATTCCTCCGCTGCCGAAAAACTATGACGTGGAAAACCGCGGCCACTACAGCGCCGGCCGCCTGCATCCATCAAAGAAACCAAAGAAACAGAAAGTCAAGCCTTCCACCACCGCCACCTACGGGAACGATCTTGAGGGTGAAGACCCAATGCAGTAAGCCTCGGCAATGCCTGTGGGATTGGCAATGCCCGTGTGGGGACAGCCGCCCTCGGCTGTCCGATCGAGCGAAGCTCGATTTTGCTGGCCTGATTCCCAGCTCTTCTCAGACCATTCCCTTCCGCAACTCTTCCAGCGGATACTTCGTCCCCCGCCAAGTAATACCGTCGTCCCACAGCGTCAGAATCATCGACCGCAGCAGCGTATAGATGAACAGCACCGTGCTGACTGGATGCAGAAAAAAGTAATACGGTGGCACCCCAGACCTCCACGACATTCCCACATAAATGACAAACATCGAGCACAGGGCCACTGCATACGGCGCCCGCGCCCATCCGTGAGCGGCCCACAGGCCGACAAACGGCATCAGGTTTAGAAATGCCAGTCCCACAGCCGAGACCAGCGTGCGCGGCCACTGGAAAGAGAGCACGGCAAAAAAGTTCTTCGTCAGATTGTTGACGACTCCCATTGCCCCCTTCGCCCAGCGGATCGAAATCAGATCGCCGCCGAAAACGTTGCGTTGGGCAAAGCCGCCTTTCTTGACTACCTTGCCCAGCTTCATGTCGTCCAGCACTTCCATCCGCAAAGCCTCGTAGGTGCCCACCGCGTCATAAACGCGACGGCGAACCAGATTGAACGCCCCCACTCCCATGTGATCGTCCGTGCTCGGATCGGCCACCTTCCACGGACGGTGGCCAAACATGAACATGGTCTGGAAAAACGCGATCATCATGTATTCTCCCGGACGCTTCATGATCATTCGCGGAAACAGCACAACGTGGTCCGCCTGTTCAGACTCAGCATAGGCAAGGGCACGGCGCAGCGAGTCCGGCTTAAAGAGCACGTCCGCGTCGGTAAAGAGTAGCCACTCGCCGTTAGCCTGGTTCGCGGCGGTCCACATGGCATGCGTCTTTCCCAGCCACCCCGCCGGCAACTCGCGATGATGAATCACGCGCAAAATCCGTGAAAGCGGGTGCCCCACCCTTCTCGCGTCTTTTGCGAGAGGGTGGGGGTTTTGCTCCGGGTGCCCCATTTCTCGCGTCTTTTGCGAGAAGTGGGGACTTTTCGCCACTCGTTCCATGATCTCGCCGGTCGAATCGGTCGAGCGGTCGTTGACCGCGATCACTTCATAGTTGTCATAATCGAGCGCGAGTAGGGTACCCAGCGATTGCTCAATCGTCTCTTCTTCATTCCGTGCCGGAACAATGATCGAAACTCGCGGATTACCGGAGGGAGCAACCGGATTCCGATCCCACTCCGGCCGCGACACATCCGCCACACTGGGCATTCCGAGAGCAGCGTCAACAATGCGAGAGAGCCAGGCAAGCGCGAGAATCATTCCCGCGATCCAATGAAAGTAATTCATCCCGATTAGAAGTCCATGGAGCAAATCCGATTCGTATCAGGGCATGCCTTCAGGCATGCCGAAGGAACTGCACGATAAGAGCGCCTTCAGGCGCTGAGGCTGAGCCAGTGTTTTCGCCAGGAACGCCTCAGATCGTTGCCGGTCGATGAGGGTCGCCGTCAACGCGCACAGCCGGCGCGAATTTCATCCCGTAAAACAGTATGGCAGAAGACGCGACCATCGCGATCACCGGAAGGACGAAGGCAGCTTGCAGCGAACGCTTGTCGGCGACCCACCCCATCATGGTTGGGGACGGCACGTCCCCAAGAATGTGGATGATAAAAATATTCACCGCAATCGCCGTGGCTCGAATATGCGCTCCCACGGAATTGATGACTGCCGCATTCAGGGGCGCGGTATTGAATAGAAGGAAAAATGCCGCCACCGCAATCGCCGGAACCATCACTCTTCCCTTCGCGAATAGAGCCACAATCATGAAGGGCACTCCCAGCAACATACTCGCCGCCGAGATAAAGTAATAAGAACTCTGCATCCGGCGCAGAAGATAATCGCCCAGCCAGCCTCCGGCCAGCGCCGCTAGAATTCCATCCACCACAATGATGATCCCAAACATGAAATTGGCCGACTCCAGCGAGTAATGCCGCTCGCTATACAGAAACTGAGGCATCCACACCTGAATGCCGCCCAGCGAAAACGTCATGGCTGCCATGCCCAGCGTCGCCGTCAAAAACGCCGGATTGCGAGACAGCCCAAGAATAGTTCCCCGCTCCGGCGTCTCCTTGAGCGAGTCGAACTGACCCCGCTCCGGCTCTTTCAAAAACAGCACAGCCAGCGCCAGCACAAAGCCCGGCGACGCCGCGATGTAAAACGGAAATCGCCAACCATAATGCGGAGCCAGATTCCCGCCCAGCAGGTAGCCCGCCGCTGATCCCACAGGGATCGCCAGATAAAACACGCCGAGAATGCGCCCACGTTTTTCTTCGGGAAATAGGTCTGCGACAAAGGTCGGCGCGATGGTAACGAATGTCGCCTCTCCGATTCCCACGAGCGTGTGACGAATCAGCAGTTCCGAGTACGTATGCGTGACCGCCGTAAGCAGCGTGAGCCCACTCCAGAAGATTGCGCCGAACGCGATGATGAGTTTGCGCGAGTAGCGATCCGCCAAAGGGCCAACGAACGGCGCTGCCACCATGTAAAAGGCCAGAAACGCGCTGGTGAGATACCCCAGTTGCGCCTTGGTCAGATGAAATTCGTCCTGCACCAGAGGCTGAACCGCGAACAGGACGTTGCGATCCGCGTAGTTGAGCAGATTGAGCGCTGTCAGCACGACTAGCGCCGTGCGGGGGTAAAGTTTCGTGTCGGCCACAGGTCGAGCGAATATAACACGCTCGGCAGGCTCTTATGGAACGACGAACCACCCTCGCAACTCCGCCTAATTTCTGTGATCAAAACAAATCGGCGAATCATCGCACTCAAAAACTCTTGTCATCCTGAGCGAAGCGAAGGACCCCGTGCAACTCAGCAGCACCAGCGCCTTCAAGAGGAGTTCCCGAAAATGCTGCCCGGTGTTCTTTTTCGGCTCTGCACTGAAAATTGTTCAGAGATCCCACGAAGTGACCAATTTCCTGCCACTACTCAAAATTTCGGTACTGGGTCAGTTTGGACATGACTATTGCAATCTCTACGGGCGTCATCCCGAACGAAGCCGTTCTTCAGGCGGAGGGAGGGATCTCGCGCGCATCGCCACGTCCTGAGAAGTGAAACTGACCCGCTACAGAGATGTGGGTTGCGTCCTAATTTCACCCCTGCCCGAATCACTAAGAAACCTAGTTGGAAAGCAAATTGCCGTGTCCAGAAATTGCGTATTAACGTTCCTCGTTCTCATCGTCTACCTGTTGTCCGATCAGTTTGCCTTCTTGACACAAAGCCCACACGCCAGTGCGCGGACGGAGCCTGTAGCAGAAACTGAACCAGTGTGGGAAGCTAAACACGCCATCGTAGGAAACCCGGCCATGGAAGTACACGGTTTGGTCCCCGCTATCCACGGCCTTGTATTCGTCTTCGGTAAGAGGGCAGGTGACGTTTTGTCCAACTTCTCCGTTACTACCCTCAAGGTGGCAAGTTGTCAGTGTTACCGAGCCGGAGTAGTCATTATTCGGAATCATTACCCCTATAGGAACGGCTCTTTCAGTATCGCGCTCAAATCGTGGATCTTCGCCCTCCTTGCGAGGTTCGATGGTGGCAGTACCGTGGACATTGCTAGCAGGCGTTTTGCCAATATCCTTGTACGAGATAGTGACCGCGAAGGGCTCCCCAACCGCAAATTTCTCGGAATTTTCTATTTTGCTGAGGCCAATCCATGCTCGCTGATCAATATGCATAGTTTGTCGCACGAGATAAGCCTGCCAAAAAGAAACTCCGAGAGCCATCATGGAGATGAACACCGCAGTGACAGCAGTATTGAAAACTTTGTCTTTAAGAAGGGCGAAAAAAAACTCGGCATCCTTGTTTGTCTGTGTCATGTGATTTTCGGCTTCATGGTCGGGATGTTCTTGACAGCGGGACTCGTTTACAGCTCCCTGAATCAAAGATGGACGCGAAGTCTTCTTTGTTTTGCGTTTGCCGCCGTGTCTGCCGCTCATGTCGTTGGTAATTTATTCCAACTAGTTGATGCCATCAAACTATGAGGCTTGTCCAAGAAGTGATTAAACGCTATCGACACCCGCAAGTCGCGTCACATGCATGAAGTTCGCGGATAGTGACCCCCTTTGGAGGTTGCTTTTGTGCTTCCGTCGAGTGGTTCGTCCGAAACCAGGACACTACAGAGATTTCTTAGTGATTGACATTTATCACCCAAGCTTTCACGATCAAGTGCTGGCCATCAGAGGACTATGAACATTCCAAGAAGAGGCGCACCAACCTGGAGAACGCACCCCGGCGAAATCCTGCGGGAAGAGTTTCTCAAGCCACTGGGCATGTCCCCTTACGAGTTGGCGAAGCGGCTTCACGTCCCCGTGCCTCGCGTCAACGACATCGTACTTGAGCGCCGCGGTATTAGCGCCGATACGGCCGTCCGGTTGTCGCGCTTCTTCGGGACGACCGAGCAGTTCTGGCTGAACTTGCAGGGCGCCTACGAAGTCAGCCGCGTAATGGCCGAGCAAGCCGCCGAGATTGAGCGCATCCAACCGCGGGCCGCATCCGCATCCCGTTGACCGACAAAATTTCAACACCGGCGATCACTCAACCCCGCTTCCCATTCTTCGGGCGTGGCCACCGCGCGACCACCGTTGTCGAGATGCCACCACGGGGACGAAACTCCCCTTTCACTTCCGCCCACACCGGTTTCGCCCAGCGCACCACATCCTCCAATACGCGGTTGACAATATTCTCCTGAAAAATGCCGAGGTTGCGGTAGCAGTAGAGATACTCCTTAAGCGACTTCAATTCGAGGCAGCGCTTCTCCGGCATGTAACGGATCGTCAGCAGACCGAAATCCGGCAGGCCCGTCTTGGGGCATACGGAAGTGAACTCAGGATCATCGATCAGAATTTCATATCCAGGAAACTGGTTGGGCCAGGTCTCGATCTCCGGGAATTTTGCATCAAGACCCGCAGCGGCATGTTCGGGTGTATAGCGGGGATTGGGCGCCATGAAATTATTGTAGCGGTACAACGCGGCCAATGCGCCACGGCAGCCTTAGCCCGACACATCTGGGCCTGTCTCGACTCGAAAATCACCAGCTTATCAATGAGGCGCAGGCGCATCCTCCAGCATCTAACAATGCACCGGGCTGGACCGCGTCGTGTTTTTTCAAGGCCTTCCGGTGATAAATTGATTCTTACAGTTATTCCTGCCGCACCCTGAAAGAAAACAAGTTGGCCTCGACAAACAATTCGAACGGATCGTCTCGCAAGGGACCGCCTCGCAAAGGGTGGAACTGGCTGGTCGCGGGCGTGGTCGTCGCGGCAATACTCGTTCCGGTTTTTTCGCGCCGCAATCCGATAAGAGTACGGACAACTACCGTCGAACGGGGCCCCATCCGCAGCCTGGTTTCCACGAACGGCAAAATTGAGCCGGTCGAGAACTTCGAAGCTCACGCACCCATCGCCACAACCGTCAAGCGCCTCCTGGTAAAGGAAGGCGATCACGTGCGTAAGGGACAATTGCTGCTGCAACTCGATGACGCCGATATTCGCAAGCAGGCCGCGCAGGCGCGGGCGCAGATGACTAACGCACGAGCCGACCAGAACGCCTTGACAACCGGCGGCACCCACGAAGAACTGTTGACGCTTGATGCGCAACTCATCAAAGCCCGCAGCGAGCGCGACGCTGCCCAACGCAATGTGGAAGCCTTCCACCGGCTGCAGCAGCAGGGCGCGGCGTCCCCGGGCGAAGTCAAGCAGGCGGAAGATACCCTGCAGCGCGCGCAGGCAGATGTCACCCTGCTCGAGCAGAAACAGAAGGACCGCTATTCCAAGCCGGAAGCTGCCAAGGTGCAAGCCGAGGGAGCTGAAGCTCAGGCGGCGTATGAGGCCGCCACGGCCGCTCTCCTGAAATCCAACGTTCGCGCGCCTTTCAACGGCATTGTCTATTCCCTGCCCGTAAAAGAGGGCGCTTACGTTCAGGCGGGAGACTTGCTCCTGCAGGAGGCCGATCTTTCCCACGTTCGGGTGCGGATCTTCGTGGACGAACCGGATGTGGGTCGTCTGGTTCCCGGGCAGAAGATCGAAGTCACTTGGGACGCAGTCCCGGGACGAATGTGGAATGGCAGCGTCACCACGGTCCCGTCGACCGTCAAGTTGCGCGGCGCCAGAAACATTGGTGAAGCCACCTGCACCGTCGACAATCACGATCTCAAGCTCTTACCCAACGTGAATGTCGGCGTCACGATTGTGACCGCTGAACACAATAACGTTCTCACTCTGCCGCGCGATGCGATTCGCATCGACGACACCCGGCCTTATGTTTTCCAGATCGTCGACAACAGGTTGAAGCGCCAGGACATTGCCATCACGCTGCAAAATCTCACTCGAGTTGAGATCGCCGCCGGCCTTCCCGACAACGCCGTAGTGGCGCTGGGGACCGACGATCCTAAGCCCATGGTAGAGGGCGCCCCGGTCAAGGTGGTTCCCTAGCCCATGAAGTCCTGCGCCCGGCTGGCAGCTTTGTGGCTGGTGTCATCCTTGGTGTGTGGTGCGGAACCGTCTCCCAAAGAACTGCTCGCGTCCGGGCATGTCGATGAAGTCATCCAGGCGTTACAACAGCAAGTCACTCACTCACCCGGAGACGCTTCGGCTTACAACCTGCTTTGCCGCGCCTACTTCATGCTCGAAGAGTGGGACCGCGGAATCAGCGCCTGTGAGCGCGCGGTAAAGCTCGAGCCCGGCAACAGCTCTTACCATCTGTGGCTGATCGCACCAGCTTTCTCAGCGCTGCAGGCATGGCGAAAAAAGTGCGCACGGAGTTCGAACGCGCCGTTGAACTAGATCCCGCAAATTGGGAGGCACGGACCGACCTGGCCGAATTTTATCTTGAGGCGCCCGGCATCGTTGGCGGCGGCAAGGACAAGGCCCGTGCCCAGGCCCAGGCCCTCACTCCGCTGAATCCGGCGATGGCGCATTGGGTCATGGGCCGCATCGCGGAAAAAAATAAGGACGACGCCACCGCCGAGCGCGAGTACCGCGCCGCCATCGATGCCAGTCATGGAGGAGCTCACGCCTAGCTGAACCTGGCCTTGTTCTACCGCAACACGCACCGCTTCGACGAAATGGAACAGGCGCTGCGCTCCCTCGAGACCCGTCCCATCGATCGCCCGGAAGCATTAATGGACGGCGCCAGCGTCATGCTTCGGACCGGCCGCGACTATGCGCTGGGCGTTCGCCTGTTGCGGCGCTGTCTTTCGTCTCCTCCGGCGGAAGGAGCTCCTGTCTTCAAGGTCCATTACTTGATGGGACAGTTGCTCGAAAAACAAGGTGACCGCCAAGCTGCCGCCGAAGAATATCGTGCTGCCCTCGCGTTGGCCCACACCTTCACTCGCGCTCAGGAAGCGCTGAAGCGAGTGGATCGTTAGCCAGCAAGTGTGGGGCGGACACTCCCTTCGGCAAGCTCAGGGCAGGCTTTGTCCGCCGCCTTTGCCGTTGATTTTGACGTGTAATTCCAAACCCGCTCTCCCACCACGTTGTCATTCCGAACCCGCTCCTTGGGTGAGAGCCTGCCCTGAGCGAAGTCGAAGGGAATCTGCTTTTACCCGGATGCCCGATGATCTCCACTTGCCAGCGGTGGATTCCCTGCTGAAAAAAAGTTTGGCAGAGCGTCCCAATATGGGCCGTTTCGGCGATAGGACGCTCCGTTGAG
>WNFJ01313821.1_pt1 | contig 10294 bp, 5 predicted proteins | sample 5400461 | NCBI WGS metagenome assembly WNFJ01 (sample SAMN13153349, study PRJNA577476) | soil metagenome | isolation source: 115 cm saprolite on Douglas fir-dominated hillslope | place: USA:California | collected 2013-09-17
TTTGGCGGATGCGTTCACGAGTGACATGGAACTCTCTCCCTACCTCTTCTAGAGTACGGCTACGGCCATCATCCAGACCAAAGCGCAACTGGAGGACTTTACGTTCTCGTTCGGTCAGGCTATCTAGTACATCCTCGACCTGCTCTTTGAGCAGCTGGTGACTTGCTGCCTCAGCTGGCGCCAACGCAGTGTGATCCTCAAGGAAGTCTCCCAGGTGGCTGTCATCCTCTTCACCGATGGGAGTCTCCAGGCTAACTGGTTCCTGGCTGACCTTGATGATCTCGCGCACCTTTTCGGCACTGATCTCCATCTGCTCAGCAATCTCTTCAGAGGTAGGTTCGCGCCCCAGATCCTGCAAGAGGCGACGGCTAATGCGGATCAAACGGTTAATTGTCTCAACCATGTGCACTGGGATACGAATAGTGCGAGCCTGATCAGCGATCGCACGGGTAATCGCCTGACGGATCCACCAGGTAGCATACGTACTGAACTTGTACCCCTTGGTATAGTCAAACTTCTCAACAGCACGAATCAAGCCGATATTTCCTTCTTGGATCAGATCCAGCAGGTTCATACCACGTCCGATATACTTCTTCGCCACACTTACAACGAGACGGAGATTAGCTTCGGTCAAACGGCGCTGAGCTTCCTCGCCCTCATCGAGATAGCGACGGTTGGGTGCTACCCTGAGACGTTCCGCTCGCAGGCGCTCAATCTTGCCACGCTCCATAATCTGAGCCAGACGCACTTCCTCCTCGGCTGTCAGCAGAGGTACACGACCAATTTCGCGCAGGTACATACGTACTGGATCATCTAAACTGCTTTCCAGATCAGCAATAGCAATACCAAAGCCGTCCTGGAGGTCTTCCCACTTGGGACCAACCAGGATATCGGTATCTACTTCCATTATTTCATCTGGGCCAGGCTCCCAATCTGCTGGCGGATCTTTCGTTGGGTCCAGGGCATCCATAGGCTCTTCGTCCTGCAGTTTAAGCAGGTCAAAATCCTTATTACCATCAACAGGCTTGACAAAGTTTCCGCTGACAGTAGTCGCATTATGACCTACAGTCTCAATCTTAAAAGTATCTTCTGTATCATTCAACATGGACTCTTCAAAAGGTTCTAGAGAAAATACGTCTCGTAGTTGCCCTGTACTAACACGCTCGTTGTTGACCCGATCAATGACATCTTGTTCTCGATTCACCATTCTGGCATCCCCCTTCAGGAAACAGGTCTACGATGACAAACGATTAATAGAGCCACTCCCTGTTTTCCTCATTCCGAAAATGTAGTAAATGATTACAAATAGTTGCCATACTCGATCTGCTCGATCATGGCTCACTGGCACCGCATGATCACCACATTACAAGCTCTGAACATTATAACGTCCTAGCCTTGTAAATGGGTTGAAGTATAAATGGTACGCAACAGCTTTTCATTTTCAAAAACCTGTTGCCGAAGCTGCTTCTCAAGAGCTTTATCGCCCGCATTAGCAGCCTCTCGTATAAGATATTGTAACTCCGTATTTAATTGTAGTATTCGATTACGTTTGAGCCGAGTGGCACACTGTTCTGCTTCTTTCACCAACTTTGCTCCGTCTTGTGGAGACTTCGACTCAACGTTCCTGATCGCCCTAGCTACTGCAGGCAACAGAGCCGAGGGCACAAATTGCTCAAAGGATTGAAGTGTGGGGGAAACATCGCGTTGATACACAGAGTTGAGTATACGGTACAACTCTCGCGTGTCTGTCCCGGCGAAGTCACTATCGTTTATTATACCACAAACATGTTGACTGAGCCCAGGATTTTGCAAGAGTAGCCCAATAAGGTAGTCCTCCCATTTTATCGCATTTGTCTTGTGCTTGTCAAGTCCAAAATCTTGGTGCGATAAAGCGTCCACCTGGGACATTTGTCCTTGGTCATTCTCCTCTGCCACTCCACCAATGGTCCTATTGGCTTCGTCTCGCTCGCGTGCTTGCATACGTGCATCTTGTCGCCCACTTGTTTTTCCTGTGAAATCTGCAGTTACACCCGCCGTTTTCTGATCACGAGGTAGGCGCTGTAACGTATCATAGAGAGTCCGCTCGTCTATGCTAATCATACTAGCCAGTTTGCGTATATATGCATCTCGCTTGATACGGTCACTGACCGTTCTGATTACGGGCAGTAAACGTTTGGCAGCTTCGGTCTGGCCGCTAGGCTCACGCAAATTGAGGTCTGCAGTTTTTACCACAAAGTAGTAGTCCATCAGCGGCAAGGGATGTGCAACTGCATAGAGCCAAGTTGACAGATCACGTCTGATCACTTCATCAGGATCTTCTCCCGGTGGCAACTGCAAGACATTAATTTCTGCATCAACCTGTTCTTCGAGACGAATAATACCGCGCGGTTGCTGCTGCCCAGACTTCCTGAATTGTCCTCCAGGACCGCTTTGACTTCGCCCCGTTCCTTCCATCTTGCTGGCAGCTAAGGGAACAGGTAGAACCGTACGATCAAAGCCCTTGAGGGCCTCCTGAATGCCTTGCTCTGTGGCAGCGCTTCCGGCAGCGTCGGGATCGAGCGCTAGCGTTACCTGTTTCGTGAGCTTCTTTAGTTGTTGAATGTGCTTTTCAGTGATGGCGCTGCCTATACAGGCCACTGTCTGCTTAGTCCCATACTGATGAGCAATAAGAGCATCGACATACCCTTCTACTATAACCACTTGTCCAATTTGTTTGATTGCATCTTTCGCCATATCAATGGCATATAACACTGTATTTTTCTCAAAAAGTAAGGTCTGCGGAGAATTCAAGTACTTAGGCTTTCCATCTCCCAATGCACGTCCTCCGAAACCGATCACCCGACCACGTATATCACGAATAGGAAAGATCAGTCGCTGGCGAAAGTAATCATAGATGCCATTACGCATCCTTTCCTGGCTCTCACTCTCACGCCAGCGTGCCAATCCACCCGAGACCAGTTCATGCTCTGTATATCCACGACCGAGCAAGTAGAGTGAGAGGCCATCCCACTGCTCACTTGCGCAGCCAAGGCCAAATGCAACGACCGTATCTGTAGAGATTCCTCGCTCCTGTACATAGGCTCGCGCCTGAGTAGCATCTTTAGAACGCAATAGCATCTGATGAAACCAGAGCAACGCTTCTTCATTGAGCTTCAGTAGACGCTCCCTAGCGACACTGATTTCACGATCTTCTTCCGTGCGCTCACCATGCTCTTCAACCGACACACCCGCCTTTTCAGCCAAATAGAGCAACGCTTCACGGAAGTCAAGGCTTTGGTGTTTCTGTACGAAACTGAAGATATCACCACCTTCATTACAGCCAAAGCAATGCCAAGTCTGAGTCTCTCTGAAAACGTAAAACGAAGAAGTACGCTCATTGTGAAACGGGCAAAGCCCCTTGAGAGACTTTCCTGCTCGCTGTAAGGCCACTGCCAAGCCAATCTCATCTGCAATATCTACTTTTGCTTTGATTGATTCAATGGCGGAAGTCATTTCTTAACGGTAGCCTCAAAACTTGGATGGCACATCTTTACAAAGCTCATAAAAAGAGTCTCTCTATTTCTTTCACACACGTATAACGATTAATGGTAACATAAGTCGCACTAACAAGGACAAATAGACAAATCAGCGAAAGTGCTATACTTAATTGTACTACTTATGCTCAGTAATCGAAGGTATCGGTAGGAAACTTGGGTGTATCAAGCAAAAGTCTCTATCCCTCCCAACAGACGCTTCCGCTCATTGCCCTAACCAGGAAAACTTATCCACAACACTATATTACTATTATATATTTCTTATTTTATAAATATATGTAATAGCAGTAGTAGTAGGGACTGTGGATAAGTGGATAAATCTTGTTGCTCTCTCTTTTTTAGGCTCTACTTTCCTAGGTCTTAACCATCTTCTAGAGCCAATTTATCCTCTGCTACAGACATTATCCACGCGACCATCCAGGTAGGCAAAAGGTGGTGGATAAGCCATGTATGGACAGTGGATAAGCTATCCACATTGACATAATTTCTGAAACCCCCCTTAAAGGGAAGTTGGAGTTGTCCCCAGAATATCCACTGTCTTCCACTTTTTATCCACTGTCTATCCACGGCATACCTATCAAGATCCACATGGATAAAAGGCTGTGGATAAGTTATCCACAGCCGATGTGGAAAAAGAGAGCTTTGTGAGGGTGTTATATAGCTAGTAATATAACATGTGGATAATGTGGATAACTTATCCACAGCCGATGTGGACAAGCAAGAGTTAAGTTGACTCGGCTCATAGCAACCTCACGGATTGCTCATACATTCTCACGACTTCCTCATCAAGCGATATAGCTAGTAATATAACATGTGGATAATGTGGATAACTTATCCACACCGATTGTGGAAAAACCGAAGTTGAGTCAGCTCGACTGAAGCCTTCGCACTTCATCTTGACTAAGTGGGATGTTCTTGAGGAGAGGGGATATACATTGGCCCAGATACTTGATCGTTTGAGCAAAGTAGATATATTTCAGACCTTCATTGATGGCTGGCAATCTTACACGTTACGTTTGATACCTGTAAGTTCAGTTGGTAAGAACTTTGTGAAGGAAGAAAATGGCAAAACGGTTAAAATCCCTGGAGCGTATGTAGCACCATTTCAGGTGGAAATGCCTCTCGCTTGTATCTTGCCCGATATTTTTGATGCTCAGATAAAGAGACTGGGTGTTAACACGCGGTGGCGTAGAAATCTGGCATTTTTATCAAATGCCGCCGGGGGGAACGGATTGTCTTGGCTAATGGCACCTATCGTTTTGTTAAGCTGGTTGACCATTTCAGTCAACCTGGGTATATTTGGAGTAAGCTTCGAACTCTTTAAAGATAATCTTCATGAACGTTATGTTGGGCCGCAGGATGTTGGGTTGGTAATAAAAGGCAAAAAAGCTGCTCTTGAGCATGCGTCTAAAAGCTTTCGTCGTCTTGTTTATGAGCTTGAGCAGCGTTTCCCTGAGTCCAATATTACCAAGTTTCGAAGAGGATCACATCCATGACACAAGTAGCTTGGCCTTTTCTTGTTGGGCGGAATAGAAGACTGGATTATCAAGTGGTTCTTGCCCCTGCATTTTTGGCGGAGAACGGTCTTACCTATCTACTGCTTCAGGCTGTGAGAGGAGACGAGAGTCCTCTGGGAAGTGCAACCTATCGTGAGATTCGGGGAACTCGTGTTGGAGCTATCTGCGTAATTTTTCGTGTCGTGGTAGCCAAAGAGCAGGATTATGATCTTGGGGGAGCCGATGTGCTCTATGATCGAAGTGGACGGCCAATCCGCCTATTTGAGGGAGTAGTATTGGAAGAGATTATCGAGCCTATCAGTAGCTTGGTCCTTACTCATACTGACTTTCAGATCATACATGATAAGGTCAAAGCTGCCTATCAGGCGTTTTGGCAGGAGGATGAAACCTTTGAGCAATGGATTTCGAGTCCTCTTTACATAGGTACTACGCCAAGTGCTCAGGGACGGATACAACTCGTAGAGGATACTCCGCAAGAAGTGCCTCGATCATTGAGTCTAAGACAACCTTCCTTGTTCTCAACGGCCAGTAGGCCATCAAAAGATCTGCAGCGTATCAAAGTGGCAATCGGGGGCATACTTGCTGTGATTATACTGCTTGCCGGGTTTATCACTTGTAGAGCACTTAACTCAGGGTCTACCCCGATTATTACCCCAACGGCAACTCCCAGGATTATCCAGACAACCACTATCGATGACAGTATACAGGGCACTGACACCAACCAGTTCCACTACGTTGGGAGTGGCTGGCAACACTGCACGAATTGTGGCTCAGATCTGTATGACCAGAGCAAAAGTTGGGATAACATTCCCAATGACTACGTAGCCATCTCCTTTACTGGTACTCAAATCAAGTTCTATGGGGTAGTCGGTCCGCAGTATGGCATTGGAGCCGTCTCTATTGATGGTAACAGTAAAGAAACGATTGACCTTTATGCCGCGAAGCGTGCGGGCGATCAGCTGTTGTGGACTAGTCCGGTATTAGCTGGAGGTACCCATACCTTTGAGCTAGATGTTACTGGCAACAAGAATCCTAGAAGTACCAACACCTATGTTAGTATTGACCATGTTGATATCCTTGGCTAGGTTTTTCTCATGCATCTTTCAACACTAGGAGAGTGAGGCGCTATCTCGGAGTCCCAAATTGTTTCCTGCATAGGTTGGCAGTCCCAGATTAATAGCATCAACCTATCTTCAGGAAACCGTTAGGGCAAAAGTACCGAGCTATAAGCTCAGAGTATCCTCGTGATGCTCAGTGAGTCGGCACAGTTGCCCTGACGGCTCAGTGAACGTTTATAACGCCTGCTTCCTGTTCGGAAACGCAGAGTTGGGCCAACGTATTGTAGCTGCGCAATAGTTCGCCTATACTAATTGCGGAAGCAAGGAACTGATTTTGTGGTAGTGGTTCGTTGGGCTCGTCACCATTTAATATTCCTTCACATGTTCCGAGTAGCCATGTTTGAAAGCGCTCGCGGAAGGGTTCCAGCAGTTGCAGTCCTTTACGCCACAGGTATTCCCGGAACAGATGTGGATCCTGTCTCGCCACCAGATGTGGCCACATACTAAGACTAGCATCGATATATGGCCCGATCAGCCAGGGCCAGACGCAACCCTGATGCAATGCTAGTTGTTGCTCTCTCCATGTTCTTCCTGCACGGCCACGATACTGTATCTCTCGGGAAGAGAGAGTACACGGACCGTAAGGAGTGAGCAGGTCTTGCGTGACTGTTTCAAGCACTTGCTGTCCATGTTCCATGTCCAATATGGGATGACTTAGCGATAGTGCGAACAGCTGGTTGGGACGAATAGAAGTATCATCCCCTTCTGGCCCATCGACAACGTCATAGAGGTAATGACCTGCAGTATACCAGAAGCGTTGTTGAAAACTGTGTTTGCACTGTATCAACAACTGTTGGTAATACAACGCGTTATGGCCGGACTCACTTCTATGGCTGAAATGCTGTGACCACTCGTACATCAGCGAGAGAGCGTGGTACCAGAGTGCATTGACCTCTACTGCCTTACCTGCCCGGGGAGTCACCGGGGTCCCATCTATGTAAGCATTCATCCAGGTCATTGCCTTGCCTGATTTCTGAGCTGAAAGTAGCCCATCAGTTTGGTCAACGCGGATACCATTATGAGTTCCCTGTACATACTTGGTAATGCATTGCTTCAGATGAGGAAAGATCTCTTCCAGAAACTCGTAATTGCTTGTGATACGCAAGTAGTAATCAAGGGCATAGAAGTACCATAGTGTTGTATCCACGCTGCCGTAATCACTGTCAGTCAACAGTTGATCCGAAGCTGGCAGTCGATCGGGGAGGACTCCACCATTGAAGTAACGTGCGATCCCCTTCAATGTACTCAATGCTTCGCTGTACTTGCCAGTGACCAGCAGTAGTCCGGGCAAAGCAATAAGTATATCACGGATGGCACTCTCCATGCCGTAATAATTAGCTAGCAGTGTCGTGTGACGTTCTGGAGAAGCGAAAACATCCATATAGCTGCCTGAGTAGGCATTCTGTGTAGTATAGGGAAATCTATGCTGTGAGAGAAAATGATTGCTTGTCTGCAGTAGTAGCGAGAGATATTCTTTGCCTCCTTCATATGGATCAGGTGTCGTCGCGAGTGGAAGGACGCGCAATTGGAGTGCTTGTGCGGCTTCACCAGCTTCACCAAAGTACCGTTGTGGCTGCAATAGACTCTCTGTGAACTGCCGTTGCTGCTCAATGCTTTCGTAATAAGAGCGAGACAAGCGCTCACGATGAATGGGCAATGAGGAAATTTCTTCACTGCTCACAATGACTGTTAGCATAGATTCATCGTTGGGCCATAACGTTGCACGGATGACTCCTGGCAAATAGAAGTCCTCCGTGGCCGGGTTGTCGGTCATTGTATCCTGCTGGTGCAGGAAATTCCGATACCATACACCTGTTGGAAGAAAAGTGACTTGGCTCTCGGAATGGCCGATGGCTAATAGATGGTAGGGCTGAACATCATCCCCAGGTCGGATAGTACAGCCAGCAACACCTTTAGGGAAATGCGCTGTAGCTGTACGAGCATCTGCAAGTTGACTCTCTTCCGTATGGTGCACCTGTACGTGGTAACGGACAGTATTACTTCCATACTGAAGTCTATTATAGGGACGATTAGCGACTAAGGGCAAAAGTGTCAAGGCTAAAGAGTGCTGCGTTTGTTGTAGAAGGGCTTGTGATGTTGGATGGTGCTCAAATGCACTCAATGCTCCTGTAATACCACTACGTCGGTAGCCTGACTTTTCAGTATTTGTAGTACTTAGAGCACGGTATTGAATATACGTTGTATTGTGTCCCTGAGCCATCCAGATACGTTTTTCCAGGAAGATTCCTTCGATACCGCCTAGGCGATAGGTGAAGACAGGAAAGCCCTCTTCTAAGCGAAATGCTTCCAGGTGTACAAAGCCTGCAGGACTCAGCGTCCCATCTCGGTACTCGTTAGTGCCGAGATAATATGTACGTTGATCAAAAAAGATCTCTTCGTCGATTTTCGCGAGCAAAAGCTGCGGTGTTACTGCATTCGGCGACGTTGCCACTAGCAATCCGTGCTGCATTCGAGTAAGCACGCCTGCAACTGTCCCTGCTGCATATCCCCCTAGGCCGTTGGTCACGAGCCATTCGCGCGAGATGGTCTGGTTAAGATCACAGCATATGCTGCGACCAAAACTGATGGTCATATTGACCCTCCAAACCCTTGATTGAGATTCGTGACTACATGTGGACAGTATTTTCAGTATAGTACGCAGCCATGCGTCTATACCCCCTTACAGTGTAACATAACATGACCTGAGAAACAGCCCTTTCACATTCTTTTTTTGTTACTTTTGTCAAATTGATTCCAAATGTTGTGCTTCGGGCAGTGGAGTTCATTTTCCTGTGATACAAACTGATCAGACAACGTAATATATCAAAATGAGGGCTCACAGCGGATGTGGGAGCTCACAGCGGATGTGGGGGCTTACAGCGGACACGGTAAATCGGGTCCCTACACGACTGGCAATAAATTGCCTGAGGGTTTATTGATGAATAATAGCAATATACATGATAAAATAAGCTCAAACAGTTTTCCATGCAATAACATTTGGCAATTCATACCCAAAGGGCACACGGTTGCTCAAGGAGTAGGGACCCGATTTACCGTGTGCCCTTTGGGTATCGCGTCCGTGGGGCCCCGTTCTATGCTATCGATAGGGTACATATTACTGATAGCACTTGTAACTTTATCCTGTAAGGAAGTGGGTCCTGCATCTCCCACCGCAGTATCTGTTCATCCCACTATTGCCGCGCCATCTAATTTAGTTATGCGACATGTTTTAACTGTGGGTAGCTATACAAACTATTTGCCTCAGGAATACATTGATCCTGTAACGCATCAGTTAACCGGCTTTGATGTCGACTTAATCAAGGCTATTACCCAACAGCTGAGGCTCAGGATAAACATTGTGAACGCGGACTTTTCAACATTGATTGACCGCCTCAAGCAGAAGCAATTTGATGTTACGATCTCTGCTATGAGTATTACCCCCGACTTGCAGAAGAAGGCCAATTTTATTTCTTACTTTAGAGGCGGAGAATCCCTATTGGTGCACAAGGGGAATCCATCACATATTTCGAACCTGGAAGATTTGTGTGGTCAAAAGGTAGCAGTGAAGGAAGGTTCGTTTGAACAGAACGATCTGGTTGCCAGCAATGAGAAGTGTCAGAAACGCGGCAAGCAGTTGATCAACATTATTACTCGTTCACAGTTTAGTAATGTTACACAACTGCTAGCCGAGCAGAAGGTAGTAGCGACCTATCAGGACTCAGCGCAGACAGATTACTTTGTCAAGCTACATCCCGATCTTTTTGAAGTTGGAGGTGGGATAGTAGATGCAAACCTTGAAGGAATTGCAGTACGTAAAGGGGATACTGCCATGCTCAACGGAGTCTCAGCTGCATTTCGCGCCCTTGTGTCCGATGGCACATATGATAGAATTGTCATGCGCTGGGGTTTGACGAGTGGGGAGATTAGCACTGCTGACATGAGTATCTTATACACGGGCCGACTTATGCCGAGCGATGCTGTGTGATTTACTCGGATATACTTCAAAGCCAGCCATAGACATGGTATAGAGTGCTGATGTACATGCCTCGGAGAGCGAGACAGCACTTTGATGACGTGCTAATGTAAAATTTGGGTTGATATCCAGAAGATGTAAAAAGGCCTGTAA
>WNFJ01109035.1_pt1 | contig 10293 bp, 9 predicted proteins | sample 5400461 | NCBI WGS metagenome assembly WNFJ01 (sample SAMN13153349, study PRJNA577476) | soil metagenome | isolation source: 115 cm saprolite on Douglas fir-dominated hillslope | place: USA:California | collected 2013-09-17
TTGGGGGCGGTTCGTCGCAGAACAATGATCTGCTGCCGCAACGTTAAAATCTCTGCCTCGATCGCTGCCCGCGACCGAAACAGATCGACAACCGCCCAGACAATGAGCCTGACAAGATCTCTCATTACAGATCAGCATCGCCCGATTCTCGGTCAACCGCCAACCAATAGGTTTGCGACAGGGACACCTCGTCGGTCGTGCTGATGAGGCGATTCAGCGAATCGAACGTCCAGCCGAAGACGTTTGACCGCGGATCCTTGACGGAAACACGGTTGTCGGTCTTGTCGTACGCATGGATCCAGGTCTGGTTGGACGCACCGATGAATTTCAGGAGCCGTCCAAGCTCATCGAACACAGCTGTCTGGGAAAGTTGCAGCGTCCCGCCGGAGTCCTTGATCCGGCGTGCCGTGGCATTTCCAAGTTTGTCGCGGTCGTACTCGACCCAGGCTCCGCTGTTGTCCTGGACCTTGGTGATGCGACGGGCGTCATCATAGGTGTATTGTAGGTACGCCCCATTGGAACGGGTGATCTTGGTGATGTCGCCGACGAGGTTGTAATCAATAGCAGTCACGGCCGACAGACCCGACGGGTCAACCGTCACGGTCTTCAGCCGGCCCTCGGCAGCTCAAGGTCCGGCCGCTTGTGGATCCAGCCCGCCGCGGTTTCATAAGCCGCGCCGACGCGCAGCACCGTTGCCTCATCGAAGGCGCGCCCGACGATCTGCATACCGAGCGGCAGCCCGGTCTTGGAGAAGCCGGTCGGGATCGCCAGCACGGGGTTGCCGGTAACGTTGAACGGCATGGTTTGCAGCGTCATCTTCGGCGGGATATCGGGGTGGAATTCGTCGAAGCGGGGCGCTGCAGACAGACCATTGGCGGTGATCATCGCGTCGTGCGTCTTGAGCACCTCGCCATTGAGGAGCGTGGTGAGTTCGCGGCGCAGACGGAATGCCTGCACCAAGTCGGCCGCCGACAGGGTCGAGCCGACCATCATGCGCATATAGGTGTAGCGGCCGTAGTCGAGCGGGCGCGTCAGCAGTTCCTCCTCGTGGATCGCGTAGGATTCTGATGCGATGATGACACGGCCGCAGGAGTTGAAGAGCTCGAAGGCAGGCAGCGTGATTTCATCGACGGTTGCGCCGAGTTTTGCGACTTCCTGCATGGCCGCATCAAGCGAGGCGATCACTTCGTCCGTAATGCCTTCGGACTTTGCAAAGAACGAGCGCGGGTAGGCGATCTTGAGCCCGCCGAGGTCTTGGCCGAGTCCTTGCGTAAAGTCGTCGATAGGGACGTCCGCGCTTGCCGGGTCCTGCGGATCGTGGCCGGCGACGACCTGCATGGTGAGTGCCGCGTCCTCCACCGTCCGCGTCAGCGGCCCGCAATGATCAAGCGTGTACGAGAGCGGGAATACGCCGCGCCGCGAGACGCGGCCGTATGTCGGCTTCAGTCCGACCACACCGCAGTAGAACGCGGGTCCGCGGATTGAGCCGCCGGTGTCGGAGCCCATGGCCATGGGGGTGAAGCCGGCAGCAACTGCCGCACCGGAGCCCGACGACGAGCCGCCGGTGAAGTGATCGAGATTCCAGGGATTGCGCGCCGGTGGGAACGGCAGATCGAAGCTCGGCCCGCCGAACGCGAACTCATGGGTGGCGAGCTTGCCGAGCAGCACAGCGCCCCCCGCCTTGAGCTTCGCCTCGACGACGCTGTCCTCTCTGGGCACATGGTCGATCAGAAGCTTGGAGTGACACGTCGTACGGATGCCGGCCGTGTTGTAGATGTCCTTTAGCGCGTACGGGACGCCGTGCAGCGGACCCTTGTCGATGCCGTTCTTGAGTTCGCGATCCGCGCGCTCCGCGTCGGCGAGTGCCCGCTCCTTGGTGACGAGCACGAAGGAATGAAGCAGCGGATCGAGCGAGGCGATGCGCGCGAGCGCATGCTGCGTCAGCGCGACCGAACTCAGCGTTCCGGCGCGAAGAGCGCGCCCGGCCTCAGCAATCGAAAGTTCGTGCAGCGGATTGGCCATGGTCATGCGCTCCGGGCCAAGCTTTTCAGGCTGAAAATGTTCGACGGCTCGGCCGCCGCGGTGCGCGGCTGGCGCAGCGTCGCAGCCATGACCTTCATGTCCTGGTAGCCAGAAAGAATGCCGGCCTTGAGATGAGGCGGCACGCTCGCGCCAGCCTTCGCCAACAGCATATCGAGCTCTCGCTCGAGCCCATCCTGAGTGCTCATTGTTGCTCTTTCGAAATCAGAGGGAGGATTAACCGGCGCACCACCCTGCCGCGCGAACGCAAGCGCGTCGCGCGACAGGCGCCAGAACTCTATCGGATTCGCCAAAGCCCGCAATGCTGCTGCGCGAGGAATCTTTGTGCAGGCTGCGTTTGTAGGCGATCGCTCCGAGCGGTGCATCCGAACGGAAATACAAACACAACTTCCACAGCGCGGTGCCCTGCTTATGATTTGTGCCCAACGCTGCGCCAGCCCCTCGTCCTCGACGCAAATGCAAATACCCGCAAGCGCGCCGTCAAGTTACCTCTGCGCGAGCGTCCAAACGCGCTGATTTGATTCGTGAAATCTGCGCCAAGCGTTCGCGCTCCTTGAGCGATCCCGCGCACGCCAATGCTGCTTGGCATTAACCTTGCATCGACGAGCGCAACTGCATACACGCGCTGTCATGCGAGCAAAGAACCTATGAGGTATGGAGCGATGCGGAAACTCGTGAGGAGATGCCGCGCGCGAGCCATCGGAGTCGCGTTTGCGTTTGGTGCCCTCGCACCCCTGACGGCGCACGCCGAGACCGTGCTGCGCGTCGCCATGACAGCAGGCGACATTCCGGATTGGACCGGTCAGCCGGACCAGGGGTTCGAGGGCTTCCGCTTTGTCGGGTGGTCAATCTACGACTCGTTCATCAATTGGGATCTGTCGCGGTCCGACCGCGAGGCGCCTCTGACGCCGGGCCTTGCCACCAAGTGGAGCATCGATCCCGCCAATAACAAGAGGTGGATCTTCGAGCTGCGCAAGGGCGTAAAATTTCACGATGGCTGCGACTGGGACGCGGACGTCGCGCTCTGGAATATCGAGCGCCTGATCAACGACAAGGTGCCGCAGTTTCACCCCATCCATTATGCGCGGCAGCGTGCACGCACGAACTCGATCGAGCGGATCGAGAAGGTCGATGACAACACGATCGCGATATACACCAAGACGCCTGAGTCACTGTTTCCGTACAACATGGCGTACTGGATGGTGGTCTCGAAATGCGCGCTCGATGCGGCCGGTAACGACTACAAGGTTTACGCCAAAGCGCCTGCAGGCACCGGCCCCTACAAGTTCGACAAAGTGGTGCAACACGAGCGGCTTGAGCTCGTGAAGAACACCGAATACTGGGATCAAGCGCGGGTGCCGAAGCACGACCGCATGGTGCTGATCCCAATGCCCGAGGCGACCACGCGCGCCGCGGCACTAATCGCCGGTCAGGTCGATTTTATCGAGGCGCCTTCGCCCGATACAATTCCGCGGCTCAAGTCGGCCGGCATGAACGTGATCACTCTGCCCTATCCACACAACTGGACCTATCAGCTCAATTTTCAAAAAGGTCCGTTCAAGGACGTACGCGTGCGCAAGGCCGCGAACTACGCGATCAACCGCGCCGAGATGGTCGAGATGCTGGGCGGCGTGGCGATGGAGGGTTACGGCGTATTCACGCCGAGCCAAGCCTTTTATGGCAAGCCGATCCGCTATGAGCACGATCCGAAGAAGGCGACGGCGCTCTTGAAGGAAGCGAACTGCTCTCCGTGCAGCGTCACCATCGGCATCTCCACGTCAGGCTCCGGGCAGATGCAGCCGCTGCCGATGAATGAGCTCGCCAAAGCGCAGCTCGAAGCGGCCGGATTCAAGGTCAAGTTCGAGGTGATGGACTGGAACACGCTGCTCGCGACGTTCTGGGGCGGCTGGGAAAAGAACCCGAATGTCGATGCCATCAATGTCAGCCTCTCGGTGCTCGATCCGGTGTCCGGCTTTCTCAAGCACTTCTCCACCTCCAACCGCGGTCCGGTCGGGCTGAACTGGGGCTGGTACGAGAACAAGGAATTCGACGCGCTGAACGATAAGGTGCAAGCGACCTTCGATGAAGCCGAGCGCACCAAGATCCTACAGCGCATGCATGAACTGGTGGTCGAGGACGCCGGCCGCGTGTTCATCGTCCATGACCTCAACCCGCGCGCACTGTCGCCGAAGCTCAAGGGTTTCGTGCAGGCGCAGAGCTGGTTCCAAGACATGACGCCTATCCTGGTGTCCGGCCCGACCAACTGAACGTCGCGCCGACTCTGCCGCGAAACGCATTCTGGGAGAACGGTCCATGTCAGCCTCACGCGCGTTTTCCGCCGCCTGGTCGAAACCGCTGGCGTTCGCGCTGGCGCTCAGCGCGGCATCCTTGCTGCAGCCCGCGGTCGCGCGGGCTGAATCGGTGCTGCGCGTCGCCATGACGGCGGGCGACATCCCGGACTGGACCGGTCAGCCGGACCAGGGCTTCGAGGGCTACCGTTTTGTCGGCTCGTCACTGGTCCGACCGCGAGGCGCCTCTGACGCCGGGCCTTGCCACCAAGTGGAGCATCGATCCCGCCAATAACAAGAGGTGGATCTTCGAGCTGCGCAAGGGCGTCAAATTCCACGACGGCTGCGCACTCGATGCCGACCTCGTGGTCTGGAACATCGAGCGGCTGATCAACGACAAGACGCCCGGCTTCCATCCCGTGCACTATGCACGCCACCGCTCGCGCTCGATCAACATCGAGCGCGCCGAGAAGGTCGATGACGGCACTGTCGCGATCTACACCAAGACGCCGGATTCGCTTGCGCCATACAGTCTCAGCGTCTGGTACATGATTTCGAAGTGCGCGGTCGAGAAGGTCAACTACGACTATACTCAATACGCCAAATCCCCCGCAGGGACGGGACCCTACAAATTCGACCGCATAGTGCCGCGCGAGCGTCTCGAGCTCGTGAAGAATGCCGACTACTGGAATCCAGCGCGCGTGCCGAAGCACGATCGCATGGTGCTGATCCCAATGCCTGAGGCGACCACGCGTGCCGCGGCACTGATCGCCGGTCAGGTCGATTTTATCGAGGCGCCTTCGCCCGATACAATTCCGCGGCTCAAGTCGGCCGGCATGAACGTGATCACGCTGCCCTACCCGCACAACTGGCACTACCTGCTCAACTTCGTCGAGCCGCCATTCAACGATGTGCGCGTGCGGCGCGCCGCCAATCACGCGATGAACCGCGACGAGATGGTGGACATGCTCGGCGGCGTGGCGCAGCCCGGTTACGCCGTCTACACGCCGACCTCGAAGTTGTACGGCAAGCCCGTCAAATACGAATACGACCCGAAGAAAGCGACGGCGCTTTTGCAGGAGGCAAACTGCTATCCCTGCACGATCAGGCTCGCCATCTCGACCTCGGGCTCCGGTCAGATGCAGCCCTTGCCAATGAACGAGCTGGTCAAGGCGCAGCTCGAGGCCGTCGGCTTCAAGGTAAAGCTCGACGTGATGGATTGGAACGCGCTGCTCGATGTCAGCATCAAAGGCCGCGAAAAGTTTCCGCAGTACAACGGCATCAACATCAGTCGTGCCACGCAAGACCCGTCGTACGGGCTCTTGCGCTTCACGATGAAGCAGCAATGGGCACCCGCCGGCGGCAACTGGGGCTGGTATTTCAATCAGGAAGCCGAGGATCTGATCGCCGAAGCGATGCGCACGTTCGACGACGAGCCGCGCGACTTCCTTTTGAGCAAGGTGCACGAGCTCGCAAGCCGCGATGCCATCATGCTGTTCGTGGTGCACGACCTCAACCCGCGCGCGCTCTCGCCAAAGCTCAAAGGCTTCGTGCAGGCCCAGAGCTGGTTCCAGGACATGACCCCGATCGTGGTGGGGAACTAGCGTGCGCGGTCTGCGCGTCCGCGCCTGACAGGAGCAGCTCATGTGGGCTTACACAGCGCGACGCATCCTCTACGCGGTGCCGATCGCGATCGGGGTCACCGTCATCTGTTTCAGCCTGGTGTTCCTCGCGCCGGGCGACCCGGTCCAGATGCTGCTGCCGCCCGACGCCTCGCAGCAGGACGTCGAGTTCCTGAAGAAGCTCTATGGCTTCGACCAGCCGATCCCGATCCAATATCTCAAATGGCTGACGCGCGCGGCGACCGGCGACCTCGGCGTATCGCTGCAGACCAGTCGTCCGGTATTTAACGAGGTTTCTCGCGCGCTCTCCAACACGGTGGTCATTTCGCTCGGCGCCGTGATGCTCGCGTTCTCGCTTGCTTTCGCATTCGGAACGATCGCGGCCTATTACGTGGGTCGGCCGATCGACCGGATCGTGACCGGCGTTTCAGTGGTCGGCGTCAGCGTGCCGAACTACTGGCTGGGCATCGTCCTCATCATCGTGTTCGCGGTCGAGCTTGGCGTGCTGCCGGCAACCGGAATGGGCTCGAAAGGCTCCGACGATTTCAGTCTCGCGAGCTGGAGCCAGATCAAGTACGCGATCCTGCCGACGATTACCCTGTCGATGACGCCGCTCGGCATCATCATGCGCAGCACCCGCGCGGCAGTCGCAGAAGTGCTCGCGCATGACTTCGTGCAGACGCTGCGCGCCAAGGGCTTAAGCGAGCTCGCGGTCCTGCGCCACGCCGTACGTAACGCGCTGCCGCAGATCCTCGCCGTGATGGGGTTGCAGTTCGGCTATCTGGTCGGCGGTTCGATCCTGGTCGAAACGATCTTCACCTGGCCCGGCACCGGTTTCCTCTTGAGCAAGGCGATCCTCACCCGCGACATTCCCGTCCTGCAGGGAGCGATACTTATTCTCGCCCTGTGCTTTGTCGCCACCAATCTCGTCGTCGATTTGCTGCAGACGGCGATCGATCCGCGCATCAAGCGCGCATGAACCGGAGCAACGCATGAGCGACGCCACACTCGGCTCGAACCTTCCATTTGCGGTCGATGACGGCGCGCCAGCGCTCAAGGTGCGCGGCTACTGGGCGACGGTGGGTAACCGCCTGCGCTACGACTATGTGTCGCTGTTCTTCGCGCTGGTCATCGTGCTGATCGTGCTCGCCGCGATCTTCGCGCCGCTGATCGCACCGCTCGATCCGCTCAAGACCAGCATGGCGTATCGCCTGAAGCCGATCGGCTTTCGCAACTTCCTGCTAGGTACCGACGAGCTCGGCCGCGATATTCTCTCGCGCCTGATCTATGGCGGCCGCATGTCTCTGCTGACGGGGCTCGTGCCTGTGGTTATCGCGACCGCCCTCGGCGGCACGCTTGGCATGGTCGCGGGCTTTTTCGGCGGCCGCGTGAACATGCTGATCATGCGCACGGCCGATATCTTCTACGCGTTTCCCTCCGTGCTGCTCGCGGTCGCGATCTCGGGGACGATGGGAGGCGGCATGAGCAATGGGCTCATCGCGCTAACCCTAGTGTTCATCCCGCCGCTCTGCCGCGTCGCCGAGACAGCGACGACACAGGTGCGCAATCTCGATTTCGTCGAAGCTGCGCGCGCAAGCGGCGCGCCGACGTCGTCGATCATCGTGCACCATGTTCTTGGCAACGTGCTGGCGCCGGTCTTCACCTACGCCTCAAGCCTGATCTCGGTGTCGATCCTGCTGGCCGCCGGCCTGTCATTCCTCGGCCTTGGCGTCGAGCCGCCAACGCCAGATTGGGGCCTCATGCTCTCGACGCTGCGCCAAGCGATCTACGTACAGCCCTACGTGTGCGCCCTGCCTGGCCTTGCGATCTTCATTACCTCGCTATCGTTCAACCTCGTCAGCGATGGGCTGCGCCAGGCGATGGACGTGCGCATCTAGGATCAAGGATGGAGCCGATGCCGAAACGCCTGAAGCTCGATCCGGTGCCGCCCGGCGATCCGCGCGATCGCGGCGGCAAAATGCAGCCGATGCTCATCGTCAATGGGCTCAAGAAGCATTTCCCGATTCGCGGAGGCCTGTTCAACCGCAAAGTCGGTAGCGTCCGCGCCGTCGACGATATTTCGTTCGTGGTGCTGAAAGGCGAGACGCTCGGCATTGTCGGAGAGTCGGGCTGCGGCAAATCCACGCTCGCGCGACTGCTCATGCACCTGATTCCGCGCGACGCCGGCGAGCTGATCTTTGACGGCGATGGCGTCGGCGAACAGCGGGGCATTTCGCTGCGCGAGCTGCGCCGCAACATGCAGATGGTGTTCCAGGACAGCTCTTCCTCGCTCAACCCGCGCCTGCCGGTGGAGGATTCCATCGCCTACGGGCCGAAGGTGCATGGCAAATCGCGCGCCGAGGCCAAGCAGATCGCGCGCGACCTGCTCGCAAAGGTCGGGCTGCGACCGGAGCTGTTCGGGTCGCGTTACCCGCACGAACTTTCCGGCGGTCAGAAGCAGCGCGTGAATGTCGCGCGCGCTCTCGCGGTCAGCGCTCGAATGCTCATTCTCGATGAGGCGGTCTCGGCGCTCGACAAATCGATCGAGGCGCAGGTGCTCAATCAGCTGCGCTACCTCAAGCGCCACTTCAACTTGACCTACGTGTTTATCTCGCACGACCTCAACGTCGTGCAGTACATCTCCGACCGCGTGCTGGTCATGTATCTCGGGCAGATCGTCGAAATCGGGCCCGTCGAGGAGATCTACGAGCATCCGAAACATCCCTATACGCGTGCGCTGCTCGCATCGCGGCTGAGCACGGATCCGGACGACCGCATCGACGATCCGCCGCTCACCGGCGATCCGCCGAGCCCGATCAATCCGCCGTCCGGCTGCCGCTTCCGCACGCGCTGCCCGTTCGCCGAAGACGTGTGCGCCGCGAAGGAGCCATCGCTCGGCGGGTGGGTCGAGCGCGCGACACATCTCGCGGCGTGTCACATGGAAGACGCGACCTCCGCCCACAGCCGCGCTCGCAGCACCGTAAGCGAAGACAAGCCGGCCAGTCCGGTCGCAACGGCGTCATAGCGGGAAACCGGCATGTCACTGCTGTTCACCAATGCGACATCAAGCACGACGCCCAGCGGGCCCGCATTGGCGCGGCCGCTGGTCGAGATCAAGGATCTCACGGTCAAATTCGTCAGCCGTGACGCGACCGTGCAGGCGGTGAACGGGGTATCTTTCGAGATGATGCCCGGCGAGGTGCTTTGCATCATCGGGGAGTCCGGATCAGGCAAATCCGTCACGATGCGTGCACTAATGCAGTTACTTCCGAAGCGGCGTGCGGTGCTCTCCGGCCATATGCGCGTTGGCGACTACGACATCCGCGCGCTCAGCGCACGGCAGATGAGCGACGTGCGCGGCTCGACCATCTCAATGGTTTTCCAGGAGCCGATGACAGCGCTCGACCCGGTCTACACCATCGGCGAGCAGATCGCCGAGACAGTGATCCGTCACGAGGGCTGCTCGCTCAAAGCCGCGATGGCGCGCGCGCTCGAGCTCTTGCAGGTGGTGAAGGTCCCATCTCCGGAGCGCCGGCTCAAAGCCTACCCGCACGAACTATCGGGCGGCCTGCGACAGCGCGCGATGATCGCCCTTGCACTGTCATGCCGCCCGAGCCTTCTGCTCGCCGATGAGCCGACGACCGCGCTCGACGCGACCGTCCAGATCCAAGTCCTGATCCTGCTGCGCAAGCTGCAGAAAGAGCTCGGCATGGGCGTGATTTTTGTTACCCACGATCTCGGCGTTGCGGCACAGATCGCCGACAAGGTCGCCGTGATGTATGCGGGCCGCATCGTCGAATACGGCGACGTGCGCGACGTGCTGATGCGGCCGCAGCATCCCTACACGCTCGGGATGCTCGCCTCCACGGTGCATGGCCAGTCGCGCGACAAGGACATCGAGGCGATCCCTGGTAGCCCACCGGACATGCGCCGCCTGCCGCCCGGCTGCAGCTTCGCGCCGCGCTGCCGCTACGCCGAGGCCGAATGCATTGTCGCCGTGCCGGCCGCGACCGATCTGACGCCTGGGCATCGCGTCGCCTGCATCAAGGCGCCCAATCTTCAGCAGCCTCGGGCTTGAGACCGAAAAACTGACGGCTAGTTTAGTAACGTCTCAGGTTCCCAATTCTCCTAAGTCCTCAGTGTCACCCGCAGTCTTATAGACTGCGGGGAAGTGACACCAAACCATTGGACCGAACCCGTGTCAGGTGAGACCGACTGACACGGACTGCCCCTTGTGTGTGCCGAAAACCCTATCCGTGTTGATGACGTGACGGAATCACCTAAACTGGCGGAATGATCTGGCTTCTGTGTTTCGTCATGGCCGCCTTGGCCTCGCCATTCAA
>WNFJ01603742.1_pt3 | contig 10293 bp, 11 predicted proteins | sample 5400461 | NCBI WGS metagenome assembly WNFJ01 (sample SAMN13153349, study PRJNA577476) | soil metagenome | isolation source: 115 cm saprolite on Douglas fir-dominated hillslope | place: USA:California | collected 2013-09-17
TGCCCGTATTTCCGATGTTCGGCAGCGGAGAAACGAGGCTGCAACCTGCCTATGTGGAGGATGTCGCTGAGGCAATAGTTCGTGTATTGCGGGCACCGGCGGTACGTCAGCTGTATGAGTTGGCTGGGCCGCGCGTTTATACTTATCAAGAGTTGCTAAGAACCATTGCTGCCAGCGTGGGCACTAGGCCGTTCCTGGTCCGGTTCCCGTTCAGCTTATGGCATGTCATTGGATTCGTCTCAGAAACTCTGCCGACTCCGCCGATCACCAGAAATCAAGTCGAATTGATGGGGAAAGACAACATCCCAGAGCCAGACGCTCCCGGTTTTGAGGCTCTGCAGATTTCGCCTCAGGCGATTGAAAATATACTGCCGCAGATGCTGCAGGCGGCGAGGGAGAAAGCGGAAGCATGAGCCCATACCCGATCCCAACCTTGGCAAGGGCCGGCGTAAGAAATAAGTAATTGATTTCTTTGTATCCACTCGTCGCTCTCGGGAGCCAATCATAGCGGCTTGGAGCGGGAAATCACCTTCTTTCGCGCCAGTTTCGCGCCAGCCGGTGGGAGCCTTACGCTGGCGTCCCGGACGCCGTTCGCCGATCGATTGTCGGGCTATATTAATTCAAGACCGGGTGCCCTAAACCGTTCGACCATCCATCCAAACTATCGACTTTGGTTGATCCTCTCCCGCTCGCCTCGTCAGCTTAAAAGATATTCGTCGACCGTCTCAAATATGGGAGCGAGGAGCAATGCGCCACCCAAACGTCCGCAACGCTGACGAAGTCGAAGCCCGCGAAATGATCAAGGGCCGGCACAACATGCGCCTGCGCCAGCTCGGCAAGCCAGCCGGCAGCCGCGCACTAGGGGCGACCCTAACCGAGGTGGCGCCCGGCGCGGTCTCTTTCCCCCGCCACGCCCATCATGCCAACGAGGAGGCGATCTATGTCCTCTCCGGTTCTGGCGAGGCGCGGATCGGCGAGGAGCGTGTAGCCGTGCGTCCGGGGGACTGGATCGCGCTGCCGGCCGGCCCCGCGCACGCGCACCAGATGGTCAACTCAGCGACCGAACCGCTCGTCTATCTCTGCGTCTCGACAATGCGTGGGGTCGAAATCGTCGAGTATCCCGATTCGGAAAAAGTCGGCGCGCGCGTCGCCGATCCGACAAGCCCGGTTGGCTTCCGGCGCATCGGCCTCTTCCGCACCGGGAGCGGCACGCTCGACTACTGGGAGGGAGAGCCCGAGGCCGGCTCGGAATAGTTCGGGCTAGTAACACGACGGCAGCTAGCCAAGCCGTTCCCGCGACAGCAGAACCGATCGCTGATAGGGTGCGGCCACCCTGTCGCCGGAGACATGGGCGTCCCAAATGGGTCATGGGGAATTAAGGTCCCGCGAGCCGACATCCCGGCACCATGGGTTCGGCTTTCAAACTCTTTGCCAAGGCTAGCGGAAGCGCCACAATCGTGGCGTTCATCGTGAGTTGGTGAGGGGAGCACATGAAAGCCCTGTTTCTCGGCCATTTCGCCGCCTCGGTGGCGCCGCGGATTCTCGCCAAGGTCAAGACGCCGCTGGAGACCTCGATCCTCGACGACGAGGACGATGCGGCGCAGCTTGCCCCGTTGTTGGCGGATGCGGAGATCGTGGTCGGTCATATCTGGCGCGCGGGGTTCCCGCCCGCGCCGCGCCTTCGCCTGCTGCAATCTGTGGCGGCCGGGCTAGACCTTCTCGACACCGGCGCGGTACCGAAAGGGGTCACGATTTGCAACGTGTTCGGCCACGAGCCGGCGATCGCCGAATACGCCATCATGACGATGCTCGTCCTGACTCATCGCCTGTTCGAGTCCGTGACGGCGTTCCGCGCTGGATCGTGGGTCGCGAGCCCTCAGTTCGGCGGCGGCCCACCGCATGGCGAAGTGCTGGGGCGCACGATCGGGATCATCGGCTACGGCCGGATCGGACGCGAGGTGGCGGAACGCGCCGCGGGGCTCAAATGCCGGGTCCTCGCCGCCAACCGCAGCCCGGTCGCCGATCCCGCGCCGGCCGAAACCGTCTTCCCCCTGGCCGAGCTCGATCGCATGCTGCCCCTTTGCGACACTGTCCTGATCGCTTGCGCGCTGGCGCCGGAGACCAAAGGACTGATCGACGCAAGCCGCCTCGCCTTGATGAAGCCGGGCGCGCTGCTGATCAATGTCGCGCGGGCGGCCATCGCCGATGAGGATGCGCTCTACGCCGCGCTTAAAGATGGCCACCTGGGCGGCGCCGCGCTCGATGTATGGTGGCAATACCCCACCCAGGCCGAGCCGGACCGGAGACCATCCCGGCGTCCATTCCACGAACTCCCCAACGTGCTGATCACGCCGCATAGTTCGAGCTCCAGCGGCGCGACCGCCGACCGCCGCTGGAGTGTGGTGGCCGCCAATCTCGACCGTTTCGCGCGTGGCGAACCGCTCGAAAACATCGTGCTTCAGACCTGACCCAAAACAGCTCACCGCTACCAAGCTAAAGCCGCGGCACACAACCCGCGGCTTCGGGGCGAGGCTAAAGCGCCCTGCGCTCACGGCTTCGGCTGCCGGCTGAGGCGTGCCGCCGCCATGGCGCGGCGGACGCTTTCAAGGCTGGCAAGCACGATGGCGCGCTCCGGCGAAGCGGGCGCGGCGCGCCCGAACTCAATCTGAAGCGTCCGGAACAGAGCCTCAAGCTCGTCCAGCGTGCAGTACCGTAGCTCGCTGCAGGTGATGATCTTCGTCATCCGATTTCTCCTGTTTGTCGCGAGGCCCGACGATCAGGGCCTTTCCTGCGGTCACCGGGAGTCATCGTCGTCAGGGAAAGGCCTGTCGGAGGCAGCTCGAAGCGGCTCAAAATCAGGAGAAAAAGGGAGAAGACATCGCCGCTGCGCGGTACGGGGCGGCACGCTGGGGGAGCGATCAGGGTATGGTCCGGGTGCGCGGATCGAGAGAGGGCGCGCTAGGCCGGTTCACGCGAGTGCGCGATTGTGCGCCCAGTCATGAACTGGGGTCCGTCGGGCAGGGCGGCGGCGCCGGTCAGCCGGAACGAGGCCGTTTTGTCCGGGCAGCCGGGCGCAGCGATCCCGTCGGTTTCGGGTGCGGCGGCGGGCGGCGGACCTCCGCCGCCGGCTTGTCTTCGCGCAGACCTTCATAGACGACCTGGCGCAGCAGGTTGTCCTCGGTCCAGGTCAGGTATTTGACTTCGGCGACAAGCTCGGGCCGCACCCAATGCACGCGGCTCAAGACGAGCGGCGAGCCGAACCGGCTGGCGCGCGGCGGCGGCACTTCGAGCGGCATCTCAGGAGTGGCCAACGGTTGAAGGCGGCGCCACAGGCGTTCAAGCTCCGCATAGCCGATGCCGGTGCCGGCGCGGCCGGCATAGACCAGCTTTCCATCCGGGTCGTAATAAGGCGAGGAGCAACGCTCCGAGCCAGGGTCGGGCGCCCTCGGGATCGGTCCAGCCGACCACCACGAACTCCTCGCGGTTCAGGCATTTGACCTTGAGCCAGAGGCCACGATTGCCGGGAGAATAGGGCGCATCGACTCGCTTCGAGACGATCCCTTCCAGCTTTAACCCACAGGCATGCTCATAGAAAGCCCTGCCGCGCCCGATCTGATGATCGCTGAATTGAAGCGGGGCGCTCGCATGAGACAGCAGTTCGCGGAGGCGCTCCTTCCGCTCTGAAAGCGGCCTTGGGCCGATGGCTTCGCCATCGAGGTGGAGGAGGTCGAACAGGAAAAAGACGAGAGCATCGCCGTTACCGGTATCCGAGGCGTTCTGGATCAGGCTGAACGAGGTCGTGCCATCGGACCGGACGCCACACAGTTCCCCGTCGAGATAGGCCTGCCTGGCCGGTAGCGCCGCAACCGCCGAAGCGATCGCTGGGTACTTGTGGGTCCAGTCGAGTCCCGTGCGGGTCAGCAGCCGGATCGCGCCCCGGTCCAGCCGGGCATGCATCCGGTAGCCGTCGAATTTGATTTCGCGCAGCCACTCCGGGCCGTCCGGCGGCTCGTCAACCAGTTTGGTGAGTTGCGGTTTTATCCAACTGGGGAGCGCCGTCGCTTCGGCGCGCCGACTTCCCGCGAGCGATCGCGTCATGTCCTGGACGCGATCACCGCATGCGCAGATCGATCAGATCTACCCGTTGACCCGCCGCATGATGTTCGTCCACCGGTCGACGATCGGCAGCACCGTGTCCGCCTTCTCCGGTGGGAACATCGGCACCACGCGTGCGACCCCCATCTCAGCCAGGCGCTTCACCCGGTCAAGATCCTCGCCGAGGCCGAACAAGGTGATTTCGATGGAGGCGGGATCACGGCCGGCCTCCCGCGCCATCTCCCGGAATTTCGGCAGAACCTCGGCGAGATCGCCACGAGCTGTTGGAATCCAGCCATCACCATAGCGGATTGCGCGCCGGGCGCCATAAGGGAAGGCGCCGCCGACATGGATGGGCGGGTGCGGCTTCTGCACCGGTTTGGGCCTGGCGATCATCGGATCGAAGTGGACGAACTCCCCGTGGTATTCGGCCTCTGGTTTCGTCCAGATCTCCTTCATCGCCTCGATGGATTCGCGCATCCGCTTGAAGCGGCTCGCGTAGACGGTGCCGTGGTCTTCCATTTCATCCTGGTTCCAGCCTCCGCCGACGCCAAACAGGAACCGTCCCTGGCTCGCCTGGTCGATCGAGGCGACGAGCTTCGCGGTCTGGATCGCGTCGCGCTGTTGCACCAGCAGCACGCCGGTGCCGAGTTTGATGGTCTTGGCCACCTGGCTGGCGGCAGCCAGCACCACGAACGGGTCCATTGCGTCATAGTATGCTCTCGGCAGTTCGCCGCCTCCCGGGAATGGCGTCTTGCGCGACAGGGGGATATGCGAGTGCTCGGGCGCCCAAACCGACTCGAAACCGCGCTCCTCAAGCGCGCGGGCAAGCTCCGCCGCCGACATCGAGTAATCGGTGAAGAACATCGCGCCGCCGAAATGCATCCGACTCTCCCTCGCTAATCCCCGGTCTGGCGGCTGAGGTTAGCGGGTGGCGTCAGCCGGCGCCATCGATTACCTATCCGCCGACAAGCGGATGTCACACGAACCGCTTCCTCGCCTGACCAACCATCGGGAGAGAGGGCTCAAATGGGGACGGAAGAGCGCGCGGGAGGACCCCCGGCCGAGGCGAGCGGGTCGCGCAAAATCATCCATATCGACATGGACGCGTTTTACGCATCTGTCGAACAGCGTGACAATCCGGAGCTGCGCGGCAAGCCGGTCGCGGTTGGCGGATCGCGTGAACGCGGCGTGGTCGCGGCCGCGAGCTACGAAGCGCGGAAGTTCGGTGTGCATTCCGCCATGCCGTCGATCACCGCCAAGCGGAAATGCCCCGATCTGATCTTTGTTAAGCCGAGGTTCGACGCCTATAAGGCGATCTCTCTGCAGATCCGGGAGATCTTCGCCGCATACACGCCAATCATCGAGCCATTGTCGCTCGACGAGGCGTATCTCGATGTCACCGAAAACCTCAAGGGCATCATCTCGGCGACACAGATCGCGGAAGAAATCCGGGCAAGAATTCGCGCCGAAACCGAGCTCACGGCTTCGGCCGGCGTCTCCTACAACAAGTTTCTCGCCAAACTTGCCTCGGATCACCGCAAGCCGGACGGGATCTTTGTCATCACGCCCAAGATGGGGCCAGTATTCGTCGAGACCCTGCCGGTCAGGAAGTTTCACGGGGTCGGGCCTGCGACAACCAAGAAGATGGCCCTGCTGGGCATCGAAACCGGGCTCGACCTGAGGGCCCAAACCCAGCCCTTCCTGCAGCAACATTTCGGGAAAGCGGGCTTCTACTATTACTGGGCTGCGCGCGGCATCGATGAGCGGCCCGTCCGCGCCGATCGGATACGAAAATCCGTCGGCGCAGAGAACACGTTTCCCGCCGATCTTTTCACCTACGAAGCCGCGCGTGATGCGCTTCAAGAAATCGTCGACAACGTTTGGCGGTATTGCGAGGGCTCCGGTCTTCGCGGCCGCACAGTCACACTCAAGGTCAAGTTCGCTAATTTCCAGCAGATCACGCGAAGCCGCACCGGTCAGATGCAGATCAGAACGCGAAGCGAACTCGAACAACTCGGCAACGCGCTGCTCGAACCTCTCTTTCCTGTCGCGAGAGGCGTTCGGCTCCTCGGCGTCTCCTTGTCTTCACTCGCGGAAGAGTCTCAGGGAGAGCCCGAATTCAGCTTGCCCGTTTAGGCTTTGTTTTGTTGCCGTGCCGTCAAGGAACTCTTTAGACGCCGATCCCGCGATGTGTGGCAGCCCATGCGGTGCTGTTGCGCCGTTGGCGGCGTTTAGTCTCAAGTTTTGGACCGTGAACCGCCTTTCGCAATGAAGAGGTGTGCGGCTGGGTCGGTGGAGGAGTGCGCGTCGGATGGCGCCTTTGCGCCGTGAGCGGCCGTTCCATCTGTCGCCTCATGAGAGCGTCGGCCATAATCCGTGGGGACCAGCGTGCCTGTGGCAATGATTGGCTTCGGGGATTTGACGGTTATCAAAAGCGGGAGCGTCAACAGGCGATTATCGGCCAACCTTCTGAGGTCGGATGTACGCTGTCGAATGCGAGGTGCCGCCTGGTAGCGCGCTGAGCCGCGAGCTCATCGAACATGCGTATTACCGCGACGCCTACCGAGTGCCGCTACGCCGCCGGGAACTTGGCGTTGTCGACGTCTTCTTCGCCATTTTTGCGCATCACCCGCTATGGATGAAACTGCTCCTGATCGTCCGCAACAAGCTTGTCGCTCTCATCGGCCTAAATGGATCCACCGCGTCCGAAGTGCTGGATATCAAGATTAGGAGCCATTATGCCGTCGGCGAGAAGATCGGCCGCTGGCGCATCTTCGCTCTCGGCGAGAACGAGGTTGTCGCTGGGGGAGACGACAAGCACCTAGACTTCAGGGTATCGGTGCTGAAAGCGACCGAGGGTGACGAGACGAGCGTGGTTGTCTCGACCGTCTGCGCCGTCGACAACCTGGCGGGCAAAATCTACCTGTTCTTCGTGGTGCCGCTTCACCGGTATGGCGTCCGAAAGCTGATGACCAACGCACTAGCGGCGCAACGGCTATGAAGTGAATCGCGGGCGGCCCGGGTCGTTGGTTGCCGAAGAATGCTGAGAAGTCGCCGGGAAATAAATCAACGCCGATGACCGGTGATCCCCGTTCGAGGGTGATCCAGGGTACAGGAACTGAAAAATGACGACTCAAAAGACTATAGGAATACTTGCGGGCATGGGGCCACACTCAACAGCTCCTTTCATTGATCTCATTATTACTCAGTGCCAAATTCAGTATGGGGCGAAGCTAGATGAAGAATTTCCTCACATGATGATCTATTCGTTGCCAACCCCGTTTTACATTGATAAGCCGATTGATCATGACGAAATGAAGTTAGTAGTAAAAACGGGCTTGAGACGACTTGAGTCAACAGGTGTCAGTTTCATCGCAATTCCATGCAATACTGTGCATACTTACTTTAGAGACCTTAGGTCATCCATCAAAGTGAAGCTTTTGAATATTATCGAAGAATCTATGAGAGAACTCCGGGGCGGAAAGAGGATAGCCTTGATCGCGACTAGGCCGACCGTGGAGTCACGAGTCTACCAGCAATACATTGAATGCGGTGACGCAGAGGTCGTTCACTCAGGCGCCATCCAAGAAAAAATTAACGCCCTTATTGCCGATGTAAAGGTGGGAAAGGCCCGCGAACAATTGTCTTCAGACTGGGTGACCTTGATAAATCAAGTCTGCGACGCTGGAGCCGATTCTGCCATCATAGCATGTACCGATCTTAGCAGATTCGCAGAAGTCAAATCCGATATAGCAATAACAGATTCGTCGCTAGCCTTGGCAAAAGCGGTCGTATCGGAATATCTGAGGCTCTAATCCACTGACAAGCCCGGACGAGCCCGGCCTGGATGTCCGCTCAGGCCGCCGATCGGCACTGGCTCGCCGCTTGTTATCGACGGGCGCGGAGCTGATGCCGAGGGTCTGCTCAGGGTCGCCTTGAGCCGGCCACCGCCGGGCCGCTAAAGGTCGCTTTTCCGGTCGCGTGCAGTCGCCGGCTTGATAGGCGGAAAGGGGCCAGAAGGGTGGCGAGCCGACCTTCGCCGACGCCGCGGTCAGCGGCGAGGTTGCGCCGATTCCGGCCGTTCGTGGGGGCACTATCGAACCGCCGGAGTCGACCCTAAAGCGTCATTCCTGGTCGCGTCAGCAGATTGGCGAGCTGACCAGAAAACGGTCATTCGCGCCAGACTTTGGGCATGCTGATCACCAGCTCACGTCAGTTCTTCGAGCAGCGACTTCGCTTCTTTGAGGTCGGTGGTGTCGAAACCCTCGGTGAACCAGTCATAGACCGGCGCGAGAAGGTGGCGGGCTTCGGCGTGATGGCCCTGGTCGCGGCGGAGCTGGGCGAGGCTCACGGCGGCGCGCAATTCCCAGAGCTTGGCTTCCTGCTCCTCAGCGATGCTGAGGGCTTTGCGATACAGTACGCCCCTGCCGCAGCAGCAACCGGCCTTTGTGCCGATAAAGTTCCGCCGCCAGCCAGCGCTCCCCTGTCCTTTCGACGATCTGCAGAGCATCGTCCAAGTGGATCATAGCCTCTTCAGTCTGCCCTGCGAACTCACATGCCCCAGCCAGGAGGGCGATATAATGGGGCATCCACCCCTGCCACTGCCCCCCGATGGCCCGGCAAGCCGCCGAACCGCTGCGCAGCAGCGATATCCCCTCTGCCACATCGCCATTGATGACCATGAACCACCCGCGATAGATCGTTCCCTGCGCACGGAAGACGGGGAAACTCTGCTCGGTCGTCACCGTAACCAGCTGGTCTACCCACTCGCTGAGGGCTGCGTTATCTCCGTCGAGCGATAGCAGGCTCGTGCCGAACGTCAAGGTCACTGCCAAAGACGGCGCATGAGCCAGTCTCCGAGCCTCAGCGATTGCGGCGGTGCTTTGTGCCACCGCCTGGCGCGGATAGCCGAGACAAAAAAGGACTCGTGCCAGGATCGCCCGTGAGTTCACGTGGGGGTGGATTCCGGCTTGATGGACGAGCGAGCGATGAACGGTTGGATCATAAAGAGCAAGCACCTCCTCCAGATGTGACCGGGATGAAGCAAACCTACCAGCAAACATCAGGTTTCGACCGGAGGAAGTGTGGCCCAGAACGAGCCCGCCGGAATCGTTCCGCTGACGGCTCAGACGCAGCAAATCCTCGTCCAAGCGAAGCGCCAGATCGAGTTCGCCGCGGAGCGCGTGGTGGACCGACTGCCCATATGGAACCTGAAGGAACTCCGAGGGAGAACCCAGCTGCTCCCACAGCTCTCGTGCGCGGGCATAGGCCTGGCCCGTTTCCGGCGCGACGTAGCCTTTGACGGCAAGCAAAACCGCGCCCAGGGCACTCCGAAATTCGAGCTCCTGTCGCTGGCGTTCGGGGGTGAGCGGCAGCAGCGCCAGCTGGTCCAGCCCTTTTTGCAATTGCGCGCCTGCTTCTGCCATCGCCGAGCGGGCGACGGACCTCCGACCGGCCTTGCCCCAGCAGGCGACGGATTTTTCGATCAGCCCAGCCTCGGCGTAATGCTGCGCGAAGAGCTCGGGCTGGCTGTCCATCATCTCGGGGGAATGGGTTTCGAGCGTTTCGGCGATCTGCGCGTGAAATTGCTGCCGAGCGCCGCGCAGCAGGCTGCCGTACGCCGCGTCCTGCACGAGCGCGTGCTTGAAGCTATAGACTGCGTCGGGCGGCCTGCCGCGCTGGGAGACCAGCTCGGAAGCGACGAGGCGGGCGAGAGCGGCTTGCAGCTCGCAGCAGCTCGTAGGAGAACTCGCGTCCGATCGCGGCACCGATCTGCGCCACCAGCCGCACCGATGCCGACCGGTCGAGCCGCGACAGCAGCGAGGCGTGCAAACTCGTCGGGATCGCGAATGGCGGCAGCGCGCGGTCGAGTACATAGCGGTCCGCCTCCTCGCGCAGCAGACCGCTCTCCAAGACGCTCTTGGTCAATTCCTCGACGAACAGCGGCACCCCATCCGCGCGATCGACGATCTGAGCGACGACTTCATCGGGCAATGCCTTGCCGCCGGCGATCTGCTCGACCAAAACGGTCCGGTCGCGCCGGTCGAGGCGATTGAGGGTAAGCATTGTCACCTGCGGCTGGCCGGTCCAGGGGGGTTGAAACTCGGGGCGGAAGGTGACAACCAGCAACACCGGCAGGCTGCGGACCCGCTCGACGGTGAGGTCGAGCAGCTCGCGCGAGGTCGGGTCGATCCA
>WNFJ01737485.1_pt1 | contig 10293 bp, 13 predicted proteins | sample 5400461 | NCBI WGS metagenome assembly WNFJ01 (sample SAMN13153349, study PRJNA577476) | soil metagenome | isolation source: 115 cm saprolite on Douglas fir-dominated hillslope | place: USA:California | collected 2013-09-17
TCCGGTTGGAATCACCGTCAAGGGAAGCGGCCGCACCGCCTTCGACCTCGAACTGGTCCCACAAATAAATACAGCGGGGCAACGGCTAACTACTCTCACTGTTCATCCCGGTCTTGTGTGGAATGTGGGATTGTGAGTGACATGGCGATATGTCGACGGTCATCCAACTTCTTTGTGAGATCGTCACCAACGTATCACCCAACAGGGTTCAGGTGATCGCTCCCCCAATTAGGCGAACTGCTCACGCACGGTGCCAGGGAAACCGCCGCGCCGTTCATGTCGGCTTGCATTGTGGTCACTCCAATCGTCATCATGTGTTCCGCTCCCGCGATAGAGCGATATGCCAGGGCGCATGGTCGAAAACCACTCCTTCTTTGGGTTTCGGCGTTCTTCCTATTCGTGCATTGCTATACACGCTGATCCATAACCCCGCGGGCCTCATCGCCGTGCAGGTACTAGATGGTTAGCCAATGCAATCTTCGGGGTCGTCGCCATTCTAGTTGTAGCCGACCGTACCCGAGGGACGGGCCGCTTCAACCTCGTCCAAGGGGGCCTCGCCACCGCGGTTGGCGTGGGAGGAGCACTCAGCACTTTCTTTGCCGGCGAACTCATTGAGCATTACAGCTTCCGAGTATCGTTTCCGGCCCTCGGGGGCGTGGCGGCAATTGCACTGGGTTTGCTTTGGTTCGGCGTACCGGAAACTCTCAATACTATTCAGCAGGACGCAGACTCACCCATTCCTCCTTGTGCCCAGGAGGCCGCAGCATGAACAACATCGGCGATCACGACGTCCACGAGAAGAGCTTTGCAAACTTCCTCAGTTCGATGGCTTCGGAGAGGCATTACGCCTTCACCGTAGGCAATGTGCTCTTTCTAGCTTTGAACGCGTTCGATCTACCAGAGCCCGGATCATTCGCCGTCCTGCCGGAACAGATGCAGTGGATCGAGCAACAACTTGAGGCCGCTACAAAGAAGGACCAAAGCAAGGTTCTTCTGCTCCATTGCTACCCTAGCGATCTGAAGGTGGGCGGGGGAGAGTTGACCGAACTGATCAAGAAGCGCAACGTCCAGCTGATCGATATGGGCCACACCCACTACAACAAAGTGGCGAACGACGGGAGAATCATCTACACGGCGACTCGATCGACAGGACAGATCGAGGAGGGCCTGGTCGGATTCTCTATAACGAATATGGACGACGGAGTGATTAGCTGGCGATTCCTGGAGCTGGGAAGCCTGCCAACTCTTATGATCACGGCGCCGAGCGACGAACCCCTGATGACAGAGGCGAATCGCCAGGAAAGCGCTACCAGAGATAATTTGCGAGTCCACGCAAAGTTCTGGGGGGAGAGCAAGGTCCGGCACGTCCAGGCTAGCTTTGAGCAGCAAAACGTAGAACTGCAACAAGTGTCCGGGAGCCAAGTTTGGGAGGCTGGTGTAGCGACTGGCGACATACCCGATGGCATTTACCCGCTCCGAGTATGGGCAGAAGACATAGACGGGAAAATGGCTGAGGACGCGATCCGCGTGCTCGTGGGTAATGCCGCTCCTGCCCTGAAAAAGCGGTTGAGCCGAGATCAGGACAACACAGTGCAAGTCTGGCCAGAGCATGGCTTGCTCGGCACGCAGTTAGGTCCCAATAAGAACGGAAAGAAGTGGTAGATGATCTCTCCGTTTCTCGGGCATCTTCTGCTGCCGGTCATCGTTGCAACCAGCATCCTGCTGATGCTGATACGCCCGCGTGGGATTCCAGAGGTGTACTGGATCGGCGCAGGTGCCCTGGCGCTGATCCTCCTACGATTGATGCCCATACGGCTCGCGGGGCAAGCTGTCGCCGAAGGATCTGACGTATATCTGTTTCTCACCGGCATGATGCTGCTCTCGGAACTCGCGCGGGAGCACGGCGTCTTCGAATGGCTTTCGTCTGTTGCTGTAAGGGGCGCGAATGGCTCCTGCTCGCGGCTCTTCGCTTTCGTCTACGGTATCGGAGTAGTCGTCACAATCTTCATGTCGAACGACGCGACTGCCGTCGTGCTGACGCCTGCGATCCTCACGGCGGTCCGAAAGGCGAAAGTAGAGCCCCTTCCATATCTGTTTGCCTGTGCTCTGATTGCGAACGCCGCGTCGTTTGTGCTGCCGATCTCGAACCCAGCTAATTTGGTCGTCTTCCACAGTGGCGTGCCACCCCTAGGTCAATGGCTGCTGTCCTTCGGTGTTCCATCTGTTCTCTCGATTACCGCAACGTATGCTGTTCTACGATTCATCTTCAGAAAACAACTGCGCTCAGCCATAGACCGCGAGGTGCCTGCTGAGGCGCTCAGCACCGATGGCAAGCTGGTCCTGGCTGGACTCGCCGTCATGGTGCTGGTGCTGCTTGCCTCGTCACTACTGAAGAAGGATCTTGGCCTTCCAACGTGCCTCGTTGCCATTGCCATCACAGTAACCGTCTCGATCAAGTCACGAAAGAACCCCCTTCAGCTCGTTCGTGAGATTAGCTGGGGAACACTCGTCCTGGTTGCGGGCCTCTTCGTGATGGTGGACGCGGTGGAGAGCATTGGTGCGCTGAAGCTCACGCAAGCATGGCTGGCCTCGGCACAGAAGCTTGCACCTGCGCTCGGTGCCTTGGTGACCGGTTTCAACCTTGGTATCGCAAACAATCTGGTCAACAATCTTCCGCTCGGTCTGATTGCTGGAGGCACTCTGCAGGCTGCTCATGTAAAGGGGCTGATCGCAAACGCAGTGTTGATCGGCGTCGATCTGGGACCAAATCTCTCGGTGACTGGCTCGCTGGCGACGATCCTTTGGCTACTTGCCCTCCGCAAAGAGAAGCTCGACGTGGATTTCTGGAAGTTTCTTAAAATCGGCGCAATCGCGATGCCAATAGCTCTGTCGCTTGCGCTTGGCGGGGCAATTCTGATGCAAATGCTGGTTCGAACCTAATGAAGGAGACAAGATGACATTCCATTCATCATCCTGAGCGGGGCGCTGCAATCGTGCGGAGCCGCCATGAACGATCAACTGAACAAGTCGCTGGTAAACCCCTGGCTTGCTTCAGCAATATCATTCGCACTCATTACTTTCTTCTTTACGGGGCGTTCTTCATCATGCCTCACCCTTTGGCGACAACCAAGGACTTGGCCTCGATTCCCTGGTGGGCAGTTGTCGGCGGGTTGGTTGGAGCAGTCCAGCTCTATGCCGGTCTCAAGTTTGTGAACAAAATCGGTGCCGGCCCGTTTGTGGGTATCACGGTCACAGCAGCTCTCATCAGCTCGCTGGTCATCGATCACTTCGGATGGTTTCGCATGGACACCTATCCGGAGAATTTTAGGCGCTTGTCTGCTTGTCTGCGGAGTAACTCTCATCGCGAAGTTCTGAATGACGATGTTCCTCCCCAACATCAAAGAGAGAAGGGGGTCAGGAGAGTATGACGGATATTCACTGGGCACACTCGGGTCCATCGTTCGTTACCAGTTTTCTGGCATGTCTGGTGGAATGTGTCGAGGCACTGACGGTTGTTTTGGCGGTTGGAAGTGTCAGAAGCTGGAGTGGAGCCCTGAGCGGAAGCGCTGCGGCCGTGGCGGTCTTGCTCGCCCTCATTGCTACCCTCGGAAATACACTGACGCGGATTCCCCTTCACATTCTTCAACTCGTGGTCGGTGCACTGCTTCTGCTCTTCGGACTCCGCTGGCTCCGTAAAGCCATACTTCGGTCTGCAGGGCGGATTCCTCTTCATGACGAGCAGGCTGCTTTCGCGAAAAACACCGCGTCCATGCGAAAGCTCGGCGGTGTTCAGGGTTGGGACCGTGTCGCATTCGCAGCAGCCTTTCAGATCACCATGCTTGAAGGGACTGAGGTCGTTTTCATCGTGATCGCGATTGGTGCTGGCGGGGCGGGCCTCCTGCTTCCGGCAAGCGTCGGAGCTCTCGCCGCTCTCTTTCTGGTTGCGGGACTTGGCTTTGCACTTCATCGGCCTCTTTCAACTGTTCCAGAGAACAAGCTGAAGTTCGTGGTTGGGGTTCTACTCTCCGCGTTCGGAACGTTCTGGGTGGGAGAGGGAATCGGCCTGTATTGGACGGGAGAGGATTGGTCGATTCTCGCTTTGGTTGTCGGCTACCTTGCCGCTGCACTTGCCACCGTCGGGTTGTGCCGCACTGAAAGCAGTTTGCCCACGCCGTCGACGATGCGGAAGGAGACTTCGAATGAAGTGGCTTAGAACAATATTTTGGGAGATCCTTGGTCTCTTCGTGGATGATGGCAGCTTCGCAGTCGCAATCCTGGGGTGGCTAGGGATTGCCTGGTTTATTTCAAGACACCTGGGACCACGAAGCGTATGGAGCGCTGTAACCCTATCCGCTGGCCTTGTGCTCATTCTGATCGAGAGTGCAGTCCGATTTGCGAAACGCACAAGGAGACCTTCTTGACGGCTCCCAATTCTGCTGCTAACGGCGAGTCCGAACCTCTGTTGCTGCCCATTACAGCTTATGAGTTTCCCCGCCAATGAATTTCACTAGGTCTTCCCCGCGACGGTGAAATTTCCGCGACTAATTCATCCGCTCCTTACCACTCGGAGACCCTGTTCGACATTCCAGTAGCGCTCCAGAATCAAATGGCTTAAACAACGAAGCCCCTTACTCTATTCCTCTTCTGTCGAAATACAGATGAGTGTTGACGCGCCACCGACATTCCATGGTTCGAAAGGACTGCCTCGCAGAGCGGGTGTCAATTGGGCCGCAACGCGAAGATATTTAGAAATCAACGCGCTGCGGCTCGTATGGACCATATCGAAAGAGTCGCAATGATTGGCATGGCGGATGCATTTAGAAGAGCAGACACAGTACGGATGTGAATTCAATCAGGAGAGTTTATATGAAGAGCTTTAGCAAGGCAGCTGTAAAGATGGCGATTCTGTCCTTGTTGTCCGCAATGCCACTGATGGCGCAGATCGACACTGGCATGGACTTCACAACCTCATTTCCGTTCTACGCGGGCAATGTTAAGATGCCCGCCGGCTCGTACAAGATCACGCGGGCCGACATCGAGGACAGCGAGTTGTTGATTGAGAGCAAGGACAGCAAGTATGCAGCGCTCCTTGACTTCATCCCTACGGAGTCCGCACAGCCCCACGCTCAATCCGACGTGACCTTTCACAAGTACGGCGACACAGAATATCTCAATCGGATCTGGGTCGAAGGTCAGCAGTTCGGAATGAAAATCGAGCAGACAAAGGCGGAGAAGAAAGCAGCAGCGAGCGCCGGAGCAGTGGAACATACGGTATCTGCCAAGAAAGGGTAGCACCGTGCGCACTCATCTGGAGCTTTCTCCGCGTGGGCTTAACCCAGCCCACTGAGAACTGGCTGAAGCAAGGATCGAACGACGGTCATCAACCCATGGCAACAGACGTGTGGTGGTGCGGGAGCAGAAGCGATCTCGCATCATCACACGCCGCCTAGTCGCTACCCGTCACAGACCAGAAGTTCTCAATTACTTCCGTTTCTCACAGAAGAGAGACAGTCCTTCATTGCAATACACTCTCAGCGGTCGGGCTGCTGTACGCGACCCTTCCGACTGCTCGGAAAGGGAGATTATGAAAACAGGCGGAATGAAACTCAATCAACACCAGACGGCGCCCTCTACTGAGGCTTCCAAAAGTGAAGTTCTGTCCCCGCACAATAATTCACTGAGCGGATTGTCCATAGTGCAGCTTGGCAGACAAGTTCTTGCAACCATCCTCTGTGCTCTGCTGATACCGATGAGCCAGGCGGATCTATATGCGCAACAGCCATCCCCGCCCCCTGGATCAACACAGGCACCTGTTTCGGGTCAATCGACGCGAGACACGGTGCAACCACTGACTCCAGATCAACTCGGTCAATTGGTGGCTCCGATCGCTCTGTACCCCGATGCTCTCGTCGCCCAGATACTCGCAGCCTCAACCTATCCGACACAGATCGTCGACGCGGACCGTTGGCGGCAGGCGCAAAACAACGCATCCGCCTCTCAGATCGCCGCCAGGGCGAACAACCAGAGCTGGGATCCGAGCGTGAAAGCTTTGACTGCCTTCCCCACGGTTCTCGCGCAACTTGATAAGAATCTCGACTGGACTGCCAACCTCGGTAATGCGTATTACAACCAGCCACAGGACGTCATGGATGCTGTACAGGCGATGCGTCAGAGAGCTCAATCCAGCGGAAATCTAAAGACCACCCCCCAGCAGAATGTTTCAACCGTTAATGGCAACCTCGAGATCGCGCCCGCGAACCCGAGTGTCGTATACGTCCCGGTTTATAACCCGTGGCTGGTATATGGCTCGCCTCTAGCGGTATACCCAGGCTTTTACTATGTGCCGCCCCCGGAGATCGTATTTGGTACCGGACTCGCTATTGGTTTTGGGATCGGCATCGGTATCGGAGTGTTCGGCGGCTGGGGTTGGGGCTGGAACAACTGGCGTTGTGGATGGCATAGCCGCGCAGTGTTTTACAACCACGCGACGTTCGTCACCCACAGCAACACAGTGATCAATCGAGGCTTTCACCGGCCCGGGGGACCGGCCCCTGGCGCAGGTGCCCGCGGAGCGTATGGCCGAGGCGGGCTAAATGGAAACAGGGCTGGCCGAAACTCAAATGTCGCGGGCGCACACCGCGCAAGCCAGAACATCAGATCGCAGGGGAACCAACGTTCGTCGTCTCCACGAACAAACGCTTCATCATTTGGAGCTCGAAGCTTCGGGGGCACCCGTGGATTCGGAGGAGGAGCACGTTCTGAGGGGCGTTCTGGTGGCGGTGGAGGCCGCCGCTAGAATGCTGAAGGGTAGGGCGATCAGGGGGCAGCGCAGCGCGTTGCCTCCTTTATTTGCTCTCTTTGCGACTATCCCTATCCAGCAGTTGACAAACTGCACTTCAATTAGGAGGCTTCTCATCGTTTGGGCCTTAACCTGACCATCGACAACTGTGCCGAGTTGTCGACACCGGCGAACGGAAGTGCCTCACGAAGCCCAATGATTCGAGGGTATTCCCGTTGCGCGGTGTGGCATATCGATTGCCTTTACCAGTCGCAGGAGGAAACACAACATGAAACGCAAGCTCTCTTTGCTCTTACTCGGTGTCACACTGCTCAGTGGCGCCGCATCGCTCAACGCACAGGTCAAGACGGACTATGACCACAATGCTAACTTTGGTTCCTACAAGACCTACTCCTGGTTGAAGGTTCAGTCGGGAGATTCACTTTGGAATGACAGAATCAAGCAGGACGTGGATTCCCAGCTCGCCGCAAAGGGTTGGACCAAGGTCGACTCTAACGGGGATGCATCGGTGAGTGCTTTTCGAAGCACCCATGATCAGAAGACCCTCGAGACCTTCTATGATGGCTTCGGCGGCGGTTGGCGCTGGAGAGGTTTCGGCGGCGGCGATGGCATTTCGACAACGACCACCGAGGTCACGAAGGTCGGTAACGTCGTCGTCGATATTTTCGATAGCCACACCCAAAAGCTGGTTTGGCGTGGTATGGACAGCGATGATCTGTCTTCGAATGCAGACAAGAACATCAAGAAACTCACCAAGGATCTCAACAACATGTTCAAGAAGTTCCCCCCAAAGTAGTCGCTGCAAAAGCGTGGCGTGCGGATACCTTTAGGCGTCGTAACGCTTCAAGGTATCCGCCTTCGCGCTTCATGGGAAATCGACAGAACTGCGTGATCGCTTGCCTCAGTCAGTGCAGCTATGCAACGAAGAAGCAAAGGTGCCGACTTCGAGTGATATCGATGCACCCTGGAGGTTTTGATAAGTCTCCGCAGGAGAAGATACTGTTGGGCTGCTCTCGCTCTGTGCCCACTTCGCCAGCGCATTATCTCGTGAACGAATTCTTTTGTGGTTCGGTCTCTTCGCGGCATCGCTGCAACGAGGAGCCACGATGTGCCCAATCTTCCTCGCACCTCGGGCTTTCCGCTGAAGTTCGTCTCTCTTATTGTGTTCGAGCTGTTGCGCAGCCCTCTGTGGTCTTCGCTTGCCCCAATGCCCGGACGCAGTAAGCAGAAACATAGCGCCGAGGGCTCCCCGAAGAGCAAGTTGCCAGTCCGCAAAGTAGGGCCATACCAGACCCAGAGCCCGGAGGAACAGGTATCCCGAAATAAGGCAGACTAGCGGAGCCATTATCCTCAAGTCTAATCCCAGGCTTAGGGCCAATTCGTGGGTTCTGAACCAACGGCATATCCAATAACTGATTCAGAGGGAGTCTAGTTTCAACATGTCCGCGCATCCGGGCACAGGCCAGGGTCCGGTCCCGCCATTATTGAGGCGTAGGTCCGCGGACCACTTGAACGAAGCTCTCAGGATGGAGTTGTCGCGCGAATGCTTTCTTGACCTCGTTGGCATCAAGTTCGGAATAACGCTTCGCTGCACGGATAGGTTCGTCCAGGGGTAACCCGATCTCTGCGCGGCGAATAAGCCCTTCAGCGACGGAGTCTTCGCTCGACTCGCTGAGGGGAATCTGTCGCAGGAGCAATGCTTTTGCCTGATGGAGTTCTTCCGGAGTGACATCCGATGTACGTATCTGCTCTAAATCGCGCTGGATTAGAGCCCGTGCCTTTGAGACATTTTCTGGATTGCAGCCATAGCTGACCGAGTAGTTGAATCGGGTTTCTGATGCGCTAAGGTTGACGTCAATGGAGTAGACATACCCGGCAACCTGACGGAGATCGTGATAAAGGCGAGTCGCATAAAACCCTCCTCCCAAGATGTGATTGCCAAGTTGCAAAGGATAATAGTCCGGATCGAATCGATTCAGGTTAAGTTGTTCGGAAAGAACGACTGTGTCCTGTATAGCCTCAGGATCAGAGACGTTGACTGAAAAGGGCTTATTCACAGGCACGGGCGGTAGAGTGGTCAGAGGCTTTGGTCCCACGGCTTTCCAATCTCCAAACCATTTTGAAATGACCGTTCTCGCCTCTTCGGTGGATATATTCCCAATGACCACAATGGTTGTGAGGTCCGGCCGCATTGTCGCAGCGTAGTACTGCCTCACATCATCGAGAGTTACCTTGGAGAGTGTCACTGGTGTCGCCTCCCGCAAAGCGGGATCCCCGGACGGCAATAGTGCCAGATGGAGGGCGCGATTTGTACGGTAGCCAGGACTATTTACATTACCGGCGAGGAACTCGGAGGTCTGTTGCCTGATGACCTCAAAAGCCTCCTTTGGCAGAGCAGGGTGAAGCTCATTGTCTGCAAGGAGCTGCACGCCGCGAGAGAAATGCTCCTTCAGGACTTTGAGTGAGAAGCTGTAACCTGGGTTCTCGTTAGCGGCGATGTCATCGAGTGCCTTCTTGAAGGCCACGCGGCCGAGCGTTACTGTCCCATAGGAGAAGAGTCCGCCCAGCACCTGTGAGATTCCGTCCAGACCGGATGGAGTCTGGAGCTCGGGACTATGCCTGACCGAACCGAATACTGTTATCGTCGGACTGGTTGGATCGGTCTTCACGATGAGTCGGAGGCCATTTGGCAGTTTTGTGTCCGAGGGAGTCACAAGTGCCTCAGGCAGTTTGAGCTGTGACAGTGCACCGGCCGCCCACGCCGGAAGCTGCACTGGTTTGGTCGGCGCGGAGGTCACCTCCTCAGCGCCTCCGTATCCCTTTCCGGATACGGGCTGTCCAGTAGGTACAGGTTTCAGAACCGCTGTGATTGAGCTCTGATCGACGAGATATCGCCTTGCAACACGGTTAACCTCAGAGAGCGTAACGTGTCTGATAGCCTCGACATCNGTTATGGCCTTCGCCAGCCAGAGCATCTGACCAAAGATTTGCGAGACCGGGAATCGAATTTCGTTGAAATTCTGCAGAGGCAATCTCGCTCCGTATTGCAGCCTGCACCAGATCTTCGGGCACGCCTTTTTCGGCATAGTTGGAGAGAATTTTCCTCATCTCAGCGACTGCACCCGCTGGATCCGTTCCCGCAGGTAGTGCAACAAGTCCATATCCGACGCTTGCTTTCGGATACGTCTCGGCCAATCCAAACTCAGTCTCGAGCGCTTTGCCGGCCGGGACCATTCCATACAGGTCGGCTCGTTGGCTGGCTAAAACGTCGACCAACACCTGCATTGCGGCGTAATCGGGTGAATCGCTTCCCGGGAATCGATAGGCTATAAAGCCGAGAACGTAAGGTAAATTGCTGTCGAGGGTGAAGCTTTCTGCCTTCACGGGCTTTAGATCTATCGAAGGCCGAGGCGGGAGCGGATGGCTGGGGATATCGCCGAACCACCGCTTTACCTTTGCCATTGCGCTCGTGGGATCGACATCGCCAACTATCA